>WNGO01000062.1_pt1 | contig 100150 bp, 85 predicted proteins | sample 5400511 | NCBI WGS metagenome assembly WNGO01 (sample SAMN13153380, study PRJNA577476) | soil metagenome | isolation source: 20 cm soil or saprolite under Garry oak tree replicate 2 | place: USA:California | collected 2016-06-15 | reverse complement strand
CGTTGAAGTCGCCAGCGCCGTGATGCGAGGAGTTCAGAATGCCGCGGACCACTTCGGCATCGGTGGCGCTGGTCTCCGGCGAGGCGAGATGCAAATACAGGCCGTCGACCTCATCCTTCAATTCGCTTTGCGAATCTTCGAGACGAAACATGACTGCATTCAACGGCGCATAGACGAGGTTGTTCATGTCTTCGGTGCGCACTCCGGAGACGTCCGACTGCGGAGCCAGTTGCGGCGCGACGATTCCGATCACGTGGCACCATTGTTCGTTGAGTTTGATGTATTCGCCGATCGCCGCGCTCGCGCCAAACAGGCTTTCCTTCGCGGCCGCTCCAAGAACGCAAACCGGCGCAGCGGCGGCATTTTCCGGGCCGTCGAAGAAGCGGCCTTCCGTGACCCGGAGATGGCTGATCTCCAGATAGCTTGGCTCCACGCCGTAAACGATAGGCGTGTCTTGCTGCGGCTTGGGGAGAAACTTTCCAGGGCTAAACCGTTTCCGCGGAGTACCGTCCTTAATGTCGGGTATATTTTTTCGAATAATCTGATAATCGCTGAGAGTCAGGCCCGGGGAGGTTTTCCGCACCTTCTGCAACTCCTGCCAGTTGGGAGATTCCTTGGCCTCGACAATAAGATTGCGGACGCCGAGCTGTTCGATGAAGGCCATGACTTTCTGCTGGGCTCCCGCTCCGATGGAGAGCATCGCCACGACCGCGGCAACGCCAAAGATCATGCCCAGCATGGTCAGAAGGGAACGCAACTTGTGGCTGGTCAGGTTTTCGAATCCGAAGGCGAGATCGGGCAGCCATTGTTGCAGGGACCTTGGCTCAGTGATGGAACCGGCGTTCATGGTTATCCGCTGAGCCTCATTTCGACGTTGGACCCAGGCCGGGATTCGAAGTTCCGCTGTTCTTGCTGTTTGCGGCGGTGCGTTTCTCCGGATTCACAAGAGCGACGACCGTTCCGGGTGAAATGCCGCTGAGGATCGCGCGGCCTTCGCTGACGGCCCGGACTTTGACTTCCTGCACTTCGAAACCGCGGTTGCGTTTGCAATAGACGATCTTTTTGCCGTCGTGGTCAAAGATAGCTCCGCCGGGAATCGAAACCGCGCGGGAAAGATTGTCACCGAAAATATTCAGGCGAACCGCGAAGCCAGGGTGCAGTCGTGGATCCGGGCGGTCGATCTGCACGGCCACATCGAATTTGTGCCGGGCGTTTTCATCCCAGAATTCGTGGCTTGTCGCCCCGCCAACGGTTTGCACTTTGCCAGGAAACGATTCGCCAGGAAGTGCGTCGACATTTATTTCTACGGATTGACCGGGCTTGAGGTTGATGCGGTCGGTTTCACCAACTTGGGCGGAAATTTCAAGGTGGGAGATGTCAATTACTTCCGCGATGGAGCTTCCCGGATTGACCTGATCGCCGACGTGATAGTCCGGGAGGGTCATCCCCCACATGAAAAATCCACCCGTAGAGTCCCTATTGCCATGGATGACGACAAGACCATCGATGGGCGAAGTGATGTGCATGTTTTTGATGTTCTGCTCCGCTTGCTCCATGGAGAGGCGAGCCTTGTGCCGCTTCTCCTCGCTGATCGCCAGAGCCGACTGGTTGGAAGCGGTGTGCGATTTGATGTCCTCGTGAAGCTGGGCCAGCGCGCGCTTGGCTTCATCGAGGGCCAGCAGGTTCTTCTGCGCGTCGATGGTGCTTGCCAGTTCGTTCTTGCTGACTTCCAGCTCCGCGCGGCGCACTGCGTACTTTGCCTTGAGGAGCGCGGTCTGATCCTCCGCCGTCTGGACGTCGGCGTCCGCCTTGGCTTTTACGATCTCCTGCTCCGCTTGCAGCAAGTCGCTGCGATTCTGTCCCAGATTGTATTGCTGCTGGCTGGGATCAAATTCGAGGACTACGTCGCCGGTGTGTACTTGAGCGCCAGACCGAGCCAGCGTGACAATCTGCAGCGTGCCTCCGCCGATGGCTGGAGCCGAGATAGTCCTCGATTGGCTAGTTCGCAAAACTCCCGTCGTGGAAACCTTGAGTTGAAGATCAACCTCTTTGACGGTTGCGGTAGGAATTTCGGAATCGGTAGCCAAGACCGTCGTTTGGCGGCAGGCCAAGCAGCATCCCGCCAGGGCGAGGACAAGAAGAAATGCCGGTGGTTTTGAGCGGCCATTCATTGCCATCGTTCTCTATTCCGTCAGCGTTGGATCCTTCAGAGCCAGTTGCTCTCCCGGCTGCAGTCCCTTTCCAATCAGTGCTTCATCTCCGCTGCGGCGCAATACCTCGACGATGGTCTCTTCGAACTTCGAGCCCCGCCGCACATAGGCGACCGTGCGGCCCGCCTTCCGGAAGAGTGCCGAAGACGGAATCACAATACCGTTGGCGACGCGGTCTGCCTCCACGCGGACAAGCGCTCCCATTCCCGGTGTGAGGCGGGCATCGCTGTTCGACAGTGCGACTTCAACGCTGAAATTCCTGGGGACGGGCCAACCGGCGTTGAAATCCAGGCTCGCCGTTGGGCTAATCGTCTCGATGCGCCCTTCAAAGCTCCCGTCGGGAACAGCCTCGACGCGTACCATTCCCGTTTGCCCCACCTTCAACTGGCCCCTCTCTGCTTCTTCAATGCGCGCCGCAATCTTTAGCGTGGACGGGTCGGGAAGCTCGGCGATGGCAGCACCCGGCCATGCCCGGTCTCCCGGCTTGAAGGGAGTGGGGCCGCCCTGGGGCTGCCAATGGTTTTGGAGCGAGACAACCCCATCGAGGGGAGCCCGCAAACTAAGCAAAGCAAGGCTGCGCTCGTCTTGCTGCACTTGAAACGCCGCCTGATCGTGTTTCTGCTTCTTGGTTGCAAGATCCGCGGCCGCGGCCGAGCGGTCCGCATTGAGTTTGGCCTCGGTTTCCTTGACCTTCTGCTCGGCGTCCGCGAGCTTCAGTTTGGCTTCCTCACCTTCAATCACGGAAACAATCTCCTGCTTGCTGGCATCCAAGCGCGCCTTTTGAGCGGCGAACTTGGCGTTCATCAAATCGGTGAGGTCCTGCTCCTCCTTCAAGCGCGCGGCGGCGCGTGACTGCTGAATCTCCGCATCTGCTGACTTCAGCGTGGATTGATCCTGGGCAACCTTTTGCTTCATGGTCGTGTTGTCGAATTCGACCAGAACATCTCCCTTCTTGACCTTCGCTCCGTTGGTCGCAAGTTTTACGATTTGAAGGTCGCCTGCTCCGTAAGGCGCGGTAACGATGACGGAATGGAGAGCCTTGACCTCGCCTTTGACTTCCAGATAGTCCACGAACTCTTTTCGCTTTACTTCGGCCATGGAAAGCTTGGGTGCCGGACTGGCGAGGCGCAGAGTGCCAAAAACAAGACCACCCAGCACCACGGCCGCAGCGCCGGACATGGCTCTCTTCCCGAGTTTCCATTTCTTATTCATTGCCGGCTCTGCCCCGACTGGTCCTCGATGGCAGTCCGCCGGATGATGTCTCCTTGCGAAAGCCCGGACTTCACAACCGCTTCGAGATCGTTTCGGGAACCCGTTTGCACTGTATGCTTCTCAAAGCTGCCCCTGGTCTCCAGCCAAACAAAGGAATGGTCACCTTCGAAGCCCATACTCTGGCAGGGGATAACAAGAACGTTTTTTTGCGAGCCGAGATCAAGATCGAGCGCCGCAGAAAGGTCCGGCAGGAGCCGAGCATCCATCCCTTGAACGGAAAAACGCGCGTTGAATGAGCGCACCGCTTCCGTAAACTGCCCTGTATGTCCGAGCGGCGAGAGATCCTCAAGAACGGCGGGGAGAGTCATTCCCGGATACGCATCCAGATGCATCTGCGCCTGCTGGCCAGGATGGACTTTCAACAGATCCACTTGATTCAGCTGGACGCGGACCTCCATTTGGGATGGATCCACGACTTGCAAGAACGGGACGCCGGGCCTGACCTGGTCGCCCTGTTGCACCGTTCCCATGCGACCGCCCAGCCAGATGGTGTTGTAGACGACGACTCCCGGCATCGGCGAATGAACCACCATCTTCGCAGCGTTTCCTTGGGAATAGCGCATGGCCTCCAGCGCGCGATTGCGCTGGATTTCCTGAATGCGAATGGCAGCGGCGGCGGCGGCACGTTTCAACTGGTAGGTCTCTTTAAGCTGCTTGAATGTGGTCTGTGCTTCGTCGACCGCTTCCTGATTTTTCTCGGCGTCGATACGCGAGACGATCTCATTTTTCTGGAGCTCGAGCTGTGAGCGTTTGAGTTCGTCTTCCGCCTGCTTCATCGCTGTATCATCCTTGGCGCGGGCAATGCTTTCGTCAGCTTGTTTCTGGGCTACCTGCCCGACAAGGTTTTCGTAAGTGCTTTTCTTATCGAGATAATCCCTTTCCTCCGCCTGGGGATCGAATTCGACGAGGACATTGCCCTTCTCCACGTGCGTGCCGGCGGGAGCCAGCTTGGTGATGACCATGGAACCGACCTGGGCTCCTTCGAGCCTTGGGGCAAGAACCACGAAGGAACGCGAAGCTTGGGTCGTCCCGTTGAGCCGCAGAGTTTGCGTGAAGTCCTTTCTTTCCACTTTGACGATGGATTCCTCGACACTCGTTGCTGCTCGTCCGCTCCGGAAATGAGCGAACAAGAAGGCGGACATGACGAGAAGAAGCAAGGCGGACGCACGGAAAATGAATTTCTTGGACTCTCCGCTGGATAGGGCTATTTGATCCATGGCGCTTCAACTACCTTGGGAAAATTCGGCCTGCTACGTTCAGTCTGGGCTGTCGGATTTCAACTACGGTTAAATGGTTGTGTCGTTGGAATCCTGCCAACCTGAAACCTCACAACCCCCAGAGTTTATCTCATAAGCGGGCTCAGGAAAATGCTCAAGTTGGCTGAAAAAAACTGTTTGGCTTGCGCAATTCGCTCCGGAGACTCCGGGTCTAAGTAGAATACCTGACGCCGCCAGAAAACCAGCCAGATTGGACGTCAATAGGCGGTTTGGCTAAACTGAAGGATTGAAATTCAAGTGGAAAGACGCGCTGGCTATGAGTGACTCCGTCAATAAAACATCTTCCGTGAGACTGCGTTTTGCCCCGTCCCCCACCGGTTACTTGCACGTGGGAGGGGCCCGGACGGCGCTTTTTAACTGGCTGTTCGCGCGGCACCAGGGCGGCACAATGATCCTCCGCATCGAGGACACCGACGCGGAGCGCAACAAACCCGAACTGGTGCAGGGGATTCTGGATGGCCTGCAGTGGCTGGGCATCAACTGGGACGAGGGGCCGTTTTACCAGTCACAAAGAACGGAATTGTACCTTGCGGCGGCGAAAAAGTGTTTGGCCAACGGGGCCGCCTTCCTATGCTACTGCCCGGCAGAAAAATATGCCGGTGGGGACCACGCCGAACCGGCGCAGGATGAAGAGCCGAAGGTTGGCGGGCCACGGCGCGTTACGCGCTGTTCCTGCCGCGATGGCAAACCGTCGACGCCGGGCGTGAAGCCGGCCGTTCGCTTTAAGGTTCCTCTTGGCGGAACAACGAAATTTTTCGACGCGGTGTTCGGGGAGCGCGAGTTTTCGAACGAGGAAATGGAGGACTTTGTATTACTGCGCTCCGGGAAAAACGACGAGGAATTCGGGCACTCCATGTATCAGCTGGGCGTCGTCGTCGACGACATCGACATGCACATTACGCATGTGATTCGCGGCGCGGATCACCTTTCGAATACCCCCAAACAAGTGCTGCTGTACCGCGCGCTGGGTGCGGAACCTCCCGTTTTTGCGCATGTGCCTCTGATACTCGGTGCGGACAAGTCGCGCCTTTCGAAACGTCACGGCGCGACCGACGTGAACGTGTACCGCACGGAGGGTTTTTTGCCGGAGGCGTTCCGTAATTTTCTCGCCCTGCTGGGCTGGTCGCCGGGAGGCGACGAAGAATTTCTGCGCACAAAAGAGTTGATCGAGAAATTCTCGCTCGAGGGCGTGAGCCGGACCAATGCGGTGTTCGACCGGCCGAAACTCGAGTGGTTTAACACGCAATACCTGCAGAGACTTCCGGTCGAGGAACTGCTGCCCGAGGTCGAAAATGAGTTGAAGCGCAGCGGCTTGTGGAAGCCAGAGTGGGCGCCGGGAGCCGCTCCCGGTCCCGACGGGAGAGATCACGCGTGGTTTTCAAAAACCGTCGATTTGCTGCGGCCGCGAATCCGGCTGCTGCCGGATTTCTCTTCGTGGTCGCGCGCGTTTTTTAGCGACGAGTTCACACGCGACCCGGCGGCGAAGGGAAAATTCTGGAAGGATCCGAAAGTGCCGGAACTTCTCCCGAAACTCGCGGATGCACTGGAAAAGCTGAAGGAATGGAACCACGACGCCTGCGACCATGCCTCGCGGGCCGTCGCGGAAGCCGCCGGCGTTAAGGCGGGAGTGCTGATCAATGCGACGCGTGTAGCGATTGTCGGCCAGGCGGTGGCGCCCCCGCTCTTTGACACCATGGTCGTTCTCGGGCAGCAGCACGTGGTGCGCCGTTTGCGCGATGCGGTCGCGGAATTTGTCAAAGGTTAGAACAACGTTGCTTCAAATATTTCGCCGTCTGCCGTTCTTGTCGAAAATCTCTTCTCTGAACTGACGGTGGGTCAGGGCTTTCCGAAAATTTCCGTGTGGGCTGGTTTGACGGCCGACGTTGAAGCAACGATGTTCACCGTCGCGTCCAGAGTGAGCGTGGTCGGGGGCAGGCAGAGTTCGCTGCTGCAGGCTTGGTAGCGCAGCTTCAGCGGAATGTGTTGTTCGCCGAGAGGAGCGCCCGTAAGCGCTGTAACGGGCATGCGCAGAATCACGGTGTCCTGGTAGACGTTCAGCGGAATTTTGGAAAAGGCAAATTTTTCGAGCTTGCCCTTGGGATAGAAGACTTCGCTGCTATCAAAGCCCGACGGGAGTACGGCCTTCAGATCGGTGGCGATGAGATAGTCTTCCGATTTTTCGCGGGCGTTGACGTGGAAGCCCGGGCGAATCTTCATGACCACAGCAATTTGGAACGAACTTCCGCGTGCGGCGGGATCAAGCGAGGCGTAAATCTCCGGCTTGACGACTTCGCGGCCGGACGGGACTTGTGAGAGTGACGCGGGCGAGATGCCGGTGCTTAGCGCGAGGACCGCAATGAAGGAAAATCTCTTGAGCGATTTCACAGAGTCACCTGGGCGCCGAGTTGCTGGGAAATGACGCGGCTCATTACTGCGAGAAGGTCTTCGCTGGTTTTTTCGTGGACAAAAGCGTTCCGCGATTCGCTCCAAGCGAGCTTGAAACTGGTGGAAAGCGCGGAGACCCAGATTTCCCGGACGGGCGTGTTGGGTGAAATCACGAACTTGGCCTCTTCGGGTTCCTCGAAGAGAACTTCGAGCTTCCCGGCTTCGCCTTCCACGTCGAAACCGTGCTCATCGCCTGCGGTGAGCATGCGGCGCTTTAGGTCCTCAAAGGCGGCCTCGGCCTTTCGTTGAAAGTCCTTTTCGTCGAGCATGAATTCAGCGTACATGAGGAATTTACGGCTCGCAAGGAACGGCACGGGCCAACCACCGATAGCGCGGCGTCTGGTGGGGAAAGCGCCGGGGATGCGCGCCTATCAATGAGGGACGACGGCGGAAATGCCGGGGCCGCCGACGGGCTGGAATTTTGGGATGCGCTGGTCGACAGGAGGAAGAGCGGGAAATGGACCGTGGGGCTCGGATTGATACCAATAGGCCACGGAATAATAGTTGTCCGAGCGGTGGTTGGCATGACCGTGCTCAATGGTGGCGCGCAATGATTGGTTGCAAAGATCAACGTCAGAATCAGAGTTGAGAGAAGACGCTTCATCGAGTGCCTCCTAAGTTAGAAGTCTTTGATTTCTCGGAGTTGGCCGTTGCCGACGTCGTAGACGAAGCCGCGGACGGCGACGGTCCGGGGAATCCAGGGATGAGTGCGGAGCTTCTGCAATTGGTGGCGGACATTTTCCTCGACGTTCTGGAAAGCGTAAAAGAAGGCGGGGGCGACAGCGGCGGTTCCCGTGCGATTCTGGATTCTATTGCGCAAGTCTTGTTCGCTGGTGTGCATCAAGCCGCAATCGGTATGGTTGATGACCATGAATTCCTCGGTGCCGAGCAGATGATGCGATACCACCAGGGAGCGCAGGGAATCATCCGTCACGATTCCGCCGGCATTGCGGATGATGTGGGCATCTCCGTCTTTGAGTCCCAAAGTACGAGTCGAAAGACGGGTGTCCATACAGGTGAGAACGGCGAGCTTGCGCTCGGGACGCGGCGTTAGTCTGCGCAATTCATGGGTGCGCGAATAAACTTCATTTGCTACGAGTACTTCGTCGATGACGCTCATGGGAAGAAGAGTTTAGCAAAACAGAAGGAAGCGAGAAGAGGGTGCCGGGCAGCAGGCAGTCCCTAGTAAAGGAAAAAGCCTCGTCTTATGCGCTGCTGTCCGTTGGCTACGAACCGCGCCCGCTCTTTTAGAGCTGAGATTCGATGGCCTTGGTGAATTCTTCGTAGCTAATGAGGCCTTGGACTTTTTTAACAATTTTCCCGTCGCGGGAGATGAGGAAGCTCGTCGGGTAGCCAAGAAGGCCGCCGAACTTGTCCGCGACTTCGTCGTTACCAATGACGACGGGATAGTTCATAGGGAACTTCTGGCCGTTGACGTTGAAGCGTTCCTTGGCCAGGAAAGGAACGACGGCGGACTTACCTTCCTCGTCCATGGAGATGCCGAGAACAGTGAAACCCTTTGCTTCGTACTTCTGCTGCATTTCGATCAACCAGGGAATCTCGATGTAGCAGGGATCGCACCAGGTGGCCCAGAAATTGACCAGCACGACTTTGCCTTTGTATTGGGCGAGCGTGGCATCTTTGCCGTCAAGATCTTTGAAGGTGACTTCTGGAGCGGGCTTGCCGTCGGGCGCGTCTTTCGGCCGCGGGGCGTTGTTCGACGGAACTTTGACTTTGACGCGCGTGGCCCTGTCCGCATAAACAGTGGCAACGATGAGTACCGCCGCGGTCGAGACGATTAGGACGATTTTCTTCATTTATGGTTTCCCTGAGCTTGTCAGGCGCACTCCTCTAAAGTGAAAAGCGATTCAAGAAAGTCAGTTTAGTCGAAAGCCAGGTCAACTTGTTCACGAAGACCAATCCTCCGACGAACAATAGCAAAGCGCCGCTGAAAAGCTCGACGGCGTGGAGATACTTTCGAAAGTTCTTGTAGAAGACCATGAACTTGCTGATGCCCAGAGCCGTGAGCAGGAAAGGAATGGCCAGTCCAGCGGAATAGACGGCCAGGAGCAAGACGCCGCGCGCAATGGTGTCACTGCGAGCAGCAAGTATGAGCACGGCGCTGAGGATCGGGCCGATACAAGGTGTCCACCCGAATGCGAACGCGAAGCCGAGGAGGAAACCACTCCAGACTCCGGGCTGCGTGGTTTTGGTGCGAAGATGAACATCGCGATTGAGCCACCGGGCCATTGAAGGGCCAAAAAAGCCCAGGAGCGAGAGCGAGAAAAAATGAGCAGCGCCTAGGCCAGCGAAGAGAGGCGCGTGGCGAAAGTAGGCTGCGATTCCGAGAGCGACAAGGATGATGCCGAGGATAAGTCCAGCGCGCAGATTCAGCTTGATGAGCGCGCCAATAAGGTGCAGGCCAAAGAGAAGGATCAGAGCGCCGGCGACGGGGGCGAGCAGCGAGCGGTTCCTCAGAAGGAAGGAACCGACGGCGCTGGCGGACGCGCCGAAAGAAATAAAAACAACAGAAAAGCCGGCAACAAAGGTGAGAGCCGAAGCGAATAACCCTGAGCTGGGAGCCTGGCCCTGGCGCAGTTGCTCCATGCCGATGCCTGAGAGCATGGAGATGTAGCCGGGGACCAGTGGCAAAACGCAGGGCGAGAGAAACGATACTAGCCCGGCGAGAAAAGCTCCTGCTAGAGGAACGTCAGCGGTCATCTCAATGCAATCCTCGGCATAGACTTTGCATCCAGCTAGAGAGACTCAAAAACCCTGCCCCTTATTCTCCCACAAATCTCGCTTGCACTCGTGCCTGAGCCGAGGTTCCTGCCGAAAGGCCCGAAATCTGCGATGAGCAAACCCAACCAGTTCGCATTCGCAAGACACAACGCAGGTAGGTCAACCTGGTGAAAGCAATGCCGCCCACCTGTTAGACGCAGAAAGTGTGAAAAGGGAACATGGTGAACGAGGGAGCAAATACGCGACAGATGATGGATTTGGCTGGCGTCGGACTCAAACCAGCTGCGAAAGGCCGCGTGTAAATGATTGAACAGACGTGTCTTGCTGGAGCCAGGAGTGGCATGGCTGTTGCTATTACCAGACTGGACGCTGTACCGCGTCTGGCAGGTGAGTATGCGGTGGACGCCAAACAAAGTGACGCTCCTGCGAGTCTGCGTGGGGTTCGCGGCGGTATGTCTCTTCGGGCGTGGAGCATGGGCGAACCTCACGGCCCTGGGGCTGACCGTGGCGGCGATCGCGCTGGATGCGCTTGACGGGCATCTCGCGCGGAAGAAAAAGATGGCCACTCCCGTGGGCGCCCAACTGGACATCCTCGGCGACCGCATGATCGAAAACGTGTATTTCACGTATTTCGCCGTCGTGGGGATGGTGTCCCTTTGGCTGCCGGTTCTGTTTTTTGCGCGGGGGGCGGCGACGGATTTTCTGCGCGGGCTGGCGATGAAGGCGGGACATTCTGGCTGGGGCGCGAACGCCATGCTGCGCACGTGGTGGGGGCAGGCGCTGGTGGCGTCGCGCTGGAGCCGCGGTTTGTATGCTGCGATGAAGTGCCTGTGTTTTTGCTATTTGGGTTTGGAGTTGGCGCTGACCCACGGGCCCGTGGCTCTGGTGGGTGAACTGGCGGCCGACGCGCACGCCACGATTCGTTTGGGGGCGAATGTGTTGACGTGGATGACCGCTGCCTTTTGCCTGCTGCGCGGGCTACCTGTTTTGGTGGAAGGGTGGAAATACCTTGGCGGGAACATGCGGCCGGTGCGCGCGGCAAAGAGCCCGGCGCGGGAGGCGGCATGAAAGTGCAAACGGAGGACCACGAGATAAGTGAAGTAAATGGCGCAAAGGAGCGTGAAAGAAACATCGCGGCGTTCTTTGATTTAGATGGCACGCTAATGGCTCTGCCGTCGCTGGAGAGAAGGTTTTTCCGAATGCTGAGATACCGGAGAGAAATCGCCACAAGAAACTATTTTCTGTGGATGACGGAATCGCTACGGCTTTTGCCGCGAGGGATCAGCGCGGTCTTGCACGCGAACAAAGCGTATCTGCGCGGCGTGCTTATTCTTGACGAGTGTGGCGAGAGAGATGGAGCCATCTCCTCTTGGCACAAAGGCGGCCACCAGGCCGAGGGACAGGCGTCGGCTCCTCCGAGGCGCAATCCACGATTGCCTGTCCCCGCCTTCTTTGAGCCAGCCATCGAAAGAGTGGCATGGCACGCGAAACAGGACCATGAAATAGTGCTACTGAGCGGGACGCTTGAGCCATTAGCACGGGAAGCCGCGCACGCCATGGAAGCCGAGCTTGCCGCGCGCGGAGTCACCGCACAGATTCGCGTATGCGCCACGCGACTAGAAGAAAACGATGGCAAGTGGACGGGAAGAATCTTGGGCGAAGCGATGTTTGGGAAGGCGAAAGCCCGCGCGGCAAAGCGACTTACCGAGGCGATGCGTTTCGACCTGGGGCGGTCTTACGCATATGGAGATAGCTTGAATGATCGGTGGTTGATGGGCGAGGTCGGCAGGCCGGTGGCTGTAAATCCGTCGAAAGACCTTCTCAGCATTGCGCGGACGCGCGCCTGGCCGATATTGCATTGGGACAGAAAAGAGAATCTGGCGCCGTGCGGCAGAAAGTTCAGAGCGCGGCGCGATTGCCGCATGGAAATGGCGAAACCGGAGAACGCCGAATGAAGGATGCCGAGCGAGAGAACTATCGAGGGAATGAAGCGACGTTCGCTTGGCGTTCTGAAGCGCGTGTCCCGAAAGTTGAAGAAAGCGCTGCCTCCTGCGAAGCGGGAAAGCACGGAATCGCGTCGTGGTGGGCCCGCGAAGCAGCAGCCGCGTGGGCCGCGTGCGGAGCATTCGAATGGGTAGCGCTGGGATATTTGGCAGCATCGAGCGCGTTGATTGCCGCGTTTGCGGAAAATCTCGCGCATCCCCTGAAGTTGTTCAGTGTGCAAACGCTGGCCGTGACGCTAATCCTCTCGTTGTGCCTCTTGGAGGCCAGAGTTGCGGAGCAGGCGAAGTGGCGAGGCGAGATTTACGCCTCAAGGTTCTGGCGTTTCTGGCGGCACTGGTATCCACACCTGTTTTTTCTGTTTTGTTTTGAAGAACTGGGAAAGCTTGTGCACCTGGTATCGCCCGCCTGGCAGGACGCCAAGCTGATCGCTTTTGATCAATGGCTGACGGGAGTGAATCCCTCGTTGTGGCTCGAGCGCTTTGCGCACCCCGCTCTGAACGAATTCATGCAATTCGCCTATTTCACTTATTTTGTTTTCCTACTGATTCTCGGCGGGATTCTCTACTACCGGCATGACTGGGAAAGCTATTGGTGCGTGATGACATATACGGCTGTTGGTTACGTGTTCGGCTATGTGATCTCGATGTTTTTCCCCGTGCAAAGCCCGTGGTTCACCTTTGCGGGCATGTGGCATGGCGATCTCACGGGCGGACCATTCACGGCGCTCATCAACCTGATCGAGAAATGCGGACGAGTGCACGGCGCGGCGTTTCCCTCGCAGCACGTGGCAGGAGCGGTCGCGGCTCTTTGGGGAGCCTGGCGTCACAAACGGTGGCTCTTCTGGATATTTCTACCGTTGGTCCTGTGCATGTGCGTTTCAACCGTTTACGTGCGAAACCATTACGTGGCGGATGTCTTCGGTGGAATCGTGACGGGGACGCTAGGGTATGTGATCGGCAGTTGCATCATGAAGACGCGAGGCGCCGTTGCGACCGATGCTCGCTAAACCTGCGGTTTGCGATGTTGAGGCTGAGAACGCTCAAAGACGTTGGCGATGCGGAGCAATATGGGTTCGCTCGAAACACCGGCCATGATTTGCAAACCGATGGGCAATCCTGAGCGTGTGAAGCCGCAGGGCATGGAAACGGCGGGCACACCGGCAAGATTTGCGGGCCGGTTGTGTCGCAGCAGCAGGGCGCGCGCCGGATACTCGTGCGCCCCGACGCGGATGGTTTCCTGATCTAATCGCGGAGCCTCAGTCGCGGTCGAGGGGAAGACCATTGCGTCCACATCCGCTTCCGCCAGCGCCAAATGCAACTGTTGGATGAATTGTCGTCGAATCTCCAGCGCCCGCAAGTAGTCAACCGCCAGCACCTTGTCCCCCATTTCCAGTCTTGAACGCACGTCGTCGCCGTACTCTGCGGCCCGTGCTGGAAAGTATCCCCGTTGTTGATGGTAGAGAGTCGCTTCCGTCCAGGCGATGTGATTTCCCGCATCTTCGGTTTCATCGAGCAGCGGAACGGAAATATCTTTCGTGGTCACGCCTGCCCGGCCAAGCTCGCGCAAAGCGGCCTCAAATGCGCTCCGGACCTCGCTTGAAAGAGCATCGAAGAACAGTTGACGCGGAATTCCCAGGCAAAACTTGCTAGCATCAGCCCGCAAAGTAGAAAGTTTCGCCATGTTCGGCTCGCGGCCCACACGCGCATACAGAACTCCCGTCAGAGTGGCTATGTCACCTACGGTCCGAGCTAACGGTCCGGCGCAATCGAGAGCAGGAGCCAGCGGGACAATGCCTTCACAAGAAATGCGGCCCCAAGTGGGCTTTAATCCGAAGACGCCGCAGAGGGACGCGGGAATGCGGATGGAGCCGCCGGTGTCCGTGCCGATGCTGCCATAGCAGAGTCCAGCGGCTACGGCGGCGGCGGAACCTCCGCTGGAGCCTCCAGCGATGCGCGCGAGATCCCAGGGATTTCGAACAGGGCCGTAGTGGGGATTGTTGGACGTCACGCCGTAGGCGAACTCGTGCATGTTGGTCTTGCCGAGCATAACGACGCCAGCTTCCCTAAGTTGTCCGATGACGGCAGCATCCTCCTTTGGAATGAAATCCTTCAGGATCTTTGAACCGGCCGTGGTTCGAATGCCTTTGGTATAAATGTTGTCCTTCAGCGAGATGGGGATGCCATGCAGCGGGCCGCGGTCACGATATCCTTTGCGCCCGCGCGGCGCGAATAGCTCCGATTCCGCTTTTTTGGCCTGCGCAAGTGCAAGTTCCACTGTGACGGTGATATAAGCGTTGAGTTTTGGATTGAGCCGCTCGATGCGGGCCAGCATCAATTTAGTGAGTTCGACGGGCGAGAGTTTGCGCTTGCTGAAGAGTGTTCCGATTTCTTCGATGGAAGCAAACGCCAGATCGGTGCCGTTCATGGGTGTCACATTAGATCACAACCGAGGTTAACTGAACTGAAGCTCCTGGCACCACGCAAGCCGGTCGCTAAAAAATCTTTTCCTGGTGGCGCAAATTCCCGAAAGCGCCGATGTTGGCGATGATGAACGCGATGCGAAACTGATTCTCCGCGCGTACCTGCCCGAGGTTGATGCGCCGATACTCGACGGCGAGTCCGCAGCAGCCGCCGTTGTAACTCATCTGGACGATCTGGTTTTGCAGCGTCTGGTTTTCGAAGTCGTAGCCGACACCGGTAATCAGATTAAACCCCCTGCGTGATTCGCTGCCATAGCCCACCAGTGCGCGAATCTGGTTCGAAAGGGGCTGCTGAAAAATTGGCAGCACGGGAGGAGGCTGAGGAGGAAAATCGCCGAGAGTAGGATTGTCATCTAGGCGAAAGAAAGCAGCGGTGGCAAAAAATTCCCGGTACGGCTTCACCTTCAGCAGCGTGCCGATGGTGACGAGTCTCTGGATCTGTGGATCGTACTGAAGAATTTGCTCCAGATCGTAAAGGCCGCCAGGAGTGATTTTGAAATCGCTGACGATCGGCGACCAGTTGCGGGGACCAAATGCGAAAGCGAACGGCGTGATGGAATCAAGCGCCTGGAACACGTTGCGCTGGCCATTCACGATGGCGCCACCAAACGTCGGATCAAAGTAATGCTTCTGCACGATGCGCCACGAAACCAATTCCTGAGGCTGCCCGTCACCGTCTTTCTGGAAAAGCCGCTGTGTAAAGCCATATTCAACTTCGCTGGTGTTGGTCAGTGTGGTATCGGAATCGAAACGCACAAACTGCGCGAAGCGATTCACTCCGGTTACGTAATGGTAGGAGAGGGCGGGTTCAATGGTGTGCTTATAGCGGCGCCGCGTCTTGTCCTTCTTCAACGAAGTGCGATCGAAGAACCGTTCAAGCGCCGGCGGGCGAATTTCGACTGTGAACTCGCCGGTGTTGCGGGAGATGGCAATGGGACTGACCTGGCCGGCGGAATCAAAAGAATCGCCATAGCGCGTGGTGCGGAACGCGGCAGAAAGTGTCACCCCGAGCCACGGTCCGAAATGCAGCGGCACGGTAACCCGCGGCGCCAATTCGTAGCGATCGACGAAATTCGAAGTTCGAATATCTTCGTCGCTGCGAAATACGACACCCGCAAACGCATCGATGCCGAAGTACACGGGCAAACTGCGCAACGGGGCTTGCTCAACGGAACCGAAGCGCACTTCCGGCAGGTTGCGAAGTGTGACGCTAGTAGCAGGAACCGCAGGGGTAGTCGCCGTTGCCGCAACCGGCAAGGTGAGGAAACTCTTGTCGCTGAGGCCTGCGAAATTCAGGCTGAAGCCGCGATAGTTGTTCGAGAGGAAGGAGGCGCTGCGCACTTCGGAGTTGATGGCTTCGCCGAAGGAGTCGGCGAAGGCCAGGCGGAAGGTAAGCGAGGAAAGATGGTTGTAGTCCGTTACGAAGCGCCAGCCACCTGGCAACAGGGATTGAATCTCGAGCCTCTGCTGCTCTCCGCCCTGCGGGCTGCGCGTGCCGTCCGGGTTGAGTAGGCCGCGATCCTCCACTCCAAAATACGTGTACTCAATCGACGTGTTTTCAAATGGTTTGGCGCGAAAGGTTCCGCGTTCAAGAACGCCGCGACGGCTCATGAATTGCGCACCAACGGTTGCGTCCATCCACGGATTAGGAGCCAGGTAGAAAGCGTCACCGAGAATAAAGCCCTTGCGCGAGCTTTGGCCGATATCGGGAATCAGGAAACCAGTTGCGCGGACTTTGCGGCCCGCGGGAGCGGTAGCGTAAGGAAGCCAGATCAGCGGCACGCGGAAAAGGCGGAAGTTGGCGTTGACGAGCGCGACGGTCTTATCCAGACGAATGCGCGCGTTGGGTGCGTAGAACTGCCACTTGGGGTGCAGGGGGTCGCAGATGGTGATCCAGGCGCGGTGAACAAGGTAGACATCTCCCGGAAAACGCTCGACGTCCCGAGCTTCGAAGTACAACGGGTTATCGGAAATCAGGAGTACCGGATTGGGCCGCCGCTCGATTTTAACGTATCCCCGGACGTTGTGGAATAGGCCGTGTCCGGTGCTGACGTTGTAGTGAGCTTCGTCGGCTTCGAGATGTTCGTTGCCGTAATCGAGCTGAACGTGCCCTGTGGCTATGGCTTCATAAGTCTTACCGTTGTATTCGACGTGATCGGCGCGAAGACGAGTTTCCCCATAGTGAATGTCCACGTCGCCGTCAGCTGTCGTGACATCGCCTTTCCGGCCCTGCGTTTTCGCCTCCAGATTGGCAACTCCGCCTTTCGCGGAAGGCAACCGAGCCTGCTGCGCCGATGCGCTGCGCGGCGTCGCGGCCGTGAGTAGGAAGGTCAGTTCAGCCAGGAAAAGAAAAGCGCGGAGCGCGGTAGAAACCCGTGCATGAGGATAGCGATTCACTCGGAACATGCAGTCAGTAAAAACCGTTGGATAGCCTAGCATGCGGTCGTAGGGATTTGAAGGCAAGGGAAGGCCGTGAGTTGCACGCAGCAACAGGATGGAAGCGGGGAAGAATCCTTACGCATGAAACGGACCGCCGCCGCCACGCGTCTTTCTTTGCACCGGGTTGGTTTGCCCTTTTCAAAACACTTGATGCGTTAAATGGCCCAGCCGGAGTAACATGCCGGGCCTTGCAAATAGGGGGATGGAAATGAAGCATGTGTGGAATGCTCTTCGTACGATTCTGGTTTGCGCGGTTTCTCCCGGCGCGTTTTCGATGATTGCGAAGGCAGCGCCGGCCGACCAGCCAAGTCCCAGCGATAAATTCAAAAATCTGGAGTTCCGCGAGATTGGCCCGGCGACGATGGGCGGGCGCATCGATGATTTCGCCGTGGTAGAGAGCAATCCGAACACCGTGTATGTGGGCACCGCCTCGGGTGGGGTTTGGAAAACAACCAATAACGGAACGACGTGGGAGCCGATATTCGATGAGGAAGGCGTGTCGACAATCGGCGACATCGCGATTGCTCCGTCAGATCCGTCGATCGTGTGGGTCGGAACAGGCGAGCCGAACAACCGGCAAAGTTCCTCCTGGGGCGACGGAGCGTACAAGTCGCTTGATGGCGGGAAGACCTGGAAAAAGATGGGGCTCGATGCGACGCGGCACATCGGGCGCATTGTGATCCATCCGAAGAACCCTGATGTTGTGTACGTGGCCGCGCTAGGACATTTGTGGGGCGCGAATCCCGAGCGCGGAGTGTACAAGACGTCTGACGGTGGAAAAACGTGGTCGCAGGTGCTGAAGATCAACAACGACACCGGTGTGAGCGACATCGCCATGGACCCGGAGAGTCCGGACACTCTGTACGCGGCGGCGTACGAGCGGCGGCGCACGCCCTTCGGATTCAACGGCGGCGGCCCGGATAGCGCGATCTACAAAACTACGGATGGCGGCGCAACCTGGAAAAAATTGACCAAAGGACTTCCCTATGAAAACGGCGGAGACACCGGCCGCATCGGGCTGGATATTTATCGCAAAGACCCCAACGTCGTCTACGCCATCGTGCAGCACGAGAAGGGCGGAACGTATCGCAGCGAGGACAAAGGCGAGACCTGGAAGAAAATGGGCGATACCAATCCGCGGCCGTCGTACTACAGCCAGATGCGCATCGATCCCAACAACGATCTGCGAATCTGGGAGCTCGGCGCGCAGATGTTCTACTCCGAGGATGGTGGAAAAACGTTTTCAACGCAGCGCGTGAGTGGAATTCATGGAGATTTTCACGCGATGTGGATCAATCCCACGGATTCGAATCATATGCTCGCGGGGTCCGATGGCGGCATTCATTGGAGCTACGACGCCGGGAAGACCTGGGACTTCGTGAACACCATCGCTATCGGACAGTTCTACGAAATCAGCCTGGACAACGAAAAGCCGTATCACATCTGCGGCGGCTTGCAGGACAATGCCAGTTGGTGCGGACCCAGCATGTCGCTGGCACGGGAAGGCATCAAGAACCAAGACTGGACCCTCATGCCAGGCGGCGATGGGTTTTATGCTGCCATTGATAACGCGGAACCTTGGATCGTCTACACGGAATCGCAAGATGGTAACTTGAGCCGGCTGGATTTGCGGACATCGCAGATGCGCTTGCTCAAACCTGAGGCCAAGGCCGGCGAGCCACATTACCGGTTCCAGTGGAATTCGCCAGTGGCGATTTCCGCGCACGCACACACCACGATCTACTATGGGGGAAATTATCTCTTCAAATCCGTCGACCGCGGGGATTCCTGGACGCGGCTGGGGGGAGATCTGACTACCGGCGTTGACCGGAATAAGCTGCAGATTCTTGGTAAGACGCCGGACAAGAACACCTTGTCTCGCCACGACGGCGTGCAGGAGTACCCCACGATTACCACCCTGAGCGAATCGCCGCTCACGCCAAATGTGCTGTGGGTTGGCACGGATGACGGCAACGTGCAAGTCACGCGCGACGGCGGAAAGACCTGGAAAAGCGTTGCGTCGAAGGTGCCAGGCGTCCCCAAGGGAACCTACGTGAGCCGCGTGGTAGCCTCGAAGACCGCTGAAGGCACGGCGCTGCTTGCGTTTGACGGGCATCGTGGCGACGATTACAACATCCACCTTTTCGCTACCGCCGATTACGGTGAAAACTGGAAAGCCATTCGCAACGGCATTCCCGATTCCGCCGGAAGCGTTCACGTTGTCCGCGAGCATCCGCGGAACACCAATCTCTTGTTCGCCGGGACGGAGTTCGGGCTGTGGGTCTCGTGGGATCGCGGAGCAAGCTGGACAGCTCTGAAAAATAATTTCCCCACCGTGCCCGTTGACGACATCGAAATCCAGGCCCGCGAAAACGATCTGGTCCTCGCCACACATGGCCGCTCTATCTGGATTTTCGACGATCTCACGCCCATCGAGAAAATGGACGCGAGCGTGATCGCATCGCCCTTGACCTTCTTCCCCCCGCGGACGGCAAGAACCTGGCATCTGCAGCATCGACAGTGGTTCGCTGGACACAAGGTATTCACCGCCAAGAACTCTCCGTACGGCGCGATTATGAGCTACTACTTGAAGGAAGCCGTGCCACCGGAAGCGCCAAAAAAAGGCAGCGAGGAGAAGGACAAGAAAGACAGGGCCGAGGAGAAGCCCAAGACCGAGGCCAGGGGCGACGCCACGGAAAAGAAGGAAGGCAAAGTTAAAATCACCGTGCTCGATAAAGACGGGAAAACGATTCGGGAGATGGACGGGCCGGGCGCGGCGGGCGTGAATCGCACAAACTGGGATCTGCGTTCGAATGCGCCGGCAGAGGCTACTCCTCAACAGCTTGAAGCGGCCGCTGCGGGATTTGGGTTTGGCCCGCGCGGACCGCTAGCCGAGCCGGGCGAATACACCATCCGGATCAAGGCTGGAGAAAAGGAAGCCACGCAAAAGGTCACGGTCGAAGAAGATCCCCGGATCGTTATGTCTGCGGCGGATCGCGCGGCGAGGCGCGAGGCGATCGAGCAACTCTACGCGATGGCCAAGACCACCGACAAGGATCGAAGAACTATCGAAGGGATTCAGACCGCCCTAAAAACCGCGAGGGAGCAGTGGAAGAAAGATGCTGAAAAACCCAACCCGACGAAGATTCCCGACGATATCGTCAAAGCTGCAGATGAGCTGCAGAAGAAGGTCGATGCTATCGCCGAGAAGTTCATTCGGGAACGGGAAGGGTTGGGGAACGCCGGGCCTCCGTTCCAATGGAAGCCCGATCCTCTGCCCAACCAGGTGCAGTCCTTGCTTGGAGATTTGGACGGCTTTGCAGCCGCGCCGGGCGGGCAACAAAAGGATAAGCTCTCTGAGTTGACGCCGCTGGTCAACGATGCTTCGGGGCAAGTCAAGAAAATCGCCGAGGAAGATCTGCCTGCGTTGAATAAGAAGATGAACGACGCTGGAATTCCTCACATCGTCCCTGCGCCGCCGCAACCGCGCGGCGGACGGGGTGGCGAAGAGGAATCGGACCAGTAGCGCAGCTCTGGAAGTTGCAGCCGAAACACTTCCACGTTGCTCGCGTCTAAGGCCACAGCGGCGTGTTCATCGGCTGGCCGGTAACCAATCGGTCGGCAATCCGTGATTCCCAGATCAAAAGTTTCGTAAGACGGTACGGAGGAAATCTATTATGAACGTGAAGCAGCCCAGTCTGCGCGGTCTGACCGCGTGGTTCGTTGTGTTGGCAATGGTTCTCGGTCTCGTTTTTGGTGGCGCAACAGCCTTGAACGCCAGCGCGAGATGGCAGGATGCCGCCGATCAGGAGAAGGATAAGAAGGAAGAAAAGAAAGACGAAAAAAAGGGCCTGCCTCTAAAATCCGACCGGAAGGTCGAATTCACCACCGACGAAGGCACCTGGCTTTCACTCGACGTTTCGCCCGACGGCAAGACCATCGTCTTTGAGCTGGTCGGCGACATTTACACGCTCCCCATCGAAGGCGGCCAGGCCAAGGTGATCGATGGCGGCATGTCGTTCGACAGCCAGCCGAAGTTTTCACCCGATGGCCAGTGGATCGCTTTCCTCTCTGACCGCGAAGGCAGCGAGAACATCTGGATCATGCATCCGGACGGCACTGGCGTGAAGCAAGTCTCGAAGGATCCCAATAACGATTTCACTTCGCCGAGCTGGGCGCCCGACGGCAAGTACATTTTTGTTTCGAAAGCCCAATTCGGTATCGGCTCCAGCGAAATCTGGATGTACCACGTGGACGGCGGCACGGGTGTGCAAATCACCAAATCCAAGCCCACGCCGAACTTGGAGAGGAACCGCCGCCCGAATGCCATGGGGGTAGTAGCTTCCCCGGATGGCAAGTATCTTTATTACGCGGCGAAGCTTGGCTCGCTCTATTACAACCAGCAGCTTCCTACGTGGCACATCGCCCGCCGTGACCGCAAGACCGGCGACGAAGACGACCTCATTCGTCAGATCAAGAGCGCGTTTCGCCCGCTGCTTTCGCCGGACGGCAAACAGGTCCTCTACGTCACGCGCTACGAAACCGAGTCCGGCCTGCGCCTGCGAAATCTCGAAAGCGGAGAAGACCGCTGGGTGAAGTATCCGGTCACCCGTGACGATCAGGAATCGCTCTTCACGCGCGACGTTTTTCCGGGTTACGCTTTTCTGCCCGGCGGCAAGGAAATCGTTTACAACCAGGACGGCAAAATCAAGCGGCTCGATCTTGCCACAGGAATTGAAAAAATAATTCCCTTCACGGCCCAGGTCTCACAGGAATTGGGGCCCAAGCTGGATTTTCCGCAGACCGTTGAACAAGGGCCGGTGAAGGCGCGGCTGATCATGGACCCGGCGGAATCGCCCGATGGCAAAAAGTTGGTTTTCTCCGCCATGACGCACCTCTTCGCCATGGACATGCCTGGCGGCAAGCTCCAGCGGCTCACCACCGGAAACGCGCGCGAATTTCAGCCCTCCTGGTCGCCGGATGGCAAGTCCATCGTTTATGTGACCTGGTCCAGCGACGGCGGGCAACTCTGGAAAATCCCCGCGGTCGGTGGAACGCCCGTGCAATTGTCGAAATCTCTCGCGGTGTACAGCAATCCGGCGTGGTCACCAGACGGCACGAAAATTGTCCTGCTGCGCGGCAATGCCTATGACCGTGAAAACAGTACCTTCGACGGCGGGCAGACTGGGAACGCCGACCTCATCTGGATTCCCGCTGACGGCGGTGACGCAAATTTGATTTTGCCCGCGCGCGGAGCAGGCGGGCCGCATTTCACAAATGACAAAGACCGCATCTACGTTTACACACCCCAAGGCTTGGTTTCGTTGCGCTACGACGGCACGGACCGTCGCACGCACCTCGTGGTCAAGGGCCAGGGACTGTATTTTTTCGAAGAGCCGGTTCCCGCGGAAGACATCATCCCGAGCCCTGATGGCCAGTGGGTGCTCGCGCACGTGATGAATCAACTCTATGTCATCGCCATGCCCGTTGTAGGAGGGGAACCGCCAACCGTGAATGTGGCCACTCCCGCCGTTCCGGCAAAAAGGCTGACCGACATTGGCGCAGACTATTTCGCGTGGGCCGACGGCGGCAAGACCATCACCTGGGCGGTGGGCGCCAGCCTTTTCCGCGAGCCGCTGAGCGCCATCTCATTCGAACCGCCGAAGGACGAAAAGAAAGAAGGCGACAAGAAAGACACTGACGCTAAAGACTCCGATAAGAAGGACGCCGACAAGAAAGACGCCGCTTCACAAACGTCGGATGCGAAGAAAGACGAAAAGAAAGATCAGAAGAAGGACGAGAAAAAAGAGGAGAAGAAGCTGAAAGAACAGGAGAAGGACGTTCAGGAGATCGCCGTCCATCTGGAGGTCCCGCGAAAAACTCCCAAAGGCACGATCGTCCTTCGCGGCGCCACCGTCGTGACGATGAAAGGCGACGAAGTTCTGAAGAACACCGACATCGTCGTCGAGAACAACCGCATCAAGAGCGTGGGCGCGAAGAGCAGTGCGCCGGCGGGCGCCAAAGTGTTCGACGTCAGCGGCAAAACGATCGTGCCGGGCTTCATTGACACCCACGCGCACTGGACCGAAATCCGCCGCGGCATCCTGGATACCCAAAACTGGTCGTTCCTCGCAAATCTCGCGTACGGCGTCACCGCCGGCCTCGACGTGCAGACCGGCACAAACGACATGTTTGCCTACCAGGACCTCGTGGACAGCGGCGACATCCTCGGGTTGCGCGCTTTCTCCACTGGTCCCGGTGTTTTTTCCGACAACAATTTCCAGTCCGCCGAAGAAGTGAAAGGCGTGCTGACCAAGTACCGGAAATACTACGGCACGCACAATATCAAGAGTTATGTCGTCGGCAATCGCAAGCAGCGTCAGTATATGGTGCAGGCTTCAAAAGAGCTGGAGATGATGCCCACGACCGAAGGCGCGCTCGATCTGAAGCTTGACTTAACACACCTGATCGACGGCTTCCACGGCAACGAGCACACCCTGCCGATCACGCCGCTCTACAACGACATGATCCAGATGTTTGCGAAGTCCGGCATCGCGGAGACTCCCACGCTCATCGTGAACTACGGTGGCCCGTTCGGCGAGGATTTCTGGTTTGAGAACAGCGAAGTTCACGACAACGCCAAGTTGAATCACTTCGTTCCGCATCGTGTCCTCGACCAGCGAACCAAGCGCCGGCAAGGATGGTTCCGCAAGGACGAATATGAATTTCCGAAACTTGCGGCCCAGATGGCCAAGCTGGAGCGCGCCGGCGGCCTGGTCGGTGTCGGCAGCCACGGCGAGATGCAGGGCATCGGCTATCACTGGGAGATGTGGATGCTGGCCAGCGGCGGCATGACCTCGCTCGAAGTCATTCGCTGCGCCACGGTCAACGGTTCAAAAATTGTGGGCAGGCCCGCGGATCTGGGCTCGATTGAGCCTGGCAAGCTGGCAGACCTGGTGATTATGGACAAGAATCCGCTCGACGACATCCACAACACCAACACCATTCACTGGGTGATGAAAAACGGCGAATTGTTCGAAGGAGACACCCTGAACCAGGTTTGGCCCGAGCAAAAAAAGCTGGACCCACTCTGGTTCTGGAATAATTACGATGCGCCGAAAGCCGGCGACCCGCTGAACTACGGCAAGATCACTCAACCTTGAGCATTTAAATACAGGATCTGCGTTTGTGGGGCGTTCGCGGTTGCGGGCGCCTCACGAACGGCCACTTACTTCTCCGTCTTTACCGCTGCCTTGGCTTGCGTCTCACGGTACCACTCGAACGTCCGCGCCAGGCCTTCCTCAAAGCTAACCTGCGGCTCATAACCAAGAAATTCCCTCGCCTGCGAAATATCTGCCTGAGAATCTCGGATGTCTCCCTCGCGTGGTGGTTCGAATTTTGTTTCGAGGGTCTTGCCGGTGATTTTTCCAAGCTCGCGCAGGACTTCATTCAAGGAAACGCGCCCTCCGACACCCACGTTGAAAACCTTTCCGGAGACATTGGGTGCGTCGCAAGCGAGCAGATTCGCGTGGACGGCGTTCTCGACGTACGTGAAGTCCCGGGTCTGCTCGCCGTCTCCAAAAACAGCCGGCGGCGTGTCTTCCAGAAACGCCGTGCAGAACTTCGCAAGGACGCCGGAATACGGCGAGCCGGGATCTTGCCGCGGCCCAAAGATGTTGAAATAACGCAGCGACACGTTTTCCAGTCCGTAGCACCGCCCGAACGTTTGGGCGTAAAGCTCACCCACGAACTTGGTGACGCCATACGGGGAGATCGGCTGTGGCTGCATGGTTTCGACTTTTGGAAGTGTCGGCGTTTCCCCGTAAGCGGAAGACGAAGCCGCGAACACCACGCGTTTGACCTTCAGTTCCTTTGCTGCAACCAGGACGTTCAGCGTGCCGTCGATGTTGATCTTGTTTGTTTCGAGGGGATCTTTCACCGAGCGCGGTACGGATGTTCGCGCCCCAAGGTGCAGCACGTACTCCGCTTCGTGCATGGCTTTCCGCACCACCTCGATGTCCGTGATGCCTCCCTTGATGAAAGTAATCTTGTTGCGGACTTCCGCCAGGTTGTCTTCCTTGCCGGAAGAGAGGTCGTCGAGCACAACAACGCTATGGCCGCGCCGGACGAGTTCGTCCACTGTGTTTGAGCCGATGAAGCCGGCGCCGCCCGTGACGAGGTACCGCATTCAGAAAATCCTCCTGTTGTTGTTTCAACTTATGAACTAAGCCCGGAAAAGACGGCTGGCCTGCGTTTTGATACGCTCATAGTGCGCGGCGCGTTTCCGCGCACAGAAAGACATTGTACGACGGAAGGTCGCTGGGCAAACCGTTGAATCAAGTGAGCGTCACACAAAGAGCATGAGCCTCAGGAACATAGTTGGCGTCGCATCACTGGCCGTGCTGGCCTGCGCCGTCGGCGCTTTCTACTATTTGCGCGCGCGAGAGGCACAGCCCGTCCCTGAGGTCGTATCACCTGAGCCGGCGGGCTTTCGTGATGTGCCTCCTCCGGCGAAACCTGCCAGCGCCGCCCCGACGAAGTCCCGCCTGCCGGCCGTTTCAAAGAAAGTCGCCGCTCCCGTTGACACCGCGTTGCCTTTGCGCTCTGGAGAAGTTCTGGAATATACCGCTAACGTCTCCAATCTCGAGAACGTGGCAACTTTGAAGCTGCAAGTCGCCGGGCGCGGCACTTTCCTGGGAAAGAACGTCTGGCATTTGCAGGCCTTTGCACACACGCAGAATGCATTGCGCATGATTTTCGAAGTGGACGATCAGTTCGATTCCTATAGCGATGCCACGACCCTCGCGAGTTTGCAATATGAGATGCGCCTGAACGAGCGCGGCCAGAAGGTGGAGTCCCTCCAGCGCATGACCGCCACCGCCAAAGAGCCCGCCTCGCCGGAGGCGGCACAGGCACGCGTCTTACCCGGAACGCGCGATCCGCTCGGCTTCATGCAATACTTGCGCAACGTCGATTGGTCAAAAACTCCCGAAGTGCGCTGCGCAGTCTACGATGGCCACAAGCTGTATGACGTTCGCGCCAAACTCCGAGCCGCTTCCGAAAAGGTGACCGTGCCCGCAGGTGACTACACCGCGTCAAAAATCGGCATTCGTGTGTTCGACAATGGCGTGGAGTCGAAAGACGCCTCTTTCACGCTGTGCCTAGCGAATGACGCCGCACGAACTCCAGTGCTGCTTGAAGCCGTCATGCCCTTCGCTACCGCCCGCGTCGAACTCCTGAAAGCCAAGTAGGCAGTTCGCCTTTGGCAGTCTTCCTGGTTGTGCGGCTCTCGTCGAAATCAATGATCAGATCGCGTTATACTGCGTCGGCCTCATAGTCTGAGGAACGCTCTCGGAAACGGTTTTCCAGGACCTTGCCTGGGCGATGCAGATAACGTGAAGAATCACAAACAGCGGCACAAGGAACGTGGGAATTAAACTTAATGGCAGCGTCGTCATAGGAGCCATCGAAGGGCCCTGCGGGCTGATCAAGCCCGCGGTTGTACCCAGGCTCACCGCAATCGCCAGGTCTGCAATGCCAAGCCATTGCCACAGGATGAAGGAGCTGCGATGAGCGGGATTTGCAAGCTTCCACGCCACAAAGGAGGCGGTGGCCCCGATGGCCATGTCGCCATATCCTGCAGGCAGCGCAAAGATTGCTGGCAGGGAGCCGCGGGCTTCCAGCAGGACGAAGGTGAATCCGACCATTCTCCAGGCCTGCGCGGACGTCAAAACCCTGGGGTTCAAGGATAATGCGAAGCGTCGAAAGCTCTCGGATGCCGCAAACCACAGCGAGAACACAACAATTGGCGTGAGTGCGGCTATCGCGACCACAAGTCCAATGCGATTCGCTCCATTTTCGAAAACGTGCAGGGCGGAGGCGGACAAGGCAAAGAGGAACCAACCGGCAATCAGCCAAGCGGTGAACTTTCCGTAATTTTTCATAACGAGTCTCCTTTTGTCGAGATTAGACCTGTCATTTGACGGGTGACTTGCAGAAGGTCATTCCATGCCTGCTCCCCCACTTCGCGGCGCAGGCGCGATTGGACTTTCTCCCACACCGGTAGGGCACGCCTGAGTTGCGCCTCTCCGGCGCCGGACAGACGTAGCCGTCGTTCCCGCCGGTCTTTGCCACGGCGCTCGGTGATCCAGCCTTGGCGGACCATAATGGCGAGAGTTCGCGTCAGGCTGGTGCTGTCCATCGCCAGCATGTCGCCGAGTTGTCCTTGAAGCACTTCCCCGGCACGCGAAAGCACTTGCAGGATGGTGAGCTGTGTAGCCCGCAGCCTAAGTGGCCGGAGCGCCCTCTCGTACATGTGGGTGAGGGCCCGTGAGGTCCTGCGAAAGCTGCCACACATGCACGGCAATGCTGGCAAAAATGGTTCGCTCATGACCATATAGATGCATATACATATATCGTGGTTGCACAATTCTCGCCCCGATACCAGGCATGAGTTAGGAGAACAACGGCAGAAATCTCTGCTGATCGCCAGCTACGCCTATCGGCACTGCTCCCAGTCTGGCACGCTTTCCAAAACGGCGTGACTTGAAGTTGCAACGGGTGAGTTCACTTGAACGCACAACGCGCAAGACAGGAGACTTATAGTAAGCGCCAGCGCCGCCGGGCCCCGCCGTTCCGTTCCCAGCCGGACAACCAGTTCGGCGCGGGAGGGGTTACCTTCGTGCAGCTTGTTGGCCGTTGCCCGTGGCGGCTGGCGCCAGGATCAAGGGGAAATGTCGCGTGAGCAGGCGTTTCCCGCTTGATCTATTGACCTTCGCAGGTCACCTGATCGTTCCAGTCTACGAACGCACCGTTGGGGTTGTCCTGCCACGCCCAAACGTGCAGCTCGAAAAACGCAGGTATGCCATAGCGGTTCGGGCTGCCGACGAACAGGAAGGATTGGCCTTCGAGTACCGGCGGATTATTGTCGTGATTTGACAGCCACGTGGCAGCGTCCACGATAAACTCGACGCCCACCAGTCGCAGCCGTCCCTTCGACGGCTCGTAAATCAACGCTTCTGGCCGCGAGGCATCAATCAAGCCATCGGCCACCAGGGGACCGTTGACGTAGTGCACACCCATGGCGCCGTGGTCCGGACCGCTGACGCAGCCAAGGAACTGTCCGTAGCCTGCCGCGATGGCAGCATTCACATCAATGAACTGCCGCGTGGCTTCGCGAACAGCCTGAACCAGCTTGGCCGGGGTGGCATGCTCGTGCCCGGCTTGTCCAGCCTCGATAACCGGAGTGGGCGTAACAAGACTGCTTACCAACGCCAAACGCAGGATGCATATGGCTGATTTATGGATCATGGTCGTGATTCGTGTCTTCATTGCTTTCTCCTCTGAGTTTTGACTGCGGGAGTCCCTACGGGCTGACCGCTCCCCCGCGTTTCTCGCTGGTCATTTCTCGTAGCAAGAACTTTGACCCGTGCCCGAAATCCGACGCAGCACGCGAGTGCGCACTCTAGGCTCAGCGGCCATAAGTCTGCAATCCTTCGCGCCCCAATCTCTCCTCAAACTTTTCTCCATCCCTAACCTTGTGAAAAGCAGGGACTTCGCAGGCCGTACGGCAGGCCATCGCAGAAGGAGAATTGTGGTACGCTCTGGTACAGTTCCCCCGAGGTTAGTATGTCCGCTCCAACCCTAGCGGCGCGCGTGCTGCGGTTCGATGCTTTTGAGTTAGACTTGCGCACGGGCGAACTCCGCAAACACGGCGTAAAGCTACGGCTACAGGGCCAACCCTTGCAGGTGCTTGCCATATTGCTGGAATCCGCCGGGAACCTGGTCACCCGCGAGGAATTGAGGGGCCAGCTTTGGCTGGCCGATACCTTTGTGGACTTCGACCACAGCCTCCACAACGCAATTGCCCGCATTCGCGAGGTGCTGGCCGACTCGGCGGAGACGCCACGATACATCGAAACGCTCCCGCGCCGTGGGTATAGATTTATTGCACAAGTAGAGCAAGTTCGCGCTGAGCTACCCCTTGCTCCTTCAGAAAATGGAAACCAAACGGGCCGGAAGGTAGCAGCCACGACGCGGGCCAAACCTCGCATGGCCCTCGCATTCATACTATTGGCTCTTGTTGCCGTCGGATCGGTTTTCTGGCTGGTGCGGACTGGATCGCATGCGACAAGTGCAGCTCCCCGCTTACGCTCCATCGCGGTACTGCCGCTCGAGAATCTGTCTGGCGATCCCTCACAGGAATATTTCGCGGATGGCATGACGGATGAGTTGATCACCGACCTTGCAAAGGTAGGCGCCCTGCGCGTGATCTCCCGGACTTCCGTAATGCGCTACAAAGGCACAAAAAAGAGTCTGCCGGAGATTGCTCGCGAATTGAACGTGGACGGGATCGTGGAAGGATCCGTTCTGCGGTCAGGTAACCGGGTGCGCATTACGGCCCAATTGCTTCACGCACCCACCGATCGGCACCTCTGGGCAGAGACGTATGAGCGTGATCTTGGCAACGTCCTCAAGTTACAGAGCGAGGTGGCACAAACCATAGCGCAGCAAGTCCGCGTGCAGTTGACTCCCCAGCAGCAGGCGCGGCTCCGCTCCTCTCCGGCCGTGAATCCGGAAGCTTACGAGGCTTATCTCCGGGGCCGCTATTTCCTGTCAAACCAGTTCACGATGGCGGAGCCACTGAATAAGGCGAAGAGCTACTTCGAAGAATCCATCCGTAAGGATCCTGGCTTTGCGCTGGCGTATTCCGGGCTGGCAGACTCTTACGTCTATTTGGCGTTTTCCGGTCAGGGCGGGTTGTCGCCCGATCATGCCTACAAATCCGCGAAAGCGGCGTTAAACAAAGCGCTGGAACTGGACGACAGCATTGGGGAAGCCTACGACACGCTTGGCTTATTGAGTTGGCGTTTTGAGTGGAACTGGGAAGCCGCCGAACGCAATTTCAACCGGGCAATTGCGCTGGCTCCAAGTTACAGTTGCGCTCATGAAGATCGCGCAGTCTATCTGAGCTTTCTGGGCCAGCGCGCCGAGGCTTTGGCTGAAATTGCCACGAGCAACGAGCTGGATCCTGGTCCCAGCTCCGCAATGACCGAATCAGCGGCCCAGTATCAGATGCGGAATTACGAAGCTTTGCTCGACGCAAGCAGAAGAGGAGTGGCTGCCAATCCGAACGAATGGACCGAGCACTACAATCTCGCTGTGGGCTATGTAGGTACAGGAAAACTGCTGGAAGCGATCTCTGAGTATCAGAAAGCTGTCGAGATATCGGATGGCAATCCAGATGCTGTCGCTTCACTCGCACACGCATATGCCGTGATTGGCAGAAGGGCCCAAGCGGAAAAGATCCTTCATGATTTGGAACACAAATCGAAGAGTGTTTATGTCTCGCCTTATACCTTCGCCACCATATACGCAGGCCTTGGCGAGAAGGACAGGGCGTTTGAGTTCTTGGAAAAGGCTTACCAGCAGAGATCCTTGGATATCCCTTGGCACCTCAAAGCCGACTTGCGGATCGACAATCTCCGCTCTGACCCTCGCTTTCAAGACCTCGCGCGCCGCGTTGGCTACCCTCAATGAATTATATTTCATAAGTTTCCTGGTTGGCAGGAAGCTAGCTGGACGCCAGTTTCTCAATTAGGCTGCACGCGATATGCCCGATCGTGATGTGGCATTCCTGGATGCGCTGCGCGTCATTCGAAGGGACATTCAACAGAAGATCAACCTTGCCCTTAAGTTGCCCGCCCGTTTCTCCGGTAAGCGCGACAAGATACGCTCCTCGAGCGCGGCCAGCTTCCGCCCCGCGAATGATGTTGGCGCTATTGCCGCTTGTCGAGAGCGCGACAAGAATGTCCTGCTTCGCAACAAGTGATTCGATCTGCCGGGAAAAGATACGTTCGAATCCGTAGTCGTTACCTGCTGCCGTCAGCACCGAAGGATTCGTCGTGAGCGCCAGTGCCGCCAGGCCCGGCCGTTCCGTTCGTAGCCGCACGACCAATTCTGCGGCGAGGTGCAGAGCATCGGCAGCGCTGCCGCCATTCCCGAAAAAAACGAGCTTGCCGCCGGCGCGCAGCGCGGCCGCGGATTTCTCCGCGAATTGTGCGATCCGGCTTATCAATTCGCTGGAAAAACCTTGCTTAACACGAGCGCTTTCCTCGAGTTGGCGGCGAATTTCTTCGGCAGGCGAGGCCATCGCTGCCTAGCAGAGAACGATTTTGTCGCGGTGACGCACCACGCGGCGCGTGGCGTTGCGCGTATCGATGACCAGTTTTGCGGCATCCGCGATCGCCGCATAGTCATAGCTCGAATGATCCGTCGCGATAATCACCGCGTCATAACTTCCTAGCGTGTGCGGATTGAGCGGCACGGATTTCATGTTTTCGTAATTGTAATGCCGCATCTTGTGGAGTTGCGGGAAATAGGGATCGTTGTAATCCAGGTGCGCGCCGCGCTGTTGCAAAAGCTGCATGATTTTCAGCGTCGGCGATTCGCGTAAATCATCCACGTCTTTTTTGTAAGCCACGCCAAGCACCAGAATCTTCGAGCCTTTCAAGCTCTTCTTGTGATCGTTCAGCGAATTCGCCACCGCGTCAACGACGTGGTACGGCATCGCCGTGTTGACTTCGCCGGCCAGCTCGATGAAGCGCGTCGCGAAGTCATATTCGCGAGCCTTCCATGAAAGATAATAAGGATCCACCGGGATGCAGTGGCCGCCCAGTCCCGGTCCCGGATAAAACGGCATGTACCCAAAGGGCTTCGTCGCCGCCGCGTCGATCACTTCCCAAATGTCAATGTTCATTCGCAGGCTGAGCTGTTTGAGTTCGTTGACCAGCGCGATGTTCACGCACCGGAAAATATTCTCAAGCAACTTCGCCATTTCCGCCGCGCGCGTGGAACTGACTGGAACGATGCGGGCAACAACCTGCGTGTACAGCGCCTGCGCCGCCCGTCCGCTCGGCGGATTCAATCCGCCGACTACTTTTGGAATCTGTGCCAGCCCGAACTGTTTGTTTCCGGGATCTTCGCGCTCCGGCGAAAACGCCAAGTAAAAATCGCACGCGATATTTTCGTTTTCCTGGCCCGACGCGATGGGGCAACGCAACCCGCTTTTCTCCAGGATGGGAAGAACCATTTCTTCGGTTGTGCCCGGGTACGTCGTCGATTCGAGAACCACCAGCTGTCCCTTTTGCAGATGCGGATAAATCGAAATGGCAGTCTGTTCGACGTAGCTCAGATCCGGTTCGCGGCGCTCATCGAGCGGCGTGGGCACGCAAATGAGAATGGCGTCGGCTTCTTTCAGCTTCTCGAAATCGCTGGTCGCGCTGAAGTGCCTGCTGTTCACGAACTGCTGGATCTTGTTTTGAGGAATGTGCTCGATATAAGACTTGCCGGCGTTGAGCATCGACACTTTGTGAGGATCAACATCAAATCCTGTGACTTTGTGTCCCGCTTCGGCGAAGCGCAGCGCCAGCGGCAGTCCGACGTACCCGCAGCCAATAATTCCTACCTTGAGCTGGGTGCCTTTGAAAAACTCGGGTTTCCGTTCGAGTGGCATGGGTTCCGTCGCACTCCTTTTTTTTTATGGATGTATGACTCCGGATTCCCCGGAATCAAGGCTTTCGCGTTTTTGGGGATGCCATGATGCAGGCGGCCACGCTACCGCCTGCAGGCCACAAGGCCGACGTGCAACAAGCAATTAAATATAGCAGGTTCGGTGCAAACAAAAAAAGAGGGGGTATTCCCGATATTCGCCGCAGGCGCAAGGGAGGTTGCTGGCGGGGCTCGAGCGAGGAAGATAGAATGGTTTGAGTCAATTTTGCGAGACGATACGCGCAGGGCAGTCCGGTCACTATGACATTTATCATTCTCCTGCTGGGACTTGGCGTGGGTGTGCTGGTGGGCCTCCTGGGCATCGGGGGTGGGGTCGTTCTCGTGCCGGCTATGGTTTATTTTTTGCATATGGACCAGCACCTGGCGCAGGGAACTTCGCTTTTCATTTTGTTGCCGCCTGTTGGACTCGGAGCCTTGCGCGAATACTGGAAGCAGGGCCAGGTGGATTTGCTTGCAGGGATTTTGTTCGCACTGGGGATGCTCTTCGGCGCTTATGCCGGGAGCTTGCTGGCGCTTCCAATGCCGACCCGAAACTTGCAAGGATTATTCGGCTGCTTCCTCCTATTGGCTGGATTTTTGCTCTGGAGAAAAGCGCAGCTTGAGAGTCTTGCTGCCGGCGGCACCGGCGGGGAGCGGGCTCGTGGCTGAACGGATAGGACCCGGCGCCGGAATATTCGCGGTCGCGTGCGTGTGTGGAGTTGCTTCTGGAATGTTTGGGATCGGCGGCGGCGTGCTGCTGGTGCCGCTGCTGGGGTTGCTGTTTGGGTTCAGCCAGCACCGCGCGCAGGGAACTTCCCTGGTGGCGCTTATACCGCCGACTGGAGTGCTGGCGCTGATGGCGTACGCGAAGGAAGGATTCGTGTCGTGGAAAACGGGATTGCTGCTGATACCCGGAGTGTTTTTGGGCGGCATCGCAGGAGGACTTTTGGCCAAGAAAATCAATCCGCGAGGCATGCGGCAGGTTTTTGCGGGAATACTGGTCTTGCTCGGCGTGTGGCAGATGCTGGATGCGTGGTGGCGATAGGGACGGTTCATCGTAATGATTGATTTGCACTGTCACATTCTGCCGGGCATTGATGACGGCGCGGCCACCATGGAAGAATCGGTGGCCATGGCGGAATTGGCGATGGCCGATGGAATTACGCACGTCGTCGCCACGCCCCACTCCAACAACGAATACTATTTCGATTTCGCGCACGTGCGCCGTGTTCGGGACGAATTGCAGGCCAAGGTTCGCGACCGGCTGAAAATCGCCACCGGCTGCGATTTTCATCTCAACCCGGAAAATCTCGCATCGTTGCGCAAAGATGGCCGGCAGTTTTGCATTAACCAGCGTGATTTCTTGCTGGTGGAGTTCAACGAATATTCGATCCCGCCTTCGATGGATCACACGCTGCACGAGATTCAGCTTACCGGGCTGCAACCGGTGATCACCCATCCGGAACGCAACGCCATTTTGCGGGCGCGCCCGGAGCGCCTGAAAAAATGGATACGCCAGGGCTGTTTCGCCCAGGTGACCGCAGGCGCACTGACCGGAGGCTTCGGCGCCGGTTCCCAGAAAGACGCGCTGCGCTGGATCGCCGAGGGCCTTATCCATTTCGTCGCCAGCGACGCGCACAACACGCGGACGCGTCCGCTTCGTCTGCAACCGGCCTATAACGTCGTCCTGGATCAATTTGGCGAAGAGACAGCGCGCGCGCTGTTCCATGACAATCCGCTCGCGGCTTTCGAGGGGCGGCCGTTGCCATACGTTCCTGAAGTGGAAGATGCGTCGCCGCCGCGCCGCAAGCGCTTTTTCTTTTTCTGAAATTCTTCCTTTCCCAAGGTCCAAAACTATCGTGCTGGATGCAGGGGAAGACCCGCCCACACATTCAATACGCCGAGGACTTCGCGCACCACGTCCAGAGCATCGGTGGTGCTGCGCCACCAGTGCCGGGGATCGAAGGGATCGGCCGAAGCGCCGCGCACAATGGCCCGGCCCTGGCCGGACGCGAGCCTGCGCCAAAGCAGGCGAACGCGCCGCGTGTGGACTTTTGTCGTGACCAGAATCACGGCATCGCCTTTTGCCTGCGCGAGCGCAGAGGCGGCGACTTTGATTTCGTCGGCGGTGTTCACGATGGGCGGTTCGAGTACGTGAATCGCTTTTGCCGGCACGCCTTCGTGAATCAAAACGAGCGCGTTGTAATGGTCCTCGCCGGCGAAGGGAATGCCCATCTCTTGCAAAGTTTCGACGGGCTCCGTGGAATGAGTGAGCCAGACTTCCGGCGCGTATCCTTCGCGGTAGAGCTTCGCGGCTTCGATGGCGCGCATCGGCATCGCTCCGCTAAGCACCACGATCGCACTGGCTTTCCCAAGCTGGTCTTCCGCAACCAGCCAGCGGCCGACGCCGAAGAAAATCACCAAGGCAAAGAGCAGGGCGCCTACACCGACGGCGCAGAGAACGCGCCGGGCACGGCGACGTGGCCGAGATGCCTTGATGGAGCTGTCCGGAGTTGCCATTGGAGAACCGGCGCATGCTATCCCGCTCCGCCGAAGCGGTCAATCGGCGGCGCCGGAACTTGTCCCGAGCGGTTTGGCGACCGCTCTCTGAATGCGAGATGAAGGTCAGGAATATGTTTTCCTCGGGGTCGGGCCAGTCGCTGAAGTCGAGCACGAGGCCTTCTTGCTTGGGCTCGATGCCGCTATCGCGGGCGATGGCGGGGAGGGTGCGGAGGAGGAGACTGGCGGTGTAAGCCATGACCGCAGCGCGGCGCGGAGTGATTTTGTTTCGGGCCTGGAGCTTATAGAGTTCGCCGAGGGAGTGGTTGATGGCCACGGCATCGCGGAATTCCCGGACGTCGCCGACGAGAACGGGAGCGAGGTCGGCCTGATGGAGTTCTTTCTGGGGGTCGGCGGCGTGTTTGGAGCAGAGGCCGGAATCCGGATCAGAAATGGCCATGCGGCAGCGGCGTCCGTTGGCAGTGCGCTGCTGACAATGGGGCGGGACAGAATTGGGAATGGTGATGGTTGTTTCGGTTTGCGAGTTCATGGGAGTTCCTTTCGGCGGTGAGCGGAGAGGTTCCCTTTTGGGAATTGTTGGTACACCTCCCGGCAGTTTTCGTAAACGCCGGTATCGCGAGCAACTAAAACGAAAAACGTAGTTGACCACGTCCCAGTGCTTGGTAAGCGCGCTTGTCAGGCACTGGCTCGGGATGAGCCGCTGAAATAAGTTCGTCAAATCACAGGGAGTTCGACAGGAGGGAGAAAACGAAAGAGGCGCTCGGTAATCTCACAAGCGCCTCCTCTACTGCTTCAACGTAAACCGTACCTCACCGGATCACCTCCTTCTCGGCAGGAACGCCGATATCGACGAGAGTGTCGAGTGAGTCCGAGTATAGCGCGGGATCGGGAGGTGCAAGAACAAGAGTTTCCTTAGTCTGGGGTTTGAGCTCGCGAAAGCCAGTTCCTGATAAGCGCGTCAATCAGGACTTGAGAGTGCGCTACTTTTGTTTAGGTGCGTATCCGCTTTTCCAGTTGCACCTTCACAGTTTCGCCGGCTTCCTTTCCGATAGCTCGGCGTATCTCTACCTTTACAGGCAGCATGTGCCTGCCGTGGCCCAAAGCCATGAACGAACTTTTGAAGGGATGACCATCAATTGTGCCTCTGACCTTAACCAGGCCACGTGTACCGAAAAACTTGACTGAATTCGGCCAGATCACATAGGTCCACCCGCCCTTGTGGCTCTTCTGTAATTTGGTAGAAAACGATTTGTTCACAATGTTCGCCATCGTTCGGACCCTCTCTGAAGCCTGAGTATACGTCACCCCGTACCCACGGGACAGGCGGGAGGGCGTGCCAAGGCCCGCCACTACAAAGTGAGATGCCGGGGACTCCGCGCGAGCAGGGCGGGGGGTGTGCGGCTCCTACTCCAACAACCACGGAGAATGGCCCACTGCCGTAGTCGCCGCCATCCTCCCTCCGGCCTGATTTCCGCAACTCTACACACGGGCAACATGACAGAAACGAGCGCATGCAGCGGTCGCAGGCTGTCGCGAGTGATTTTCGTAAGGCGGGGAGTAATTAGGCCGACATTTCCGTAACTTAAATTTGTTTCCCTCAGGACAGATTCTGCCAGGATAAAAGTAAAGCCGTCCTCGTTCCAACACAGCAAGGAGACCAGATCTACCATGAGAAGAACCCTATTTGTCACCGCGCTGCTTACACCCATTTCCATACTCCTATCGAGCGGAATATCTTTCGCCCAGCGGCAGCCCGATGCTCAGGCCGCTGCGCCAGCGCCTTCCGGAGCGACCGCGGCGTGGACCGTCAAGGTGAAGGGGGAAATCCGCTGGCAGCAGGTCACCCCCGTAGGGGCGCTTCTCGTCTCAACGGACGCAGCGCTCGCGGCTGTCGATACCGAGCGTGGCCAGGTCATGTGGGAGAAACCCGAACTCGGCGGGCTCTCGACCGACAACGTCCACATGGTCGAAGGGTCACTCCTCATGGAAGCGACACGCCAGGGTCTGCTGCTGATTTTTGACCCCATGACCGGTGCGGTCGTCTTCGATTCCAGGCAGCTGAATCTCGCGCAAATCGTTACTCGACGTGTTCTGCCGCAGAGCGGCACGCTTCTCGTACATGGAAACCGCGCGGGCGGGCCTTCTGTCGTTGCGCTGTACGATCTCGTGACGGGCGCACAGCGTTGGACAAACGAAGCGCTGTTCGAGCAGGCCGAGCCGAAGAAGAGGGGCTTTGGCGCCCTGGTGCAGGGCTTACAGCGCACGGCCGCCGAGGGCAGCGCATTGGAGGTGCTGCAGGCGGGACCGGACATGATCGTCGTTCACACGCTGATGGGTTTGAGGGCCCTTGACGTGCGGACTGGCGCAGTGCGGTGGTCCGCAGCAGTGCAAGCCACCAGCCGATGGGCGCAATCCCCGCGGCACGTGCGGCTCTACCCGTCGCTCAACAAACCTGACCGCATTTATGCGAGCTTCGACGACCACCTCATGGCCTACAACCTCGCTGACGGTCAGGCGCTCTGGGCCAAGCCCGCAAGCGTGGATGGTAACATTCGCGATATCGTCCAGCATCCTGCTGGGATCATCATGCTCCCCGAAGCGCCACCGGAGGGTGAGCCAACCCATAGCCGCCGCGTCATCAATGGAGTTGTCCAAACAGGCCTCAACGTGGCTCGCTATGACGATGGAGCGACGGTCGCCGCGAAGCCAATTCGTATGCATGGCAACGTGATAGACACAATGATCGCGGGTGACACCGTGGTGCTTGCTGTGGACGCCGAGTCGCGCACTTTCGTGAACGTGCTGGATGCGGCCACGGCGACACTGCGCCTGAAGAAGGACGTGAAGATCAAGGGCCAGCTCTCTTACGCAGAGCTTACGCCGGCAGGTTTGCTCTACGTGTCGCGCCCCGATGCCACGATAAACGCAGAGGTCAACATCATCGATCTTGCGACGGGCGAGCAAAAGTTCAAAGACGCGATTGAGAGCGGCAAGCCGTTGAGCGCGGACGACTACAAGGCCGGGCGTTACTACCTGCATCATGCAGTTGAGGGGAAGACGCTTTACGTGTTCGCGAACCGCGACCATCGCCTGTATGCGGTCGATCGCGGGGCCGGCACCTTCCGCGCGCTCGGCGGCGAGATCAAAATGCAGGGCGGCGAGGACCCAACTGAGATGGAGATCCGTCCCGCAGGCATTGTGCTGATCGCACCGCAGAACCTTGTGCTTGTGGCGCGGGATGGCCAGGTGAAGCAGCAGGTTTATTATCCGGCGCCGCAGCTTCCGGGAGTCGTGCGTGCACTGTACGCGGTGAACGCCGTGCGCGCGGGCTTATACGGCGCCGCTGCCTCGGCATACGGCGACGCCTTCGCGCAAGCGTCGCAGAAGACCACAGATCCCAACGCCCGATACGTCACTACATCGCTGGCCACGGCGTATTCGCAGGCTGGCTCACAGCTCACGGGCTACTCGCGCCAATCAGCAGCGCTGGCGACGAAACGCTTCAAGGCATCGCTTACCGTCCCGGGATCGGTTTTCATGTTGACGCGCGCGCCCGATGGGAACGGCAACGTGCTGCTTGAGGTCGACAAAGACAGCGGACAGCCCCGCGCGCGTGTGGATTTGGGCAAGGACCGCGAGCCGGTGTACGCGGTGGACGATGTCGTCGGCATGTTGTTTCTGCGGACCGCGCCTAGCACGCTGGTTGGCTACCGGCTCTGATTAGGAGCGTTAGAGGCCGGCTGGCTAAGTTAGACGGACATCAAGTAGCGCCAGCCAATATTGAAGGGACTGCAGGGCAAAACCGCAAAAGATGAGGGCAATGCCAAATACGCCAAGCCGCCGCTCCGGGAGATTGTCGGCGTAGTATTCGATGTAAGGATTGAACGTCATTCCCACGCCGGTGACAAGGCCGGTCACCAACCCCACGCGAATCGCAAAAGACCAGGCGTGGTCCACGTGATGGACGAAGGCGCTGCAGATCAGGGCGGTGACCGTGTAGCCGACGGTACGCCTGACCGTTGCCCAGAACAGACGACGCGTAAGCCGTGGACGGAGAGAAGGCAGATACGCGATGGCGGGGCGCACACCGCGGGAGTACGCGAATATTTGGCCCAAGGTGATGAGAATGGCGAATGCGACAGCGAATCCGAAGCCCAAGATCCGGTACAGTCCAGCTCCGAAAGCGAATCCCCGGATGGCGGAGAACAATCCTTCCCAAAACAAGGAGTAGTGCTCCAGCCCGCGAGCCGCGCGGGTGAATTCAATCGACAGGGTGATGCCGGAAGTGATGCCGGAAGCGAGACCAAAGAAAAGACCAAGGCCGAGGCCGTAGCCGATGCCGAAGACAACGGAGTACGTTACCGCGCGGGTAAGCAACCGCAACGGACCGTGCTGTCCGCCCAATAGGTCGTAGGCCAGGTAGAGACTACCCAGCACATCAAGACAGGTGCCCGTGATGCTGACGAGCGCGACAGTATGGTGGTCCATTGGCTAGTGGTCCGGTCTGGCCTCGATGGATGCCCTCAGCGCTTTCGTTACTTCGCCGGCGATGGCGTCCTGGACCATCAAGATGTCGTCGAAGGGGCGGTCGTAGGTTTCCGACCAGACAATGTAGCCGTTGTCGGCCCGAATCAGGCGCGCGTCGACCCGCAGCCTGGCGCCTGATTTGCGGACACTACCATCGAGTACATAAGCGACACCCAGCGTCTTGGCGATATCGGCGATGCTTATTTGCGGAGTGCCATGCGAACGCGGCCAGAGTTTGCCCTTGAAATAGAACGAGGACGTGGGAGGCGGCACGCGCAGGCCGGGGATTCTGCTGAGTTTGTCGATCAGTTCCTCGGTCATGCCGTCAGCGAAGGGCTCCTGGTTCATGTCATCAGTCAGGTCGAGAAACGGGAGCACGGCGATGGATTTCTGCGGCTGGGCTGCAACGGCGGCTGAGGCGGAGTGATTGTTGTTCGCGGCCTTGTTGTAGAACAGGAATGCAACTACGAGCGCGAGGCAAAGCGCTGCGCCAACGGCCCAAGTGAAACCGGCCCTGAGGCGCAAGCCGGACCTTTTCGGCACATCGGGCGCATCAGTGACCGCGGGAGTTGGATGTTCGCTGTGCAAGGACGTCTGTGCGTTCGTCTGCGCGCCCGCGTCGGCGACCGACTGATCTGCCCAAGGACTGACAGTCGCCACCATCCGATACCCTAGTCGCGGCACTGTCTCGATGTACGTGGGCTGCTTGGGGTCGTCGCCGAGCAGACGGCGGAGCGATGCTACAGCCTGGTAGACGGAATCCGGAGCGACGGTGACGTCAGGCCAGACGTGGCCGAGCAGGTCATCGATGCTGACGACGTCGCCGGCGTGCTCGGCGAGGCGCAGCAGCAATCGCATTGTTCGCACCTCTACGCGAGCGGTCTCGCCATCCCGTGAAATCTGGCCGGACGACGGATTGACGCACCAGGCGCCGATGCGAAGCATTGTCGTGGTTGGGCGTTCCATGCAGGATCGCGATCGCTACTACCCTCTATTTTTAAACAGAAACGCGGCGCGCCGATTATACCAACACCGTAGAGAAACGCCGACCGCGCCGCGACCGGTCTTGCCTGGCGTTTAGCAACGCTATCCAGCCGTGCGTCGATCTGCAGATGGCGCCCATGCAGCGTGATTTCAGAACTATTCAGAGTGTTTCAGGCCCCGGCTCAAGACTTCTCGCGTCTCACCTGAGTAACGTGGCATTGCGGATGGCGAACAAATCAGAAATGAAAAGGAGGACGGGATGACTGGAGACTCGGCGCCTGGGCCATCGGGGAAAAGGAACGCTCTATTGGCAATCGCCGTGGGCGGCGGGATTGCCGGGACCTTGGACCTTCTGCAAGCTTGCATCCTGTTTGGCTGGAAGATTCCGCTCGTGATTGCCGGGGGCCTGCTTGGGCGGGAGGCTTTCCATGGAGGCGCCGGCACGTATGTTCTGGGCGTCTTCCTGCACTTCTTTATCGCTTGCTCAGCGGCGGCTGTTTACTACGGGGCAAGCCGCCGGCTGCGTTTTATGACGGAGCACCCGCTGGTGTGCGGCTTGTTGTTTGGCGCCGCGGTGGAAGAGGTAATGAATCTTGTCGTTTTGCCGCTCTCCGCGCTTCACGCCAGGGGCCCTTACAAACTTCATGACCTAATTCTAGGGCTGCTCGTGCACATGGTCGTGGTCGGGCTGCCGATTTCCTTCAGCGTTCGGCGGTTCGCGAAATAGCAGTCACCAGATTTGGCATGTTCGTCTACTGGGGATCCTACTCGCTGGCCAGTTTGGTGTAGGCTTTCCTCCGGAGAGAACCATGTCCAAGTTCAGACTTCTATACTTCCCGATTCTTTTTCTGGCATTGACTTCCCAAGCGAGCGCGCAGTTCGCACATACGGAACACAAACAGATCGTCGATGCCGCTGCTAAGCCACTCCTTCTGCGCGCAACAAATCTGGGCAATTGGCTGGTGCCAGAAGGTTACATGTGGCTGTTCCAAGGTGGGCCGCAATCTCCCAGTGAGATCCGCGCGCTGGTGCTGGAGCTGCTTGGGCCTGAAGGTTCGGCAGCATTCTGGCAGAAGTACCGCGAGAACTACGTCACGCGGGAGGACATCGCGCTGCTGCACCGGGCCGGGTTCAACGCCATTCGAGTCCCTTTGCATTACAACCTGTTTGAGAGCGACGACGCGGAAGGCTTCAAGCTGCTGGACCGGTTAATAGGCTGGAGCCGCGGCGAAAATCTATATGTGATCCTGGATCTGCATGCCGCACCGGGCGGACAGACGGGCACGAACATTGATGACAGCGCCGGGTATCCCTGGCTATACGGGAGTCCACAAGAGCAAGAGCACCTGTTCGCTATCTGGCGGCGGCTGGCGACGCACTATCGCGATGAGCCAGCCGTGCTCGGTTATGACCTGCTGAATGAGCCGATCCCGCATTTCCCCCGGCTGGCGTCCTTGAATTCTTCGCTTGAACCGCTCTACAAGAAGTTGTCGAGCGAGATACGAAAGGTTGATGCTCACCATATTCTCTTTCTCGGTGGCGCGCAGTGGGACAGTAACTTTTCGGTTTTCGGCAAGCCATTCGATGCGAACGTGGCATACACGTTCCACAAATATTGGACGGCGCCGGATGAAAGCGTGCTACGGCAATACATTGATTTTCGCGAACGCTATGACGTGCCGATCTGGATGGGCGAGTCTGGGGAGAATACCGATGAGTGGATCGCGCAATTCGCGAAAGCGCTTGAAAAAAACAACATCGGATGGGCTTTCTGGCCGTACAAGAAAATGGAAAAGCCGTCGGCAGTCGTCAGCATTATTCCACCTGCTGATTGGGGAAAGATCGTGGAGTTCGCAAAGCTTCCGCGCGGCACGGGGCACGTGGAAGAACGGCTGAAGGTCCGGCCTGAACAGGAGACGATCACACGTGCTTTCGCCGAGTTGCTGGAGAGTGTCCGACTGCAAAAGTGCCGCCTGAATGAGGGATATTTAAGGGCGCTCGGGATGAAGTCTGATATTGCGCCTTTGAGTGCGGCTGGATCGGCCAACTAAACGATTCTTCAATCACCGATTCGGGTGCGTGGGCCGGTTGGGCGCAAGCTCAGCCTGGCGGGGACGGACCTGCTTCCCGAGATGCAGATGTTTGGATGTTCCAGCACGGGCACAGTACACTGGCGAACTGATTTTGGGAAGGAGGGCGCATGCGGGCGGTGGTGACGGGCGGAGCGGGATTTCTGGGGTCGCATCTGTGCGACCGGCTGATCGCCGAAGGATGGGATGTATTGGCGCTGGATAACCTCATCACGGGCGTCGATTCGAACGTCTCGCATTTGATGAAGCATCCGAAGTTCCGAGTGGCGCGCGGAGACGTCTCGAATTACATCGATGTGGCGGGTCCCGTGGATTACGTGCTGCATTTCGCTTCCCCTGCAAGCCCGGTGGACTACCTCAAATTGCCCATCCAGACCCTGAAGGTCGGCGCGCTGGGCACGCACAATGCATTGGGCCTCGCACTCGCCAAAAACGCGAAGTTTTTTCTGGCTTCTACGAGTGAATGCTACGGCGATCCGGAAATTTCACCACAACACGAGGAATATTGGGGGCATGTGAATCCCATCGGTCCGCGCGGAGTTTACGACGAGGCGAAACGCTACGCCGAAGCGATGACCATGGCGTATCACCGTTATCACAAGGTGGACACGCATATCGTGCGAATCTTCAATACCTATGGGCCGCGGATGCGGTTGAATGACGGCCGCGCGCTGCCCAACTTTGTTTATCAGGCGCTGAGTGGGAAGCCGCTTACGATTTATGGGGATGGAAAACAGACGCGCAGCTTTTGCTACGTCTCTGACCTGATCGAGGGGATCTACAGACTGATGATGTCAGACGAACATCTGCCGACAAACGTCGGCAATCCCCAGGAAATTACCATTCTGGAGTTTGCTGAGCGCATCCGGAAACATTTTGAGAATGCACCGCCTATTGTTTTTGAACCGCTGCCGCAGGACGATCCGAAGCGGCGTTGCCCGGACATTACGAAGGCAAAGCGTGTCCTGAAGTGGGAGCCCAAGGTCGGATTGGAAGAAGGGTTGAAGCTGACGCTGGCGTTCTTCAAGGAAGCGTTCCACAAGAGTTAAAGGGATAGGTAGAGAATGGGCTTTCAAAAAAGAAGGGAAAGCGACCTATCTCAGAAACGTACAAAATCTTAAAGAGCAGACTTCACCAAAACTAGTCGCGGCCGAAGGAGTAGTATTCGAAGCCCTTTTCGCGCATGCCCTGCGGTGTATAAAGATTGCGGCCGTCGATCACCAGCTTGCGGGCCATGAGTTTTCCGGCGCGATCCCAATCGAGCTTGCGGAAAGCATCCCACTCGGTGCAAACCAGCGCGGCATCGGCGTCCTGCAAAGCCTGGTAAGCGTCCTCGTGATAATGGACCTGTGGAAAGAGCGCCTTGGTGCGCGGCATGCCTTCGGGGTCAGTGGCATCCACGACGGCGCCTTCTTCGAGAAGGCGCTTGACCACCTCCAACGCGGGAGCGAAGCGGATGTCGTCGGTATTGGCTTTGAAGGCCAGGCCGAGAACGGCGACGCGCTTGCCCTTCACCACCCATAGTGCCTGGCGAATTTTTTCAAAAAAACGGTCGATGCGTTGTTTGTTGACGCGTTCGGTAGCCTTCAGAATGTCGAAGTCCACGCCGACGGAAGCCGACAAGTGAATGAAAGCTTGCACGTCCTTCGGGAAACAGAAACCCCCGTAGCCGAGGCCAGCCTTGAGGAATTGGCCGCCGATGCGGGCGTCGAGTCCCATGGCGTGGGTAACTTCTTCCACGTTGGCGCCGATTTTTTCGCAGAGATCGGCGATCACGTTGGCATAGCTGATTTTCAGAGCGAGAAAAGAATTTGAGGCGTGCTTGATGAGCTCGGCGCTGTTGATGGTGGTGACGAGGAATTCGGCTTTGTGGCCCGGGGGGCACGTTCCGTTGTGCACCGGACAGCGGAAACTCCGTTCGAGAATCGGGCGGTAGATTTCGCGGAGTTCGGCGGCGGCGGAGGGATCCTCGACGCCGACAATAATGCGGTCGGGATGGAAAAAATCCGCGACGGCCGTGCCTTCACGAAGAAATTCGGGGTTGGAGGCGACGCGGAATTTTACATTGCTCTTTTTGGAATAAGCGGTAAGGGCGCGGCTGAGTTCGAGACCAGTACGCGCCGGAACGGTACTTTTTTCGACGACGAGTTTTGGCGACTTCGCTTCCGCGGCAATTTGCCGGGCGACGTTGTCGATGGCGGAGAGGTCGGCTTCGCCGGAATCCTTCGGCGGAGTGCCGACACAGATGAAGATGGCGTCCCCGGCGCGGATGGCTTCACCGACGTCAGCGGTATAAGAAATTTTTCCCGCTTTGTGGGCGGACGCGAGAATCTGATCAAGGTGATGTTCGTAAATTGGAACGCCACCGGCGTTGAGCTTGGCGATGCGCTCGCGGTCGATGTCCGTGCAAACTACTTCGTGTCCTGCTTCGGCAAGACAAGCCCCGGTGACGAGACCCACGTAACCACAACCGATAACTGAAAGGCGCAAGCGAACCCTCCCTGCGACGAGCTTCCAAGCACGACCCTATGCGAAGCGAAACCTCAATCGCTCATTGTGAATGATTTCGATTCGGGGAACAAAGCGTTTCATCGAAAGTTGTTAACATCGGCGACTGGCTTCCTGTAATTCTCGCTTTGGACCAGTGAACTCGAAAACAGTGGCGAGGGCTAACCTTTTTCCGTTTTTCCCATCAGCAAGCCGCGCAGTCCGAGAAGCACCAGGCGCGGCTGGCGGCGCACCAGGTTCCACAATAAGCGAGTCGATTCATCGCGATTTATTTCGCCGAGCGATTGCCGCGTTGAAGAGTCGAGCAAATCCACCAACTGCGAATAGTCCTTTTGCTCAAAATTATGCAGCGCGCGCCGGATCAGCCAATGCGTTCCCAGTTCACGCCGCAAGGCGGCAAGTTCGCGGCTCTTGCCACTCTGCAAGAGCGCTTGCGAGACACCGAGCGCGCCTCGGAAACCGGTGACGATGCCACCGACAGTTGAAACTTTGACCTGTGCCGCAGCATCCCCCACCAGATAGACTTCGCCGTTTCCAATTTGACGGCGAACCGGAACCCAGCCGCGATATACGGGAATGCGCGCACCCTGCCATTCCAGCGGCTCGAGATGCTTTCTTTCAAGGAAGCGTTCGAAGCAGCGTTTCGTGTCTCTGCCGTGCTCGCCGATAACGCCCACAGCGCCGCGTTCAGGAGATTCGGGAATCAGCCAGTAAAAGTAGGGAGTATCATCCGGCACAAACCAGACGCGCGTGGTGTCGGGAGGACAATCTTTCGGCAGCCGCACGATGGCTTGAACGAGCGGTACAGTATCGACCGGAGGCCAGCCGGAGGCGCGCGCTACGCGGCTCGCCGCACCATCCGCGCCGACAACGCTGTCCGCGTGCAATTCCTCGTGCTTGCCGCCGGATTCGACCTCCAGCCGCAAGCCGCGCGCGTTCGGGCCGATTCCCAGAAAACGTGTGTCGAACGACAGCGTAACGCCGGCGTGCTCGGCGTCGCGGGCCAGCGCTGGAATCAGGCGCGCGCGCTCAATGATAAGATCGGGCCTGGTTAGCGCGACCTGCGCTGAGCGGCCGTCCGTGAAGAGTTCGAAACGGCGAATCTCATTTTTGATGCTTTCGCAGGCGGCAGCGCCCATTTGGCGGCGGAAATGATCGGTAACAATCAGCGTGCGGGGTGCAGGCTCGAATTGCGGTTTTGATTCCAGCACGCGAACGCGCCGGCCACCGCGGGCCACGCTCGCGGCCGTGAAAAGCCCCGCAGCGGAGCCGCCCACAACGATAACTTTGCGGTCGTTTCGACCAGGCCTGGGCTGTGCTTCCGTGTTTTCCACAGTTTTCGTGCTTCCCAAAGACGTGCGTTCCCCGAGAGTTCTACACTCAAGGCAACCGCGCCAAAAATTTACCTTACTTCTCGCTCGACCCGTGTGGGGCTGCTCAAGGTGTGAGTGAGCGGGCGCGCTGTAAGTATAACGAATCCAATATGAAGGACCAACACGCGGAGAGACGCAAAACCGGAAATGCGCTTTCGAAACGGACGGAAGTCTCACGGAGCGGGAGAGGTCTTGCCGTCCTGACGTTCAAATGGAGCGCGCTCAAGGTATACAACGCCGGCAAAAATAATGCAGACGGCGATGGTCGCAATCAGGGAAGCCATGCGTACCGAAAGATAACTCACGAGCACGGCTGCGCCGCCACCGATCACGCCCAGCAAATACAGGGTAAGGACAGCGCCGCGGTGCCCAAGGCCAAGATTCGAAAGACGGTGAGCTGCGTGGTCTTTCCCGGGTGTGGCAAAAGGCAAGAGGCCGCGGCGCGAGCGGGAAATCGTGACCAGCGTGGTGTCGAAAATCGTTACGCCCAGGATCAGCACCGGCGCAAGCCACGCGGAAAGATGATTGGAGTTCTCAAGACGTAGTTTTAATCCCAGCGTGGCCATCAGGAAACCGAGAAACATGGCGCCGCCATCGCCCATAAAAATTTTCGCGGGCTTGAAATTCCAGCGAAGAAACCCGGTGGCCGCGCCAAGAACCGCGGCAGCCAGCGTGGTAACCAGGGTCTGGCCGTTCAAGTAGGCGAGCACCGCGAAAAAAACCGATGCCATAGCAGCCACGCCCGCGCAGAGTCCGTCCATGTGATCGAGGATGCTGAAGGAAGCGGTAATCCCAACGACCCAAACAAGAGTGAGTGCCGCGTCCAAGAAATCCCCGCCGCGTCCGCCCAGGAGCACACTGAAAACCTGCGCGCGAATTCCGCTGACCAGCAGGATCGCCGCCGCCAGCGGCATGCCGACAAACAGTTTGATTTGGTGGTGGAGCACGCCCCGATCATCGAGGATGCCGACAGTCGCGACGAGCGTCGCGCCGATGAGGATACCGACGATTTGCGCGCGTGCGGGGCCGTTGAAAGCAAAGAACAACGCAATCACCACGGCGGCGTACATTGCCAGGCCGCCAAGAAGAGGGATTGGCTTGAGATGAACCTTGCGCGGCCCCGGCAGATCGACCATTCCAACGCGCAACGCAAGCGCGCGCACGGGAACAACGAGCACCAACGACGCAAATAGCGCGATGAAGAAAGCCAGCAGGCCCGCGGCCATACAACCTCGTTTTCAATTGAACCGAATCCGGCCAGGCCGGTGCGGCTGGAGCTTCACGTGATCTTCGCCGGGTCGGGGGCCCGGCTCCCAAGTCGAGCGAACAAATCAGCTGTCCCACGCAGCACGAACACGATACTGCGATTTTAGTTTTGTGGCAATTGCTGGAAAGACACCTGAGGCGCGGTGCGTCAACGCTCCGTGAGCATGCGAGTAAAAACACGCCGGACTTCCTCTTTATCGCGAGTGGCGTAGTACCAGTCGATGGTGCGCTTGAGGCCCTCGCGGAAGAGCACTTTGGGTTGCCAGCCGAGAAGTTTCTTGGCGAGAGAATTGTCAGCGACGCGGTTGAGCGGGCCAGTGGGCATGTCGCGGCGAAGCTTGATCTCAGCTTTGTGTCCCGTGAATTCGCACACCATTTTGGCGCAGTCGAGCACACGAATGCGTTCCATTGTTCCGAGGTTAATCGCGGTGCCGTCGTTGATTTTCTCCCCGGCCAGTATGGTGCCTTCGACGATATCGTCAATGAAAGTCCAGTTGCGAATTTGCGTGCCGTCGCCCCAAACTTCAAATGGGTCTTGTCCCAGAAACGCGCGCGCAATCATGGCGATGACGGCGTGATTCTCCACGCCTCGTGGGCCATACACCGTGAAGTAGCGGCAGGACGCGGCTGCCATCCCGTGTTCCTTTGCATAAGCCTGCAACGTAAATTCGCCCATCAACTTGGCCCAGCCGTAGGTGTTGTCGGCATCGTTGGGCCCTTTGGTGAGGTCTTCCGTGAGATATAGCTCTTTCTTGGTGTCCGATTGCAGAAAATTCGGATACACGCAGCCGGAGGAAGCGAACACCACTTTTTTAACTTTGGCTTTGAGGGCTTCGGCAAAGACCAGGCCATCCAGAAAAAAGTTTGACGCCGGGCCCGCTTGGTGGAGGTCCACGTAGCCGCGTCCGCCGTGATCTGCGGCGAGATGGAAAACCGTGTCGACGCCCTCCATCGCGGCGCGGGTAACGCCTGGCTCGCGCAAATCGGCCTGCAGAAAATCAACTTTGCCCGTGCCGAGGTGCTGCCGAATGTTGCCGAGATGGCCGCTGGTCAGGTCATCGACGATGCGAACCTTTTTCGCGCCTCGCGCCAGCAGTTGATCGGCAAGCGTCGAACCGATGAACGACGCTCCGCCCGTCACGAAAACCGTCTTTCCCGCCCAGAATCCGTCCGCTGTCGTCACGCGAGCGCAGCCTCCTCTAATTTGGCTGGTCAACCGCCAGCTGATTGATGATTTTCACAAATTTCTGCAGTTCCCCGACTCTATCATAGTCGGGAGCAGCGGCCCGTGCCGCTTCGCCCATAGCCTTCAACTTTTTTGGGTCGGAAGCGAGGGCGCGCACGGCATTGACAACTTCCACGGGGCGGTCCGGATCCGCAGCTACCGCAAAACCGCGGTGAACGCCCAGCGACACAGCATCCGTTTCTTTTGGCGCTATCGCAAGAATCGGTTTTCCGGCTGCCAGAATTCCGTACATTTTGCTGGGTACCACGATGCCTTCCAGGCCCCGCTTCACGGTAATGACGTGGGCATCGGCGGCGGCAAGCACGGACGGGATCTTGTTCGCTGGGAAGAATTCCAGAAAACGGATATTGCTCGAACCCGCGGCTGCCGCTTCGATTTGGGAGCGTTGCACGCCATCACCTATAAACACGAGGCCAACACCCTCGTTTGCAAGGTGGCGAGCCGCGGTGACCAGGGTGTTCCACGCGCCGTAGAATCCAAGGTTGCCGGCGTGCACCAGAACAAACGAAAAATTTCCTCGAATTGCGCGGACAACGCCGGGATCCGGAGCAGGAAGAAGCGTGCCCGGGGGAGGGATGGCGGCTCCGTCGCGCGCGATCACTACCCGGGCGGGCTCCACGCCTTTGGCGACAATGCGGGCGCGCATGTCTTCACCGAGAACGATCACGTGCGATGCCTGGCCTAGCGCCCATCGATGGAGTTTTTCCCAGAACCTCGCGAACATTCCTGGCCCGACGATCGCGCCCCCCACCGCCATGTCCGGATACAAATCTCGTATGTTGTAGACGTAAGGCTTGCGTTTGAGCAAGGCGACGATCGCGCCAAGGATGCCTTGAAACGGAGGATCGGTCATCGCCACGACGGCATCGCAGGGTACAAAGAGCGCGCGAGGGATCGCCAGTGCGGCGTAGCTGAGGTAATTCGCCAAGCGTTCTTTCATACGGAAGCGAGGAAAGTCCGTCGAACCTGCGCGAATGATGAGCGCCGGGCCGGCGATTTCCGTTTGATACGGGCGCCAGGGGCGCCGCTCCGTGGGATCGTAGGATGGGCGTCCGCAGAGCACCGTCAGGCTATGCGAAGGCGAGAGAGCCTCCACAACGCTGTGCGCCATCTTCGCGGTCGCAGAAGTATCCGGGGGATAATAGAGATTCAGCAGCAGGATGCGCACGAAGGAATTGTACAGAGTTCCGTCTCTGCGGTGCGCAGTAGCTAAGCGATTTTAAGCGGGCTTTTTGAAGATAGGCGCAGCCGCGCGGGCTAACTCATGAGCGGTCGGCTTCTTCTTTGGCGGTTTCTTGACTTCGCGTTTGCCTCTGTCTTTGTTTCCCATGGCGGACAGCTTGCCACACTTCGCTGCCCTTGGCTAGTAGCAGCCAATTCGAAACTGGAGGTTGAACAGGTTAACGGCGTGAGATAAGGAAATCGCCGAGAACCAGCGCATCCATTTGCGTGCGCAGGAAGCAATCGATTGCTTCTTCAGGGCGGCAGACGATGGGTTCGTTGTCGTTGAAGGATGTATTGAGGACGACTGGCACGCCGGTGAGATCGCGGAAAGCAGAAATGAGCGCGTGAAAGCGGGGATTGGCTTCGCGTGTGACGGTTTGCAGTCGGCCGGTGCCGTCGACGTGCGTTGGCGCTGGGATCTTGTCGCGTTTCTCTGGGCGAACCGAGTAGGCCAGGGTCATGAACGGCGAAGGGTGGGACTTCTCAAAATATTCCGCTGTAGCTTCCGCCAGGATGGAAGGCGCGAACGGCCGGAAAATCTCGCGGTGCTTAATGCGGCGGTTGAGAATCTCCTTCATTTCCGGCCGGCGGGGGTCGGCGACGATGCTCCGATTGCCAAGAGCCCGCGGGCCCCATTCGGCACGGCCTTGAAACCAGCCGAGGATTTTTCCATCGGCGATGATTGCGGCGCTGCGGCGCGCCAATTCTTCTCCAGCAAGTTCGCTGGTGCAACAGCCATCTTGCGCGAGGCCGCTCGCATCAATGGCGCGCCGGATTTCCTCGCGCGCATACCCAGGTCCCCAGTAGGCGTGATCCATCACAAAAGAACGTGGCTTGTCCAGTTTCTGGTGCCATACAAAAAACGCCGCACCCACGGCGAGGCCCGCGTCCCCCGCCGCTGGATGAACGTAGACCTGCTCAAATGGGGTTGAATCAAAAATTTTACCGTTCGCGACGCAATTAAAGGCCACGCCACCCGCAAGACAAACGGCTTTCAGTCCTGTTCGCTTGCCGGTCTTTTTCAAGACCCCCAGATAAACCTCTTCGAGCCGCGTCTGCAACGAACAAGCAAGGTTGCGGTGCCGGTCCTCCAGCGCTTCTTCGGGAGCGCGCACAGGACCCAGTCGCTTCGCCATTTCCTCTGAAAACAATTTACCTAGCGCCGGCGTCTTGTCGGCTTCGGCCCAGGACATTTGCGGGCCCGTGCGGTGGTGCGAGAAATAATCGAGCGCGAGACGGAAGCCGTTACCGTTGGAGTGGCTCTCAAAACGCACGATGTCGCGAAACGCGCCGAGCTGTTCCGGGTGGCCATAAGCAGCCAAGCCCATCACTTTGTACTCGTCGCCGAATTTCAGGAAGCCGAGATACTGCGTCACCGCGCTATAAAACAGCCCCAGCGAATGCGGAAAGGCTACGGCGCCGTCGATTCGAAGGTGATTCCCCGCTCCCGTGCCCCACATAGTGCTCGCAAAGTCACCGAGGCCATCGGCGGAGAGCAGGAACGCATGCTCGAACGGCGAAACGAAGAACGCGCTCGCCAGATGAGCCTGGTGGTGCTCGATGCGATGAAACTTCGCGCCAATCTTTTTGGGATCGGAGTCAAGTGCCGCGGCCAGCGCCTCCGGAATGCCGGTGAATTTCGTGAGAACTTTGACGCGCTCGCGCGCGAAAGAAGGCATGCGCAGCGCGTAAAAGAGCTTCGTGCCCAGCCTGGCGTACGGATTTCGCGGCACGGCGACATGGTCGATGTCCGAGAGTGCAAGGCCCGCTTCCTTCAGGCAATAGCGAATCGCTTGCGCGGGAAATCCCGCCGCGTATTTCACGCGGTTAAAGCGTTCTTCCTCGACCGCAGCGATCAGCCGGCCGTCGCAGACAATCGCCGCCGAAGAGTTTCCATGGTACGCATTGATCCCCAGAATGTTCATCGGGTAATTTGTCAGTGTACCGCAGCCGGAAGATTATGCGGCGAAGTTCCGGCGGCACCACTCGTTCAGGACATACATGGACCACGGGCGCGACCAATTCGTTTTCCCGGCAAGAAAATCCGTCCAAACGGAACGAACGCCACCATGGAGAAGATAGGAGGCCAGCGACCGCGCAGGGTCGGCGAAGCTTGCTTCGATGCGGGCGCGCAGCGGCCCACGCAACCACTCATCCCATGGCATGGTAAATGTACGTTTGCGCTGCGATAGAATTTCCCGCGGCAGCAAGTCGCCGAGCGCCTCCACCAGCAACGCCTTTTGCGCGCCTGGACGGCGGCGCGCCGTATCCGGCAGCGAGCCTACGAATTCAACCAACGGTGTATCGAGGAGCGGCACGCGGACTTCCAATGACCGCGCCATGCTCACCGTGTCCGTATCGCGCAGCAACGTGCTGGCCATGTAAGTGCGCATCTCAAGCCAGGAAATTCCGCCCACGGATTCGAGTTTGCGCGCTTCGTCCGCCGTACGCTCCAGCCAGCCGAGCCAGGTCGGCTCGAGGGTCACGCCGTCGGCGCCCACCGTGCTCGGCCGAAATCGCGGCTCGATGATTCGTTCGAGCTGCCCAGGCGGGAAGAGCGTCCGCGCAAAATAATAAGGATGTGGCAAAGCGTCCGGATAAGCCCACGCAGCCGCAGTTTTGCGCGCCGCATCGGGTGAACGTTGCCGCGACCCGAGAACGGCGATCAGAGAAGCCGTCATTCGTCGCACCGGCGCGGGTACAAACCAGGCGCAGCGGATCAGCTTCGAAAGGCGCGGAGTATCCGCAAATGTGGGATAGCCAGCGAACAGTTCATCTCCACCCAACCCCGATAGCGCCACTTTCAGCCCGACTTGTTTCGCGGCCCACGACACAAAATACGTATTGATTCCGTCCATGGTGGGCTGGTCGAGACCGGCAAGTGCTTCGTCCAGGCGCGACAGGAGCGACTCCCCGCTTAGAGGCACTTCGGTGTGCTTGGTCTTGAATCGCTTCGCTGCCAGGCGCGCGAGTTCTGCTTCGTCAAACGCTGTACCCGGAAATGTCAGTGTAAAACTCTCGATTCCACGCCGTGCTTGAGCCGCAAGTGCTGCGATGGCGCCGGAATCCAGCCCGCTGGAAAGAAACAAGCCCACCGGCACATCGGCAATCAGATGCGCGCGCACTGCATCTTCAAGAAGCGGCCGCAATTCCTTCGCCGCCGAAGAAAGATCGCGCGGTTTACGCATGTCGCGTGCCGAGGGAGAAATCGTGGGGTCCCACCAGGGCCGCGCGCGCGGCGTGCGCCGCCGCTCCGGCACGTGCAGCAGCATGCGATGTCCCGGCGGAAGAGAAAACACTCCTTCCACAAGCGTCACTGGTTCCGAAACGCTGCCAAAAAGTAGGTAGGCGGTCACGGCGTCTTGCGACAGGCGCTTGGGAACGGCGCCTGATGCGAGCAGCGCACGAACCTCCGAGGCGAACGCGAATCCATCCGGTGTTTGCGTGTAATAGAGCGGCTTGATGCCCAGCGGGTCACGCGCCAGAAAAAGAATCGGCGCCGTGGCATATCGCTGGCGAAGGTCAAGCAAAGCGAACGCGAACATGCCCCGAAGTTCGGCCAATGAATCCTCGCCCCATTCTTCCCATGCATGAACGAGTATCTCCGTGTCTGACTGCGTGGCGAAGCGGTGGCCGCAAAGCGACAGGCGCTCGCGGAGATCGCGATAGTTATACAGCTCGCCGTTGAAGACGACCGCGACGTCTTTGGTTTCGTTCCAGATGGGCTGGTGGCCGCCGGCCAGATCGATGATGCTCAGCCGTCGCATCCCCAGTGCGAGTCCCGGTGCACGCGGATTTCCGGCAAGAAAGCCTTCGTCATCGGGACCGCGATGGCGCATCGCTGCGGTCATAGCGCGAACGCGCGATTCGGCCTCTGCCGTCCGCGAAGCAAACGCGACACCACATATACCGCACACGCTACTGTTTGATTTCCGGCGCCGAGAAGAAGGTGGCGCCCGCACGGATGGCGTGCTCCCGAAAATGGAAGCGCGGGATTCTCAGGCGGTGGTCCGCATACCAGGCAAGCCCAGCTCGCAACAACAGGAAGAACATCGCCGCCGCAGCGGAGAGCACCAGATAGAAGAAAGATTCGCGCTCCAGCAGTAGGCTCCAGTCCACGGCTTCCTCCCAGCCCGGGTAAACCCAATCCACCAAAGGCCGAAGATGCAACCCATTGAGCGGCAGCCGCGCCAGCCGAACATGGGCGAACCGGTCGTAATTGTATTCATGCGGGTAGTTCGCGATGGTGCTGATCGCCTCGGAAAACACGACAGGATCCTGCAGTTCCTTGCGCGTCAAATAATGGCCGTTAGCATCTTTCATGATGGCCCGGTAAGTCGGGTCCACGACGATCCAGCGGTCGTTGATCAGCACTTCGGCAACTACATGCTTGGTGGTGTGCTCGGGAGACAAAAGGAGCAGGCGGCGCACCCGCAGATCGGAACTGCGCGCGAGATTCAGGAAGGCGTTCGTCGCCGTGCCGCAGACGTTCAAAAGTTGGCGATAGGTGAGAGTGATTTCCGGATCGCGCTTCGCAAGTGCGTCCGGATTTGTCGCAATGGTTCGCGACGGCTCCGCGCGCATCCAGTTCAAAATGGCTTGAACTTTTTGTTCCGCGGGCTGGCTATTGGGCACCATGGCGTCCGAGAATCCGTCGAGATACCGCCGCACTGAGTATTCCCGGACACACCAGTAAAGCATCGCTACGAACGCGGTAGCCAGCAGCAGATTGCTGCTCCACCAAACAACACGAAACGCTCCATGTTGGCGCCTTGGCAAGTGACTAGTACTCCGCCCGTTCAGATTCTGCCTTCATCGCCTGATGCGAGGCAAGCGTGGTGTACAACGTTTCCATCTGGCGAACGGGTTCATCCCACCCCAGCCGCGACGTAACGCCCGCGCATCCAGATGCCAGGCGCGCTCGAAGTTCCGTTTCATGCAGGACCCGCTTCAGCGCACCAGACAGTGCCGCCGGCTCGTGGCGCACCACCAGGCCGGCCTCATCCGCCAGCAGTGGTGCAATCCCGCATTCTTCCGTCACGATCGCCGGAGTTCCCGCAGCTATCGCTTCCGCGGCTGTATTCCCGAAGTTTTCATTTTGCGACGGAAGCACGAAGACATCCGCATCCCGATAAGCCGCCCACTTGTTCTCGCCAAAAACCGGTCCCACGAATTGAACCTTCGCGCGAACGCCTAATTGCGCGGCAAGTTCACTCAGTTTTGATTTTTCGCCGCCTTCGTCAGGTCCCGCGAAAACCAGCGTCATTGGCAGCCCTGCGGAGCGCCCCGAAAGTTCCGCGAATGCCCCCAGGAGCAAGTCCGGACTCTTCTTGGCGGATAGTCGTCCCAGGAAAAGCACCAGCTTTTCTTCCGGCGAAATCCCGTGCGCTTTCCGGAACGTGCCTTGTGCCGGCCAGGATGCGGGCACTTCCACGCCATTCCGCCGCAATACCACTTTCGAGCGCGCAATACCGCCGGCGACAAGTTCCTCGGCTTCCCGCTGCGAAGTCGCGATTACTGCGTTTGCCCCTTCGAGCAGCCGCCTTCCCCAAATCGCATGGTACATCCGTTTCAGCCAGAGACTCCGCACAATCGGCAAGAACATCCCGATAGGTTCGAGCACGTACGGCACACCTAGCTTGCGGCTGGTCGCGGCCACTGCCGGACCGAGCAAGTCGTAAAGCCCGAATATGTGCACGACATCGAAATTCTGCAGCCGCGCCCGGCAGTATCGCTTGACCGCAGGATTCCAGCTCACCGTCCTGTAGCGCAGCCACGTGGGGATGTAAATAGCCTGCACGCCATTCTCGTTCCGCCGCCAGCCAAATGGAGACCGTTCTGCCGTGATTTTTTCTTCTGGGGTTTGCAATCGTTTTTCCAGCCCCCAATCCGCCGTGAGGACCGTGACCTGGTGGCCGCGCCGCCCCAATCCTTCGGAAAGCGCTCGCACCTTCACCGGGGGGCCGCCGAATTCCAGAAAGGGAGCGTACGTCTCCGTGACGTTCAGGATTCGCATTGTTCGCGCAGGATTTTTTTCAATGATTTCGCGAAGACGTTGAAGCGGAAGTCGTGCTCCGCCCGCTGCTTCGCGCGCGCGCCCATCTCTTTCGCATGGACGGGGTCGGCCAGCAGCGTTTCCATGCTTATCGCAAGCTGGATTGGATCGCCGTGCGGCACCAGATAACCGGTAACGCCATCCTGAATCACCTCGGGCGCGCCCCCATGCAGGCCCCCGATTACCGGTTTGCCGCACGCCATCGCTTCCAGGTACACCAGACCGAATCCCTCCCCCCCGCTGGGCATGGCAAAAATTTCGCACGCGGCGTAACACGCCGCAATTTCCGAATAGGTCAGTCCGGTCAGGAAATGCACGTGGCGGTTCACTCCGGTTTGCTCCGCCAGATCCTCCAGCCACGCGCGGTCGTCACCCGAGCCTACGAGCACCAGCTGCACCTCCGGCCTTTGCGTCAGAAGCCGAGGCAGCGCGGTGATCAGCGTGTCCATGCCTTTGTATCGCTCCGCCGCCAGCCAGCGTCCCACACTCAGAATCACGCGTCCCGAAGGAAAGTTCTCCGGCAGTACCGGATGCGAGCCTGGGCTGATCAAGGCTTCGAATTGCGGATCGAGCCCCCACGGCAGAACGCGTATCCGCTCCTCCGGTACGCCTTGCTCCGTGGCCACGTGCTCCGCCGTGTCCTTGCTCGGAGCGAGAACCAGATTCGAGTGCCGCAGCGCCAGTCTCTGCAATATCCCCAGCGGTTCCCAAACGTCCGCGCCATGCGCGCACACGATGCTTTTCATGCGCGGCGCCACGATCCGCATCGCCTGCACGACGGGCGTGAGATTTGGATGCGCGGCCAGGACCAGTTTTGCTTTGCGCCGGGCTGCTTTCACCGCCGTCACCGTAAATCGCCCTTTGGCGTGCTCGCACCCGGTGAACACAAATTCGCGCCCTGCCAGCGCCATCCGGTGCAGTTCCGGGGAGTCATTCAAGGTGAGCAGGCGGCATTCCATGCCGCGGCTGGCGGCAAATTCGGTCAGCACCGCCGCCAGATGGCGGCCCGCGCGCTGCACCCCGCCGGGTGCGTCCAGTTCAGGGAAGAGGCCAATGAGCACGGGCCGAGTCTGCCAAGCGCCGCGCCCAATGGCAAGTACGTATGCAAAACCTGTGTCGGAAAAGCCTAGCTGGGTCGCCAGGCTTAGGGGTCGGCAAATTCCGTGGATTACTAACTGCTCGCCAAACTGTCAAAATCCGGGCGGCTGAGACACTTTCTGATCTGGGGGCGCAGGCGCGGCTCTGGAAGAATCCTTTTCGGTCTGAAACGCTGCTTTCTTCAGGTGCATGTCGCCGTCAACGTAGGCGGTGAATTCAGTCCCCTGCGTGAAAACCACATCTTTGCCGGAAGCCAGCGGAAGAGTCCCTCCAGCCGATGAACTCTCCTGGAAAGAGCGTACCGCGGCTTTTTCATCGTCCTTAAGACGGACGGAGTCAATGCTGAAAGCAAGTTTTCCGCCGTGGCCCAGTCGTTTCCTGGGTTCTGCCTCTTTCACCAGCCCAGTGGCCGCTGCTCCTCTCTGAATCACCGCAAGGCCGTCAACAATCACCTCTTCGGACACCTGCAGATCCACCGCGTCTCCAACGTGTGCGGTCGCGGAAGAAATGGTCTTGCCGAGTTTCAGGTGAATCGCAATGCCGTTGCGCAAGGTGAATTCAGACGGATTGGAGGGGGCTCTCGGAGCAACTCCCGCGGTCGATCCGGGCGCGTCATATTGTGTGCGCTCTCGCACCGTCGGCACTGTCTTGGACAGCGGGGCAGTGGCGCCCAGTTTGTCTTTTAAAAGGAGGAGACTGTCCACTGGGACGTAACCCACATCGCCCTTGGCGGTGCGCACGCCGAAGTACAAATCGTACCGACCGGTGATTTGTACCTGCTCTCCACACTGCAGCGTCGTGCGCACGTCCAGCGTGGTCATGGAGCTGTATAGATAGACGTAGTCGCCTGTGCGCGGGCATTCCACCTGGCCCACACTTTGCGCGTGAGTAATCGCGGGGTAAAAAATGCCCGAGAACACGACAAAATACTTGAAACTTGGTCTCATCTTGCACCTGCTGGCCCGAAAGCCGAAGCCACGCTTCTATCACAGCGCAAAATGGTTCTTGCTGGCAAGAAGTGGAACTGACGGTCTTGCATAAAGAGATACGACGGGGCGCAATCTTGATGTTGCTCAAAAAGCGACGATAACTGAATTGGTCCCGAACTCGGGATGAAGCTCGCTGTAAAATCCCCGATAACTCTGAAGTCCAGAGGCGAGGTCAGACTCCTCCGAAAAAGCAGGCATGAAGATCAGGACGAAACTACTCGTGGCTCTTTTTCAATAGACCGACCATGTGCCCGGTGTGGCCAGCTCGATCAAATGGCGGTCCGGGTCTCGAAAGTAGAGGCTCCAGCCTCCCAATTCCCACGCCCGCTTCTCTTCCACTGCAATTCCTCTCGCTTGGAGCCACGACTCCCAGTTGGCCAATTCTGTCGATGGGATAGCAAACGCGACGTGTAATTCGCCGTCCCCGTCGTGGGGCGATTGGATCGCGCGCGAAGCACCCTTCTTGAACAGCAGCAACACCTGGTATGTACCTGCGTGCATTGCGCAACCGCGCTCACCGAACTCGGTGATGACACTAAAACCAAAAGTCTCCCCGTAAAAGCGAATTGAGCGACGCACATCGCTCACGTACAAAGAGGATTCAAGAATGCCATCGGTTTTCGGACGCATCGATTCCTCCTGGCCAACCCTCCGACCGTAACATACGTGTCGTTGGAGATAACGCGGTAAACGGAAAAGGGAAGTCCTGATTGCGAATGTTGATAGAACAGCGAGGGGGAGAAAATGGACATCAGGTAAACACTGCAGGCGCTATGAAAATTGTTCCGCGTTCTAGTACCCGCCCAACTCTCCCAAACGCACCGCAAGGCCAGAGTTCTTAGTCACTTACGGGGATTCCCGTTTTGGACCTCCAGGAGCATACCCAAAGTCTGCTTAGTCATCATTATCGATTTTCGTGCCCCGGAAGCGGAAGCGGAGGCGGGGGGCCTCCGACACAGGGATTGGAGATCGCAGGCAAGACCAATCTATCAAAAACTTGGTGTCCCGCACAGGGAGTGGTATGTGCAGCCCTCCATTTGCGGATCAATAGCGAGGGAAGCATGAACCCGGCCATCTTGCTAGTGGACTCTGTTTCGGCGAATTGCGATGAATTGCAATCTTTCCTGCAGAGCCAGCAGTGCGATGTAGATACGGCGGCAAACGGCGAATCTGCAGTCCGCTGCTGCCTGGAAATACAGCCAGACCTGGTTCTTCTGTACGATAGTTTGCCGGATATCGGCAGCTTCGACCTTTGCCGCCGACTGAAGAATAACCCTCTGAATCAGCTCACGCCGGTGGTTTTGGTGAAACCCTCGCCGGATCAGTGGGACATCTATCGTGGACGCGAAGCCGGGGCACTGGATATTTGGGCCATGCCTCCATCACTCAGGGACTTGCTTGGGCGCATCCAGACTCTCCTGCGGCTCAAGAAATATATGGATGAGCAGGCGAGGTCCGCCGTGTTTTCCCTGGCAAAGAGCGTCGATTCGAAACAAAACATGAGGAACGGCCACTCGGATCGTCTGGTGGCGTACGCAGAGCATTTGGGGGAAGGCCTCGGTCTTGGAGAAGAAGACCTGCAGGAACTCCGCATCGCCGGTTGGCTTCACGACATAGGGAAAACTGCGGTGCCAGAAAGCATTCTTCTCAAACCCGGCCCTCTTAACGCGGAAGAAACGAGAATCATGCGGGAGCATCCGGTTATTGGAGAAAGAATGTGTGCGCCTCTCAAATCGCTTCGCCCCATCCTCCCGGTAATACGGCATCATCATGAAAAAATGGATGGGAGCGGGTATCCCGATGGTCTTCGCGGAGAAGCTATTCCGCTGAAAGCAAGAATTCTACAGGTCGCGGACATTTACGATGCACTGACTACCAACCGACCCTACCGGGGACCGCTCCCCCTGGAGGAAGCGTTGCAGATTCTCTTCACCGAAGCACGGAACGGCTGGCTCGACGCATCTGTGGTGCTGAAGTTCTCCCAGATCTGCGGAGATAGTGAATGCTTCTCAGTGAGGGGGCGAACGATGCCAGCCTCTTACTACACTTAATGCCTCACCATCTGTCCAGATACCCTACACATTTGGAGAATATTGCGAGAACTTTGCCAACTCGATTGGGTGTACATCGCAACCCTCCCGCAAAATGTCACCAGTGATTCAAGAAGCGGAAGACCGACCGCAATGACGCTCTGCTTTTACTCAGGTTAATGCTGGGAAATAACTTTCCTCGAATCTGGGTGCCGGATCCGGAGAATCGGGATCTGCGACAACTGTTGAGGCACCGTCATCGGTTGGTGCAGATGCGCACGCGGATCATGAATCAATTGCTGGCGCTGGCGATGAACGAGAGCTATCGCTGGAAGAAGAAACTGTTCAGCGCACACGGGCGAGCACTGCTAGAGAAGCTCGCGTTAGCTCCCTGGGCCAATCGACGCCGGCAAGAGTTGTTGGAACTGCTGGACCGCATGAATCCGACGATTGAGGAGTTAACCGCAGCTGTCGAGCGGGAAGCCCGGAAGCGACCCGCGGCGCTGCGGCTAATGACCCATCCTGGCGTGGGCCCGCTTACGGCCCTGGCCTACGTGTTGATCATCGGGACTCCCACGCGGTTGGAGCGTGGCAAGCAGATCGGCATGTACGTGGGGATGATTCCGTTGAGGACTCCAGTGCTGGAAAAATGTGGTACCCTTCCAATACACTAGATACGTCTATCCATTTTCCCGGACTGAAGAACATTGACAAGCCCGTCGTGTGGATATTTCCAGAGCTTGTTGTCTGTTTGAATTGTGGCACCGCCCAATTCGCTGTGCCGGAAGCTGAACTGCGCCTCCTGGCGAAAGGCGACGACGCTGCGGCAGGTTAACCTAGAATTGAGTCTTACTTCTCACTGAGAATGAACGGCTGAGTGTTCTGAACAGATACTTTGGAAAAACCTGTTCGTCCTCCTTGCCGTGAAAGCTGTTCAACGCATACCCGCAGAGGATATCCATCTCGTAGGTTTTGCCCACCTCGTCCCAGAGTTGTTCAAGCCGAATAATGGCGTCCTCTTTACCTTCGGCCCACAAAAGAGACACCCATTCTCCAAAAACCGCAACGCAGGGATGCTCTGTTTTCCCTGTTTTCGCGGCTCCCTCAATGAGGCGACCCACAACCTCGAAAAAGCGGGTCGAGTCAGGCATGTCATGGACCATGAATGTGGAGAGTGTGTCGGCAGCATCCACCGGGAGGTACCTCCCTTCTTTAATCTCTGCATCAATATCCGAGCCCTCCGCCTTCAATCTCAACGCAAGAGCTTCCCGGTGCGATTCTGTCGCCACAACGATAGCCACATCACCGGTCTTCAGAGCCAAAGCAACAAAAGGAACAAGGCGGTCGAGAAGAACCGTGTCATCAGAATAGAATTGAACTTCATGGCGGTGAGGGGTTTTCGCTCTAGAAGTATCGGTGAGCGTAAAGTCTCTTAGGTTGCTGCTGGCAAATTGCTTGCCCCGAAGAACCACATCCACAGCAGGCAGGAGTTCGCTTTGGGCATCTGTCTTATGAACGTAACCCAGGGCGCCGGTGCCTAAAGCTGCCCGCACGATGTCGCGATCATTGTTCTGACTTAGGAAGACTATTTTGGGGCTGGGAGAGAGTTGTTGTATCCGCCGGGCGGCTTCGATTCCATTCAGTTTTGGGAGGCCGATATCCAGCAGAATTAAGTCTGGTTTCAGTTCTTCGGCCTTCTGAACGGCTTCTGATCCATCCGACGCCTCGGCGATGACGTGCCATTGTGGCCGTTCCTGAAAAAGCAAACGGACTTGGCGTCGCCAGCCTTCGTAATCATCAGCTATGAGAATGCGAATTGATGACAACAGGTACTTCTCCATTTCTGTCTTTGCATAGGAACACGCCGCATGCAAATTAGTTGCGCGAACGTCCAAGTCCCTGCGCCTATAAAGAATGATTTCAGACATGGTCATCGTGTCACAGAGCACTGCGCGATGGGCCAACTACTTTCTCATTTTCACCGTTTCTAGCAACCCGGTTACAGTCCTGTGCCTGGTAAACGTTAGTTACCGGAAAAGATTGAGGAGTTGCAGAAATACTTACTCAGTCTTCTTTTCTACGTTGGCCGCCCGCGGTCCCTTTAGGCCCTGTACGCTCTCAAATTTGACCAAGTCTCCTTCCGCCAAGGTCCGATATCCATCGCCTAGAGTTGCCGAGTAATGAACGAAAACGTCCGGACCATCATCCCGTCCTATAAAGCCATATCCCTTCACATTGTTAAACCATTTCACTTTGCCAATCATCTTGCGCTGCTCCTTGAGGATCGTCCGGGCCTTGCAGGGGAAGATACAAATTGTAGAAATGGCCCTGGCAGTAATCGCCTTACGCACGGACCGACTCAAGTCCGATGGATTTCCGAGGAGTCTGAGTTGGACATTAGTATCGCGGACTGCCCGATGTCGTTGCCTTTGAGCAAATACTAAGTTGTCTTCGAGCAACGACAGAACCACTCTGAGCTAGACACTATGGTCTAAAAAGGGGAGACGCTCAAATGGATGTAGGAGACCGACTCAAACAGTTTAGAGAATTGCGGGGCCTGTCCCAAGGCAAGATTGAAGAACTCACAGGGCTGCCTCGTTCCTACATCTCGCGGGTGGAGAACGGACACATTATTCCCTCCGTCAAGACGCTTCAGAGGTTCGCACGTGCATTAGACATGCCCTTGTATCAACTTCTCTACGAGGGAGAAAAACCGCCCAAATCGCTCAAAACACTGGCGCAGGAGATAGATGATTGGGCGTCTCGGGGAAAGGGCAGGCGCACCTTTTTAAAACTACAAAACGCACTTCAGAAAATGTCCGAATCAGACAGAGCCTTGCTGGTTTACATGGCCGCCAAGATGGTTGACAAACCACGTTAGTCCTGATTAAACGCGGTTACCGGTGAAGTGGAAATCGATCCAAGATCAATCGGGCGGAGGTCCGGCAATCGGACTAGCTGGGCGCGCTTTGATGAGACTTTTTCCCGTTTCTCACCGTATTGCCCGGCGAGACGCGTCCGACGTGGCAATCGAATCCCCCAATACTCATGGCCGGAAGTGGCGCGACGGCAGAGGGCTGATCCTCGTCGAATTTGCGCTTGTCGTCGCCGTCTACGTTGCCCGCCAACATCACATCCTAAAGTTTAGCGCTACGCCGTATCTCCTCTTCCTCGCATGGATTTCGCTTCGCCTTCGTGGGGTCCACTGGAAAGACATCGGCTTTACGCGGTATCGCACCTGGAAGACGACTCTTCTGCATGGCATCGTCTGTGGCGTCGGCCTGGAACTCTTCGACCTGTTCGGCAAGCAGCCGTTTCTCACCCGCCTCCTGGGAAAGCCGCCCGACCTCTCGAGTTTTCCGGCTGTCAGGGGAAACCTCAAATTAGCCCTGGTTATGATCGCCCTCATCTGGATCCTTGCCGCCTTTGGAGAAGAGCTCGTCTATCGCGGCTACCTGATGAATCGCGTCGCGGATCTCGGCAGCGGCACACGCACTGCGTGGATCGTGAGTTTGTTCCTGACTAGCGCCGTCTTTGGTTTCTCCCATTACCAGCAGGGCCTCACCGGCATCATCGAGGAGGGTTCTGACGGGCTGATTTTGGGATTGATGTACCTTGCCTGTCGCCGCAACCTCGCCATTCCCGTTGTCGCCCACGGAGTCTGCGATACCATCGATATCGTCCTGCTTTTCTTGGGCAAGTATCCCGGCCTGTAGAGGCGTCACGCATCGCCAACGTCTTCTCTCCAACCTTCTCCTGATTGGTGCTTCGCTCCACCATCATGCTGGGAATCTTCTGTCACCGGCCGTTTTTGTTTCGCTCCACAGAGGAAGCGGCCAAAAATCGTTTTCATTCACTGACGGAAAGGCAAGTGGTGTAGAATTCACGCCGTTTTCGATGAATGAGTCAGTCCCAGCTGAACTAAGGTCGGGTTCTAAGAATTAAGCGGGTATCCAATTACGGCAGTCCCGCAACGAACAACGCCCGAAAGAGGAGCAAAATGATGAAGCACAAATTTCTTGTGATTGCGGCTTTTCTCGTCCTTCTCACCGGGCTCGGTGTCATTTCCGTCTTCTTCGAGAAGCGCGCTACCGTCGCTGCCGCAGGCATCGAAGCGCCCCAGTTTGAAGTGGACCCTCTGTGGCCAAAACCCCTTCCGAACCATTGGATCCTGGGCATGACCGTCGGTGTGGCTGTGGATGCCCAGGACCACATCTGGATCGTGCATCGGACGAATACGTACGAGCCAATGGAAATTTACGCCACCGCGAAACCGCCCGCTTCGGAGTGCTGCTTCCCGGCTCCGCCCGTTCTCGAGTTCGACGAAGAAGGCAATCTCATCGGCAACTGGGGCGGTCCGGGCGCCGGCTACGATTGGCCGGATTCGAACCATGGGATCACCGTCGATTACAAAGGCAACGTCTGGATTGGCGGCAACAGCCGCGGGCAAGATCCCAATGGCTACCACGACAATATGGTCCTGAAATTTACGCAGGGCGGCAAATTCCTTATGCAAATCGGCCATCCTAACAAGAGCCAGGGCAGCAATGACACCGAAAACCTGAAGGGCCCTGCGAAATTGTTTGTCGACAAGGCTTCCGATGAATTGTATGTCGCCGACGGCTATGGCAATCACCGCGTAATCGTCTACGATGCGGAGACCGGAAAGTACAAGCGCCACTGGGGCGCTTACGGCAAAAAGCCTGACGACACCAATCTCGGGCCGTACAACCCCGATGCGCCGCCCGCCCAGCAGTTCCGCAATCCAGTCCACTGCGCCGAGCTTTCGAATGAGGGCCTGCTCTACGTCTGCGACCGCCCCAACGACCGCATCCAGGTATTCAAGAAGGACGGTACTTTCGTCAAAGAAGCTTTCGTTGCCACAAAAACTCTCGGTGACGGCTCAGTCTGGGATATCGCCTTTTCCAAGGATCCTCACCAGATCTACATTTTCCTGGCTGATGGCTCGAATGAGAAAGTCTACGTCCTCCTTCGCGATACGCTCGAAATTCTGACCAGCTTCGGCGATGGCGGGCGACAGCCAGGCCAGTTCTACGCGGTGCACAGCATCGCTGCCGATTCGAAGGGCAACCTCTTTACCACCGAGACCTACCGCGGCCAACGCGTGCAGAAGTTTGTTTACAAAGGCAAGGCGCCGGTTACGAAAAAAGATCAAGGTGTGCTGTGGCCGAAAGCAAGCAAGTGAGCCGGCCATTCAAGCGCATTCCTCGAAGGAGGGCGTCATGCAGAGAGTCTTACTGAGTTTTCTGGCATTCGCATTCGTGTTGGCGATCGCCATTCCCAAAAGTTTTCAAGCGCAAACGCCCAGTCCGGCTCCGCACCTGCCTCGCGGAACTGCCACGGACATCAGCAGCGCGGAAGTTCAAGCGTTAGTGCAAAAGACGGCCGCCGACCGCGTCAGTGATCAAGCCATTCGCGTCGTGAATGTCAACCGCGAATACAATGTCGGCATCGGCGTCGTCCATCGCGCTAAAACTTCCGGCAAAGACGCTCCCAGCGGCATCGAACACGCGCAGATCACCGAGGTTTACCACGTGATTGAAGGGAACGGAACACTTGTAACCGGCGGGACGCTGGACAATCCAAGGGAAATTCCGGCCGAGAACCCGGTCGTGACCGTGCTCAACGGTCCCAGTACGGGCGGCTCCGGCATACAAGGCGGCGTGCGCCGCAAGCTCGCTCGCGGTGACGTTGTCATCATTCCTCCAAACACGCCGCACTGGTTCAGCGAAATTAGTACCGATCAGATCGTCTATCTTGTTGTGCGGATTGATGCTCACAGAATTTTGCCCGCGGGCTACGTCGCCAAGTAGGCGGTACTACCATGGCCCGCATCTTTATCGCCTTTCTGGCCGCTCTCTATTTGTTCTTTCCAAGTAGCGTGGCGGCTCACGATATCCCGAACGATGTTGTCGTCCAGGCATTTGTCAAACCGCAGGGCGATCGGCTCCAGCTGCTGATCCGCGTTCCGCTCAAAGCCATGCGCGATATCAATTTTCCCGAGCGCGGGCCCGGCTATTTGGACCTGGCGCGCGTTAACGATGTGCTCCCTGGCGCTGCGACGCTCTGGATCGCCGGTTTTATCGAGCTCTATGAGAACGATACTCGCCTTTCGAAACCTCGAATCGTCGCGTCTCGCGTCTCGCTTCCTTCCGACCGCTCTTTCGCTTCTTATGAGGAAGCGATCGCCCACGTCTCCGGTCCGCCGCTTTCGAACGACACAAGCGTCTACTGGGACCAGACCATGCTCGACGTGTCGTTCGAATATCCAATCGAATCGGAGCAATCCCGTTTTTCCATTCATCCGGCGCTTGCGAGGCTGGGCCTTCGCGTCGTCACTGTTCTTCGGTTTGTGCCACCTAGCGGCGAAGTTCGCGCGTTCGAATTCACCGGCGATCCCGGCGTCGTCCGCCTCGACCCGCGGTGGCACCAAGCCGCTTTGCGTTTTGTCGACTTGGGTTTTTTCCACATTCTTGACGGCACCGACCATCTTCTGTTTCTGCTCTGTTTGGTAATTCCGTTCCGTCGCCTCGGCGCGCTCATTCCCGTCGTCACCGCGTTCACCATCGCGCATTCCATCACTCTGATTGCCTCCGCCTACAATTTCGCGCCAAATTTCCTCTGGTTTCCTCCGCTCATCGAAACGCTCATCGCCGTTTCCATCGTTTATATGGCGCTCGAAAACATTGCCGGCGGCAGTAGCTTGCAGCGCCGCTGGATGATGGCCTTCGGCTTCGGCTTGGTGCACGGATTTGGTTTCTCGTTTGCCTTGCGTGAATCGCTGCAGTTCGCCGGGTCGCACTTGCTCACCTCGCTTCTATCTTTCAATGTCGGCGTCGAGCTGGGCCAGCTCCTTGTGCTCATTCTGCTGATCCCAGCGCTTCAGCTTCTCTTCCGCTACGCTGTGGCGGAACGCACGGGCGCGATCATTCTGTCGGCGCTCGTCGCTCACACCGGCTGGCACTGGATGCTGGACCGCGGACATGTTCTCGCTCAGTTCAGGTTCGAATGGCCGGCGCTCACAGCCGCTTTGTTAGCAAGTGCTGCGCGCTGGCTGATGGTGTTATTGCTCCTCGTAGGCGTGCTCTGGTTTTTGCAAAAAACATTTCAGCGCTGGACGGAACGCGCGCAGGGATTTGATTGGAAAGCCTTTGCGGGAAAATTTAGAATCGGTGTCAGCGCCATCCCGAGATCCGCGCTCAGCGATGGTTCCCGAGAAGCGGGACGAGATCGGTGAGGCGGTCGAGATAAATGTCGGCCGGGTGGACGGCACGGTCGTGCGCGCCGAAACCGTAATTCACGGTGGCGGCAAAAGTGCCGGCGTTGCGCGCCGTTTGCACGTCGACTTCGGAATCGCCGATCAACATGGTTTCGGCGGGGGCGGCGTCGAATTCGCGAAGAATCGTTTTCGCGCCGAACGGATCGGGCTTTTTTGTTTCAAAACTGTTGCCGCCATAAACGGCGCGAAAATATCTTGCCAGGCCGAGCGCTTCCAGAATGCGCACGCTGATCCGCAGCGGTTTGTTCGTGAGAATCGCCATTGGGAATGCGGCAAGTTGCTCGAGCGCTTCGGGAACTCCCGGGTATGCGCAAGTCGAATCCATTTTGTGATTTTCGTAATAGGCGAGAAAAAACTTCAGCGCTCGCTCGCGTTCTTGTTCCGTTGCGGCATCGCCGAGAGCGCGGCCAACTAGTTGCGGCGCGCCGTGGCCGATGTAGCCGGAGATAGTGTCTTCGTGCAGTTGCTCGCGGCCCATTTCCACGAGCATGGCGTTGACGGAGCGGATCAAGTCGAGCTTGGAATCGATCAGCGTGCCGTCCAGATCGAAAATCAGCGCGCACACGGAAGAAAAATTAGGGGCAGCCATAAGCAAATCATTGTAATATGGGCGCGTTTTTTTCGGCAGTCGTCCTTCTGGCATCAAATTCCAACTAAAAACTAACTTTTGCACCTTTTCGGAATTCCGGCGTATTCGCGTAAAATAGGGGATTCAGCGGGCGGTACAAAACAATTCCGGAGACTTCATGGCCCAGGTTTATCCCTTTCGCGCTTTTCGCTACAACCCCAAGCAAGCGCCGTTCGAGCGCGTCCTGACACAGCCTTACGACAAGATTTCTCCGGCCATGCAGGAAAAATATTACGCCGCGGATCCCCACAACTTGATTGCCGTGGAAAAAGGGCGCGGGTATCCCAGCGACACGCTGCAGAACAATGTGTACACGCGCTCGGGCGCCGCGATCGAGGATTGGATTCGCAGCAACATCGTAGTGCAGGACCCTGCTCCTTCTTTTTATGCGTACACGCAGGAATACACCGTGCCGGGAACCGAAGAACGCCGCACGCGGCGCGGCTTCATCGGCGCGGGGAAGCTTGAGGAATATTCCGCGGGCGTGATTTTCCGGCACGAGCACACGCTTTCCGGACCGAAGGCGGACCGGCTGGAACTCTTGCGTCACACGAAAACGCACGCGGGTCAGCTTTTCATGCTGTATTCGGACGCCGAGAAGCGCGTTGACACGATTCTCGCGGAAGCGGAAACGGGGGAAGCGCCAGCGACGGAGATGCGCGACGAGTACGGCGTGATGCACCGGCTGTGGGTGATTGCGGAGCCGCAGCGCGTGGCGGCGATCCAGAAAGCGATGGAAAAACAGAGACTGGTGATTGCCGACGGGCATCACCGCTACGAGACGGCGCTGAATTACCGGAACGAGCGACGAGTGCGCGCCGGAAAGATCGATCCGGAAGCGCCTTACGAGCGTGTGATGATGACGTTCATCAACACGAAGAGTGAGGGGCTGACGATTTTGCCGACGCACCGCGTGGCGGCGAACGTCCACGATTTTTCCTGGAGCGGCGTGCGGCGGCACCTGGAGCCGTGGTTCACGGCGGAGGAATTTCCGTTCTCGGGCAGCGCGGAGAGGTCCGAGGTGAAAAAGAAATTTCTTGCGAAGCTCACGGAGGCGCGCGCGAAACGGGCCATTGGCGTTTATCCCTCGGGCTCGCCGAAGCGCGCGTTCTACCTGCTGACGCTGCGCGAAGGCGCGAACCTGGCGCAGCTTCTGCCGAGTGTCTCGCCGCTGCAGCGCGAACTGGACGTGGTGTTGCTGCATGAAGGAATCCTGGAGCCGGCGCTGGGCATTACGCCGCAAGCGGTGACGGCGGAGGCCAACCTGACGTACGAGCGGGAAGCCCTTGCGGCTTTGGACGCCGTGGACAGCGGGCGCGCGCAGATTTCGTTTTTGCTGAATCCCTGTGACGTCGAGCAAGTGATGAAAATCGCGACGAGCGGCGAAGTGATGCCGCAAAAGTCCACGGACTTTTATCCCAAGCTGATGAGCGGGATCACGATGTACCGAGTTGACGGCTGAGCGGGGAAGGAAGTAACGAGGTAAGGATGTAAGGAAGTAACGAAAAGAAAGAGCGCGTGCGAAGAGAGGTCCTTCGTCGCGGTGCTCCTCAGGACAGATTTTCTTATCGGAAATCTGGTTAACAATAACAACCCCACCCCCCATATGTTTTTTGCAAGTGTTCATTCTAAAGGTGGTTGAAGCCCTTTGCTTTGATGCACTTTGTAAGTGTTGATTCTAAAGGGACTTATGATGCCCAAAATTGCGTAGGACGTGTAAGCGTTGACTTCAAAAGCCTTCGGGGCACAGGCTTCGGAAAACGAGCGAGGACGAGGGCGCAGAAATTGTGGCAATTGCCAAGGTGGTGAACGATACAGAAAGCAGAAACTCCACGTTGGCCGGATGGTCCTGGGTGGGTAAAATTCGCCGGAGGTAAGGGGCAGGCGCGCACCGAGATGAATAAGGATGACATTCAGCTCCTTTACGAATACGACCGCTGGGCGAACAACCGGGTTTTGCAAGCGGTCTCTGCGCTCAGCGATGAACAGTTCACGCGCGATCTGGGCGGCAGCTTTCGCTCCGTGCGAGACACGCTGGTACACATCATCGGCGGCGAATGGGGCTGGCTTACGTATTGGAAGGAGGCGGCCCCTAGCTCCGCCTTCGTGAAAGATTTATGGACGCGACAAGACGCCCTGTTCCATCCGAAGGCATTTCCCAACTTTTCTGCGGTGCAGCGAAAGTGGGCGGAAGTCGAAAAAGAACAGGCCGAGTTCATGAAGGGCGTTCCGAACGAATCCCTGGAAAGAATGCTTCCTATTCGCACAACGCAAATCAGTTTGGCGCACCTGATGCAGCATCTGGCGAACCATTCCACTTACCATCGGGGCCAAATCGCACTGATGATGCGGCAGCTTGGCGCCAAGTCTCTAGCCACGGACTTCCATGTGTTTCTGGTGGAAGCCCGCCGTGAGGCTGGGGTCGTAAAGTGGCTTGCCCAAAATGGAGGGGTTAACAGTCTACAGTTCAAAGTAAAGACGCGTGAAGAGCCGCGACAGGAAAAACCAAAACCCCCACCTTTCGCGAGGTCTAGGTCAAATCAACTCTTCGTAAGTCTTATGATCGCCGATCCAGAACCACAAAAACCCGTCTGCTCGTTTCAGAGCGAGAGCGCGGTAATTCAGAGTGACACGCGCCGACCAAACTTTGTGTCCGTGGGATTCTCCAACTTTTTTGAATTGTAGCGAAGGATACTGCGGATTACTCTTCAGCAGAGCGAACTGCTAGTCAGGGCGATTTCGTATCTCGGACGGGAGAGCTTGATAGGTTCGCCGGAAGCCATCCGTGGCGCGATGTTCCATTCATTTATAGCGGGCGGACTCTTCCGCGCTTCTCATCGTCAAGTGCGCCTTGGACGGCTTTGTCCAGCCGGCCCGCTGCCAAGTCCGCCTTGATGCTGCGATCGAGCGGCATGGGGCCCGCGTACTCATCGAGCCACAGCCGCAGTTCCTCCAACTCCTCTTGCGTCAGCGTTCCAATCGCGCGCTGGAGTTCTTCAACTTTTCTTCCGTCCATATCCTAATTGTATCCACGTGCGATTGCAGCGGGCATCGGTATAAGAGCGCCGGTTTCCCCGACAGGAACCGGGACGCACAAAACGCGAAAGACCGGCAACTACACAATTCTCTTCACAGATTCTCATTCAAGTTCTTCGTGGGCAAATTCTTCGTGAGCGGATTCTTCGGGGGCAGCTTTGCCCCTCGGTTTGCGGGCGGAGCGGGCGAGGGCGTCTTCCAGCATTTTGGCGATGCGGCGGTCGCGGGTTTCCGGGATGCGGGAGTAGAAGATGCTGAGCAGATGGTAGCGGCGTTGCAGAGGAGTCATGGACTGCCAGCCTTGATAAGCGCGGGGATCGCTGGCGAAGGCGCGCTTGAGGATGGGAGGCAGGTCGAGTTCGGCTTCCATGGTGGAGAGCAACTGTTCGGCGACCTGTTCGGCGCGACGGATGCGGGCTTCGGGGCTCTTTACGCTGACGATCCAATCGCAGATCCACTTGCGCATGGAGAAGCCGAGTTGGTCAAACCAGCGGCGGAAAGAGCGGTCTTCCTTGAGGATGCGCTGGAATTCGGCGGGGATGATGGCGACGCGTTTTGCGGTGTCGGGCACGAGACGGAAGTGCGCAGTGTCGCCGACGGCGGCGTTGCCGCCCGTCTGCAAGCTTCTTTTGATGAGCATGCAGTGATAGCCCTTGCTGGTAGGGAAGACGGAAGCGCGAAGCGGGAAGCCGTTGATTTCGCCTTTGACGCGGACTTTGGCGGGGGCTCCCCAGACTTTGGAGACGTCGAATGGGATACGGATAGTAACCCAGTTGAAGCGCGAGGGGATGCGCTCAAGCGTGGCTTTGAAGGATTTCGCGACGAGTTTGGGCTTCGACTTCATGCCAATTCACAGGGGATTTAGCGGGATAAGAATTTCAGAAAGCAAGAACGGGCACGCCTTGGCGTGCCCGTCGGCAAATGACACACACGCAAAACCAGCGTCTGCGGCACCAGGAATCCGGCTCGGACGCTTATGCTCCGGCGCTTTTGGAGAAGCTGGCGACGGCTTCGGCTTCTGTCTTGTAGACGTCGAAGACGGTCAGCAACTTGGTGATTTGCAGGACTTCCTGGAACTTGCTGCCCAGGTGGCAGAGTCGAAGCGAGGCGCCCTGCGTCTTCACGGTGTGATGCGAGGCAACGAGCGTGCCGAGGCCGGCGCTGTCAATAAAGGTTACGTTGTCCATATTGAGGACAATTTTCTTTTTTCCTTCGGCGAGCAGGCTTTTTACTTTCTCGCGCAAGGCATTGCTTTCCTCGCCGAGCACAATACGGCCGTCCAGCGCGACCACGGACACGCCATCCACTTCGCGGTAGGTCATCTTCAAAGCCACGTTAGTTTCCTCCTCATCGGAAAGCGGTTCCGGTGGCAACCCGCGCCGGAGCCGTAAAGCTTATCAAAAAAGGATGTTCCCTGGAGCGTTGCATCGTAATCGAAGACCGGGCAACGGTCAAATCACCAGGCGGCTAATAATAGTCCGAGCAAGACATGTAATAACCGCATACTGAACAAATTAACTTACACCGTTGGGACTCCAACCGTTGCGAGCAAACGGGACAGTACCGCGAAGGATCTTCGGCACGACCGGCGGGGCTCGGGTTACTCTGCGAGGCTCCAGCAGACGGAGCAGCAGTCTGTGCCGGCTCGGCCCGGACCTGCGCTGACTCCCACTTCGCGGCGCGTTCCACGGCTGGACGGTTATAACACAGTGAAGGGAATAGGGGATAGGGAATAGGGAAGAGAGCAACGCAGGAATTCAGAGGAAGAGACGAATTGGATTGAAACCTATGGCGTAGCGGGTGCATCCTTGTTAGTGGCGATGGGTTGTTGATGATCGCTCATCGCCCGAAGGCCCAGAAGGCCGGGTCTTCAGGTGATCACTATGGTCCGCCAAATTATCCTCGCAGGTTTTGTCGTTTTTCTTCCAGTGGGCGTGCAGGCGCAAGGGCGCGGGGCGATGGCGCCCGTTTCGCATGCTGCCGCAGTCGCGCCGAGGGTGGCGATGCCGGCTCCGCACATTGGGACTTCGCAGATGGTAGCGGTGCCGCGGACGGTGGTGAGGGGCGGAACGGTTCGCCCGCGAACGGCGTTGCCGATGGTGAGAAACCCCCGGCGGCCGGTCGCGACGCCCAGGCGCTTTGATAGATTTGACAGAGAGGATTTTAACCGAAGGCCGGGTTGCAACTCAGCGCCGGGATTGGGATTTGATGCAGTACACCAGGCAGCGGTGTGCGGATCAGGAATCGTGGGATCGCGCGGGCGCGGACTGATTCCCGCTTTCTTTCCATTTTTTGATGGCGGATTTTTCCTGCCGGGTTCGCAGGCGGCGGTAGAGGAAACTGCAGCTACGGATAGTTCACAGAGGGAAGAGTCAGATATCGAAGCTCGTGAAATAAGCCGCCGCCGCAGGGTTAGCGAGCCGGCGACTAACCCGGCTCCGGCGCCGGCGAACGAAACAGCCAGCGCCACATCCCCCGACAACGATGAATTTGTTTTTGTACGGCGCGATGGGACCATATTTTTTGCAGTTGCTTATTCGTGGGAAAATGGGACGCTGCGCTACGTTACCAGCCAGGGATTGCGTCATACCGTCACGCAGGACGCGCTCGACTTGGACGCCACGAGACAATTCAACGAACAACGCGGAGTGAATTTTCGATTGCCGGCGTGAAGGCTAGTTTTTCGCGGACTCCGGCATGACGTAGCCGGATTTTGTAGGCAGGCCTGCACGTTCCAACTGCACGGTGGTGTGTTCGACACCAAATTCCTTTGAGGCTACCTGTTTGATCGAGGCGAGAAGCAGTTCGCATTCGTCGAGATGCATGTCCGGAACGCGCGCGTGGAGACTGAGCGCGTGGTGGCCGCCGCCGAGGGACCACAAATGAACGTCATGCACTTCCTCTACACCTTCGATCTTCAACAGGGCCCGGGCGACGTCTTCCACGCGCAGATCAGGCGGGCGCCCTTCCAAGAGAATGTGCGAGGAGTCGCGTAGGATGCCGATACTGGACCAGAGGACGAGCAAGCCGATGGCCAAGCCGAGAAGCGGATCGATCCAGCGCGCGCCAGTCGCATGGATAATTAGCGCCCCGGTGATGATGGCGATGTTGGAAAGCGCATCACCAAAATTGTGAATGAGGATGCTGCGGAGATTGAGGTCGCCGCGTCCGCGGACGAGAGCAAGGGTGATGCCGCCGTTCACGCCGAGCGCGGCAACGGAAGTCCATATCAACCAGCTTTCGACCACGTCCACCGGGGAGCGCAAGCGTTCGAACGCTTCGTAACCGAGCCAGAGCGAAAGCAGGACGAGAACAAAAGCATTGGTGTAGGCAGCGAGCGTGCCCGCGCGATGATAACCGTAGGTCTTCTCGGTGTCGGCAGGCCGTTCGGCCCAACGCATCGCAAGATAGGAAATACCGAGCGCGGGAATATCAGAAAGATTGTGGACGGCGTCATTCAGAAGGGCGACGCTGCGTCCGAGAATGCCGCCACAGAGCTCCGCTAGCACCAAGCCCAGCGTGGTAACCATGGCCCACCCAAGCACAGAAGGGCGCAGCGTGGGGTGAGCATGGCCGGCGTGAGTGTGACCGGCGGAATGCGAATGACCGGCGTGGCTATGGTCGTGGGAATGAGCGGCCATCCGCCTTATTCTACCCGCACGTTGGCGGCGGCGCAGCCCGGACGTTGCTTATTAGGCAGTATGACACTTCGCCAAGCGAATTGATTGACGGTCCTTGCATCGGCTGCGACCATGAAACAAGCTCCCCGTTCCGCGCGTTGGCGTGGAACTAGCCTGCAAACAGGGGTTTTTCGTTCAGCGGAAATGACGGTTCCCATAGCCAAATTGAGTTTTTGGGGCGCGCGCGGATCTACGCCGACGGTAGACCCGGCGACGTGGCGCTACGGCGGCAACACCCCTTGCCTGGAACTGATTGCGCCGGATGGGACGCAAATCATTCTGGATTGCGGTACGGGCCTGCGCATGCTGGGGAGCCGGTGGGGCGCGCCGAGCGGCGGAAAAACGCCGGAGACGCACATTCTGGTTACGCACTATCACTGGGACCACATCCAGGGGATTCCCTTTTTTTCTCCATTTTATGTGGAGAACAACGAATTCCAGTTTTATAGCTTCCGGTCAAAATTCCTGGGGCGCGACAGCTTGAAACAAGTCTTTGAAGCGCAGATGGCGGTTCCGTATTTTCCTGTCGATATGTCGGCGATGAGCGCGAAGCGAAAGTTCAAGGAGCTGGACGGCGGCGATTCGTTCAAGGTTGGCGAGAACAAGATTACGGCGCACTGGTTGAATCATCCGCAGGGCTGCCTGGGATTTCGCATCGAAACGCCCGCGGGGATCGTGGCATACGCAACGGACAACGAACCGGGGGACCCGAAACTGGACGAGAGCCTGCGCGAATTGGCGGCTGGCGCGGACATCTTCATTAACGACGCGCAATTCACGCCGGAACAGCTCGGGACGACGAGAAAAGGCTGGGGACATTCTTCGTGGCTGGAAGGCGTAAAAGTGGCGCGCCAAATTGGGGCGAAAACGCTAGTGCTCTTCCATCACGATCCAGACTCGACGGATCGCACGGTGGATTCGATTCTGCGGCAAGCGCGGGAAGAGTTTGATTCGGTGTTCGCGGCGAGCGAGGGGATGGTGGTGACGCTCGGAGCGCCGGGAGACCGCGTGCAGGCGCACATGCCGGGAACGCGGACGGCGCTGCGCCGCGAAGCGCAATTCCACGCGAAGGTCTGTGGCGTAACCGAAGGCGGGAAAGATTTCGAGGAAGAGACCGTGGTCCGGGACATTTCGCTGCAGGGAGCGCTGATTTCGCTGAAGCACATGCCGCGGTTGCAGTCCGAACTGCAAGTGACGATGGAAGCGCCTGGCTCGGATGGTTTGCAATCGATGAAGCTGCGAGGGTACGTGGTGCGGATCGATGAGGGAGCCGAGAAGGGACATAGCTCGGTGGGCGTGGTTTTTACGGACTGATTCAGAGTTTCCAGGCCAGTTGATTTTCTACATGGGGCGCTTTGCCGTGGCGGGCGCCCCTACTGTTTTCTTGGCATGGCCGCGGCGGTCCTGTAGGCTGACTTGGACGCCCATGGCTGAAAAGAAAGCAAATTTCGTTCCTGTCGGTGCGCTGGACAGGCGACCTCCTTCGAAACGCGAATTATTGCGCGGGCTGGTGCGGCAGGCGCCGTTTGTGGCGAAGAATTTTCAGCTTTACTTTCGCAACGCGTGGCGCCGGCACGTATTGCGGACAAAGGTAGTGGCGCCGTACGCGGTTACGTTCTACGTCACGCACAAATGCAATCTGGCCTGCAGTTACTGCACGCAAAAAGAGCCGGAGGTGTTCAGCGACGAATTGCCGACAAGAAAGACGATCCATCTGCTGAAGCGCATTCGAAAAGAGACGGACTCCATCGTGATAACCGGCGGCGAACCGACGTTGCGAGCCGACATCGAAGAATTGACCGAGGGGGCGCGGTTCGAATGCAAGTATCGCTCGTTGCTGCTGATCACCAACGGCACACTGCTGGATCGCAAGCCGCGAATCTTGCGAGCGGTGACAGGGCTGGTGGTAAGCCTGGACGCGCTGGCGGCTGATCCGACGAATCCGCTGTCGAAACCGGCGGCGCTGCCGAAAGTGCTGGAAAACCTGGAGCTGGCGAAGGAACTGCTGGGCAGCCCGCGACGCATCACCATCAGCACGGTGATCGAGCAGTGGAACATCGCTGAAGTCGAGCGGTTGCTGGACTGGTGTGGCGAGCAAGGCTTTGTTTTTGCGGCGCAGTCCGCACAGATGGAGAAAATGCCGAACCTGGCGCTGCTGCAGAACCCGCAGTATCAGGCGCTGGTGGACAAAATCATCGAGCGGCGGCGCAAAGGCGCTCAGCCGATCAACGGCACGCCGCGAACGATCGCGACGCTGCTTCGATTCGGTAGCTTCGAGTGCTACCCGACCATGTTTCCCCGCGTGTATCCGAACGGCGATGTTTTTTACCCCTGCGAGCCGTTGCGCAAAGTTGCCGGTAATTTGCTGCGGGACGGTTCGTTGAAGAAAATATTTGCGTGTGGGAAGGAGATTTATGGAGACATTCCGCCGTGCCAGGGGATCTGCTACCTGTTTGGAAACGTACTTTCGCATTATTACGTGAATGACTTTTGGGGGCTGGCGGGGGATTTCATTCGGTAGGGGTAAAGGAGATGCGAAGCGGGAAACGGAGAGGCAAAAGCTCGGAGCATAGAGGATAGGAGGGCCGGGGTTCGGGAAGACCTTTTTAACGTGCGCACGAACGGGAACGGTTACGTTCTGTCTGAGTGGGATCTCGTTCTTCTAATGCGAGATCTTGAGCGGCTGATGGCGCAAGGCCAGGTGCGTGAACTGCCAAGTCCCGTTGTCGCGCAGCCGGAATGGCCCGATGCACCTGAACGGAGACGATTCCGGGAACTTGAAACGGGCGAAACTTACGAGTACTCCGGTCCCTGGGAAAGGGGCAGACCCCGCTTCATCAAACTCATTCATAACGGCCTTAGTAAAGCCACGCGCTAGGCCGAGTAACATCCAGCTAAACGAACCTCGTTGCAGTACGTTAGGAATTCCTCGGCGAGTCTTTAGTTCAGGTCGGCGATTTTTTTGTCGAGGTGGGCGAGGGCGGCTTCGAGGGACTTGCGGTGGTTCGGGTGAGTAGCGGACGCGAGGTCGTTGGCAATGCGGATACGCGATAATTGAAGATCCTTGAGCGATTGTTCGCGCATGAGTTGTTCCGGAGTTTTTTGCGCCGAACCTGATTTTTGCTTGGACGCTTCCGTCTCTGCAACCTGTGCTTCGACGTCCTTGCTTTCCCAACCCCTTGCCATGCCCATAGTTTGCCACACTTTGGCCGAGCGGTGCGGGATTCAAACAAGAAAATTACCAGGGGTAAATCACGCGCCGGCGGCGCGGCGCTGGGGAAGAACGGGGAGAGCAGGGCGCATCACGCTGCGGATGGTCGTCTCGGCGACGCGCACGAGGTGCTCGGCGAAAACGCCCCGATAGGCAAACACGGCTGTCTTATTCGCCCAATTGACGCGCAGGAACCAGCGGCCATGGGATTCCTCGGCTTGCACTGAGGTGATTTCGGGGACGGGGATTTCCAGAAAAGACTCGAGCTGAGCATCGCGTACGGAAATGAGTTTGTCACCGACGAAGAGTTGCGCAGCAAAGGAAGGCGCATCTCCCAGCTTGAAACGCCCGCCGTTGACGACTACCAGCGCGCCCAATTCGCGGGCCTTGTCACCGGCGTTGACATCGGGTTTGGCGGGAGGCAGAAGAATGGCGCTGATGAACATGGCAAGGCCGACGATGGCGGGAACGAAGCTGCTCCCGAAGCCGAGTGGGAGAATCACCAGGGCCGCACCGGCGACTCCCAAGAGAATGCGGAAGAACATCCAAGAGCGCGGGTTGCTGCGCAGGTGCGCGACTTTCGGCACGATCAGCACGAGAGCAAAAAGTGTTCCGATCATGGCATTGCGCAGCCTGCTACTGGATGCTTGCGGTTGCGGGCTGGACGTAGCGCTCATTGCTGTTCAATCAATCAGCGATGCAAACCCTTGATTTCGCGCATACGGGCAAAGGCGCGCCGGACGTGAGGAATGGTGATGGAGCCGCCAACGATCAGCGCCACGTTGAGCGCGTCGATCACTTCTTCGCGCTTCCAGCCTTCCTCGCCACAGCGGACCAGGTGATAGGTGATGCAATCATCGCAGCGCAACACGGCGGAGGCGACCAGTCCCAGCAATTCTTTTGTCTTAGTGCCAAGCGGGCCAGGTTCGTAAGCCTGGTGATCAAGAGCGATGAAACGCTTCATCCCCAGGTGGCCGCAACCAAGAATTTCCTCGTTCAGGTCAGCGCGAAATTTCTGAAAATCTTCCAGGCGATCAGCCATGGTTCCTCCGGGGATAAATTCCAGCGCACCAACCGTGCCCGCTATTATGGACCAACTCGGGCCAGGCTGTTAGGGCGCGGGCCTCGCCGCACGTGACTCAGGGCACAAAACCACGGCTGCGGAGCACTTTTCCAGGAAGAGCGCCGGTCATCATGGTCTGGTCGATGACGGGCACGCCATTCACGAGCACATAATCCATCCCTTGCGACAATTGGTTGGGATACTCGAACGTGGCGACGTCGTGAATCGCTGCCGGATCGAAGATCACGAGGTCCGCGCACATGCCTACCTTCAGGACGCCACGGTCCGTGAAGCGCATGCGCTGCGCCGGCAAGGCAGTGAATTTGCGGATGGCGTCTTCCAGGGTGAGCTTGTGTTCCTCGCGGACATATTTGCGCAGGATGCGCGGGAACGTGCCGTACGCGCGCGGATGGGGATGTTCCCGGCCGAGGATGCCTTCGGGTGCAGCGCCGGAGGAGTCGTTATCGATGGAGACCCAGGGCTGCTGGAGCGCGAGGGCGACGTCAGGCTCAGACATTCCGAAGACGGCCACGGAAGTAAGTCCATGGTCTTCGATGAGAAGATCGAAGAGCGCATCCATCGGTTCCTTGTTCCCAATTCTTGCAATCTCAGCGAGCGTCTTGCCTTGCAGCGGAAGCAGTTGAGAATTGTGCACGACGCCGACGAGGACTGCCTCGGGGCCGGGAATCTCCTGCCATTCGTTGTCCCACTTATCCGACGGCGTGAGCATATCCGTGCGAATGCGCGCACGCGTCGTGGGATCCTTCAAGCGTTCGATAAGCTTGGCGTTGCCGCCGTCGTGCGCCCATGCAGGAATGAAAGCGGAAAAGTCGTTGAACCACGCGGTATAGGCGTAAGTGTCCGCGGTGACGTCGATTCCTTGCGCTCGCGCGGCGTTAATTTTCGCAATGACTTCCGGCATGTGTCCCCAGCTTGGTTTGCCGCCAACCTTCAGATGCCAGATTTCGACGGGGATGCGGGCTTCACGCCCGATGCGCAGTGCCTCGTCGATAGCCGCCAAAATACCGGTGCCTTCATTGCGCATGTGGGTGGCATAGATGCCGCCCGACCTGGAGGCTTCCGCGGCCAAGGCGATCAACTCTTCAGTTTTGGCGTAGGGAGCGGGAGCGTATTCGAGAGAAGTGGAGACGCCGACCGCGCCGTCGCGCACGGCCTGACGCACCAATCCCCTCATTTGTTCGAGCTGCGCGAGGGTGGGTTGCACGTCGCTATCGCCGAGCACCATGCGCCGGACGCGCGTGGCTCCTACATAGCTGGCAATGTTGATTCCAATGTGCTGCTTTTCGAGCCGCGAGAAGTATTCGCGAAACGTCCGCCAGTCCACATGAATGCGATAGTGATCGTACTGTTCCTGATCCGCTTTGAGGATGGCCTCGTTCAGCGGAGCGACGGATTCGCCCTCGCCAGTGATTTCCGTGGTGATCCCCTGATAGATTTTGGAGGGCAGGCGCGGATCGACGAGGATGGTGTACTCCGATTGGCCGAGCATGTCGATGAAACCGGGAGCGACGACTTGACCACGAGCATCGATCGTGCGGGCACGCGGCGCATCACGAAGATTCCCGATAGCGGCAATCTTTCCGTCGCGAATTCCGATATCGCCTGAATACCAGGGCGAGCCGGTGCCGTCGATGATGTGGCCGTTGGTGATGACGATATCGAAGGATTGCTCCGGCTCTCGGGCCTCGATGGGAACGGCTGCGAAGAGCAAGACCACGGACGAGAATACCGACTTCCACCGATGAAAATTACCGTTCGTCATCCTTTGCTCCTTGAGATCACTTTGTATCGGCTTGAAAAACCAGCCGCCCGCCTACAATCGTGGTGACTACCTTCGTGGCGGAAATTTTGTGTGGGTCGATGTCGAAGATATTTTGCGAAAGAATGATTAGGTCGGCAAGCTTACCGATTTCCAGCGAGCCTTCCGTTTTTTCGCGGCGTCCGGCAAACGCCGCTCCCAGGGTGTAGCCGTCAATTGCTTGCGCCACGGTCAATCGCTGCGCGGGAACAAAACCTGCTTCTGGTTTACCTTCCAACGTTTGGCGCGTCACTGCGGTCTGGACACCTTCCCAGGGATTGAGAGTCACAACCGGCCAATCGCTGCCGAAGGCCACGCGGCCTCCTGCATCTGCGATACTCTTCCACGACCACGCGCGTGAAGCGCGATCAGGGCCGACATTTCGCGCCCAAACATCCAGCGTGTCGGCGTCCGGATAAGAATGGAGCGGCTGCATGCTGGCGATCACGCCGAGCTTGCCAAATCGCGGAATGTCAGACTGAGCGATGGTTTCAATGTGCTCGATGCGCGGCCGGCGATCGCCAGTGTGGTTCCGAGCTTTGGCATTTTCGTAGCCATCCAGCGCCGTCCGCACGCCGTAGTCGCCAATCGCATGCGTGAAAAGCTGCACGCCGCGTTTGTCCAGTTCCGCGACTGCCGAATTGTAGCTCACCGGCTCCCAGAAGAGCTTGCCTTTCAAGGAAGGATCGTCGCTGTAAGGCTCGAGCATCGCTGCGGTGTGCGATTCGACGACGCCATCTACCATGAATTTGACCGCGCCTGCGTCAATCCAGTCGTCGTGGAATTTCTTACGGGTGTGTTCGATGGCTTCGAGGTCCTGTGGCCGGAGCTGGGGCGGATTGAGGAAGTAAGCGATGTACATGCGCACGCTGAGATCGCCGCGGCGGCGCATTTCGTCGAAAAGATCGAGCACTTCAAAATCGCCGCCGGCGCTGTGCACGCGAGTGATGCCGTGCTCGTTCGCCCATTTGATGCCCGCGCGCAACGCCAAAAGTTTTTCGGCACGAGATGGTTTTGGAATGATCCTGGCGACCAGGTCCTGAGCGGATTCTCTTAACGCGCCCGTGGCTTCACGCGTTTGGGCATCGCGTACAATCGCACCATTCGGCGGATCGGGAGTTTCCCTTGTGATCCCGGCAAGCGCCAGAGCTTTCGAATTGGCCCAGTAGGTGTGCCCGTCAAAGCCTTCGATGAAAACCGGGCGATTGGGGAAAATTTCGTCCAGATATTTCTTGTGCGGAAGAGCCTCGGGACCAAACATCGCATAATTCCAGCCGCGGCCAAGGATCCAATCATCGCCAGGATGTTCGGAAGCATATTCGCGCAGGCGTTTTTGAATGTCGGCGGGATCCTTTGCTCCTTCGAGATTTACACGTCCGAAGCTGAAAGAGCCGTCGATAAAATGGATGTGGCAATCGACGAAACCTGGGAGCACCAACTTTCCGCCGGCGTCGATCACTCTTGTGCCCATGTCGCGCATGCGCTCGACTAAAGCGTCGTCACCGACAGCTACGATCTTGTCGTGGTGAATAGCCACGGCCTGGGCCCAGGGCTGCTGGGGATTCTCCGTGTAAACGCGCCCGTGAACGACGATGATGTCCGGTTCGACGAGCCGGCCTTGCGCGAGCACCGTCAAAGCAGCGCAGAGCAGCATCGGGAGTGATTGAAGCAGCACGCGAAGAGCACGCATTCTCATTGGCACCTTATCCTGAAAATCAAAATGTTGGCGGCGTGTTGATCCACAGCAGCCAGGTTTCCGTTCGGCCGGGATTCTTCCAGCGGTGCGGAGTCGCACTTTCAAAATAAAGACTGTCGCCGGGCTTCAGATGATAATGCTCCTTGGCGCCCAGCCAGATCTCAAAGTTTCCGCGAAGGACGTGCAGGAATTCCTCGCCTTCGTGCGAGTAAGATTCGCCGCTGCCGCCGCCGGGTTTGATGCGGAAAAGATGCGGCTCCATCGCGGTGTTTCCCCACGCAAGCAGTTCCATGCGCACGTCCGGCGTGGTCTCCAGGACTTTTCGCTGATTCGGGCGCACCAGCCGCGGATTATCGCCGGCGATTTCGAAAAGGGAAAGAATGTTCGTGCGGTAAAAGCGCGCGATGCGGCGCAGCGTGGCGATCGAGGAACGCATCTGGCCGCGCTCGAGAGCGCTGAGAAAACCGACGGACACACCTGTGGCGCGAGCCACTTGGGCCAGCGAAAGGCCGCGGCGCGTACGCAAGCGCCGGAAACGCTGTCCTGGATGAAGCGAATTCTCCGCTGGAGCTGAAACGACTCCTTGGCGCTTCAGTACGTGAACGATGCCCGCCGGATTGAGGCCGCGGGCGCGTCGAAGGAAAATCGCGCGCTGCAGCAAGCGCACATCAGATTCTGAGAAAAGGCGGTAGCGGCTCTGCGTACGCTGCGGCGTGACGAGGCCCAGGGCTTCCCAGGCGCGTAACGCGGACGAAGACATGCCCACGCGGCGGGCCACTTCGCTGATACGCAGCAAGCGGCGGCCATTTTGCTTCGCCGATGCTTTGGATGAATTCTTTCTGCTTGACACGGTATCCGTCTTTTTCTAAGTTTACAGAATTATAGTAACGTTTTAGGGGCACAGCAACCACGAAGAATTGGTCCTCAAAGAATTTCTTCGCGGCAAGGGGTGAGCTCATGAAGGTTCATGCACGATTCCGGCAGCTGCATTCGACATATGGCCGCAGCATCTTGTTCGCGATGGTTCTGGCGATGGCAGTGTGCCTCGCGGCGCCATTGGCACGCGCGCAGAGCACCGGCGGCCGCATTCGCGGCACGCTGATGGATGCAAGCGGAGGCGCAATCGCAGGCGCCAAAGTTACATTGATCAACGAAGCCACAAACGCCACGCGCGAAGTTCAGTCAGGTTCCAACGGCGAATACATCTTTTTGGAAGTGCCGGTGGGAACGTATCAGATCGACGCCACCAGCCAGGGCTTCAAGAAATATACGCGCAAAGGGATCGTTCTCAATCTGAACGAAGTCGTGAGTGTTGACCTTACGTTGCAAGTTGGAGGCTCCACGGACGTAGTTGAAGTCACCGGCGCGCCTCCAGTAGTCGATACAACATCGACGCAATTGGGCGCCGTCGTCAACGAGCGCTCTTCGACGCAACTGCCACTGAACACGCGCGATGTCTATCAGTTGCTGCAACTCCAGCCTGGCGTGCAATCGCAGATTGGAAACAACTTGTTTTACGGGACGGACAAACCCGGCGTCGTGACGGTGAATGGCGGGCGCGGCCGCTCGAACAATTACTCCGTGAACGGCGGAGACGGCAACGATCTATTTGCCAACTTGCCTGCCGTGCAGCCCTCGCCGGATAGCATCGAAGAGTTTCGCGTAATCACCAATTCCTTCGACGCGGAATACGGGCGCAATTCGGGGGCGGTGGTTAACGTGGTCACCAAATCTGGATCGAACGATTTTCACGGCAGCGTCTACGAATTTTTGCGCAATGACGTCCTAAATGCTCACGGATTCACTTTCCAGCCAACGCCGAAGGCGCCGTTCAAGCAAAACCAATTTGGCGGAACGCTTGGCGGCCCAATGAAGAAGGACAAGTCCTTCTTTTTTGGCTCCTACGAGGGCCGCCGCATCGTGCGGGGCATTGTTTCGCAGCAAGTACCCGTTCCAGATGCCAACGGTTTGAAGGGAGTCTTTGATTTCACGCCCTCCGGCACGCCAGGCGTTTTCCAGGGCACTCCATTTTCGGGCACACTCGCCGATAATACGGTCGCAACGATCCTCAACAATCGGCCCGGGTGTGCTAGTGCTGTAATGGCACAGAGCGGTCAGTCAATTACCGCGGGGAGCGCCTACGGGGCGACACTCAACCCGAACGGCACAATCAATACCCCGGGGATCTTCACGGATGTAGCCAACGCTCGAAATTCCATTCCCACGGTTTGCTTCGACCCCGTTGCGGCCAGCCTCGTGAAGTTCCTCCCTGGATCGGGAGGCAGCAGTTCCCAGACTCAGGACGTGGTCAAGTCCACAGACCGCGCGGACCAATTTCAGCTTCGCTTCGACCAGATCCTGAACAAGAATCAGAAGTTCTCTCTCTATTACTACTACAATAACGACAACACGTTGGACCCTTTTGCTGTGTTCCAGTTGGCGGGCGGCTCACTTGGTAATTTCCCCGGCAGGATTATCACTCACGCGCAACAAATCAACGCCAGCCATTCCTGGACGATCGGATCCACTGCCGTGAATGAATTCCGATTCACATTGTTCCGCGAGGCGCAGCCGCAGTTTTACACGCCGACGGTGACCAATGCCGTGACCGCATCTTGCGGCAGCGCCGTTTCCGCTGCGCTCTGCTTTGGCGGAAGCACGGACACGCCGCTCGTCGATGCAAACGGGAATCCGCTCGGGACAGCGGCCAATCCTAATACTCCCGTTTGTCCTGGCTTTGGATGCGGGATTCACCCCGGGCTCGGCTCGAAGTTCGAAGGCGTGCCATATGTGACCTTGAACGGCACGCTCGGTCTTTTCGGAAACAATTTTGAAGGCCAGTTGCCGCAGACCGGCAACACATTTCAATTTAACGACAACTACAGCAAGATCGTCGGCAAGCACAGCTTCAAATTTGGCGGTGATGTCCGTTACCAGAAATTCGATCAGAAGCTTTATTTCAACGTAAATGGCGAGTACATTTTCGGCCCGGGCGGCGCCAACGACACGGGAGCTGCGGATCCGTTTGCAGACTACCTCCTTGGCCTTCCATTGTCCTACTCGCAAGGTTCTGCCAACACGGAGCTGGTGCGCAGCACTTCCGTCTACCTCTTCGCGCAAGATAGTTGGAAACTCAAATCCAACGTAACGCTAAACTATGGCCTTCGCTGGGAGACGAACACGCCTTTGACCGACATTGGTCAGAAGGTTCAGCGGTTCAACCCAGGCCAGAACTCGACGGTCTTCCCATGCGATCTCTCGACGGGCTTTCCGAGCTCAAGTGTCTCTTTCTTCCAGTCGGCTACGAACCCGACGCCGACTTGCGCGAATACGGGAACCACTCCCACGGGGCTCGTCGTACCTGGAGACAAGGGCGTTCCTGGCGGCCTCATAGGTACTTATTACAAAGCTTTTGCGCCTCGGCTCGGTCTGAATTGGAGTCCCGACTGGAAAGATGGAACACTCGCCAAGCTTACGGGCGGCCCGAACAAAACCACCGTCAGTATGGGATGGGGCCTTTTCTACAACCCCATCGAACAATTGGTGCTCGAGCAGTTCAGCGCGGAGCCTCCCTTCGGCATCAGCAACGGCGTGTCGAACCCGCTCTTTAGCACGCCGTTTGTGACTCAAGAGGGTGCAACTTTTCCCAATGTTTCTGACGCGTTCCTGAATCCTCCGCGGAACAAGCCAGTAGATTGGGCGCTCTATCGCCCGATTTTGCTATTCGGACAATTTCCCACCAAACTCCGCACGCAGTATTCGGCCCAGTACAATTTGACGATTAAGCGCGAACTACCCGGAAACATTCTTCTCCAGGTTGGCTACGTCGGCTCGCAGGGGCACCGGTTGCTCGCCATCCATGACCAGAATGCGGCGAATGCGCAGACCTGTCTTGACCTTGCCACCATACTGGGGCCCACAAACGGCTGCGGGCCCTTTTCCGAAGATAACCAATATCAATTCACACTTGGACCTGGCCAGGTCTTGCATCTGCCCTACATCGGAGGCCCCACGCCCGGTGGCCCGAACATTCCTTGCCCGATCGTGGGCGCGACGGCCGCTTGTACGATTACGGGCGCGCCTGGGACCGGCACGCCGATTAACCTTGTTGGGATTCGTCCTTACGCTTCTCCCAACTGCAATCCAACTAGCACTAATCCCTTGACTAGCGGCTGCCCCGCCGACGGGACCGAAGTGTTTAACAGTATCTTTTCCGAAGATATGGTGGCGCGTTCCAATTACAATTCCCTGCAAGCGCTTTTCGAGAAGCGTTTCTCTCATGGCCTGCAGTTCCAGGCCTCTTATACCTATAGCAAGTCACTCGACAACGCCTCCAGCTTTGAGGAAATTCTGAATCCGACGAACTTTAATGCGACCTACGCGCCTTCACTCTACGATGCGCGCCATCGCTTCGTCTTCAACTACGTCTGGGAGCTGCCGGTTCCGAAATACGACGGCTTTAAGGGGAAAGCTCTGAATGGTTGGCAGGTTTCGGGCATTTACACATACCAGAGTGGCTTCCCAATCTTGATTAACAACTGCGATGATGCCGAGTTGGAGGGCAGCACGCTTGGGTTCGAATGCCCTGGAAAGCCGGATATGCTCGGCCCGTTCAAGACTCATAACCCGCGCATCGACGGTTTAGTCTTCGACCCCGCGAATTTCGCCGACAGTGCGTTGGGAACCTTTGGCAGCACTCCACGCACTCTCTGCTGCAACCCTCCCATCAACAATTGGGACATGGGGCTGTTTAAAGACACGGCAATTGGGGAAAAGACGCGTCTGGAATTCAGGGCGGAGATTTTCAACATCTTCAATCACACTCAGTTCTACGGAGTGGACGGCGGATCGGCTAACCCGACCTTCGGCCAGCCGCAAAAGGTGCGAGACCCGCGACTGTTCCAATTCGCACTGAAACTGGTTTTTTAAGGCGCTGGCCAGAAAGCGATCACGGGCAAACAAAGTGCCTCGATAGGCGCCCCGACCAGGCCGGAGCGCCTTCTTACGTCTGTTAGAATGAGACGGGTGCAGCAGACCCAACGACTTTTTTCGCACACACTGACCGCAGGGAACAGACCTACTATGACGGAGCACTCCAATGCACGACGCACTACAAAAAGAAATCGCCACCTACGAAAAGCGCACGCCGAAATCCGCTGCTGCCCACAAGCGGGCCCTGGAGCGCATCCCGCTCGGCGTTGCCAGCAACTATCGCCATTACGAGCCCTATCCGCTCTTCGTGAAGGATGGAAACGGCAGCCGCATTCATGACGTTGATGGCAACGAATACGTTGACCACAACCTTTGTTTCGGCGCGCTGATGGCCGGACATTGCCATCCCGCCGTCGTCAAGGCCGTCGAGCAGAAGCTGCACGAAGGAACCACCTTCGGGATGCCACATGACCAGGAATGGGAACTCGCGGAGGAAATCTGCAAGCGCTACCCGGTGGAGATGGTGCGCTTCGGCTCCAGTGGAACCGAAGTTACCATGCACGCCTGCCGCATCGCGCGCGCTGCAACCGGCCGCGATAAAATCCTGAAGTTCGAGGGTTCCTACCACGGCCTGCATGACACCGCGCTCGTCAGCGTCAAGCCCAAGGCGGAAGAGTACGGCGATCCGGACGCACCCAATTCCGTTCCCAGCGGTGGAGGTGTGCCTAAAGCTTCTCTCTCCAACGTCGTCGTCGCGGCTTTCAATAATCTCCCTAGCGTCGAGCGCCGTTTCAAGGAAAATCCCGGCCAAATCGCCGCTATTATTCTCGAGCCCATTATGATGAACGTCGGACTGTGCTTGCCTCAGCCCGGATTCCTGCAAGGGTTGCGCGACATCTGCACGAAGAACGGCGCGCTGCTCATCTTCGACGAAGTCAAAACCGGCGCCAAACTTGCCTGGGGAGGTGCCAGCGAATTCTTCGGGGTGAAGCCGGACATGATCTGCCTGGCCAAGTCCATCGGTGGCGGCTTGCCGCTGGGCGCTTTTGGCGCGAGCCGCGCCGTGATGGATTTGATTTCACAACACAAAGTTTTTCATGGCGGCACGTACAACACCAACCGCGTCGCTATGTCTGCCGGTCTCGCGACGTTCCGCGAAGTCCTCACGCGCGAAAACTACGGGCACGTGGACAAGCTCAGCAAAAAACTGACCGAAGGCTATCGCGCTATCGTCAAAAAATCCGGCTTGCAAGCCTATATCGCCAGCGCGGGCGTCAATGGCGCGCTGATGCTCTATCCGCAGGAAATTCGCAACTACCGCGACTGGACCAAAATCGATATCGATCTCTGGCGCCACTATTGGTTCGGCATGGTCAATCGCGGGGTGCTGGCTCAGCCATATTGGTGGGATGAACAGTGGACCGTCTCCGTTCAGCACACCGAAGCGGACATTGACAAGCATCTTGCGGTCTTCGAGGAAGTCGCGCCCGCGCTCACGAGAGCCCAGCAGGAGCGTGGCGCCGCATTTGTGGGGGCGGCCGGACACTAGTCCGGCTCGCTCTGTCTTTTAGGAGAGAGCGCTATTGGCGAACGAGGTCACCGCCGCGCCGTCAGCACCGCTGGCACAAGAAGCGCCACAGCTGCGCCGCGTGCTGGGCCGCGGGGATCTCGTTTTGCTTTTTGTTGTTGCTGTTTTCAATCTCAACGTCGTTCCGTCTATCGCCGCCAATGGTGGCGTAACGGTTTGGCTGTGGATCATTTCGCTCGCGCTCTTCTTCTGGCCGCAGGGCGTCGCCGTGGTTGAACTTGCGAATCGCTATCCCGGCGAAGGCGGCGTATATCTGTGGGCCAAGGAAATTTTTGGCGACTTCCACGGTTTTCTCTCGGGCTGGTGCTATTGGACCAACAACATGATGTACGTTCCCACCATCATGCTGTACTTCGTTGGTGTGTTCGTGTTTGTTCTTGGGGCCGGCCACGAATCGCTCGCCGACAACAAGTCCTTCACGTTAACGGCTTCCTTGATCTTGTTAATGCTTCTAGTGGTACTGAACATCGTTGGCCTTGGCGTTGGGAAGTGGGTGAACAATCTCGGCGCGATCGGCACTTTTGTTGCCGCGGCTGTTCTTATCGGCTTGGGAATCGTAATCTGGCTTCGGTTCGGCACGTCTGTGACGGCGTCGGATTTTCTCATTCCCGCAGATCCTCGTTTCGTCTTGAATTCCTTCGGCGTGATCTGTTTCGGCCTCGTGGGTCTGGAGCTCGCTTCGGTCATGGGCGATGAAATTGAGAGCCCGCAAAAAACTCTTCCCGGGGCCGTCGCCTGGGGCGGCCTTCTATCCGGTTTGCTTTACATCGGGGCGACGGTGACGCTGCTTGTTGCCGTCAGCAAGAATGAAATCAGCGTCCTTCAAGGCATCGTGCAGGCTGTCGGGCATATGGCCAACCGTGTTGCAGTTAAATGGATCGTTGCGCCCTTTGCGTTCCTGCTGAGTATTTCGATCGCGGGAATTGGCTCCGCGTGGCTCGGAGGCTCGGCGCGCATTCCTTTTGTTGCCGGCCTCGACTCCTACATGCCCGCCTGGATGGGAAAGATTCATCCGAAATATGCCACCCCATACGCCGCATTGATTGTTCACGCGGCCGTATCGTTGATCCTAGTCGTGATCAATTTCTCTCTTTCAGGCGCGGGCGTGCAAGAGACGTTTCAGAAATTGCTGTCCCTTGCGGTCGTGCTTCAGTTGATCCCTTTTCTATATATGTTCGGCGCGCTAATGAAAATCGCTTCCAGCGATTCCTTCGTAAAGGGCCGCTACGGCAAAACCACGCTGATCCTCGCCGGTTTCAGCGGATTCACCACCACTGGTCTGGGAATTGCGTTGGCATTTTTCCCGGCGCAGCAGATTAAATCACTCCTGTCTTACGAGATTTGGATGTTTGGAGGTACGTTGCTTTTCGTGGGCCTCGCGGGGTTTTTCTTTTTTGTTTACGGCAGACGCAAGGCCGCGCGGAAATTGGCCGCGGCGCCCACGCCGGCGTTGTGAACGCAATTTGGGAGGCAGTTTATGTCGAGCACTGCGAAAACAATCATTCGAACCTACGACAACTACATCAACGGTCAGTGGGTCAAAAGTTCTTCCGGTGAAATGTTTCCCGTCTACGATCCCTCCACCGAAGAAGTGATCGCTCACGTGGCGTCGGGCACAGCACCGGACGTGGATAGCGCCGTGAAAGCCGCGCGCGCCGCGTTTGACTCCGGCCCCTGGCGCCAGACTACCGCCGCCGACCGCGGCCGCATCCTTTATAGACTTGCGGAGAAAATTCGCGCGAACGCCGCGCAGCTTGCCGAGCTCGAATGCCGCAATTCCGGCAAGCCCATCGTCGAAGCCGAGTACGACATTGCCGACGCCGCAACATGTTTCGAATACTACGCTGGCCTCGCGAACAAAGTTCTCGGGCACGTCAACCCCGTTCCCGCAAACGCCCTGAGTTTTACTTTGCGCGAACCCGTCGGCGTGGCCGGACAAATTATTCCCTGGAATTATCCGCTGGTCATGGCTTCGTGGAAGCTGGCTCCCGCCATCGCCGCCGGATGCACCTGCGTCCTGAAGCCCGCCGAACAAACGCCGCTCACGATGATGGAAGTTGCCAGTTGGTTTGAAGAATTGGGCCTGCCTCCCGGCGTCGTGAACATCGTCAACGGTTTTGGCGAGACGGCAGGAGCCGCGCTCGTAGCGCATCCCGGCGTGGACAAAATCGCCTTCACGGGCAGCGCGGCCGTGGGAAAAACCATCGTCAAGAGCGCCGCCGCCACCCTCAAGCGCGTCACCCTTGAACTCGGCGGCAAGTCTCCCAACATTTTCTTTGATGGCGCGGATTGGGAAGCGGCCGTCGATGGCGCGCTCTTCGGCGTCTTCATCAATCAGGGCGAAGTTTGTTCCGCGGGCAGCCGCATCCTCGTAGAAAAGAAAATTTACTCCAGATTCCTCGAGGCCATGACCGAAAAGGCCAAGCGCATCAAGCTCGGCGCGCCGCTCGAACGCGGAACCAAGATGGGTCCGCTGGTCAGCAAAGAGCAATACGACCGCGTCAGCTCCTACCTCGAACTCGGCAAGAAGGAAGCGAAAGTTGCCATCGGCGGCGGGCGTCCCAAGCAATTTAGCAAGGGCTTCTACGTCGAACCGACCATCTTCTATGACGTGGACAACTCAGCTCGCATTTCCCGCGAAGAAATTTTTGGCCCCGTCGCTTCCGTGATGCCCTTTGAAGGCGAGCCGGACGCCATTCGCATCGCCAACGACACGCCCTACGGCCTCGCCGCGGCCGTTTGGACCCGCGACATTTACAAAGCATTCCGCGTAGTCAAGTCTCTCCGCGCCGGCATCGTCTGGGTCAATCACATGCAACCGACGTATGTCGAAGCGCCTTGGGGCGGCTACAAGCAATCCGGCTTTGGCCGCGAGTTGGGCCCCTGGGGCCTCGAAGAATATCTCGAAACCAAACAGGTGTTTGTCAATCTCGACGAAACGCCGATCGGCTGGTATTAGATTTCAAGCCAAGGAAGACAAAAATGTCTACGATTCAGGTTCGCACCGAAATACCGGGACCCAAATCCCGCGAGCTGATGGCTCGCCGCGAAGCCGCCATTCCACGCGGCCCTTCGAACGCCACGCCGGTTTTCGCCGCGCGCGCCGAAGGCGCCACCATCGAGGACGTTGACGGCAATCGCTATCTCGATTTTGCCGGCGGCATCGGCTGCCTCAACATCGGCCATCGCTCTCCCCGCGTGCTCTCTGCCATCCGCGAGCAGCTCGAGAAGTACCTCCATCTCTGCTTCGCCGTCACTCCTTACGAAAGCTACGTCGCCGTGGCGGAAAAACTCAACGCGCTCGCTCCCGGCAAATTTCCCAAGAAAACCATCCTTGTGAATTCCGGCGCCGAGGCCATCGAAAACTCCATCAAGATCGCGCGTGCCTACACCAAGCGCCCCGCTGTCATTTGTTTCGAAGACGCTTTCCATGGCCGCACGCTCCTCACCATGTCGCTGACCAGCAAAACGCATCCTTATAAAGCCGGCTTCGAGCCTTTTGCCAGCGACATTTACCGCATTCCTTTTGCTTATCCTTATCGCGGCGAAAAGGGCGCCACGGCGGAAACTTTCGCGCATCATCTGGAAGACGCTTTCAATCGCTCTGTCGCTCCGGAATCCGTCGCCGCCGTGATCGCCGAACCTGTTCTTGGTGAAGGCGGTTTCATCGTTCCTCCGCGCGATTACTTCAAACTGCTGCAAAACATTTGCGGCAAACACGGGATTCTCTTTATCGCCGACGAAGTGCAATCCGGCTTTGCCCGCACTGGCAAATGGTTTGCTTCCGAACATTTCGGCATCGAGCCTGATTTGATCACCATGGCGAAATCCCTCGGCGGTGGCATGCCCATCGCCGCGGTCACCGGCCGGGCGGAAATCATGGACGCTCCCGGCGTTGGCTCTCTCGGCGGCACGTATTGCGGGCATCCTCTTTCGTGCGCCGCCGCGCTCGCGGCCATCGAAACCATAGAGAAGGACGGCCTGCTCGCACGCTCCACCGCCATCGGCAAACGTTTTGAAGAGCGCGCCCGGAGCTGGCAGAAAAAATGGCCTCTCGTCGGCGACGTTCGCGGCTTGGGCAGCATGTGCGCCATCGAATTGGTGCGCGACGTGCAGACGCGCGAGCCTGCCGACACCGAAACCAAGGCAATCGCGAAATATTGCTATGAGCATGGGCTCATCACCATCACCGCCGGAACCTTCAACAATGTGATTCGCATCCTCGTTCCGCTCGTGGTCATGGACGAGCAGTTCGACGAGGGCCTCGGCGTCATCGAAGCCGCGCTTGCTTCCGTTGCGGAGCGCAAGCAACCGGCGCTTTCCCACACCTAGCGGGAGGCACGTTCTTGCCGTCCTGCTAGAATCAGGAGTTTAATCATGCAAAACACCATCACAAAAATGGAAAGCCCAGCCTCCCAGCTCAAGAACTCCCAGCTCTTCCGCGAAGCTTGTTACATCGACGGCCAATGGGTGCAGGCAGCGTCGGGCCAAACGCTTAAAGTGGACAATCCCGCCACCGGTGAAATTATCGGCACCGTGCCAAAACTCACCGGCGCAGAAACCCGCCAAGCCATCGAAGCCGCCAATCGCGCCTTTCCCGCTTGGAGCAAGAAAACCGCCAAGGAGCGCGCCGCCGTTCTTCGCCGATGGTTCGACCTTATGATGGCGAACCAGGACGACCTCGCCCGCCTCATGACCATCGAGCAGGGCAAACCGCTTTCCGAATCCAAGGGAGAAGTCGCTTACGCCGCCGCGTTCCTCGAATGGTTTGGCGAAGAAGCCAAGCGCATTTACGGAGACACTATTCCGCCGCATCAAGCGGACAAGCGTATCGTCGTCATCAAGCAGCCCATCGGCGTCGTCGCCTGCATTACGCCGTGGAATTTTCCTCTGGCGATGATCACACGCAAAGCCGGCCCCGCCATTGGCGCGGGTTGCACTGTCGTGCTCAAGCCCGCTTCGCAGACTCCTTTTTCAGCCCTCGCGCTCGCGGAGTTGGCCGAGCGCGCTGGCGTTCCCCGGGGCGTGCTCAACATCGTCACCGGATCCGCAACGGAAATCGGTGCTGAACTGACCTCCAACCCAATCGTCCGCAAGCTCTCATTCACGGGCTCAACCGAAATCGGAAAGATCCTCATGGCCCAATGCGCGGGAACAGTCAAAAAACTTTCGTTGGAATTAGGCGGCAACGCGCCCTTCATCGTCTTTGACGACGCCGACATGGACGCTGCCGTCGAAGGCGCTATCGCTTCCAAGTACCGCAATACCGGCCAGACCTGCGTGTGCACGAATCGCCTGCTGGTGCAGGAATCCGTCTACGACGTTTTCGCCGCCAAGCTTGCCGTCGCCGTAAAAGCCCTGAAGCCCGCTCCCGGCCTCGAAGCCGGCGCCACCCAGGGCCCGCTCATTGACGACGCCGCTGTCCAAAAAGTCGAAAGCCACATTCGCGACGCCCAGTCCAAAGGAGCAAGAATCCTCGTCGGCGGCCATCGCCATGCTCTCGGTGGACGCTTCTTCGAGCCGACCGTACTCACCGACGTTACGCCCCAAATGGCTGTCGCTCGCGAAGAAACTTTTGGCCCCGTCGCGCCGCTCTTCCGCTTCAAGACCGAAGCCGAAGCCATCGCCCTCGCCAACGACACCGCATTCGGCCTCGCCGCCTATTTCTACGGCCGCGATATCGCCCGTGTCTGGCGCGTCGCCGAAGCGCTCGAATACGGCATCGTCGGCATCAATACCGGCCTCATCTCCACGGAAGTAGCCCCGTTCGGTGGGGTAAAGGAATCTGGCCTCGGCCGCGAAGGCTCCAAATACGGCATCGACGAATTCGTCGAAATCAAATATATGTGCTTCGGCGGCATCACCGCCTAACGCACCTAACCGCAAGTGGCTCGCCCCCTACTCGTCGGTCAGCTTCCCATTATCCGACTTGAACGAAGCCGCTGGCGCGGCGGACCAAAGGCCAGATGTGGCTTGTATGGGCTTCGTTGAACTATACGGTTCACCAGACCATCCAGAAAGCATTATGGTATTGCATCCTGGAGAATGGATTCGCGTCAGCGCAGACGTGCTGCTTCGCACGTGGCCGTCGGAGCCGCTATCGACGCGGATCCGCAGAGATTTTTGGCTGCGAAAGGATACCTTCCATCCGCATCCGGGCGGGCAGTTCTTTGAAGCTCACAACCTCTACCCAAACGCCACGCGGACTCCGTACCTGGCAGTCCGTTTACTTCCTCTGGCAGGTTCCGAAAGGCCAAAGCGGTAGCTTATGCCTCTGGAAATGAGATTTCAGTGCCGCGACGAATGCCGATGCCTGATCAACACGGAAATCGCCACAAGTGCTTTTGGCTGCCGAGCTTGCCGCCAACTCCCTCAGCCCTGCCCGCTTACCCCATCCCCGCCATCACTCCCCGCATATACGCAAAGCTCTCGAGAACCCCCGGCATTGGGTCGTCGGCATGAATCTCGTACTCCAAATCCACGAAGCCCTTGTACTTGATCGCGCTGAGCGCTTCAAAGATCTTTTTCACCGGCATGATGCCGTCTCCCACCTGCACCTGGCTCTCTTTGCTTTGGAAGCTGGTGAGGTCCTTCATGTGTACGTTAAACAGCCGCTGGCCCACTTCGTGGATCGCCTGAACTACGTCCGTGCCCGCGCGCACGGTATGCCCGACATCAATGCAGCACCCGATGCGCGGATCCATGCCCTTCACCGCATTCAACACATCCAGCGGCGAATGCCACAATTTATCTTCCGGCCCATGAGCGTGGATCGCGAAGCGGATGTCGTGTTCCTTCACGAACTTCTCAATCCGCGGCAGGGTCTCCGGCGCGGGGTCGCCCGCGACAATCACTCCGATCCCCGCGCGCTTGCAGTATTCGAACTTGCTCCGGATGTCCGCGTCTTCATCTTTCGGGAAATAAATCGTTCCGGCGGCATGCAGCTTGATGCCCGCCGCGGCATAGTCCGCCAGCGCGGCCGCCTCCGCCTGCGGCTCCATCGGGAGATGATCTTTGACGTCCTTCGCATTCAGCGCCAGCACGTTGAGTTGCTCCAGGAAGCCGATCATCTGCGCGCGGTTGAAGTTGCGGAATGTGTAGCTAGCCACGCCCAGTTGAATCGCCGGTCCTTCGTAAGCCGGTGGCCGTCCCGCCGCCACTGCGAATGCATCCTTCGAAGCAGCCAACGCTGCCCCAACCAGTGCGCTGAAGCGAACGAAATCGCGCCGCGAAAAAATGCTTTGTATTTGCATTTCGTCGGGCCGCTGGCCTCGCTCCCTTTCAGACATGCGGCGCCCATCCCTTCTCGTACTCGCGCCCCCACATCTTCATTGCCTCTTCGTCGCCCTGGATTCGCCCGTCTTTCGTATCGAGGACCAGCACCCGGTTCACTTCCCACGCGATGTTCGAAAGCTGCAACATCGTAACAGCGACGTTCCCCACGGAGATCGGCGCGTTCAGCTTCTCGCCTTTCCGGATTCCCGCGATGAAGTTCGCGAAGTGCCTGTCGGTCATGGAATCGGCTCCGCGCAAGTCCGCGGACGACGTCGGGCTTCCGGCCTTGAACTCGTTCTTCTTGTTTCCTTTAAGGTCGTAGATCTCGTAGCCATCGCGGTCCATAACCACCGTTCCTGTCGTTCCCAGGATGGCCGAGCCGCGGTCGCGCCCGTAACACTTCATTCCCTGGCAGCACGTGCCTTCCCACATGAGCATCTTGTCTTCGTATTCAAAGCTCGTCATCAGCGTGTCATAAAATTGCCAGTCGTCTTTGAAGTGATATCTGCCGCCTGACGCGGTGACCCGCTTCGGAAAGTCCACGCCCAGCGCCCATCGACACACATCCACTTCGTGCGTTCCATTGTTCAGCGTTTCGCCGGTCCCATAATTCCTGAACCAGTGCCAGTTATACGGATGCACGTTATCCCTGTAAGGACGGCGAGGCGCCGGCCCTTGCCACAACTCCCAATCCAGTTGTGCCGGTACCGGCGCTTCCTTGCTTGTCCCGATGGACTTTCTCGTGTTGCTGTACCACGCTTTCGCGAGGTACGGCTTGCCGATGATGCCGGTACGAATCTTTTCCACGATCTCCATGCTGTGCGGCGAAGAGCGCTGCTGCGTGCCCATCTGCACCAGCTTTCCGTATTTCTGCTGCGCCTCCACCAGCATCGCTCCCTCGGCCGGATTGTGGCTACACGGCTTTTCTACGTAGACGTGCTTGCCGGCCTGCAATCCCGCGACAGCCATCGGCGTGTGCCAATGGTCGGGAGTCGCAATTGTGATGGCGTCCACGTCTTTCTGTTCGAGAATCGCGCGAAAATCTTTCTCCGCCGTCGGCGCCTCGCCCATCTCGCGCTCGGTCGCTTCGGCGAACTTTTTCAGGATATTGCCGTCCACGTCGCAGACATGCGAAATGCGCGCGGCGCTCTTGTTCGCCTTCAGCGAAGACAGATGAGCGTATCCGCGCCCATTCAGTCCGATCACCGCGAAGTTCAGCCGGTCGTTGGCGCCCACGATCCGCTCATAACTCTTCGCGGTCGTTCCCACGGCCAGCCCTGCCGCTCCCACCGCCAATGCATCCAGAAACTCACGTCGTGTAACCATCGTCATCCTCACCTCTGGCGGCCCTTACTGCTCCGCCGCCACCCGACAGCATAACTCGCGAACCACACCAAATTCCAGCCTCCGGCAAAACCTCTCGCCATTTGAAAAGACTTCCCGTTCGCCTGCTAGACGTATAGCGCAAGCAGGACAAACCAGGCACTGACATGCCACGATGTCGTCGAGCCACACCGCCCTTGAAGTCGCGTTTCCTCGGCCAGAGTTGAACCGAACCCAGAGCTATGCATTTGGGACCGCCTTGCAGACCCCTGTAATTGTTGACAGTTCGCATGAGCCCTGGGTGTTCACTAGCCTATCTCCTCTATGAAACCAAAGGCTGAACGACATTGAATTCTCCAAGCTGCTTGGTGGTGTGTTCAGATGACGAAATTCGACAAAAGCTTGCCTGGTCACCCGAAATGCCTTCCGGGAACGGGAACGGCGAGACCACTTCGCGAGGGTCTGAATTCCTTATCCAGTCTGCGGAATAGCGGAAATGGCATGATCAGCAGACCAATAATGGTGCTTCTGGTTGGCGGAAATCCAGCAGGATTTCTCGAAGTGCTGTCGTGGTTATACAAGCGAGGCTGCCGATGCCACTTCGCAGCGTCTTTTGACGACGCTTGCAGACTGATTTCCTGCACCGAGTTCGACCTAGTGCTCAGCCAATACCACTTCCCAGATCGAACAGCCTTTTCTTTGTACGAACGGCTAGCAGTGTCTCAAGCCACGCTTTTCTTATCCCAGCAAGTAGAAAGCGGTTGCGTGTGGGTACCGCAACTTGAGTGCGGAAGGAGCTGTATTGGTGCACCAGTGCTTCGTCCGCGCGATTTCACCGAAGCACTCGAAAAGGTGTTGAGCATCCGGGACCTTGGTGTCATCAGGCCTCGGTTGGCAATCCGACATCAACCACTGACCAAAGTCGCTGATTAACGCGCAATCGGAAAGTTGAAATTCTGTTGCTCCCGAGGTGCTGGGTGCCATGCCCTCATTTTTGGAGGGCGGGGCTTTTGAGTCTGCTTCTTTACGCAAAACTCCCGGGGGGCGGGTATCCCTCCACTCCCCGGAGGAGCCAAATGCAAGCCAGCCGATGCGTCTGGACTACTTGTTGATGTCGTCTTTCGCTTCGAGGCGCTTCAGCAATGGCTGGAGAAACGGCTTCGTCGCATCGGGCGCTCCGCTGATCGCCTGTGTCATTTCCTTTGCGGCTGTCGGGAAATCGCCCGTGTTCGACGAAATCCGCGCCAGCGCCAGGTGACTGATCCAGTGATTCGCATCCTTCTTCGGCACTTGCGGATACAGCTCAAACGCGCGCTTGGCATTCCCCGCTCGTTGCAGGCCGCGTGCATAGGTGTACAGTTGAATCGCGCTGGCTTTATCGAACGCTTTGGAAAGAACCTTGGCGGATTCTTCTTTTCGCCCCAGCACATCGAGGATGCGCGATTTGGTCTCCAAATTTTCAAACCGCTCTTCGTTCTGAATCGAAGTGTCTTCCCACTTGAGCGCTTCTTCCAGGTTGTAGTTGTTGTCCAGGCACCACTGCGCCGCCTCGTCGAATCCCGCCCACGTGAATCCGCCCACGCTTCGCAATTCGTTCTTGACGCTCTTCAGCACCACGGCCTTCACGTCCACGGAAACGTGAAAGGGAACCGCGAGCTTCTCCCAGCGCAAGGTTGCAGCCGCCGAATCCGGTTTGACTTCTTCAAAAGTGTAAGTGAGCGCTTCGCGGAAATCCGCGGCCTGCGACTTCGCAGTTACCCGCAGCGCATCTTCCTTCTCGTCATAGCTGAAGCTGCCCCACGAAGTCGAATTCTTCGAGAAGATAATCGCCCACTGATCTTTGTCCGGAATGGTGTGCAGCCCGTACGTGCCCGCCGCAAGCGGTTTTCCTTCAACGCTCACGTCGTCGGAAAAAGTGATGGTCGTATTCTCGTTCGCCCCCGCGCGCCACACTTTTCCAAAAGGCACCGTCTTGCCCCAAATCTCCCGTCCGCCTACTTCCGGCCGGTGATAAACAATCGTGATGTCCGTCAGCCCAAGGCGCTGTGACACCGTCCCACGCTGGCTGAGCCGCGGAATGTTCAGCTCCGTCGCCTGGCTCCCGTTCTTAAACTGTGCCCCCGCATGCCCCGCCAAAACGCCAAGTCCCATGTATAACGTCGTCGGCGTTGTCAAGAGTTGTTTTATGCGGCCCGAGGCAAACCTCGAGCTCCGCGAGCCGGAGCGGGGTCAAGGGCGTCCCGCGAAGCGGGACGTTTATCGCAAGACCCTT
>WNGO01000069.1_pt1 | contig 100321 bp, 83 predicted proteins | sample 5400511 | NCBI WGS metagenome assembly WNGO01 (sample SAMN13153380, study PRJNA577476) | soil metagenome | isolation source: 20 cm soil or saprolite under Garry oak tree replicate 2 | place: USA:California | collected 2016-06-15 | reverse complement strand
TGAGGTCATCACTGCCGCTCGCAGCGTGACCGGCCGGGATGTGCCGACCGTCGAGCGGCCACGCCGCCGCGGCGATCCGCCGGAGCTGGTTGCGGCGGTGAGCCGCGCCGCGACGGTGTTAGGATGGCGCGCAGTGCATTCGAGTCTGGAGGGAATTCTGGGCAGTGCCTGGCGCTGGCATCAGGCTCACCCCCACGGTTACCGAGGAGGCTAGGGTGCTCGTACAGGTTCGAGGCGCGATCCCCACGACGCCGTGGGAGCTCGTGCTCACGTCCAGCCGCGAAACGCAGTTCGTTCTCGCCATCCTTGCGGTCTTCTCGCTGGTGTCGTGGTACCTGATCGTCCTGAAGTGGTGGCAATTTCGGCGTATGCGTCAGCTCGGCGACCGGTTTCTCGCCGAGGTCGAGAAGGCGCCGCGGCTCGAGGATGCCTATCACGCGGCGATGCGACTGCCAGCCTCGCCGTACAATCGGTTGTTGCGTGAGGCCGTCCACTTCTTCTCCGAGCTGAAACCGGGAAGCCTGAAGGGCACCGGCGTCGCGACCAATCCCGGGAACCCGGGGACAGCGACGGCGCTGACGACCACGCAGCTGGAAGCGCTGCGGATGGTGCTCGCGAAGGAGGTGGCGGGGGAGCGGGACACCGCCGCGCGATTCATTCCGTGGCTCGCCACGTTCGGCTCCGTCAGTCCGCTCCTCGGCCTGCTCGGCACCGTGCTGGGCGTCATGGACGCCTTCATCGGCATTGCCGTCGGCGGTTCCGGCAACATCACGGCGGTGGCGCCCGGCGTGGCCGAGGCACTCGTGACAACCGTGGGCGGGCTCGCGGTGGCGGTGCCTGCGGTCATGTCCTACAACCTCTACGTGAACCGGTTAGGCTTGTTCGCCGGTGAGCTCGAAGGCTTCGCGCAGGAGATCGTCGGGACTCTCGCGCGGGAAGGGCGGATCTAATGGCCGGGTTACTTGGCGGCGGCGGTGGTCTGCGTGGGCATGGCGAGCTCCCGCTCAATGCTGACATCAACGTCACGTCGCTCGTCGACGTCGCGTTCGTGTTGCTGATCATTTTCATGATCACGGCGCCGATCATGCAGGGTGGCGTGGATGTGCGGCTGCCGCGCGCGCAGGTGCGAGCGATCGAGCCGAAGCAGGGACTCGTGGTGACGGTGGACGCCGAGGGAAAGATCTACCTCGATCAGGCGGGCCTGTCCTACGATGATTTCGCCGCCACGTTTCCCGCCTTCGTGCGAACGAAACGGCCCACGGGGGTGTATTTGCGAGCCGATGGTCGAGTCGCCTACGCACGGGTGGTGCAGGTGCTCGCCGTGATCCGGAGCTCAGGCGTACAGGATGTCGGACTGGTAGCCGAACCGGAGACGATCAACCGATGAGAGCACGCGGCCGGACTCCGGCCCCGGTAGGCATGGCGGTGACGGGCACGATTCTCGTGCACGGCGTGGTGGGCGTGTTGCTGTTCGGTACACCCTCTGGCCGCGCGCGTTTGCCGCCCACCTATCGCGTGCATCTCATCGCCGCGCCCGCGGCCGACATGGAGTCGCGGAAGGCACCGGAAGCGTTCGAGCGGCCGGCCGAGGACAAGCCGGCGCCGATTCCCGCTGCCAAGCGCCCGCAAAGCACCGTCTCGCGCGCGACGCCGCCGCCCACACGCGACCAGACGCAGCGCGAAGCGGCGCCGCGCACGACGCCGACGACGCAGCCGCTGCCCGGCGAGAAACCATCGACGGGGAATGATCCGCTGACCGTTTCAACCGAAGGAGTGGCGTTCCCATTTCCGGAGTACACAAACAACATCATCGTCCAGATCGGGCGCCGCTGGCAACGTCCGTTCGGGGCGACGGCGCTCGAGGCGGAGATCGGATTCTTAATTCATCGTGATGGCTCGATCACGGATATGCAGTTCATCCGCCGCTCGGGCAACTTCGCGTTTGATCTCGAGGCGCAAGGGGCCATCGAGGACGCGGGAAGGTCCAAGGTGTTCGGTTCCCTTCCAGACGGTTGGCCGTCCGACGTGCTGTTCATTCGGTTCTATTTCTCGGGGCAGCGACAATGAAGCGTCAGACGGTCGGACGGTCTGACGGTCGGACAGTTATCGTCGCCGCGGTCTTGGTGTCGTTGTTGTCTTTCGGTCCGACCGTCCGACGGTCCGACGGTCAGGACACGTCAGCCATCGACCGCGGCGTGCGCATCGGGATCGTCTACCGGCCGGGCGTCCGCCCCGGGCTCGTGATGTTGCCCCGCACCGGTCAGGGACTGGATTCAGTGCGTACGATGGTGGCGCGCGATCTCGACTACAGCGATCGCTTCGAGGTCATCACACTGCCCGGCGGCGACTCGATTCGGCTGGCCGGCACCACCGGACCACGGCGCTCGAGTGCTGGCGGAACGGCCGCCCCGCGCGGCGGAACCCAAGGGTCCCTCAACTATCCACTCTATCAGGCACTGGGCGCGGATTTCGCGCTCGACATCACGGCCGCTGGCGATACGACGTTGGCAACGTTGCACGACATCGCGGGCGCGGGCATTCGCCGCACGTTGCGCGTGCGGCTACCTCGATCGTCCGATCCCGATTTCCGGCAGGCCGTCCATCGACTCGCCGATCAAGCGTTGCAGGCCGCAATCGGCACGCCCGGAATCGCGGCCACTCGGATCCTGTTCGTCAAAGACGGGAAGGTGTATCAGATCGATCAGGATGGGGCTGATCAGAAACTCGTGTCGTCGAGCGACCGCAAGGCGATGTCGCCGGCCTGGGCGTCCGACGGCCGGCATTTTGCCTACATGGAGTTTCAAGCGGGGAAAGGCTGGCTCTACCTCCAGGAGATGGGTGGCGGCAAGCGCACCGCGGTGTCGACCACGGGCTCGGCGCTTGATTTTACGCCGGCGTTTTCGCCCGATGGACAGACGCTCGCGTTCAGCCGCGCCACGGAGGAAGGAACGGATGTGTACACGATTAACATCAAGGACAACTGCTGTTTACGCCGCTTGACCGTGGGGCGCTTTTCAGACAACTTGTCCCCGACGTTCAGCCCTGACGGGCAGCGCATCGCATTCGTCTCGACGCGCCCGGGTCTGCCGCAGATCTACGTGATGGCGGCGGATGGAACGGACCAGCAGTTGTTCGCCCCATTCGATTACGGCGTAACCGGGGCGTCTAACGCGCCGGAGTGGTCGCCCGACGGGCAATCGGTGGCATTTCACCGAGACGTAGCGGGTACGCTGCAGGTGTTCGTGCTGGACGTGCGGACGCGCACAGTCCGGCAGCTCACCTCGGTGGGCCGCAACGAGGATCCGACCTGGGCGCCCGACAGCCGTCACCTCGCCTTTGTTTCCGACCGGTCGGGCTACCGCCAGTTGTGGATCATCGATCTGGACACCGGCCGAATCCGGCCACTGCTGCAGCAGAGCGGGGCGCGTTTGCCGGCCTGGTCTCCACGGCTTTCGGAGGCTACTTCTTCCACCCCCTGATCGGAGAGACAGGATGAAATCGGTATCGTTGCTCGTCGCGCTGGGCTTAGGCGCTGCCGTGATCGCGGCCGCGGCCTGCGGCGGTAATCCAGCACCGCAGAATACGACGCCGGCGGTCGACACCGCGGCCGAGCGCCAGCGGATGCGCGATTCCATCGCCGCGGCACAGGCCGAACGTGAACGGCAGGAGCGTGAGGCAGCGGAGCGCGCCGCGCGCCAGCGTGAGGCCGATTCGATCGCCGCGCTCGGTCACTCGTCTGAAGAGGTGCGCAACACGTTGGCATCGATGATCCATTTCGACTATGACAAGTCGAACATCCGCTCGGACGATATGGGCACGCTCGATCAGAAGGTGGCGATTCTGCAGGCGAACCCGGAGCTGCGGATCCGCATCGGCGGTCACTGCGACGAGCGCGGCTCGGACGAGTACAACCTGGCTCTCGGCAATCGCCGGGCGCAGTCCGCCAAGCAGTACCTCGTGAGCCACGGCATCGATGCGAGCCGGATCGAGACGCAGTCGTGGGGCGAGGAGAAACCGCTGGTCGACGGCCATGACGAGTCGGCGTGGTCGCAAAACCGGCGTGACGAATTCGAAATCATCAGCGGCGGTGACAATCTCCACCGTCCGTAGTGCGAGCGTCCTGGCGCTGGGGCTCGCCGCCGGCTGCGCCCTGAAGGGGGACGTCCGGAAGGTCGAGCTCCAGGTCCAGGCACTGCAGGCGGATCTCGCCAAGAGTGACGCGGCGCGGGCGGCGGAACAGGACACGGTCCTGGCCGCCGTCCGTTTGCTGCAGCAGGCGCTCGCGACGCAGCAGTCCTACCTCGTCCAAATGCGCGGCGACCTGCGGACGGAGCTGCTCTCCGTGCAGCAGCAATTGGTTTCGGTGCAGGAGCTCACCGGGCAGAGCCAGCAACGGCTCACCGAGCTCCGGTCGCGAATTGAATCGCGGGCACAGCAGCCGGAACCGACCATGCCGGTCGGCCCCTCGGGCAATGCTGCGGGGCCGGGCCCCGACCAGATGTACGATCTCTCGCTACAGCAATACCGGCGCGGCAGTCTCACCACCGCCCGGCTGGGATTCCGGGAATTCCTCCGCGTGTTCCCCACCCACGAGCACGCGCCCGATGCGCTGTTCTATATCGGTGAAAGCTTCGAACAGTCGGCACCCGATTCCGCGGCGGCGGTGTACGATCACGTCGTGAAGACCTATCCCAAGTCGCCGCGCGCTCCGTCTGCGCTCTACAAGCAAGGCGTCCTCGCGGAGCAACGCGGCGATAAGGCGCAGGCGCGGACCTTCTACTCTCGCGTGATCGCGGGCTACCCGCGGTCTCCCGAGGCCGATCTCGCGCGACAAAATCAGCAACGCCTTCGGCCGTAGCAGGCCCCCGCGCTGGCCGTAGCCCAGACCATGACGCCCCCGCAGCCCCCGCCCCCCCCGCGCCCCCCGCGCGGTGAGATGCCGTTTCTCGATCACCTCGAGGAATTGCGCTGGCGCATTCTGTGGAGCCTGCTCGCCATCGTCGTATGTACGATCGTTGGCTGGTGGTTGCTCGGGAAAGTCGACATCATCGAGGTGCTCAAGCGGCCGGTCGCGCCCTATCTGCCGGGCGGCCGGCTCGTCTTCACGAGCCCCGCTGAGCCCTTCATGCTCACGCTGAAGGTCGCGTTTGCCCTCGGCGTCCTGCTCGCATCGCCGATCGTCATCTACCAGATCTGGGCGTTCCTCGCGCCCGCGCTCTACGAGCGTGAGAAACGGTTGATCGTCCCGGCGCTCGCGGTGGGTGTGGTCCTGTTCCTGGCGGGCGCAGCCGCGTGCTATGAGTGGCTCCTGCCCGCCGCCTTGAAAGTGCTGCTCGGGTTCCAGCGCAGCGACCTCACCGCGATGATCACGATCGACCGCTACTTCGGCATGGCGGTGCCATTCGTCGTCGGGTGCGGCCTGATTGCGGAGCTCCCGCTCGTGGTGACGATTCTGGCGGCCCTGGGCATCGTGACCCCGCAGTTTCTCGGACGCCAACGGCGCTACGCCATCGTGATCGCCGCGTTTCTCGCTGCGATTCTGACCCCGCCCGATGCGGTGTCGATGATGCTGATGCTGGGACCGCTGCTCCTGCTCTATGAGGCGAGCATCTGGTGCGCCTGGATCGCGAGCCGGCGGCGGGCCCGCCGGACGGCGGCGACGACGCTGGTCCTGCTCCTCCTGGGCATGGGATCGCTGCACGGGCAGAATCCACCGCCCCCCCCGCCCGCGCCGCAGCGCGCGATGCGCGACACGGCCGCGAAAGCCAGGCCGCCCGGAGCGCAAGACACCACCCGGGGCCAGAGCGTGGATACCGCGACCGCGCGCAAGCTGGGCCTGCCGACTGCACCAACCCGGTCGTTCCCTCCGCCTGATGCGATCATCGATTCCTTGCTCAAGCTGCCGAACTTTCGCACCACCCGATATGTCGCCGACACGCTGATCGTCCAGGGCGACAGCCAAACGATTCTCTTGCGGCATGAGGCGTACGTGGAGCGCGAGAGCACGCAGCTGCAGGCGGACTCGATTCGCTATCACGAGGCGAGCTGCCAGCTCCACGCGTCGGGTGATCCGCAGCTCTTTGATCAGGGGACGGTGCTGGTCGGGGAAGGCATGCAATACGACACCTGCGTGCGGCGCGGGACGGTGCGGGACGCGCTCACCGATTTTCAGCAGGGTGGGGTCACGTGGTACATGAAGAGCCGCGGCGCGGCCATCGATTCCGGCTCGACCCGCGTGTATGCCCGGTCCGCCAATTTTACGTCTGATCCGCAACCGGTCCCCGATTATCACTTCGCGGCGGGCCAGGTGAAGTGGATCAACAAGAGCACGATGATCGCGCGCCCCGTGGTGCTGTATGTGCGCGACGTGCCGATCATGTGGCTGCCGTTCATCTTCAATGACATTCGGGGCGGACGCCGCAGCGGCATTCTCTTCCCCCGGTTCGGGCTGAACGATCTCGTCCGCCCGACGCGCCACTATGCCCGGCACATCACGGATCTCGGCTACTACTTCGCGCTCAACGATTATGTAGATGTGTTGTTCACCGGCGACTGGTTCTCCGGCCGCTACGTGCAGTTTCACGGCCAGGCCCAGTATCACTGGATCGACCGGTTCATGGATGGGCAGCTCACCTACTCGCGCATGTCCCAGCTCGACCAGCCCGCGGTCAATTCGCGCATCGGCTGGAACCACACGCAACGCTTCAACGCGCGCACGTCCTTCAATGCCCACATCGACTACTCGACCAACGGATCGGTCATTCAGCGGAATTCGCTCAACCCGTGGGAGGTCAAGTCGACCATCGCCTCGAACATGAACTTCGCGAAACAGTTCTCGTGGGGCTCGCTCAACATCGGCGGCAGCCGTTCCCAGGACCTCTCGAACAACAACATCTCGCAGACGTTTCCGACGATCAATCTGACGCCGGCCGCCGTCAACATCACGCCGTGGATGACCTGGTCCCCGGGGTTCACGTTTCAGAACCTGCAACAGTTCCACGTGGCGGGCGGCACGCTGCTGATACCCGGCCGCGATACGATCCCCGTGGACACCCTCCACCTGTTCCAGGACAGTCGCCAGACAACGATGAGCATCAACACGCCGCTCCGGATCGGCCGCTGGAACTGGGCGAATTCGATTTCGGTCAGCGACGTGCGGGCAAATGGCCGCAAGGAATTCGCCCTGCCAGGGGACAGCGGCGGCGTTCGCCGTGTCCTGTACGGTGAGACATTCGAAACCCAGGTCGACTGGCAGACGAGCATCAATCTGCCGTCGTTCTTCCCCAGCACGTGGAAGCTGCAGCCGAGCATCGGGATTCAGAATCAGGTGGGCGGTCCCTTCATGATTCGCAATCAGTTCAGCGGCGGGGAGTTTGTCCGGCAGGGAAAGCGGCTGGCCTTCAACGTCGGCGTGTCACCGACGTTCTTCGGCTTTTTCCCCGGGTTCGGCCCGCTCGCGCGCATCCGGCACTCGATCTCGCCACAGATCAGCTATCAGTACGCGCCGGGAGTGATCGTCGACTCGGCGTTCTCTCGCGCGATCGACCCCGGTGGTACTTCCAACCGATCGCATAGCGATCCGCAACAGACGATCAGCTTCGGACTGTCCCAGAACTTCGAAGCGAAGCTGAAGCCGCCTCCGGGAGACACCTCCAGCACGGCGGAACCGCGCAAGATCCGTCTGCTCAGTATCAACACCAGCGGCGTCGGCTACAACTTCGAGCAGGCGAAACAGCAGCATCATACCGGGTGGCAGACCGGCTCGCTCACCAACACGTTCTTGTCCGATCTCGTGCCCAGTTTTCAGTTGTCGATCACGCACGATCTGTGGAAGGGGGACGTCGGTACGGACTCGGCAAAGTTCAGCCCATTCCTGTCAAACCTCTCAGCATCCTTCACCGTGACGCCCGCCACCTTGCAGGGTTTGGGTCGCATGCTCGGGCTTCGCGCGAAGCCCGCTCCGGCGGCGGCGCCGCCCCCTGACACCACGGGTCAGCTGGGCGAGCGATCGGACGACTTTCGGCGCTATGACGGGAGCACGCGGTCTCCATACGCTCCGCGCGGACTCGGCCTCGGAGTCGGCGGGGGCATCGGCGGCGGGGGCGGGGGCCGTGGATTCACGCTCAGCGTCGCATTCTCGAGCACACGCAGCCGCACCGACACCACCCCGCAGCAGCGTCACGTCCCGGGCCGGCAGACCACCACGATGAATTTGTCGTTCAGTCCCACGCGCAACTGGAGCGCGACCTGGAATACGTCGTACGACTTCGCCACGCGCCAGTTCGCCGATCACTCGCTCACCTTCCAGCGCGACCTGCGCCGCTGGCGCGCCGTCTTCGGCTTCCATAAGACTGCGACCGGAAGCTTTTCATTCACCTTCAACATCACGCTGACCGATCAGCCGGCCATCAAGTTCGACTACGATCAAAACACGTACGTGCAGTAGCGCGTGTTGTCCTCTCACGGAGACACGGCAGCCAGCGGCATTTCAGTAACCTCCGTTAAATCAGCAACTTCGCTTTAGGCATAAGGCGTGCTTACACCTCCGGCGATCCCCGTCCTGAGGCTTTCATGCGCGCGTTCTTGTCGCTGGTCTTGCTGACCGTAGTGGCTTGCCACACGTCCCTCGTTGGACCGGACGGTGGCAGTGGCCCGTCGACGCCGGCCAACCTCTCCTACGAGCTCGAGCCCAGCGGCGATCCGAATCGCCCTCTCGGCATTCTGCTCATGTGGGACGACGTCACCGATGCGAATCTCGCGAGCTATCGAGTGTATTCCCGCGCCTCGACGAGCGGGTCCTTCGACCTGCGTGGCGAGACGACCTCGAACACGTTCCACGACAATGGCGTTCCGCACCTCCAGTACCTGGTGACCGCGGTCGACGCCAACGGCGTGGAGAGCGGTGGCAGCAACGTGATCACGGTGGACGAACGGCTGCAACTCGATGCTCCTGCCTGGCTGAACTCCATCTCTCTGAACGGCGCCATTCATTTGGAATGGGACGACAACTCCTACCTCGCGGCGCCGACCCGGTTCAAGTGGTACCGCATTTACAGCACGGACTACGATCTGGATACCGGGCTGTGCGGCACCGGCTGGCTCCTGGAAGGCACGACCGTGGCGCCCGAATTTCTCGCCAGCGCGATGAGCAATGGCGTGCCGCGCTGCTTCGGTGTGTCGGCGGTGAGCCGTGAAGGCTACGAGAGTCTGTGGTCGCCATTGCGGCAGGACACGCCGCGTCCCGATGCGCGCAACACGCTCGTGTTCGCCTACGACGAGAACCAGAGCCAGTCCGGGTTCCGGTTCTGGCAGGACGTCAACGGTGACGGCCGCGCCCAATCGTCGGAGCTGGGTCTGGTCCAGAACGGCAATCTGACGAGTAGCATCGATTTCCGCGTGTACCGTGACCCGACCGATTCGACGCTGTGGATCGTGCCGGAGTTTTCGGGCACCCAGATGCGTGTCTATGGCACGGGCCCGGTCGCGGATCTGACCTCGATCGACTTCGCGCCCGACTCCGGCTACTCACGGAACATGTTCCAGGCCGTGCCCGGATATGGGTATGTCTTCCGGATCGTCGAGGGCACGACGCTACGGTACGGCGCCCTGCGGGTGACACATGTCGGGCGGGACTACTTGATCTTTGACTGGAGCTTTCAAACTGATCCGGGCAATCCTGAGCTGCAGATCCGCGCCGGGCAGTCGACCGCCATGGCGACTGGCACCGGGGTTTCAGGCTCGAAATAGGTAGTCCGGGTCAGCGAAGGCGCCGGAGTGGTCGCAACAGCCACTCCGGCGCTTTAGCTTTTGGGGCCATGGTGAAGCCCTCCGCTGTCACGCTGGATGGGAAGTCCCTTTCTATCGCTGAAGTGGTCGCCGTGGCGCGGCACCGGACGCCGGTTGCCATCGATCCGCAGGCGCTGAAGGCCGTGGAGCAATCGCGTCGGGCCATCGAAGCGGCGATCGAGCGGGGAAAAACCATGTACGGCGTGAACACCGGTTTCGGGAAGCTCGCGCATGTACGGATCCCCGTGGAGCAAGGTCGCCAGCTGCAACTCAATCTCATTCGGAGCCATGCGTCCGGCGTCGGCGACCCCCTGCCGCAGGACGCCGTGCGTGCGATGATGCTGCTGCGAGCGAACGTGCTCATGCGCGGCTCCAGCGGCGTGCGGCCGGTACTCCCCGAGCTGCTCGTCGAGATGTTGAACCGGGGGATTCATCCGACCGTACCCTCGCAGGGCAGCGTCGGCGCGTCGGGCGATCTCGCGCCGCTCTCGCACCTCGCGCTCGCGATGATCGGCGAGGGCGACGTGCCAGTCCCGAACCCGATCACGCTCGAGGCCAAAGAAGGGTTGGCGTTTGTGAACGGCACGCAGGCGCAGACAGGTCTGGCGGCGTTGCTCGTCACCGATGCCTGGACGCTGTGGCGCACCGCCCATGCGGCCGCCGCCATGAGTCTTGAAGCGGTGCGTGGCTCGCCGGATCCGTTCGACGCCCGCATCCATGATGCCCGTCCGCATCCCTGGCAGCAGCGCTCGGCCGCATTGCTGCGTGAGCTGCTGGCCGACAGCGAGATCCGCGAATCCCATCGTGAAAACGACCCGCGCGTGCAGGACGCCTATTCGCTGCGCTGCACGCCGCAGGTCCTGGGGGCGGTCGGCGAAGCATTCGCCTTCGCGGAGCGGCTCGTGGCCACGGAGCTCAACGCCGCGACCGACAATCCGCTCGTGTTCGGCGACGAGGTGCTCTCGGGCGGCAACTTCCATGGGCAGCCCATCGCCCTGGCGCTCGATGTGATCGCGATTGCGCTGACCACGCTGGGCGGGCTGGCCGAGCGACGGCTCGAGCGCGTCGTCAATCCGGATCTGTCGTCCGGTTTGCCTGCGTTTTTGGCGCGCGAACCGGGCCTCGAGTCGGGGTTCATGATCGCCCAGATCGCGGCAGCGGCGCTCGTGGCCGATTGCCGCGTGCTCGCAACCCCCGCCAGCGTGCAGTCGGTGCCGACGGAAGGAAATCAGGAAGATGTGGTCCCGATGGGGATGAGCGCCGCGTGGAAGGCCGGCCGGATTCTCGCCAATGCTGAACGCATCGTCGCGATCGAGCTGCTGGCCGGAGCGCAGGGGCTCGAGTATCTCAAGCCGCTGCGACCGGCGAAGGCGGTCGCGCGCGTGCAGGCGGCCGTGCGCCAAGAATCCGCGGCGCTCACGGCCGACCGGCCGCTCACGGCCGATATCGAACGGGTCACGCTGCGCATCCGGGAAGGCCGGTTTGTCGCGTGAAGGCGCCGCGGGGGACCACGAAATCGTGCAAGGGGTGGATTCAGGAAGCCGCCTTGCGAATGCTGATGAACAATCTCGATCCGGAGGTGGCCGAGCGGCCGGACGATCTCGTCGTGTACGGCGGCACGGGCAAGGCGGCGCGGAACTGGGCGTCCTTCGATGCGATCTGCCGCACGCTGCGCGCGCTCGACGACGACGAGACGCTGCTCGTGCAGTCAGGCAAACCGGTCGCGGTTTTCACGACGCATGCCGACGCACCGCGCGTGCTCATTGCGAACGCCAACCTGGTCGGCCGGTTCGCGACCTGGGACGTGTTCCGCGATCTGGAACGGCGTGGGCTGATCATGTACGGCCAGATGACGGCCGGGTCGTGGATCTACATCGGCACCCAGGGGATTCTCCAGGGCACCTATGAAACGTTCGCTGCGGTCGCGGCACGGCACTTTCACGACTCGCTGCGCGGCCGCATCGTGCTCACCGGGGGGCTGGGCGGGATGGGCGGTGCGCAGCCGCTGGCCGCGACGATGAACGACGGGATCTGCCTCGCCGTCGAGGCGGACGCCGCTCGCGTCCAACGTCGTCTGGAGACGCGCTACCTCGATCGCTCGACGGCGTCGCTCGACGAAGCGCTGGGGTGGTGCGCGGATGCGCAGCGACGTGGCGCCCCGCTCTCGGTCGGGCTCGTCGGCAATTGCGCGGACGTCTTGCCCGCACTCGTGCGCCGCGGGTTTACGCCTGATGTCCTCACCGATCAAACCTCGGCGCACGATCCGCTCAACGGGTATATCCCCGCCGGGTTCAGTCCCGCGGAGGCCGCCGAGCTGCGTCACCGGTCTCCGGACGACTATATCGCGCGCGCGCGCGCGAGCATTGCGACGCACGTACGGGCGATGCTCCATCTGCGGAAACGTGGCGCCGTCGCGTTCGACTACGGCAACAACATCCGCACCGAAGCACGCGACGCCGGCGTGACGGACGCATTCGACATCCCCGGGTTCGTCCCGGAATACATCCGGCCACTGTTCTGCGAGGGCAAAGGGCCGTTCCGGTGGGTCGCGCTCTCTGGTGAGGCAAAGGACTTGCATCGTACCGACGATCTGGTGCTGGAGCTGTTTCCGGGCAACGCGCATCTCAAGCGCTGGATCACCATGGCGCGGGAGCGTGTCGCGTTTCAGGGATTGCCGGCACGCATCTGCTGGCTGGGGCAGGGGGAGCGGGCGCGCTTCGGCGTCGCCTTGAATGAGCTCGTGCAACGCGGCGAACTCGCAGCGCCGATTGTCATCGGCCGGGACCATCTCGACACCGGATCGGTCGCCTCGCCATTTCGCGAAACGGAAGGGATGCGCGACGGCTCCGATGCGATCGCGGATTGGGCCATCCTGAATGCGCTGCTCAACACGGCGTCGGGCGCATCGTGGGTCTCGTTCCATCACGGCGGCGGCGTGGGTATCGGCAACTCGCTGCACGCCGGGCAGGTCATCGTCGCCGACGGAACTGCCGCCGCGGCCCGACGGCTCGAACGCGTCCTCACCAACGATCCCGGTATCGGCGTGGCGCGTCACGCCGATGCCGGCTATCCGGAGGCGATTGCCACGGCGCGGCGCCATCACATCCGCTTGCCCATGAGCGAGGATCTCGACTGAAGACATTGCTGGTCGGCGCGCGGCAAGTCGTCACGTGTCGCGGGCCGGCACGCGCCCGGCGCGGGCGCGAAATGGCCGAGGTCGAGGTGCTGCGCGACGCGGCGGTGTTGATCGACGGCGACCGCATTGCGTGGGTCGGACCGCGCGGGGATGTGGCGGCGCACCATGCCGCGCCCCTACAAGAGATCGAAATCGACGGTGTCCTATTCCCCGGGTTCATCGATTGTCACACGCACGGCGTCTTCGGCGCGCCCCGCCTCGATGATCACGAACGCCGCGCGCTCGGCGTCGATTACAAGGCGATCGCAGCGGCCGGCGGGGGCATCCTGCAATCGGTGCACGATGTGCGCAGGCGGCCCGAGGAGGAACTGGCGTCGCTGACGCGGTCGCGTCTCGCCGCTTTGCTCAAGGGCGGCGCGACGACGATCGAGGTGAAATCGGGCTACGGCCTCGAGCTGGAGGCCGAGCTGAAACAACTCCGTGTTGTCCGTCAGCTCGCCGGCGAACTGTCGGCGACATTGATCCCGACGTTTCTCGGGGCGCACGAGGTCCCGCCTGAGTACCGCGGGAAGCGCGCGGAATACGTACGACTCGTCTGTGAGGAGATGATCCCGGCCGTCGCACGCGAGCGCCTCGCGCGGTGTTGCGATGTGTTCTGCGAGCCCGGTGTTTTCAGCGCGGCGGAAAGTCGCCAGATCCTCACCGCCGCCGCCCACTATGGACTGGCGATCAAGCTGCATGCGGACGAGCTGGAGGGATCAGGCGGCGCCGAGCTCGCGGTCGAGCTGGGCGCGTTGTCGGCCGATCACTTGGCGGCGATTTCCGATACCGGCATTCGCGCGCTCGCCGGCAGCTCCACGGTCGCGGTGCTCCTTCCCGGGACGATGATCTTTCTGGGCAAGCGGTCCCAGGCCCCGGCGCGCCGGTTGATCGAGGCTGGGGCGGCGGTCGCTCTGGCCACGGATTTCAATCCGGGCACGTCACCGACGCTGAGTCTGCCGCTGGTCATGGCCCTGGGCGTCTCCCAACTCGGGCTACGTCACGCGGAAGCTGTGACGGCGGTGACGATCAATGCCGCCGCCGCGCTTGGCCTTGCGGCAGACCGGGGACAGATCGCTCCCGGATGCGTTGCGGACCTCGTCGTTGCGGCGGTGGACGACTGGCGCGAGGTCGCCTATTGGATGGGCGCAGGCGTCGTAAGCGCCGTCTGGACAGCAGGTTCGGCTTGTCCCGCCTAGACGGGCCCGATATCTTAGTCGTTCCATGTCAAAGCTTGAGCAGCTCAAAGAGAAGGCGAAGGGTCTCGAGGCCAAAGATCCCAAACGGGCCGTGGAGATCTGGCTGGATGCTTTGAACAACCAGGATGATACCAATCCCGACCTCTCTATCTACAATCGGATCGGCGATCTCTACATCAAGCTGAGGGACCCCGCGCAGGCGGCCGACTACTATGACCAGGCCGTGGACAAGTACGCGGAGCTTGGATTCCACAACAACGCCATCGCGATGTGTAATAAGGTGCTGCGCAATGCCCCGGCGCGGCAGACAACCTATCTTAAGCTCGCCAAGCTCTATGCGGCCAAGGGGTTCATCGCGGAGGCCAAGCAGAACTTCGTCGAATACGCCGAGCGCATGCAGAAGGTGGGAAAAATCGACCACGCCTTCGCCGCACTGAAGGAGTTCACGGACATTTCACCGGAGAGCGCGAACCTCCGGGAGATGCTGTCCGAGCACCTGAAGATGTACGGCACCGATCCCGGTAAGCGCGCTTCGTCGGCAGGGGGCCGTGCCACTCCCCCCACGACGGCCCCGCCCAAACCCCCGCCTCGTCCCGACGGTGGCGAGGACGTCAGCAAATCTGGGAAGCGCAAGACGTCCAGTCTTGTCTTTCTCGATCTCGATGAGCCGCGCCAACCAAAAGGGGCTAAGGCGCCCGCTCCACCACTGCCGGCGCCTCCCTTGGCCCCCCCGCCCGCTCCCGCCGATGAGCGGCTGATCGAGGACGTCCAGCCCGAGCCCGATGAGTCGCTGGAAATCGAGACGACCAGTCTCATTGACGAAGCGCCCGGGGTGGGCGGAGGGAATACCGGCGGCATGCTGGAGGGTCTCGAGACCACGACTGCGGATTTCGGCCAGGTGCGCGCCGCCAGTCCCAAGACCCCGTCGATTCGTGAAGAATTGAATCCAGCCGATCTTGAGCTCGAGCCCATTGCCGAGTTGGAGCCCACCGCGCCAGCGGTGGACCCGGATGAGGGGATAGAGCTTGAAGGCGCGGATCTGGTGCTCGAGGGGAACATTGCCGAGCCTCCGAAGCCGCCGCCCGCTGCCAAGGCGCCGCCGAAGACCGCGAAGCCCCCAATGTTCAAGAAGCCCGCTGCCACGGCACCCGAGTCCCCGCGCGTAAGACCGGTGGTGCCGAAACGGCCCCCCGCCTCGGGTCCCGGGACGCGGAACGCCGTCGTGGAAGTGCCCCCGCTCGAGCTCGAGCCGGACTTCGAGACAGGCACCACGGACGCGGGACACGACATCGACGATCAACCGCTGGCGCTCGACGAACCGCCGCGTCATCCCAGCTTTATCCAGACCGAGGACGAGACCTCGATCTCCACCGGCGGGCGGCGCTCTGGGTTCATCGATCTCGGGATCGACGAGATCAGCAGCGGCACCGACCAGGCCGGCTCGCTCGTCTTCTCCAACATCGAGGAAACGCCGGCGGCGCCCGGCATCGAGGAGCTCGAGTCGCGTGTCGCCGACAACCCGGATGATCCGGAAGCACATCAGTCCCTTGGCGAAGCGCTGATCGAGCAGGGTGACCGCGAGCGGGGGATTGAGGAGCTGGAGCTCGCGACGGCCGGTTACGAGAACGCGGGCAATCTCTCGCACGCGCGCGATCTCGTCGACGAGGTGCTGCGGCTCGATCCGAACAGCGTCCGCCACCGTCAGAAAGCGGTGGAGTTTGCGTTCAAGGCTGGCGACAAGGCGAAGCTGATCGACGCGTATCTCGAGCTGGCCGATGCGCTGCTCCGCTCCGATCTTCCCGACAAAGCGCGGGCGGTGTACGCGCGCGTCGCCGAGCACGATTCCAGGAACGAGCGGGCGAAGGCCGCCCTGTCCATGCTCGCACCGGCCGTCGCCGCACCTGCGCCCGCCGGGAAGCCCGAAGGCAAGGTCAAGGCGAAAGACGCAAAGATGAAAGTGCGGGACGAAGCTGCGGCCAACGGCGACTTCATCGACCTCGGTTCGATGCTCACCGACGATGAGGACGAAGACACACCCGCGCGCGACACGCGGATGACGGTTGCCGATGAAGAGCCGACCGGCGACGAAGAGCAGGACTTCCAGGACATGCTCGCGCGATTCAAGCAGGGGATCGACGAAAACATCGACGAGGCGGACTTCGAGTCCCACTATGACCTGGGCGTCGCGTTCAAAGAGATGGGGCTGCTCGACGAAGCGATCGCCGAGCTGCAGAAAGCGTTGCGCGCGCCCGAAGGGAAGCTGCGCACGTCGGAGATGCTGGGCATCTGCTTTTTCGAGAAGGGCGCCTTTGGCGTCGCCGAATCGATTCTGCGGCGCGGTCTCGATCTGCCGGCCTCCGGCGATCAAGAACGTCTCGGGATTCTGTATTGGCTCGGGCGGGCCCTCGAGCAGCAGGGCAAGAAGGCGGACGCGCGCGACCTGTACGGCCGCGTGTTCGCCGTCGACATCCGTTTCCTCGATGCCGAGCGGCGCGTGAAAGCGCTGGCCAAGGCGAAATAGCGTGAGTCAACAGGTCGCCCGCATCAGCCTGCGCGACGTCCAGCGCCCAGTCGCCGGGGAGTTAGAACAGGTCGTGCTCGAGCTGCGGCGCGTCATTGCCGCGGACTTCCCGATCGTGAGTGAAGTCAACGATCACCTGTTACAAATGAAGGGCAAGCTGTTCCGCCCCACGCTCCTCCTGCTCAGTCATCAGGCATCGGGATCCAAAGATGCGCGTGCCGTGACGCTCGCCGCCGTTGTGGAGCTCATCCATCTCGCCACACTGGTGCACGACGACTCCGTGGACCATTCCGTCCTCCGGCGCGGGCTCCCCACGATCAATGCGCTATTCTCACACCAGATCGCCGTGATCATGGGGGACTACCTCTACTCGCGCGCGATCATCGAGCTCGTGCGGCTGGAGGACCATGAGGCGCTGCGCGTGCTGGCGCGGGTGACGAATGAGATGACCGTCGGCGAGATGCGCCAGCTCGAGGCGCACGACAAACTCGCCTACGGCGAAGGAGCGTACGACGCGCTGATTCGGGCCAAGACCGCGTCCCTGTTATCGGGCGCCTGCGAGGTGGGCGCGCTGGCCGCTCCGCCCGCCTTCCGCCAGGCGCTGGCGCGCTTCGGCATGCTGCTCGGCATGGCGTTTCAGATTACGGACGACCTGTTGGACTACACGCAGCCGGAGGCCGTGACTGGCAAGCCGTCCGGTCTGGATTTGCGCGAGCATAAGGTCACGCTCCCCTTCATTGCGGCGCTGCCGCGCCTGGCTGTCGAGGGGCGGCGCGTCGTCGCGGCGTTGATGGAGGCGGCCGAGCCGAGTGACGACCTGGTCGCCGAGGTGATCCGGTTAGTAGAGGGCGCGGGCGGGTTCGAGACGGCACGCCAGCGGGCACTGGATCTGGCCCAACAGGCCGAGGCTGAGCTCGACGTGTTGCCGCCGTCGCCGGCACGGGACGCGCTGCTGGGTAGCATCGCGTACGCAGTGGAGCGGCGAAGCTAAGTGGCGTACGGTCCACGTCGCCCCGGTTTCTATCTCGGGGTTTTGGCAGTAGGCTTCGTGGTGGGCGGGCTGTTACAGTCGTTCCTGCGGCGCTTCCTGCCGGAGGGGCCGGCGAAAGAGCTATTTACCTGGTCGGTGACGCCCACGATTGGACCGCTGCATTTGGATTTGCTGGTGATGTCGATTACGCTCGGACCAATCGGGCTCGATGTTTCGCTGCTCGCCGTCGTTGGCGTCGCCGTCGCCTATCTCGTGGCTCGTTCGCTCTTTTAGAAAGGCGCACATGTTCGGCAATCTTGGCTTTACCGAAATCGCGATCCTGCTCCTGATCCTCGTGCTGTTCTTCGGGGCGAAGCGCATTCCGGAGATCGGCGCGTCGATCGGGAAGGGCATCAAGGAGTTCAAGCGGGGTCTCAAGGAAGAGCCGCAGGAGCGTGAAGGACCGCCCTCCGATGCCTCCCTACCGACCGGTTCAGCCGGAGGCGGGGGAGGTGCACCGAAGCGGCTGAATCATCAGTAGAGGCGAACGATGTTGGGAAATCTGAGCGGCAGTGAAATCCTGATTCTGATGCTGATCGTGCTCCTCGTATTCGGCGCCAACCGGCTGCCCGAGGCCGGGAAGGCGGTCGGCAAGGGATTGCGCGAATTCAAGCGCGCGCTCACCGACGCGGAAAACAGCATCCAGCAGCTGCCCTCCTCGTCCACACGCGACGAGGGCGGGGAGCAGCCGCGGGATGCGAAGCCGAAGCGCCTGGTCGAGTAGGGTTACAGCGCGGTCGTGGCGTCGGCCGCGGCCTGCGATTTGAAGATGTCCTTGCGCCGATCCACGATCTTCGCCCGGGCGCGCACATCCTCCATGTACTGCTGCATCCGCGCCTGCATCGCTGCCTGGCGGAACTGCGTGCGCTGAACCTCCCGCTGCGCCACCCAGGCGGTGGAATCGGCGGCCTTCCGGGCGAGTGACTGAATGATGAAGTACCCGCTCTCGCCTTCCAGCACGCCGCTGCGCTCGCCCACCTTGAGACCGAACGCCGTCCCGACGGCCACCGGCTCGCGCGCGAGATAGCTGGGCGGACGGATCCGGGCAAACGGGCCGAACCGCTCCACCTGCAGACCACGCGTGCTCGCCGCGGCGGCCATGTCGGCGGTGCCCTTCAGTACCGTTGCCAGCGAGTCGGCGCGACGGCGCGCCAGCGTCTTTTGTCGTTCGAGCCGCGCCACGGCCGTCACGCGATCCCGAATCTGATTCACCGGCGGCACACCCCCCGCGCTGACCGAATCGAGCCGGAACACGTAGTAGCCGGACGGCGCGTCGATGACGGGGCTCGTTTCGCCGGGTCGCGCTTCGAACGCCCAGACGCTCACGTCAGGAATGACCGCCGGGCCGAGCGTGAACCGCTCGCCCTCGGTGACCGCATACTGTGGCGACACCTGCATCCCAAGGCGCTGCGCGGTGCTGTCGAGTACGGTTGGATCGCTGCGCTCCGCGGCCAGGCGTTCGAGCGTGTCGGCGCGCGCCTCTACCAGGTCGAGGTGGTCGCCCTGCAGCGCGACCGGGATGAGAATGTGGCGGACCTTCAGCGAATCGCCTTTGACCTGATCGAGGCGGATGATGTGATAGCCGAACCGCGTCGCCACGGGCGCGGAGATCTGGCCCGGCTTGAGCCCGCGCAGGCCCTGCATGAACTCCGGGACGAAGCTCGTCTCGTTCTTGTTGATCCAGCCCAGATCGCCACCGCGCTGGCCACTGAGCGAGTCGCTCGACTCGCGCTTGGCCACGTCCTCGAACTTCGCGCCACGCGCGAGCTCGTTCCGCACCCGCGCGACGTGCGCGCGCGCCGCGGCGCTGTCGGCGGCGTTCGGCAGCCGTGGCTGCACGATGAACCGGACATACGCGACGGCGGGACGCTTGAAGTCGTCCTGGTGCTTCGCCACATAGGTGGACAGCTGCGCGTCACTGATCGCGCTGGTGTCCGGAATCGTGTAGGGCCAGACCGCGAGCGAAGCGATGCGCACCGAGTCGTGCTGGTCGCGATAGATCCGCCAGAGCTTGGCGTCGGACACGTAGACGTCACTCGTGAGATACTGCTGCAGCTTGATCAGCGGGATCTGCTGGCGATAAATCGCCTCGAGCTGGGCTAGCAGACTGCGGTCTGACGTTGTCGAGATGAACTGCTGCCACTTGCGAATGTCGAACTGGCTGTCCGTCTGGAACTGCGGATCGCGCATCACTTCGGGCGGCGGGGACGTGCGGGCGGTCTCGATGATCTCCTCATCACTCACGCGAATGCCGAGCCGTTTGTACTCCTGCTGCAGCAGCGCGTCCTCGATCATTTGATTGATGACGTGATCTCGAATTTGCTCGTCTTCTTCGCGCGAGACCGGCGCGTTGCCGTTCTGCTGGTGATACTGTTCGGAGGCGATCTGCACGCGCTGCTGGAATTCGGCGACCTGGAATTCCTTGCCGTTGACCTTGAGCACCACGTTCCCGCTGGGACCGAGGATGCTCATCACCTGGCCGACGGCGAGCCACGCCACGAAGGCGATGGCGAGGATATAAAAGACCCATTTCGCATTGGCGCGCATCGTGCGCAGCATGGCAACTCCGAATTCTGATCAGAGGAGGGTGAAGGGGCATAAGTCTAAGAACCACAACGCACAAACTCAAGCGCACAGGTGGCCGGGTCATTTGACAGCGGCGTCGGCGAAACACTATCTTCGCCCAATTCCCACAAAGACTTAGGCAGTCGGGCGGGGGGCTGTGGCCTACACCAGCGAAATCGACAAACTCGAAGCGCGCTTTCGGGACAACCCGAAGGGTCGAAATTTCGCGCCACTGGCCGACGCCTATCGTAAAGCGGGGCTTATAGATAACGCAGTTGACCTGTGCCAGAACGGCCTCAAGCTCCATCCCGATTACGTCAGCGCCCACATCGTCTACGCTCGCTGCCTTGTCGATAAGAAAGACGATCCGGCAGCGTCGGCCGTGTTTCGAAAAGTGCTCGAGCTCGATGGCGAAAACATCATCGCGCTCCGCGGCCTCGCCGAGCTCGCGGAGCGGAATGGGAAGTACGCAGACGAGGTCGAGTGGCTATCGCGACTGCTGAACGCCGATCCGATGAACGGCGACGCCGCAGAAGCGCTCGCGCGGGCGAAAGGAAAGGCGGGGACGGCCGCGACCACGTCGATGACCAAACCCGATTTCGCCGTGGAGCACGAGGAGCCCGAGGCCGTCGAGCTGGGCAAGTCGTCCCGTCCGTCGACCGCCGCTCCTGAAGTCGAGAACTTCGAGGACCCGATCAGCTTCAATCCCAATGCACATGCCGCCGCCAAGGCCGAGGGGTTGGAGGTCCAGGAAGACGTCGAGCTGAATCCCCAGCAGATCGAACAGGTCGAGATCGAAGGGCTGGCCCGCACACAGTACGAGGGGAGTGGCATGTTCAAGCTCGACGCTCCCGGGCCCGACGGGTCGCCTCCGGATCTCGACGAGTCGCTGCCGCAGGTCGATTTGCCCCTGATCATGCCCGATGATGAGTTCCGCGCACCGGCACCGAAGCCCCCGCCGGCCCCCGCGCCGCCACCCCCGCCGCGGTCACCTCCGTCTCCGCCGGCGGCGGTCGCGATCTCCGATGACGACGGCGCGGCCGACACGGCGACATTGTCACAGGCGGAGCCTGTACTGACAGAAACGATGGCCGAGCTCTATCTGAAGCAAGGCCACCAACAGGATGCGCTGCGCGTGTATCAGGCGCTGCTGACACAGCGACCGAACGACACGAAGTTGCGCAGCAGAGTCGAGCAGTTGTCGGGTGGGGGCGGTAAGAAACGTTCGGGGGTCTCGGCGCAGGCCTTTCTCAAGGGGATCTGGGGCCGGGCCATTGGGGGAGGCCCCACGTCTGTGTCGGATGAGCCACAAAGCACGCTGGCGGCCGCGTTCGATGTCGCCGGTCCACCTCCCGGCGAGCCTTCTCATCCCGCGACCGACCACATTTCGCTCGATTCCGTCTTTGGTGAGGACGCGGCACGACGTGCCAGCGCGCCGTCCGCTGAGGCGGCAGCGGAGGCTGGAACGTCGGGGGCGGCCGCCCCCGCTGCCAGTGACGGCTCGAAGACCGGGGGATTCTCCTTCGATGAGTTCTTTGCCGGCGGCAAGCCCGGTGCCGATGCGCCTGCCGGCGAAACGGCACCGCCCAAGACGCCCGGCGCCAGCCGCACATCGGGACGGACGCAGCGGCCCCCCGAGGACGAGGCGGAGGCGGATCAGTTCCAGCAGTGGTTGAAGAAGCTCAAGTCCTAGTGCCTCCCCGGATCGCCGTGCTGAACGGCCCCAATCTGAACTTGTTGGGCGAACGCGAGCCTGAGATCTACGGCCGCACGAGTCTCGCCGACATCGAACGAATGACCAAGGAGAGCGCGCGCGCGTTGGGCGTCGAGTGCACCTGGATTCAGACCAATCATGAAGGCGAGCTGGTCGAGGCGATCCAGGGGCTGAAGGGTCGCGCCGATGGAGCGGTCATCAACGCGGCGGCCTTTACGCATACGAGTCTTGCGGTGCGCGATGCGTTGCTCGCGGTGCGCGTGCCGTTTGTCGAAGTGCATCTCTCCAACATTTTCGGTCGCGAGCCGGAGCGGCGTCGGTCATTGCTCGCGGATCTCGCCGTAGGCGTGGTGACCGGGTTCGGGGCCGACAGCTATCGTCTGGGGCTCGAGGGTCTTGTCGGACGGCTCAAGTCGCGATAGACGGCCGGAGCGACACGCGGCGCTCGCCGCGCTGCTCGAAGCGGAGGGCCTAGACGCCCTGCTGGTCACGTCCCGTCCCAATATCCGGTACCTGACGGGATTCAGTGGATCGGCGGGCGTCGTCGTGGCAACGCGCGGCGCCCTACTGCTGGTGACGGATTTCCGCTATGACGAGCAGGCGCGCGAGCAAGCCGGTGCCGTGGCGCGCGTCGAGATCGAGGGGACGAGCGTTTGGGACCGGCTCTTCAAGGAACTCGGGGCTGGGGTTTCGGGCCTCTTGCCTGGGGGTTCGATCGGTTTCGAAGCGCATACGATAAGCGTGAAAGATGCGGAGCGGTTTTCGACGGGCCCCGGCACGGCGTGGCGCTGGAAGCCCGCCGGCGAGCTGGTGGAGCGGCTGCGCGTCCGGAAAGACCCTGGCGAAGTCGCCGCGATTCGGGCCGCGGCGGCGCTCGCGACCGCGGCGCTGCGGGAAACGCTGGCCGGGGTGGGGCCCGGACTCACGGAGTTCGAGATTGCGGGACGACTCGAAGGAGCGCTGCGGCGGCACGGCAGCGAGGCGCATCCGTTTCCGACGATCATCGCGAGCGGGCCACGCAGCGCGCTTCCTCATGCGCTCACGAGCGCGCGTACCGTGGCGGCGGGCGAGTGGCTGCTGTTGGACTTCGGCGCGGTCGTGGACGGGTATTGCGCCGACGTCACGCGCACGGTGATTGTGGGCGCGCGCGCCGACGAATCGCAACGCGCCCTGTATGGACTGGTGCAGGAGGCGCAGCGCCGCGCGCGTGAAGGCGTCCGCGCGGGGATGACGGGGCGTGAAGCCGACGCGCTGGCGCGCGATCCGATCGAAGCGCGTGGCCTCGGTGCGGCGTTCGGGCATTCCACGGGGCACGGTCTCGGCCTCGAAGTGCACGAAGCGCCGCGGCTCGCGCGCACGGTCGGGGATCCGCTGCCCGAGGGTGCCGTCGTGACGATCGAGCCTGGCGTCTATGTCGCCGGGCGGGGCGGTGTGCGCATCGAAGATGACGTGCATCTGTCGGCCGAGGGACCGGTGCTGTTGACGGACGGCTGCACGGACCTCGTGGAACTGGTGTAGGGCGCCTTGGGGGGTATCTTCACGGTATGAAGCTCGACATCATCGCCCAGATCGTGCAGATCTTGAAGGATGCGCCTGAGGTGGGCGCCATCGAGATCCGCCGCGGTCTGTTCGGTGCATGGTCGTCGGTCCGGGTGTCAAAGGCCGGGCATGGGGGAAACACCTTCGGGCCTGGGGCCGGGCATGTCGTTGTATCGCAACCTGGTGGGGCCGGTGTCGCACCGGCGCCCCAGCCGGCCAGTCCCCAAGCCCCAGCCCCAGGCCCCCAGCTTTTAGAGATCAAGTCTCCCATGGTGGGGACGTTTTATCAGTCGCCGGAGCCTGCCGCGCAGCCCTATGTCAGAGTGGGCAGCCGGGTGAACGTGGGGCAGGTGGTGTGCATCATCGAAGCGATGAAGATCATGAACGAGATCGAGTCCGAGGTGGCGGGCGTGATTCGAGAGGTCACCGCGCAAAACGCGCAGCCGGTAGAGTTCGGCCAGGTCCTTTTCCGGGTGGATCCGCATGGGTGAAGCGACGCACAGCAATCTGCCGGCATTCAACTTCAAACAAGCAATCACGCACATGGTGCAGCGCAACGGCTCCGACTTGCTGCTCAAGGTCGGCCGGCCGGCGACGATCCGCGTGAACGGCGATCTGGTGGCGCTGGAGACGGCGCCCCTCAAGCCGGAGGAGCTGAAGTCGCTGGCCGAGCAGATCATGACGCCGCGGCAGGTCAAGGAGTTCGCCGAGCACAAGGAGGCTGACTTCGCCATCGGCGTGCCCGGCGTCGGGCGGTTCCGGACCAACGTTTACCAGCAGCGCGGGACCGTGGCGTTCGCGTTCCGGGCGATCCCTTACGAGGTCAAGCAGATTCGCGAGCTGAATCTGCCGCCCGTGCTGGAAGAAATCGCCCTCAAGCCCCGCGGGCTCGTGCTGGTTACCGGCGTGACGGGCTCGGGGAAATCGACGGCGCTCGCCGCGATGATCAATCACGTGAATACGAACCGCCGCGTGAACATCATCACGATCGAGGACCCGATCGAGTTCCTGCACCGCGACCAGCACGCCAACATCTCGCAGCGCGAGGTGGGCAACGACACGCTGACGTTCAACTCCGCGCTGCGCCACGTGCTGCGGCAGGACCCCGATCTCATCCTCATCGGTGAGATCCGCGACATGGAGACGCTGGACACCGCGCTCAAGGCGGCGGACACGGGCCACATGGTGTTCTCGACGCTGCACACGACGGATACCACGCAAACGGTCAGCCGCGTGATTTCATTCTTCCCGCCGCATCAGCACGACGAAATCCGTCACCTCCTCTCGACCGCGCTGCAGGCGATCGTCTCGCTGCGGCTCGTGCCGCGCAAGGACGGCCGCGGCCGCGTGCCCGCGGCCGAAGTGCTGATCAACACCGCGGCGGTGGCCGACAACATTCGCGATCTTTCCAAGCAGCTCAACATTCCCGACCTCATCGCCGAAGGCTCGGTCCAGTATGGGATGCAGAGCTTCGACCAGTCGCTGTTCCACTGGTACAGCCAGGGCGTAATCAGCTACGAGAGCGCGATCTTCTACGCGACCAACCCGAGCGAGTTTGCCTTGAAGGTGTCGGGCGTCGATTCGTCCGGGAACCGGCTTGGCGGGGGCGGGGGAAGCACGGCCGGCATCGAGCTGACGCCGTAATGTTCAAGAAAGTGCTGATCGCCAACCGCGGGGAGATCGCCCTGCGGGTGATCCGCGCGTGTAAGGAACTGGGCGTCGAGACGGTGGCGGTGTACTCCGAAGCGGACCGCGAGTCGTTACACGTCCGGTTCGCCGACGACGACGTCTGTATCGGCCGCGCCCCGAGCCGGGACAGCTATCTCAACATCCCGCGTCTCATTGCGGCCGCGGAAATCACCGGCGCCGACGCGATCCATCCCGGGTACGGCTTTCTGGCCGAAAACGCGGAGTTCGCCGAGAAGGTGGCGGCCTCGAACATCACGTTCATCGGTCCCAGTCCCGACCAGATCCGCCAAATGGGCGACAAGGCGACGGCGCGCAAGCTGGCGAAAGAGCGGGGCGTGCCGACGGTGCCCGGCTCCCCGGGCCCGGTCGCGTCGCTGGAGGACGCCCAGGAGATCGCGGGCAAGATCGGCTTTCCCGTGATCATCAAGGCGTCCGCGGGCGGCGGCGGGAAAGGGATGCGTGTCGCGAACGAGGCCGATCAGTTCGGGCAGGCCTTCACCCTCGCCAAGCAGGAAGCGCTGGCGGCCTTCGGCTCGGACGAAGTCTACATCGAGAAGTATCTCGCGCGCCCGCGCCACATCGAAATCCAGATCATGGGCGACACGCACGGTAAGGTGATGCACTTGTGCGAGCGCGATTGCTCGGTCCAGCGGCGTCACCAGAAACTGGTCGAAGAAGCGCCGTCGCCGGCCGTGGATCAGACGTTGCGCGAGGACATCGGCGATGCGGCCGTGAAACTCGCCGAAGGCATCGGCTACGTCGGGGCAGGGACGATCGAGTTCCTGCTCGACTCCGACGGCTCCTTCCATTTCATGGAGATGAACACGCGCATTCAGGTCGAGCATCCGGTGACCGAGATGTGTACGAACTTCGATCTGGTGAAGGAACAGATCGCGGTGGCGGCGGGGGCGCCCTTGTCGTTCGTGATGAACGGGAACCGGCTCCGCGGCCACGCGATCGAGTGCCGGGTGAACGCCGAAGACCCGGGCCGCAATTTTCAGCCGTCGCCAGGCCTGATCACGGCGTATCATCCGCCGGGCGGTCCCGGCGTGCGGGTCGACACGCACATCTATGCCGGCTACACCGTGCCGCCCTATTACGATTCGCTGCTCGCCAAGGTCATCGTGCACGGCAACACGCGAACCGAGGCGCTCGCCCGCATGCGCCAAGCACTCGATTCCTTTATCATTGAGGGCGTGACGACGACGATTCCGTTCCTGGGCCGGGTCATGCGCCACCCGGACTTTGTCGCGGGCAAGGTCGATACGAAATTCCTCGAGCGCGAGCCGCACCTCCTCAAAGATCCGGCATGAAGATCGACGTGTACTTCACACCACTCGGCCTGACCGCGGGGGAGCTGACCGGCCGAGCGGTCGTCGTCATTGATGTGCTGCGGGCCACCAGCACGATCGTGACCGCGCTGGCCGCGGGCGCGAAGGCGATCGTGCCGGCCGCCAGCTCGGAAGAAGTCGTCCGGCTCACGGCGAATCTCGAGAAGAACGGGATCGTGCTCGCGGGGGAGCGCCGCTTGCAGAAGATCGAAGGGTTCAACCTCGGCAACTCGCCGCGGGAGATGACGAAGGATGCCGTCGGCGGCAAGACGCTGTTTCTCGCCACCACCAACGGCACGCCGGCGCTACTCGCCGCGCAGGGCGGCGATCCCGTGCTGGTCGCCGCCGCGTTGAACTTCAGCGCCGTGGCCGAGCGGGCGCGCCATCTGTTCACGGAGCGGGGCGAGCTGGTGATCATCTGCGCGGGCCGCGAGAAGCAGTTTGCGCTGGAGGATGCCTATACGGCGGGGCGCCTGATCAAGGCGGTGAAGAAGGGCGTGCCGCCGAAGAAGCTCACGCTCAATGACGCCGCGCAGGTCTCGCTCGATCTCGCGGCGCAGCAGGGCGGGTGGCAGGACGCGCTGGGCGCCAGCGATGCCGCGCGCCAGCTCGGCGAAGCGGGATTCGGCGAAGACGTGAAGTTTTGCGCCAATCCCGATCGCGTGGCGATCGTTCCGGTTTACGCGGACCGACGCATCGCGGCATGAATCCCAAGGCTCGGCAAGAGCTCGTCGGCATCGCGGCGCTGCTGGTGGGGTTTTTCCTCGGCCTGACGTTGTTGCCGGTGTCGTTTACGGGAAGCTGGGGACGCGCGATGGGCGCCGCGCTGTGGCAGGGGTTCGGCAGCGGCGCGATCGTCGTGCCGATCCTCGGCGTCGGGTGGGCGCTCGCCGCGTTCGACCGGCTGGGCGCGCTCACCTGGGGCCGCGCGGCGGTGCTCGGCGCCGGCCTCATTCTCCTCGTTCCCTACGGGGTCGCCGTCGCGATCTCCCCCACCTTCCCGCCCGATTACGCGAACTGGACGCGCAGCGAGCGACTGGTTGGCCTGTTCCCAGCGTTTCTCGCGACCGGCCTGGAAGGCGCCATCGGCACGGCGGGGGCGGTGCTGGCCGGCCTCTTCTCACTGTCCGCCCTTGGAATTCTGACGATTGGCTGGCATCCGCTGATGCTGTTGAGACAGCGGGAGGCGGGACGGGGGACGCGGGACGGGGAGTCCCACCGGAAGCCTGAGACACGCGTGGCGCGCGAAGCGCCGGAAGTTCCCATTCCAACGCGCACCGCGAAGGTGCAAAAGCCGCAAAAAGAGCGACCCGTCCCGCGTCCCCCGTCACCCGTCCCCGCCGGCACGCTCATCCCGCCAATCGAGTTGTTGACGGAAGGACCGGGGGCCGTGGAAGACGCCGACGCGGCGCAGATCGAAGACATGGGCCGACGACTGGTGTCGACGCTGGAGACGTTTCGCGTCGGTGCGCAGATCATCAATAAGACCGTGGGCCCGGTCGTCACGAGGTTCGAGCTCGAGCCGGGACGCGGCGTGAAGGTGGGACGCGTGTCGTCACTCGCCGACGATCTTGCCCTGGCGATGCGCGCGCAGTCGCTGCGCATCGTGGCGCCGATTCCGGGAAAGGCCGCCATCGGGATCGAGGTCCCCAATCCCACGCCGCGCCTCGTCCACGTGCGCGATTTGATCGACAGCGCGGAGTTTCGTCGGACGGCGCGCGTCCTCCCCGTCGTGCTCGGCCGCAACCTGGAAGGCGACGAGGTCGTCGATGATCTCCCGAAGATGCCGCACCTGCTTATCGCCGGCGCGACGGGCTCGGGAAAATCGGTGTGCATCAACGCGATCATCACGAGCCTGGTCTACGCGCATGGACCTGACAAGCTCAAGCTGCTCATGATCGACCCCAAGATGGTCGAGTTGTCGATGTACAGCGCGCTACCGCATCTCGGGTTGCCGGTCGTCACGAGTCATCACAGGGCGGCCAACGTGTTGAAATGGGCCGTGTGGGAGATGGAGCGGCGCTACCGTTTGCTGCACGCGAATCACGCGCGCAACATCACGGACTTCAACAAGAAGGTCGAAGCCAAAGCCCCACTCAAAGGGCCGCGCGAAACCCTGGCGACGCAAGCCGGGATTCAGAAGGAGCTGCCGCTCGATGCCGTGTACACGGGCGGCATCTTGCCGTACATCGTGCTGATCGTCGACGAGCTTGCGGACTTGATGCTGACCGTCCAGGGCGAGATCGAGACGCCCCTCGCGGTGCTGGCGCAGAAGGCGCGCGCGATCGGCATTCACTTGATTCTCGCGACGCAGCGTCCGTCGGTAAACGTCATTACGGGATTGATCAAGGCAAATTTCCCCTGCCGGATCGCGTTTCGCGTGTCGGCGAAAGTCGACAGCCGGACGATCCTCGATCAGAACGGTGCGGAAACCCTGCTCGGCAACGGTGACATGCTGTTTCTGCCGCCAGGAAAGAGCGAGCCCTTGCGCGTGCAGGGCGCGTTCATCTCGACCGATGAAACCGAGCGGCTGATGGAGTGGTACAAGGCGCACGCGGCGGCCGCGGTCCAGCCCCCGGGTACATCGATCGACGAGCAGGTGGCGGCGCTCGAGAAGGCGGAGAAGCAAGCGGAGGAAGGACGGGGGACCGGGGAGGGGGACGCTGGGGAACGAGATCCGCTGTTCCGGCAGGCCGCGGAGGTTTGCATTCAGAACCAGCTCGGCTCGACCTCGTTGCTGCAGCGGCGGATGAGTATCGGGTACGGGCGGGCCGCGCGCATCATCGATCAATTGGAGCTCGCTGGGATTCTGGGCCCCGCCAACGGATCGAAACCGCGCGACGTGCTCTTGGGCCTCGAAGAACTGGACGAGCTCACCGGACCCGAGAGTGCAAACTCGAGCAGCTAGAAATGATCCGTCACGCGTATTTGCGGTTATTGCGGACTGGCGAAGCCCGCTAATTTTGGGGCGTGTCGAGCGGCATCCACAGCGACCCGGAACATTGGAGCGATCCTCGTCAGCAACGAGGACTGGCCGGTGAAGAGCAGGCGATCCGTTACTTGCAGGCCTGCGGTTGGGAGATCGTCGCGCACCGCTTTCGCGTTGGACGGATCGAGCTGGACCTGATCGCGCGGCGCGGCTACCTGGTTGCCTTCTTCGAAGTGAAGACGCGGCGGGGGACCGCCTTCGGCAGTCCGTTCGAGGCCGTCACCGGCGCCAAGCGTCGCGAAATCGTGAAGGCGGCTCGGGTCTGGATGGACCGCTATGGCCAGCGGGGCGATGTGTATCGTTTTGATTGTATCGGCATTGTTGACAACAAGTTAGAGCATCTGGAGGACGCCTTCCGTCCTGGATGGCGGTGAAAGTGGTTTCGGTATATATTCGGGCCTTCGCTGGGGCATGGCCCCGGCGCTAACAGGAGGCTCGCCACCTATGTCGAGGTCAACCATGGCAGAACAGCAGCCGGCCAAGTCCTCCCCCTCTCTGACGGACGACCGCCGCAAAGCGCTGAACCTCGCGATCACCCAGATCGAGAAGACGTGCGGGAAGGGCTCCATCATGCGGATGGGCGCCGACTCACCCCAGGTACGGGTGGCCGGAATCTCGACCGGCGCCATCAATCTCGATGCGGCGATCGGCATTGGCGGCATTCCCCGTGGTCGCGTCACGGAAATCTTCGGGCCCGAATCCAGCGGCAAGACGACGCTCGCCCTGCACGTCGTCGCGCACGCCCAGCGCGCAGGCGGTGCGGCCGCCTATATCGATGCCGAGCATGCCCTCGATGTGGAGTACGCCAAGAAGCTGGGTGTGGACATCGAGAATTTGCTGGTCTCGCAGCCCGACACGGGAGAACAGGGCCTCGAGATCTGCGAAATCCTGGTGCGTTCGGGCGCGGTGGACGTCGTGGTGGTCGATTCCGTCGCCGCACTCGTCCCCAAGGCCGAAATCGAGGGGGAGATGGGCGATTCGCTGCCGGGGCTGCAGGCCCGACTCATGAGTCAGGCGCTGCGCAAACTCGCCGGCGCGATCAACCGCTCGCGCACCGCCGTGATCTTCATCAATCAGCTGCGCGAGAAGATCGGGATCATGTTCGGAAATCCCGAAACGACGAGCGGTGGCCGCGCGCTGAAATTCTACGCCTCGGTGCGGCTCGACATGCGGCGCATCGGGCCGGTCAAGGAGCGCGAGGTCGTCATCGGCAACCACGTGCGCGTGAAGGTGGTGAAGAACAAGGTGGCGCCGCCGTTCCGTCAGGCGGAGTTCGACATCATGTTCGACGAAGGGATCAGCCACGAGTCGTTGCTGGTGGATATCGCGGCGGAGGCGGGAATCATCGAGAAGTCAGGCGCCTGGTACTCGTACGGCAAAGAGCGGATCGGGCAGGGGCGTGAGAACGCCAAGCTGTATCTGAAGGACCACCCGGACATGTCGGCCGAAGTCGAGACGCGCGTGAAGGAGCACCTCGGCGTCGGTCCCGTCGCTGATGCGGGTGGCGCAGTTGCCGACGAGGAGAGCGCCCCGAGCGAAGAGTGATTCTCACCGGACTCGCTCCCGATCCACGCCGGCCGGACTATAGGTTGGTCGACGTGGATCGGGGGCGTTTCGCATCCCTCCGGGCCACAGATCTCGCAGACCTTGACCTGCGGATCGGCGCAGAAATTCCCGCTGGTCTACTCGAGCGCCTCCAGGAGCTGGCCGATCTCGAAGCCGCGCACCGCGCCGCGCTTCGCGCGCTGGCGCGCCGGGCGCACGCGCGCTTCGATCTGCGGCGCCGCTTGCTCCAGAAGCAACACCCTGCCGCGGCCGTCGATGGCGCGCTGGCCCGGCTGAGCGCTGCCGGCCTGCTCGACGATACACGCTTCGCTGTCGACTACGCGGCCGTGAAGGCGCGCCGGGGACGCGGTCCCGCGCGGCTCATCGCTGACCTGCTCGCCCAAGGCGTGGATCGTCGGGTGGCGGAGGAAGCGGTGCGCGCCGCGCTCGCGTCCGAAGGCGTCGATCCGGCGCTGGCGGTGCGTACACTCGCGGCGAAGCGGGCCAGGCAGCTCGCGGGGCTGCCGCCAGCGGTGCGGAAGCGGAGGCTCGTCGCGTTTCTCATTCGTCGCGGCTTTAACGGGGGCGCAATCCGGGAGGTGGTGGAATCCCTTAACTCCTAGTTACACTATATTTTACCGCCATGAAGTCCTCCGACATCCGCCGCAAGTTCATCGACTACTTCAAGGGCCAGCGGCACCAGGAGGTGCCAAGCTCTTCGCTGGTTCCGGCGGACGACCCCACCCTGCTGTTCACGAACGCCGGCATGGTGCAGTTCAAGCGCGTGTTCCAGGGTCTGGAACGTCGTGACTATGCGCGCGCGGTCACCTGCCAGAAGTGCGTCCGCGCGGGTGGGAAGCACAACGATCTGGAGCAGGTCGGCCACACGGCCCGTCACCACACGTTCTTCGAGATGCTCGGCAACTTTTCGTTCGGCGACTACTTCAAGAAGGAAGCGATCGCATACGCCTGGGAATGGGTGACGAGCAGCCAGTGGCTCGGCATCGATCCCGACCGCCTGTATGTGACGGTGCACCATTCCGACGATGAAGCGCGCAAGCTGTGGAGGAAGGTCACGGGAATCGCGGACGGCCGCATTTTTGGCCTGGGCGACAAGGACAACTTCTGGCAGATGGGCGATACCGGACCGTGCGGACCGTGCTCCGAGATTCTGGTCGACATTCGGGGGAAGGGGGACGGGGGAAGGGGGAAGGGTGCCCCCAGCATGGACGAGTTCATCGCGCTGAGCGAGGAGGGGCAACTCCTCGAGATCTGGAATCTCGTCTTCATGCAGTTCGACCAGCAGCCCGACGGCAAGCGTAACCCGCTCCCGAAGCCTTCGGTCGATACGGGCGCCGGCCTCGAGCGCATCACGTCGGTGATGCAGGGTGTCCCGACCGATTACGACACCGACGTGTTCCAGCCGCTCATCGCGCACGCGGTGGAGGTCGTTGGGCGGTCCTACGACCGCGGTCCGGCGGGCGCGCCCTACCGTGTGCTGGCCGACCACGCACGCGCCGTGACGTTCCTGCTGGCCGATGGCGTCTATCCGTCCAACGAGGGCCGCGGGTATGTGTTGCGGCGCATCCTCCGCCGGGCGGTACGCCACGCCTGGTTGCTGGGTCGCCGCGAGCCGACCCTGGCGCCCCTGACGCGCGCCGTCACGGGAACGATGGGCGACGTCTATCCCGAGCTCGTCGCCAAGGAGCCGCACATCGAACGCGTGACGCGCGCGGAAGAGGAGCGGTTTCTCGAGACGATCGAAGGCGGGCTCGCCCGCATGGAGGAGCTGCGACATCAGCCGGTCATTTCCGGAGAGGACGCGTTCAAGCTGTACGATACGTACGGGTTCCCGCTCGATCTCACGCAGATGATCGCTGCGGAACACAGGCACACCGTAGACGTCGAGGGGTTCGAGAAGGCTCTCGGGCAACAGCGCAGTCGATCGAGGGCGGCGCGAAAGGCGGCGGCGGGGGGCGGCGAAGGGCGGCGAAGGGGCGGCGAATGGGTCGAGGTGAAGAAGAAGGGCAAGCAGAAGTGGATCGGCTACGACGCCACCAAGGCCGAGACCGAGCCGATCGCGTTTCGCCAAACCGGGGACCAACTCGAGCTGATTCTCGAAGAGAATCCGTTCTACGCGGAGTCGGGCGGTCAGGTCAGCGACACCGGTGTCGTGAAAGGCGACGGATGGGAGCTCACGGTCGAAGATGTGGAGAAGGTGGACGGCCGGTCCGCCGTAGTTGGTACGTTCGGGGAGACATTCGAGCCGACGCCCGCCCGCGCGCAGGTCAACGAGGCGCGACGCCGCAACATCGAGCGCAATCATACGGCGACGCACCTCGTGCACGCGGCGTTGCGCAAAATCCTCGGCACGCACGTGCGTCAGGCGGGCTCCGTAGTGGCTCCGGAACGGTTGCGCTTCGACTTTAGTCACCACGGCCCGATCAAAGGCGATCAGCTGGGGGCGATCGAGGCCGAGGTGAACACCCACGTCTGGGAAAACCTGCCCATCGAAACCCGGCAGCTGGCGTATAAGGACGCCGTGGCCGCGGGAGCGATGGCGCTGTTCGGCGAGAAGTACGGCGACGTGGTGCGCGTGGTGGATGTCCCCGGTGTGTCGCTCGAGCTGTGCGGCGGCACCCACGTCGCCTCGACGGGGCAGCTCGCGCTGTTTCGCTTCACGCACGAAACCGGCGCGGCGGCTGGTGTACGACGGATCGAGGCGCTCACGGGGCCGGCGGCCTACCGCTACGCGCTCGAGCTGCAGCAACGGCTTTCGGAGGCGGCGGGATTGCTGAAGACACAGCCCGAGCACCTGGCCCGGCGCATCGAAGCGATGCTCGAGGAGAATCGCAAGCTCGAGAAGCGAATCGATGAGTTACTGAGGGGACGGGGGACGGGGGACGAGGGAAGCGTCGAGCGAATCGGTGACGTCGAATTGCACATTTCGGAATCCGATCTCGAGGATCGCAATCAGATCGCGGTTCTCATGGACGGCTTCCGCGCGCAGCACAAAGGCGCTATTTCCGTGCTGTTCACGAAAGGCCAGCGGGCGGGCATCCACGTGGCCGTCACGGATGATCTGGTGTCCAAAGGCATCAAAGCGGGTGACATCGCGAATGCGTCGGCCGGCGTCGGCGATCCCGGCAAGCTCGGCGAGGCGCGAGCCCGCACGGCCGACATCGTGCGAGACTTCGCGCGATGACGCGCGAGCAGATTCTGGCCTGGCTCGATGCGCGCCGGCCGGCGCCGCCCGCCACGCTGCGACGGCGATTGCGTGACGCGGTCCACGATGCGCCGCTCCGTCTTTCCGCCCATCTGGCACAGCTCGGCGATGAGCTGCTTGCCAAGGTCGGCGGGGGGGGCGGGCGTGAGCTGGCGCTCGATCTGCTCGCCGCTGACGCGTTTGCGACCTACGCTTTCGAGGCCCAGGCCGAGGAGGACTCCATCCATGAGACTTGATGGTCAGGGATTGCTCGTCCTCGTGGATCCCGTGCGGACCGATGGCGCGGCGGCCGCGCGCATCGGTCGCGCGGCCAAAGCGGCGGGTGTGCGTGGCTTCCTGATCGGTTCGTCGTTCGACGGCGCGGCACAGACGCACGCAGTCGCCCGGGCGCTGCGGGAGAGTGCGCCCGGCGTCCCCGTCGCGTTGTTTCCGGGCTCCGCGATGCAGCTCACCGATCAGGTGGATCTCGTGCTGTTCTTGTCGCTCGTCTCCGGGCGCAATCCCCAATACCTGATCGAGGAGCACGTTCGCGCCGTGCCCTTTCTACGGCAACATCCCGTGCCGACATTGTCCACGGCGTACATCCTGATCGACGGCGGCCGCGTGACGAGCGTGGAATCCGTGAGTCAGACGCGGCCGCTCCCCGCGGACAAGCCCGAGCTCGCCGCCGCGCACGCGACCGCGGCCAGCCTCATCGGCATGCAGGCGATCTATCTCGATGCGGGGAGCGGCGCCGACCGGCCGGTATCGACCGACGTCATTCGGGCGTGTCGCGCGGCGGTGCCCAACCGGCCGTTGTTCGTCGGGGGCGGGATCCGCATGCCGGAGCAAGCCCATGTCGCGCGCCAGGCGGGCGCCGATTTCGTCGTGATCGGCACCGTGCTGGAGCAGGAGCCCGGCGTCACGGAGCTGGAGGCGTTCGTCGAGGCTGTGCGGTGACCGTCGCGAAAATTCGCGAGTCCTTGGGCGGTCTGGCAGCACTCGCCGGCCGCGTCGCCGCAGAACAGGCGGATGCGATCGCGGCCATCGCTGCGCGGTACGAGCAGACGTTGCGCGGGGGCGGAACGCTCTTCTTTGCCGGCAACGGCGGCAGCGCCGCGGATGCGCAGCATATCGCGACCGAGTATGTCGTCCGCTATCAGACCAACCGGCCCGCGATGCGCGCCGTCGCCCTCACCACGGATACCTCCCTCTTGACGGCGTGCGCCAATGACATGGGTTTCGACGAGGTGTTCGCGCGCCAGGTCGAGGCGCTGGCCGAACCGGGCGATCTGCTCGTCCTGCATTCGACCTCGGGAGAAAGTCCCAACGTGATCCGCGCCGCGCAATCCGCCAAGTCGCGAGGGGTCGGAGTGGTGGCGCTGTTGGGGAAAACCGGAGGACAGCTGAAAGACCTCGCCGATGTTGCGCTGATTGTTCCCGCCACCGACACGGCGCGCATCCAGGAGCTGCACCTCGCCATTCAACACGTGATCTGCGATCTGGTGGAGGATCGGCTCAAGGGATGATCAACCTCGCCGGGAAGTGCGCGTTCGTGACGGGCGGCAGCAGAGGCATCGGGCGCGCGACGGCGCTGCTCTTGGCGCGGGCTGGGGCGAAAGTCGCCGTCGGCTACCGCACGCGCAAACCGGCCGCGGAGTCCCATCTTAGCGCCGTCGTGCGCGGCGATCTCGGCACCGCCACCGGCGCCAGTAAGGCGGTGGCTGAGGCGCTGCGCGCGCTCGGGGGGACGCTGGACATTCTCGTGGTCAATCACGGCGTGTGGCCTCCGGACAACGTCCCGCTCGCCAAGATGACCGACGAGCAGTGGGAGTTCACACGCCGCGCGAACCTCGACGGCCTCATCTACGTTTGCCGCGCGGCCATTCCGAACATCCCCGCCGGCGGGACGATCGTGCTTGTCTCCTCGACGGCCGGCCAGCGCGGCGAGGCGTTTCATACGGATTATGCGGCGACCAAGGGCGCGGTCATCTCCATAACGAAATCGCTCGCCGTTGAGCTCGCGCCCAAGATCACGGTGAACTGCGTTGCCCCGGGGTGGGTGGACACGGACATGTCGCGACCAGCATTCGGGACACGGGACACGGGAAACGGGAAACGTGCGATCGAGGCTACTATACCACTCGGTCGGGTCGCTTCAGCGGAGGACATTGCAGGTCCGATCGTGTTCCTTTGCTCACCGCTCGCGCGTCACATTACCGGTGAGATCCTGAACGTGAATGGTGGCTCGGTGTTGTGTGGATGAATACCGCGTCTCGTTTCCCGTTTCCCGTGTCCCGATGACGTTCCCCGCGCAACTCCCCATTCCCAATGAAGTGCTGAAAATCGCCAAAAAGCTGGAAGACGCGGGCTACGAAACGTGGTGCGTGGGCGGCGCGATCCGCGACAATCTCCTCGGCCTCCAGAATCACGACTTCGATCTCACCACCTCGGCGCCGCCGGCCGAGGTGCAAAAGATCTTCAAGCGCACCGTCCCGGTGGGCATCGAACACGGCACGGTCGCGGTGCTCGATGGCGCCAACCAGCCGCACGAGGTCACGACCTTTCGGAAGGACATTCACACCGACGGCCGGCATGCCGTCGTCGAGTTCGGCGTCTCGCTGATGGACGACCTGGCGCGGCGCGATTTCACGATCAATGCCATCGCCTACCATCCGATCCGGCACGAGTGGCGCGATCCCTTTCAGGGGGAGCAGGACCTCGCGAAGAAGCTGATCCGCTCCGTCGGCGATCCCAACTGGCGGTTTCAAGAAGACTATCTGCGGATCTTGCGCGCCCTGCGGTTCAGCGCGCGTTTCGAGTTCCGGATCCATGCCCGCACGTTGGAAGCGGCGAAAGCGAACGCGCAGGGATTGGCGCAACTCTCCGCGGAGCGGGTGAGGGACGAATGGTTCAAGGGTCTGAAGACCGCAGTGCGCCCGTCGAAACTCGTTGCACTGTGGCGAGATGTGGGCGCTAGTCGAATCTGGCTTCCCGAGATGCGGGATGCGGGAAACGGGATGCGCGATGGTTTGAAGGAGGTCGATAAGCTGCCGCGGGATCCGGTACTGATGACGGCGTTCCTCGCAAAAGACCCGGCATCGCTGTTGACTCGGCTAAAATGCTCGAGCCGGGACATCGAGCGAGGGCGTGCCATCGCTGCATGGCGTGACCGATACCCCGAGGCACGAGATCAGGCGGCGGTCCGTCGCTGGCTTTCACAAGCGGGCGAGGCTGCTGGTGACCTCCTCGCCATTCAGAGGGATGCGAAACTGCAGGCGACGATCGCGGTCATCAAGCGTCGTAATGACCCGCTCACGCTCAAGGATCTCGCGGTCCGGGGCGATGACCTTATCGAAGCGGGGGTTCGTTCCGGTCCGGAGGTTGGGGATACGCTGCAACGGTTGCTTGACGAGGTGCTTGAAGATCCTACCCGCAATACCCGCGAGTATCTGCTCTCCCGTGTCTAAGGCACTATTATTTGCGCTAGTTGCCGCCGCCGGCAATGTCCTGGGCGCGCTCGCGGTGACCCGGCGTGCGGCGCTCGAGCTCAAGGTGATCGAACATCTGCTTGCGTTCGGCGCCGGTTTCATGTTGTCGGTTGCCATCATCGAGCTCTTGCCTGAGGCGTTCTTGCGCAGTGGCGCAACGGTGGCGCCCGTTTTGGTTCTCGCAGGATACCTGGCGGTGCATTTCACGCAGCACACCCTCACGCCGCATTTCCACTTCGGCGAAGAGACACACACGATCAGTTCGGTCGCCGGCACATCCGCGCTCGTAGGCCTCTTGTTGCACACGTTCTTCGATGGTGTGGCCATTGCGAGCGCATTTCTGGTCCGTCCGGGGCTTGGCCTGATGGTTTTCGTCGCCATCTTCCTTCACAAACTTCCTGAAGGAGTGACCATCTCGAGCATTATGATGGCGGGTGGGCGGACCCGTCGCGGCGCGCTGGGAGCAGCGGCTCTGCTCGGTGCTGCGACGCTCGCCGGGGTGATCCTGACGGATCAACTCGGGTTTCTCGTGCAGCATGGCTTGGCACTTTCGGCGGGGGTCGCGATTTATGTGGCGGCGTCGAATCTTGTGCCGGAACTTCAAGGAAAGCACGGTTGGACCATGCCGGCCGCATTCTTCGCCGGGTCCCTAGTATTTTTCTTGACCAAAGTTCTCGTGACGTCCACGGGGTGATCGTGAGTTTTGTCGTGACCGAACCGACGTTATTCCAGCGTTCCACCGAGCCGCTAGCCGCCAGGATGCGTCCCAAGACGCTCGAGCAGTTCCTCGGCCAGGAGCACCTCCTCGGTCCGGGAAAGGCGCTCGGCGATCTCATCCGCCGCGGCGACGTCGGCTCCTGCATTTTCTGGGGACCGCCCGGGTCCGGCAAGACCACGCTCGCCAGGATCATCGCCAACTACACCGACCGGCACTTCGAGCCGTTTTCCGCTGTGACCGAAGGCGTCGCGCGCGTGCGCGAAATCATCAAGGAAGCGGAGGACCGGCTCAAGTATCAGGGGCAAGGCACGATCCTCTTCTGCGACGAGATCCATCGCTTCAACAAGGCGCAGCAGGATGCGTTTCTGCCGTGGGTCGAGAACGGCATCATCACGCTCATCGGCGCGACGACGGAGAACCCGAGTTTTGAGTTGACCAGCGCGTTGTTGTCGCGCTGCCGGGTGTTCGTGCTCGAGCCGCTGACTGATGAGCATATCCGGACGGTGATCGAGCGGGCGCTCGATCAAGGGGGAGGGGGGACGGGGGACGCGGCACGGGTACTGCGCGAAGACGCGATTGCGCTTCTCGTCACGCATGCGCAAGGCGATGCGCGCCGGGCGCTCAACACACTCGAAGCCGTCCTCAAACACATCAACGCGTCGCACCCGTCCCCCATCCCCCGTCCCGCGTCCCCGGAAGTCGTACGTCAGGTCCTCGAGCGTCCGTTGCCGGCCTACGACAAAGCCGGCGAGCAGCATTTCAATCTGATCTCGGCGTTGCACAAGGCGGTGCGCGGATCCGATGTCGATGGAGCGCTGTACTGGCTCGCTCGGATGCTGGCCGGCGGCGAAGATCCGCTCTACATCGCGCGACGGCTGGTGCGGATGTCGATCGAGGACATCGGCCTGGCGGATCCGCGCGGACTGACGGTCGCGCTGGCGGCCAAAGACGCCTATCACTTCCTCGGCAGTCCGGAAGGAGAGCTAGCGCTTGCCGAAGCGACGATCTATCTCGCGACTGCGCCCAAATCCAATCGCGGGTACGTGGCGTTCGGAGAAGCGCAGGCCGCAGCCGAGGCGCACCCCGCCGAGCCGGTACCGCTGCACATCCGTAACGCGCCCACGCCACTCATGAAGGAGCTGGGATATGGTGCGGGCTACAAGTACGCGTTCGACTCCGAGAACGCCTACGTGCCTCAGGAGTACCTGCCGGAGGCGCTGCGCGGGGCCAAATGGTACGAGCCGACGGCGTTCGGGTACGAGAAGACCATTGGGGAGCGGATGGAGTTCTGGGAGATGATCAAGCGAAAAGCGGCGAGTGCAGAACGGGAAACCTGATAAACGACACATCCTTCCTTTCTACTGTAAGCGTACTGCAACAACTCTAGGCGCCGCAGGATCGTCGTATCTCCGTCCCGACGCAACACCGTATCACGAGGCGCGGCAAGCGCTTAATTCGTTTGGCGCCCGGAAATCTCCCTTGACTGGGCAGGTACGGGGGTTGCGACCCCCGGGGCGGGGTCGCCGCACAGGACCCTATGTCCTGAGCCCAGGGGATTCCGATGCTGGCAGGTGGTGTGCAGTGCCTTGTGACCGGTGGTGCGGGCTTCATCGGGTCCCACGTAGCAACTCGGCTGGCCGCGCTGGGGTGCCGGGTGCGTGTCGTGGACGACCTCAGCACTGGCGATGAATCCAACCTCACAGAGCTCGCGGGAAGGATCGAGTTTCTGCGCGGCGATCTCTGCGACCCGGAGGTGTGCCGGCAGGCGGTCGAAGGGGTCGCGGTGGTATTTCACCTCGCCGCGATCCCGAGCGTTCCACGCTCGCTCGAAGACCCGTGGCGAAGCCACGACGCAAACGTCAACGCGACCATGCGCCTGCTCGAAGCCTGCCGCAAGGCCGGCGTGCGGCGCGTCGTGTATTCGAGCTCGAGTTCCGTTTACGGGGATTGCGTAGTCCTGCCAAAGGTCGAGACCGCCGAGCCGTTGCCTCGCTCACCCTACGCCACTTCGAAGCTTGCGGGTGAGCAGTACGTCCTGGCGTATGCGCGGGCGGGGCTCATTGAAGGCGTCGCCCTCCGGTACTTCAACGTATTTGGTCCACGCCAGAGTCCGCACTCGGCGTATGCGGCGGTAATCCCAGCCTTTCTCTCAGCCGCAGCCGAAGGGCGACGGCCCGTTGTGTTCGGCGACGGATCGCAGACACGAGATTTCACCTTCGTCGACAACGTCGTGGAAGCAAACATTCTGGCCGCCACCAGGCCGCGCGAGGCGGCGAATGGCTGGGTGGTGAACGTGGGTGCGGGAGTGCGGACGTCATTGCTCACGCTGCTGGATGTGATCCGGAACGTCACGGGGCGTGCGATCCACCCTGAGTGTCGCTCCTCCCGGCCGGGCGACGTCCACGATTCGCTTGCGAGTCTCGACCGCGCAGCGCAGGTGCTTCACTATCGACCTGCGGTCGGCCTCGAGGAAGGGCTGCGCAGGACTTGGGCCTGGTTCACCCAGGCCGCCTCGCATGCGCCAGCGCCGCGGGTGCGGGACCGGTCGCGGGCAATAGCTGCACCGGCTGCGTCGGGGTCATAGCCTGAGCTGGGATGGGGGTAGTCAGTTGGCGACTGTGGCAAGCTCGCTTTCCGTATTCCCCGCGAAACCGGTGCCGGTGTTGTGGCGCGGGGCGCCGTGGCTTGCCCTTGGCTTGATGATCGTCGTGGTCGCGCGCGTACAAGAGCTCTTCAGCCCCCTTGCCGCGCTGCGACCTGGGCTCGTGGGATCCGCCGCCGTAGTTCTGGTCCTGCTCGTCACGGCGAACGCACTGACCTGGCATTGGTTGTGGCGGTCGCCCGCGACGCGGTTGCTGAGCGCTTATGCGGCTTGGCTGACGATCACGGTGCCATTCGCGCTGTGGCCGGGTCTCGCCTTCGCCACGTGGAGCCACGTGCTGCCCGTCGTGGGCATGTACGTGGCGATCGTGATGTGCCCCCCGACCTGGAAGAGTCTCGACCGCCTGCTGCTCGGTCTCGTCATTACTCTCGCGGCATTTGCGGTGGGCTCGTTGTTGCGAGGGGCAGTAATCGTGGGCGGCCGGCTGCTCCCGCTCGGAGATACCTACGATCCGAACGACATGGCGGCAGCGATGGCGGTCGGGTTCACGCTGGCGTTGGGCTTGATCAGTCGTACGCGCGGCGTCCGACGCCTCGCCGTGGCGGTCGCTGGGCTGGTGCTCGTGATCACCGTGCTGGAGTCAGGGTCTCGCGGCGGAGTTCTCGCTCTGGGTGTCGGCGGCGGGGTCTTCGTTGCGGGCCAACCGGGCCGACGCCGCTTCGCGTATGTGGCGGCACTGGCAATCACCGCAATGGTCGCGTGGCAAGCCGCTGGGCCGTCGCTGCGCGACCGTTTTGCGACGTTGCTCGAGCTTCAAAGCGATTACAACGTCCAGGACAACACGGGGCGCCTCGCCGTGTGGAAGCGCGGCATGAGTTACGCCGCTGATCACCCGTTGCTGGGCGTGGGAGCGGGCAACTTCGAAATCGCCGAGGGCGCGTCGCTGAGCGGCGAGCGCGGAAAGTGGAGCGCGCCGCACAACGCGTACATCCAGGCGTTTGCGGATCTGGGTATCGTGGGCGGTGTGCTGTTCCTGTCGCTTATCGGTGTGACGGTATCGTCGGCGCGGCGCCTCTGGCGTCCCCGCCTGTCGCGTGGCACCGCATCGCGCCACCGCCCGGAGCTGTTGGCTGCGCTCTTGGCCTTCTGCGTCGCGGCGCTCTTTCTGTCCCTCGCCTATTCCGGTATGCTCGTCGCGCTCATCGGGCTCACCGGACTCGCCGCCGGTGCCGCAAGGCGCGAGGCCCATTGAACGAACCCCATGCCCCTGGTTCCTTCGGGCCCGCGCGCCGGCTCCGCATTGCGGCGCTGGTGGCGACCGAGCAAGTGTCGGGCCCTGGACGGCAGCTCGCGGCGCTCGCGGAGCGCGCCTCCGGGGCCGGCGTCGACTTTCTGGTGGTCGTGTTCCACCGGAGCGGGCGACCGGCGCCAGACCTCGCTCGCTATCTCGACGACCGTGGTGTGCCGCATCGCGTCGTCGAAGACCGAGGCCCGCTCGATTTGAGACTCCTCACCCAGGTGGGACGTGTGCTGGCGGATTGGCAACCGGCCATCGTACAGACACACAGTTTCAAGGCGACGGCCGTCGCATTTGCCCTGCGAGCGATGGGCGCCTCGTGGAAATGGGTGGGGTGTTTTCACGGGCTCACGACGGAAAACGGCAGGGCCCGATTCTACCACTGGGTGGACCGGCGGCTGCTGGGCTCGGCGGACGGTATTGTCGTGATGTCCCAAGAACAGGTGAGGCACTTCACTCGATGGGGAACCAAGGTGCGCGTCGTGCCTAACGCGACACTTGATTTGCCACCACCTCCGAGCTCGGTGGAGAGCGAACTCCTCCGCGACCGCTTGCGCCGGCTCCCACATCCCGTGATCGGCGTAGTGGGGCGGTTGAGTCCCGAGAAGGGTGTGGACGTGTTCATCGAGGCTTGCGCGCTGCTGGCGACGCGACGGCCCGCCTTTTCTGCAATCATCGCGGGAGATGGTCCGGAGCGACAGCGCCTCGAGGCGCTGTGCCGGCGCTTGTCGCTCGAACGACGTGTGCTCTTCCTCTCCCACGTGCGTGACGTGGGAGTCGTGTACCGCCAGCTCGATCTTTTGGTGCTCCCGTCTCGCAGCGAAGGCCTCCCCAATGCCCTGCTGGAGGGGCTGCAGACCGATGTGCCGATCGTGGCTACGCGGGTCGGCGCGATCCCCGACGTGATCGGGTCGTCTCCGGCCGCCGTCCTCGTGCCGCCCGAATCGGTGGGCGCGCTGACGGAAGGCATGGATGCGGCTTTGGCGGGCGGGAGCACGCCCGGTGCGCGAGCAGCACGCCAGGAAATCGCGAGACGGTTCTCCCCATCGCGACGCGTCGCCGATCACCTCGCGCTCTACCGGGATGTCCTGCACGGGCCGCCCCCGCCCCCCCAGATGCCACGAGAGGCTGCCGTCCGTGCGCATTGAAATGGTGCTGCCGACGCTCGACGCCGCGGGAATGGAGGTCATGGTCGCGAATCTCACGCGCGGCCTGGTGGGGCGCGGGCACCAAGTGGGCGTAACCTGTCTCGAGGAGGACGGGCTCATCGCGGACGAGCTGCGTGCCGTGGGGGTTCGCGTTGCGGTTATCCGTAACCCCGGCTTTCGCGGCGTACTCCGTCCGACACGGTTGGAAGCTTGGCTCCGGCAGGTTCGTCCCGACCTCGTGCACGCCCACAGCGGCGGGTGGCTGAAGGCCGCGCGGGCGGCGCACCGGGCGGGAGTGCCGCACGTCGTGCACACCGTCCATGGGTTGCTGGACCATGAACCGTGGCACGGTGTGCTGTTCAAGCGCTGGGCTACGCGATACACCGCCCGTGTGATCGCCGTGTCCGAGCCGCTGCGGCAATATCTCCTGCGCGTGGTGCGGCTGCCGCCGGCGAAGACCACGCTCGTCCCGAACGGAGTGGATGTGCAAGAATTCTACCCAGGCCCACGCCGCAGCGGATGGCGCAGCGCGATGGGGATCGGGCCCGATGCGCCGGTGATTGGCAACGTAGCCCGTTTGGACACTGTGAAGAACCATGCCGATCTGATCGTTGGCTTTGCCAGGATGCGAGCTGAGGCTCCGGAAGCCGTGCTGGTGATTGCCGGAGACGGTCCGCTCCGCCGAGACCTGGACGCACGAGCTGCGGCGCTGGGCGTGTCTCAGCAGATCCGGTTCTTGGGCCAGACCAGAGACATCGCGGCCTTGTACCGCGAATTCGACCTCTTCGTCCTGTCGTCACATGCCGAGGGCACGTCCCTCAGCGTGCTCGAGGCGATGGCGAGCGGAGTTTGCGTTGTGGCGACCGCCGTCGGAGGGACGCCGGCGCTGCTTGGCAGTGGTGCGGTCGGCTGCCTGGTTCGGCCGGGTGATCCCACCGCGCTCGCGGCGGCCATGACGGCCCTGATTCGCGATCCGCGGCGGCGGCGAGAATTGGCAGAGGCGGGCCGCAGCGCCGTCGTCGCCAGGTATAGCCTTGAAACAATGGTAGACCGGTACGAGCAGGAATACCACCGGCTCATCGGCGCGCAGCACGCACGCGTCCAACAGCGTGCGGTGTAGCGATCATGACACCTCGACGTACCGCACTCAGAGCCGTTTTTGATGGCTTGGCCAGCCTCGTCGTGTTGCCACTCGTGGGCGCGTACCGCCTCGCCGCGGCCCTATGGCCGGCACGCCAGGACGACCTGTTCCAGGGGTACAGCGAGCTGCTCAGTCTCTGGCCGGGCATGAGCGGGAACGTCATACGCCGGGCTTTCTATCGATCCACGTTACGACGCTGTTCGGCGGAGTGCGCGATCGGGTTCGGCACGCTCTTCGCAACGGCGGAGGTGGATATCGGCGAGCACGTCTACATCGGCGCCAAGTGCATGATCGGACATGTCACCATCGGTGATCACGCGCTGATCGGCTCCAACGTCGATATCCTGAGCGGCAAGCGGCAACATCACTTCGATCGCCTCGATGTGCCTATCAGGTTGCAGGGCGGCACATACACGCGCGTGACGATCGGTGCCGACGCGTGGGTCGGGAACGGTGCGACGATTCTGGACGACGTGGGGTCCCAGGCAATCGTTGCCGCTGGAGCGGTGGTGGTGAAACCGGTGCCCCCCCGGGCCATCGTGGGTGGAAATCCGGCGACCGTGCTGGGACATCGGGAGCGCATCGGGCACGAGCGGGAACAGGAACGTCGTGGACGTCGCGAGCACGTCCCGCCGGAAGTGGAGGTGTCGTAATGTGCGGCATCGTGGGAGGGCTTGCGCTCGGGAGGGACGTGCTGGTCGAACGCGAGCGGGTCTGCCGGATGGCGACGCTGGTTGCGCACCGCGGTCCCGACGACGAGGGATGGTGGGGCGATGCGACCGGTCGCGTCGCGTTGGGGCACCGGCGACTCTCGGTGATCGATGTGGCAGGTGGCCACCAGCCCATGTCCAACGACTCGGGCACGGTCGTGCTCGTGTTCAACGGCGAGATCTACAACTACCGAGAGGAACGGGAGGCCCTGGCCGCCAGCGGGATCACGTTCCGGACGAATTCGGACACGGAAGTGCTGCTGCGGTTGTACGAGCGCTATGGAAGCGAGTGCGTGCATCGTCTGCGGGGCATGTTCGCGTTCGCGCTGTGGGATGCGACTCGCCAGGAGCTGCTCCTGGCGCGGGACCGCGTGGGCAAGAAGCCGCTCTTCTATACGCTGGAGGATGGGTGCTTCTACTTCGCCTCCAGCTTGAACGCGCTCCGTGAGACGGGGAACCGTGCAGGACGCGTGAACCTCGAAGGACTGGACGCGTTTCTCAGTCTCGGCTACATCCCGGCCCCGCTCTCGATCTGGCAGGGAATCTCGAAGGTGCCCGCGGGTACGCTGCTACGGGTGAGCCCTGCGGGCATCCAGGCGACACGGTATTGGCACTTCGAGACCGAACGGGAGGCGTTCCCCGGAACCTTCGCCGACGCCGTGGATCGGCTCGACGACTTGCTCACGACGGCGGTCGCTCTGCGCCTGCGCAGCGACGTGCCCCTCGGCGTCTTTCTCAGCGGTGGGATCGACTCGAGTCTCGTCACCGCGATCGCGAAGCGGCAATCGACCAGCCCGACGCTGACGTTTTCGATCGGCTTCGACGACCCGACTTTTGACGAGGCGATGTACGCCGAACAAGTTGCGGCGCACCTGGGGACGGAACATCACACCTTCCGCGGGCGTCCCGAGATGTTGCATATCGTTCCGGAAGTCGTCCGGCACTTCGGTGAGCCGTTCGCCGACTCCTCCGCGCTGCCGACGTTCATCCTGGCCCGGGAGACACGCCGGCACGTCACGGTCGCGCTGACCGGAGACGGTGGCGACGAGGGGTTCGGCGGCTACGATTGGTACGGGACCGCGGCTCGACTGAACCGGCTGAGTCACTTCGTCCCGAGACCCGTGGCACGAGCGGCCTCCGTCGCATCGAGTGCGTTCGAAGGGCGGTGGCCGACCCTCCAGCGCGCGCGGCGGGGGTTGCACATTCTCGCCATGTGCGAGCCCGAGCGGTTTGGCGCCCTGCGCACGTTCGTCGGTGGAGAAGAGGTGAGCAAGCTGTACGCCGGGGAGTTGCGGCGAGCGCACGACCACGGCGTGGACGCCGGAGCGTGGATCGCTGACCGATACCGCGAGGCGCCGGGCACGCCGCTGCGCCGCATGCGCGTCGCCGACATCACCACCTACCTTGCCGACGGCCTGATGCCCAAAGTGGACGTGACGAGCATGGCTCACGGGCTGGAGGCACGTGCGCCCCTGCTCGATCAGGAAATTCTGCGATTCGCACTCGGCCTACCCGACGCTTGGCTCGTCAACGGGAACGGCGGAAAGGGCATACTGAAGGCACTCCTCGGCAGGTACCTGCCGAGGAGGCTATTTCAGCGTCCCAAGCAGGGATTCTCCGTGCCACTGGGCCGCTGGTTCGCCAAGACGATGCGCAACGGCGCGCTGGACGACTTGCACCAGGCGGAGGTGCTGCTGGACACCGGCTGGTTCCAGGCGAAGGGCATCCGACGGCTCGTCGCCCAACAGCAAACGGGCCTGCGCGATCACACGCAGCGACTCTACAACCTGATCGTGCTCCGGGAGTGGCTGAGGCAATGGTGAAGCGCATCGTCAAGCGCTGGTTGGCGGCCTTGCTGTGCGCCCTGGGATTCCATCACGTAGCGCGCTGGTTTCATCGACGGCAGCTGTTGATCCTCGCCTACCATGGCGTCAGCGAAAGCGCAGGTCCGGGGTCGTGGTGGCACCTGGTGTCGGCGGATCAGTTCAAGCAGCAGCTCCGTTACCTCACCCGCCATTACCGAGTGCTGAGCCTCGATGACGCCCTCCGCGAATTGTGGTCTGGTGGGCTCGCGCAGCCGACCGCCTGTATCACCTTCGATGACGGCTACCACAACAACTGCACCGTCGCGCTGCCCATCCTTCGCACGTTCCAAGCGCCGGCGACCGTGTACCTCGCCACAGGCATGGTGGGCACCGATCGGCGTCTCTGGACGGTCGTCCTCGAATCGGCGTTCGTCGCGACGTCCGCCGCGAGTGTCACGTTCGACCAGACCGGCGCTGCATTGCGCGTCCCTTCGAATGTTGATGGCCGCCGCACGCTTGCTCACCAGGTGATCGACCAGCTCAAGCTGCTGCGCCCGGCCGCTCGTGATCCCGTGCTGGCAAGCCTGCACGTTCAGCTCGGAGACGGGGCGAGGACAGAGGGGGGGGCGGGGGCGGGCAATGACGACTTCACCATGATGAATTGGGCCGACGCACGGACAATGGAGGCGACTGGGCTCGTGTCCTTCGGTGGTCATACGATGAATCACGAGATCGTGAGTCGCCTTGATGAGCAGGAACTCGAACGCGAGATAAACGAGTGTCTCTCCACTTTGCGTTGTAACCTCGCGCGCGTGTCTCCGACGTTCGCGTTTCCCAACGGTCGAGTGGAGGACTTCGATGAGCGGTCGATCGCGGTACTGCGACGCGCCGGCACGGTCGCCGCATTGTCAACCATTGCTGGTTTGAACGACCGGACCACCGATTCGTATGCCCTGCGGAGGATCTCCGTGGGTGATAGCCTCAGCTACAGCGCGTTTCGCCTCCAGACGTCTGGTTTCGTCCATGCCCTCAAGAGCTGGCTGCTCGGACGCCGTGGCCCTGGCACACCCCCCGGCGGCCAGCGAGCGCTCCTTTCGGCACGACAGGTTGCGGTGGGACTGGGTCTCGCTCTGGTCGATCTGCTCGAGACCATCTAGCCGGAAACACCGCGGCCGCCGCGGATCTGTGCACCCACGGCGGCCGGGGACAGCTCTGTGAATCCTCTCGCCTACTGGCGGTAGAACAAGTACCGGTAGGACTGCGTGTAGGACTGGTTGAACTGCTTGTAGCCATCGAGGTACGCCGCGTTTCCACCGGCGAGGATGGCGTCCCCCTCCGTCTTGTACGTGGCGTTGCCGCTGTACTGGTAATACCAGCCGTACCCCGTCACGATCAGCCCGTTCAAGTCGGGGTAGGGGGTCGTGCCACCCGTGCTGGTTACAAAATCCAGGTACTTGAAGGCCTGCGCCGTGGGATCCCACTGCGTGGCCCACATCCAGTCGAGCGTCTTCTTGATCGCCGGCGGAATCCGGGGATCGGCCTGGACGTAGGTGTAGTACTTGATCAGGGCGTCATGCATCATCCCCGTCATGTAATTGCTGTGCGCCATCTCCCATTCCACAAATCGATAGGAGCCGTCCGACTGCTGCGTGCTGAGAATGTTCGTGACATCGGTCGCCATCGTGCTCACCCAGTTTGTGGGTTGATCGCCGACGGCGTTGATCATCCAGGCGAGATAGTGCGACAAAAGAGTCCGCGCCTGGATCCGGCCTTCCACGTACTCGCCGCCGTTCGCGGTGCATTGCGTGCAGTTGATGTAGGGCGTCCACATCCAGGAGAAGAGATACGCGACCTTGCCGACGGCAACACGGGAGGCCTCATCCCCGGTGAGCAGGTAATGGACGGCCAGGCCCTCCAACAGGGCGTTATGGGGTTGCATCGTGTAGTTGCTCGCCTCCACGTACTGCTGGCGATAGGCGACGGCGTCGATCGTGCCGCGACGCCAATACTCCGGGTCGGCCGTGCGCACCCACCAGGCGTACCAGATCAGCGCCCGGTCATAGTAGTCGTACGTCCAGTTGGCGGCCTCGGTCGCCCAGTGCTGGTTCCCGTAGGTGACAAACTGTGACTCGTACGTCGGGAACGCGCTCGGGCTGGCCGGCGAGGCGGCCCGGGTGATGGTTTGGCCTACCACCTCGGTACTCACGAGATAGCTCGCCGACGTTGGTAGCGCGACGGCGGCCGGCATGTTGCCGGTTACCGTCGTCTTGGGCAGGTCGGTTTTGGTGCGCGTCACCGATGGTCCGGTGATGAGCAGCGCGGCGATGGGGCTCCCCGTGTTCACCGTATACTGGAACTGGAGCAACAGGGCGCGGGCGCTGCCGTCGGGATAGTTCCCCGAGAGCGCTTCCACGTGGATCGCCTGCTCCTGGCCTCCCACCAGGAGCACGACATGCGACGTGTTGCTGGGCGTGATCTTGCCCTTGGGGAGCGGGATCCCGTTGGAGACGAGGGCCGAACCCGATCCGCCGTCCATCCGCACAATCTGGAGCGGAATCGTATCGCCGCTTACCGTCGGCGGCGTCTGAACCGTGCCGGCCGCGCTGCCGCTCTTGCCTTCGCTCGTCGCGGTAATGGACGCGGAGCCCGCAGCCACACCACTGACAAGGCCGCTGGCGCTCACCGTGGCGACCGCGGGGTTGCTGCTCGACCACGTGACGACGCGGCCGTTCAGCGTGTTACCGGCTGAGTCTTTCGTTACAGCCGAGAGCTGCTGAGTGCCCCCGACGACGATCGTCGCCGCCGCTGGGCTCACCGTCACTGAGGCGACGGGTACTACGATAACGGTGATCGCAGCGGTGCTGCTCTTGCCTTCGCTCGTCGCGGTAATCGTCGCGGAGCCGGCCGCCACACCGGTGACTAAACCACTGCTGTTGACGGTCGCGACCGCGGTGTTGCTGCTCGACCACGTCACGACGCGGCCGGTGAGGGTTCCGCCGGCGGAGTCCTTGGTTACCGCCGAAAGCTGTCGTGTGCCGCCGACCGCGATGGTCGCGGACGCCGGGCTCACCGTTACCGCTGCGACCGGTACGACCGTGACCGTGATGGCCGCTGTCCCGCTCTTGCCTTCGCTCGTCGCGGTAATGGTCGCGGAGCCAGCCCCTGCGGCGGTGACGAGGCCGCTGCTGTTGACCGTGGCGACCGCGGGGTTGCTGCTCGCCCATGTGACGACGCGGCCAGTGAGGGTATTGCCCGCGGCGTCCTTTGTGACAGCCGAGAGCTGCCGCGTGCCGCCAACGAAGAGACTGGCGGACGCCGGGCTCACTGTGACTGATGCGACCGGTACAATCGTTACCGTGATGACGGCCGTACCACTCTTACCTTCGCTCGCGGCAGTAATCGTCGCGGAGCCCGCCGCCACACCGGTGACTAAGCCGGCGCTGTTGACGGTCGCGACCGCAGCATTGCTACTCGCCCAGGTGACCACGCGGCCAGCGAGCGAGCTGCCTGCGGAGTCCTTCGTGACGGCCGAGAGCTGCTGCGTGGCACCCACCGCAATGCTGGCTGATGTCGGGCTCACCGTCACGGAGGCGACGGGCACGCTCGCCACCGTGATGGTGGCGCTGCTGCTCTTGCCTTCGCTCGTGGCCGTAACAGTCGCGGAGCCGAGAACCACTGCGGTGACCAGACCACTGCCGCTGACGGTCGCGACGGCGGGGTTGCTGCTTGCCCAGCTGACGACGCGGCCGATGAGCGGATTACCGGCGGAGTCCTGGGTGATGGCCGTGAGTTGCGCTGACGAACCGACGAAGATGGTGGCTGAGCTCGGAGAGATGGTGACCGCGGCGACGGCGACGGGGCTGACCGTGACGGGCGCTGCTGCCGTCTTGCCTTCGCTCGTGGCGGTAAGCGTCGCGCTGCCTGCTGATACGCCGCGGGCGAGGCCGCTGCTGCCGACCGTCGCCACTGCAGGATTGTCGCTCGACCACGTGATGACGCGACCGGCGAGCGGATTGCCGGCCGAGTCCATCGTTGCGGCCGTAAACTGCTGCGCGGCACCGATCCAGATGGCCGCTGTCGCTGGAGACACGCTGACGGAGGCGACGGTCACGGACGTGACCGTGACGGTCGCCGAGTCCGCTGCCGAACCCGAGTTAGCCTTCGCCTTCACCTTGTACTGCCCAGGCGAGGACGGCGCACTGTAATGGCCCTTGTGCACGCCATTCCCCGTCGTGGTTTCGGTGACGCTGCCGGCGCTCGCGGTCCACGTGATGCCGGAGCTCGCCGTGTCACCGGCTGCGGTGAGGGCGACGGCCACGAAATCGGTGGTTTGGTTCGACGACACTACGAGCGTCTCGGGTGAAACGATGACTTTGGAAACGGCTTCATCAAGGGATGTGCGCGACGGCACCTCGCAGGCAGCGAGTGCGACGGTGCCCGCCAGAGCGATATCCCGCAGAAGGGCCAGTCGATTGGACAGCTTGTGCTTAAACGTCATGGCCGAATTCCTCCCAAAGAAAAAAGCCGCCAGCGCTGACCGATGTCGGTTCGCTGGCGGCCCGGCGGACGTGGCGAGTTAAGTCGCGGTAGCCCCGTGGCTCTGCGTCACCGTCTTTCGACGGCTTTGCTCTGAGCAGCGTGTGTCGTTTTCTTCCTGCGTGTTACCGCCTGGCGGGATAAAAAAAGCCGCCGGCGAAATCAGCTTCGCTGGCGGCCCGGCGGACGTGGCGAGTCAAGTCGCTGTAGTCCCGTGGCTCTGCGTCACCGCCTTTCGACGGCTTTGCTCTGAGCAGCTATGTTGTCACGACCGTTCTCACGACCGCGTCAAGCAAGGACCAGGCCAGGCTCCGCTCGAGCGCGAATACTTCTGCATCCGGATATGGGCTTAACGACTGCTTACGTGGACTGACCCAAGGTGTCGGTCGGCGAAACTGCGACGCAATCTGCAGAACCCCTTGGCGTTTTCCCGTGACGAATGTCACGAAGGTCTTGGGCGCTTACCGGCGGTAGAAGAGGTAGCGGTAGGACTGCGTGTAGGTCTGGTTGAACTGCTTGTAGCCATCGAGGTACGCCGCGTTTCCACCGGCGAGGATGGCGTCTCCCTCCGTCTTGTACGTGGCGTTGCCGCTGTACTGGTAATACCAGCCGTACCCCGTCACGATCAGCCCGTTCAAGTCCGGGTAGGGGGTCGTGCCACCCGTGCTGGTTACCTGATCCAGGTACTTGAAGGCCTGCACCGTGGGATCCCACTGCGTGGCCCACATCCAGTCGAGCGTCTTCTTGATCGCCGGCGGAATCCGAGGATCGGGTTGGACGTAGGTGTAGTACTTGATCAGGGCGTCGTGCATCATCCCCGTCATGTAGTTGCTGTGCGCCATTTCCCAATTCACGAACCGGTAAGAGCCATCCGGCTGCTGGGTGCTGAGAATGTTCGTGACATCGGTCGCCATCGTGCTCACCCAGTCTGTGGGTTGATCGCCGACGGCGTCGATCATCCAGGCGAGATAGTGCGACATAAGAGTCCGGGCCTGGATCCGCCCCTCCACGTACTCGCCCCCGTTCGCGGTGCATTGCGTGCAGGCGAGCTCGGGCGTCCACATCCAGGAGAAGAGATACGCGACCTTGCCGACGGCAACACGGGAGGCCTCATCCCCGGTGAGCAGGTAATGGACGGCCAGACCCTCCAACTGGGCGTTGTGGGGTTGCAGGGTATAGTTGTTGGGTTCCAAGTATTGCTGGCGATAAGCGACGGCGTCGATCGTGCCGCGACGCCAATACTCTGGGTCGCCGGTGCGCACCCACCAGGCATACCAGATCAGCGCCCGGTCATAGTAGTCGTAGGTCCAATCGGCGGCCTCGGTCGCCCAGTGCTGGTTCCCGTAGGTGACGAATTGCGACTCGTACGTCGGGAACGCGGCCGGGCTGGCCGGGACGGCGGCCCGACTGATGGTTTGGCCGACTACTTCAGTGCTCACGAGGTAGCTCGGGGACGTCGGCAACGCGACGGCAGCCGGCATGTTCCCGCTCACCGTCGCCTTGGGTAGGTCCGCCGTTGTCCGTGTCACGGATGGACCGGTGATGAGCAGCGCCGGAACGGGGCTACCGGCGCTCACGGGATACCGGAACTGGAGCAGCAAGGCCCGGGCGCTGCCGTCGGGATACCGACCGGCGAGCGCCTCCAGGTGGATCGCTTGCTCGCGGCCCCCCACGACCAGCGCGAAGTGCGTCGTGCTGTCGGGTGGAAGGCCCTTGGGGAGCGGGATCCCGTTGGACACGAGGGCTACGCCCGATCCCCCGTCCATCCGCACAATCTGCAGTGCAAGCGTATCACCAAGGACGTTGACCGGCCCCGTGGTGGCGCGTTGGCAGGCTAGAAGGGCAAGGCCGCTGGCACAGGCGAGTGTCAACACCAGCTTGCGGCCACAGTCACGCATGTCGAGGCTTCCCGAGATGAGCATTGTGTCTCTCCTCGCGATGGCCAAGAATGCCCGTCTGTCACCTGTAGCGGTGTGACCGAGGTCACCCGCACGAAGGTCGAGCGTTGCTTTGAGAGAATCACGTCACGGGGGCGGATGCCGTCGCCGCGGCTGCCCCGTTGGTCGGTGACCTGTGCAGCGAAATGTACAAATTCCGTAGAGACTCACCAATTCGCTCCCAGCTGTACAGTCGCTCAACCGTTCGCCGCCCTTCAGCGCCGAGCCTCCGTCGAAACGTTTCGTCCCGAAGCACGTCGCGCACGGCCTGGGCGAAGCTCGCCGGATCGTCCCGGATCAGGATGTTGCGCCCGTCCTCGGCAGCCAACCCCTCGCAACCGATGGACGTGCTGACGACAGCCTTCCCCATGGCCCAGGCTTCGAGAATCTTCAATCGCGTGCCCCCCCCGACGCGCAGTGGTACGACGTAGCAGGCGGCGTCGCGCACGTAATCGCGGACGTCCGTCACATATCCAGTGAGCTCAACCGCGTAGCGATTGTGGAACTGTCGCCGCGCTTCGTCAGCGGCAACGCCCACCCATCGAACGGGGGTCACCACACCAGGCGCACGCACGCGCGGCAAGATCTCGTCGCAAAAGTACTGGAGGGCGTCGCGGTTGGGCAGCCAGTCGAGTCCTCCGACGAACACCACGCCTTCATCACGACCGGTGCCTGGCCGGAAGGCCTCGATATCGACGCCGTTGGGAACCACCGCCGACTTCGCTTCCGGAGCGATGCGCCCCAGCTCGTCCCGATCCGCGTCCGAGACCACGATGTTGAGGCGGCAGCGCGTGCACGCGCTGCGTTCTTCCCGTTCCATCAGGTTGGCCTGGTGTCGCAGATAGGCGCGCCGCAGCGAAGCGCGTTCTACCTGCGCGCGCCGCGTCAGCAACGCCGACTCAATGTTGTGATGCCCGCAGACCACGGGGACGTCGCCCAACAGAGGTAGGTAGCGAGCGAGCGCGATGTGATCCATGTGTATGAGATCGAATCCACGCGTCCGAGCCAGGTCGACGATTCGCGCCGAGACCTTCGGCGAGTCGTAAGCGAACGCTGTGTAGACCCGATCGAGGGCGACGCTGCGCAGATGGTCCCACGCCAGCCGCCACACACTGTGTTCTTGTGGCACTGTGAAGGCCTCGATTTCGGCCAGGGGACGTAGAGCGTCCAGTCGCTGCGCCAGGTTTTGGCGCTGGAACACTCCTTCCTTGCGACGAGAGAAGCACAGTGCCGTCACGCGGTAGGTGCGAGCCAAGGACCGCAAGAGGTGGAAGCTGCGGATGGTCACGCCCGAGTCCGGCGGATAGGGAAGCCAGTGGCACAAGAAGAGCAAGCGAGGTTGGGTGTTCACGTGTCAGTCCGCGTCTCGGGCGGTACATTGTAGCCCTTCACATGGCATTGCATCTCCGCGTCATCGAGTCGCAACAGGGCCTTCACGCCGCCGTCGCGGAATGGAGCCGGCTGCTGCGGAGCGCGGGCGGCGCCGTGTTCCTCACGCCGCAGTGGATCACGAGCTGGTTTGCGGCGCTCGATGGAGCGGCCAAGCCAGCGGTGCTCGTTGTGGAGGACGGCGCGGGGCACTGGCGTGGCGTCTTGCCGATGGCGCGGACGACGCAGCCGTGGGGGCCGCTGCGACTCAAGGTGACGGATTTTGCGGGCGCGCAAGTGACCACGAGCGATCATCTCGCTCTCGTGGCGGAATCGGCGGACGCCGATCCGGTCTGGGAGTGCATGCGACCGTGGATCGATGCGGAAGTGCGCGCGGCGGACGTTCTCCGGTTCTCCGGGATGGATGAGGGGTCGATGGCCACACGCGTACGTGCGCTGGCGGAACTGCCCGGCTTGCAGGTGCGGGGACCGGTACGCGAGGTCATGCCGTTTCTGGAGCTCCCCGACAGCTACGAACGGTACGAACAGAGTCTGAGCGCCAACCGGCGACAGCAGCTCCGTCGCTTCAGCCGCCGGCTGCACGAGCAGGGTGAGCCGGTGCGCTTCTGCACGAACGACCAGACCCGGCCGTTGGATGACGTGATCACCGACATGACGAGGCTTCACTCGGCGCTGTGGCGGAGCCGGCGGTTGCCCGGCACGTTGGGTCAGCCGGCGATGCAACGCTTTGTACGGCTCTTCTGTCACGTGGCGCACCAGGAGGGCTGGTTGCGGCTGCACCAATTATACCTTGGCGACCGCATGATCGCCGCGATTGTCGTGTTTCACTGGGGGCGCACAGCGTGCTATTACCAGTCCGGTTGGGATCTGGCGTTCCAGCACCTGCACGTCGGAGAACTCTTGCTCGCCCACAGCATTCGGTGCGGTATCGAGGAGCACATGTCGATCTACGACCTCCTGCGTGGGGATGAGCGCTACAAGGACCACTACGCGACTGGTTCGGTACCGCAGGTCAGCTACGAATTCGCCGCCCGCCCGATCGGGAAGCTCCGTCTGCTCGCTGCGTCCAGTCGGGCCCGCCTGGGTCGACTCGTGCGCCGACTGCGGCGTGAATTTCCAGTACGCTAATCTCCGAGCGTCGCACGGAGGTGCTGCAACTGCCCGTCCAGGGTCCACTTCTGCAGGACCGCCTCGTCGCCCACCGGCCCCCGCGAGGCACGGACGTCTCGGAGGGCGCGGCCGATCACCCGAGCGGCGACGGCCGGATCGTGGTCCGTGACTAGGTAGTGGCCGCCGGCGCGCTGCAGCATCGTGGCTACTTCGCCGTTCGCGTCTGTGAACGCGAGAATGGGGATGCGCGTGCCCAGGTAGTCGTACAGCTTCGCGGGTACCTGCGCGGGTTGGTTCTGGGCGAGCAGCAGGAGGAGATCGGCCTCGGATACGGCGCGCATGGCTTCCTCGCGAGGCACCCAGTCTCGAAACCGGATGCGGCCCTGCAGACCCACTTCCGCCGCGGTTTGCTCGACCGAAACATCCCGAAACCAGCGGCAGTCGCCGATCAGATCGACTTCGAGGTCGACCGGTCCCGCGTCGCACTGCCGAATGGCAGCGGCGAGACCGGCGAGAAACGGTCGCGGATCCCGCCAGCCATAGAACGTCCCGACGTGCACGATCCGCAGGGGCCGATGCCCGTTGCCGTTGCGTCGCGATACCCCGTCGGACAGGGTCTCGATGCCGTTGCGCACCACGATCGTTTTGCGGGCGACATCCGCATCCGGTGCCTTCTCGATGAGGAGCTGCCGCGCGCTGTCGGTGACCGCGATGACGTGGTCGGCGGTCCGGAGACACTGACGCTCCAGCCAACGCTCTACGGCGTCGCTCCACGCGCTGCGGAGGTGTGCGGGCTTGCCGGGGTTGTCCGTCCAGGGGTCCCGGAATTCGGCGGCCCACCGGACGCTCGAGCCACCCGCGTGGCGCAACGCGAGGCCGACGAGGTGGGCGGAAAAGGGCGGGGCGGTCGTGTAGACGAGATCGATCCCGTGGCGGAGCTCACGCCGCGCCGCTCGCAGGGCGGGCAGAATGAAGCCGGTGCGATCGTCAGGGAGCCACATGAGCGACATCAGATGCCGCTTCCACGCGGGCACGCGGTTCGGCCAATCACGCACAGGCGTGTTGGGGACGTGGAGCTGTCGCTTGCCCCATGCATAAAGATCCCGAAGCGTAGGCAGCGACCGCGTCGGGCGCACGTCCAAACCCGGAACGGCGCGTCGCTGATCCCGCTCACCCGGCAGGCGAGCAGTGATGACCTTGACGGTATGTCCGGCCGCGCGCAGCGCGTCTGCCACGTGGCCAGCCCGCTGGGCCCCGACGGCGGGGTCAGGCGGGAAGTGATATGCGATCAGCAATACCTTCATGACGTGTCAGCCAAGGCAGGAATGAGGCCAGCCTGATCACCTGCGAGCGTGAACCAACTCGTTGTGGATAAGGGTGTTCCGCCGACTCACCGGATGGAGCACCAACGGGGCAGTGGCTGCCGGACTGTCGCACTTATGTTACACAGGCGCCGCGTACACGCTCGCGCCTATTGGTGGATGTAGAGGACGGCGTCTCCACTGAATGGTGGAGTGAACGACTGAGTGAAGCCCGCCGTTACCGGCGTGTCCTCGATGGTCGTTTGGCCGGTAGCCGGATTGAACCATTCCACCACGAAGCTGCCGCTGCTCCCGCTCAGGTTTACGGTTATAGTGCCGCCGTTCGGCAGATAGATCAGATACTCCGCATGCGGCCCTGCCGGGTTGGCGAGGCAGTACCCAGTTGACGCCACGTCGAGGCCGTGCGGCAGCATGGCGATGAGGTTCATGCGAGTGGCGTAGCCGCGCGCGTACCCGAGGTTGGTCCGCACCAATTCCCAGCGGGGATCGCTGAGATCGTAGTTGTTCCGGGTCGGCACGTAGGCGCCGTCAAAGGGGTCCATCAACATCGGATTCACGCCGCGGGTGAGGCTCTTCCACACCCAGCCCTCATCGAGACAAAGGCCGCAGAGGTGATCCGTATCGTTGAGGATCACTTTGCTACCGTCGGCGGCCGGTACGTCAGCGAGATCCCCGTTCGGCGCGATCCAGTCGGCGGTGCTCGCGAACAAGTCAGCGTTATTCCCGTTCGGGTACAAGGCGGTCATCCCCACGGGATGCTGTTTCGGCTTGGTGGCCTCGTACTGGTGGATGTATTGAATCATGTGCTCTTGCCAGGCAACCTCGTCCGTGCCCCCAGTGCTCTCGTTGCTGATCTCATAAAGGACGTTGTCGAGATCGTTGACTTTGTCTATAACGTGCTGAACGTAGGCCTCCTGCCTGGCGGTGATTGCCGGAATGTGCAGGGTTTGGGTTTCGAGACCGTCGTTTTGGCCGCCGTCAATGCCGTTGATGTTGTTAGCGCCATTGAGGGGGTGGCCGAGCCACGGGTTGTTGAACGACAGTCCCTTTTGTTCGATGGACCAGCCGTCGAACAGCATGATCGACACGTAAATACCGCGCTGGCCGGCCTCGATAACGCGCTGCCGCATCCGAGCGAAGTAGGCGGGGTTGAACTGATTCAGGTCGAACTTCGGTTTGCCGTCTCGTGCTGTATCGGTGCCCGTGCGCAAGTAGGGCATGGGGTCGATCCAGATCACCGTCGGTGTCTCGGCGCTCCACTTCGCCTGCTCCCAGCGCCACAGCTTCATGACGTTGTGATGATGTTGCACGAGGAAGTCGAGGTAGCCGGTCCAATTGAAGGCCGCCGGTGGATCCGTGACCCCCACATCCTGGAAGTTCGGCCACGTGTGGGAGCCGGTCAGGTAGATGGCTCGCCCCGTGCCGTCCGTGAAGTAACGCCGGTTGACGCTGCTCACATGCAGCGGTCCGGCGAAGGCCGTGACGGTGATACTCGCGGTTCCACTGTGCCCCTCGCTCAGCGCCGTGATCGTGACGGGGCCGCCGAGCGCCTTGGCCGTGACGAGTCCGGTACCGTCCACATCGGCGATCGTCGTGTTGCCGCTGCTCCAGGTTATCGTGCGCCCGGTGAGGGGATCCCCGTTGGCGGCTCTGGGCGTGGCTGCGAGCTGCAGCGTCATGCCCATGACGACGGTAGCGGTGCTCGGGCTCACCGTGACGGATGCGACGGGAACCGGGATGACCGTGACCGAAGCCGTACCGCTCTTGGCCTCGCTCGTGGCAGTAATTGTCGCCGGCCCGCCAGCACCCTTGGCGGTGACCAGCCCGCTGCCGTCCACGGCGGCGACCGTCGCGTTGTCGCTCATCCACGTGATGACCCGACCGGTCAGTGGGTCTCCGTTTGCGTCTTTCGGTGTGGCGGTCAGCTGCGCTGTTTGCCCGACGGTCAGTGTCGAGCTCGCCGGGCTTACGGCGATCGACGCGACCGGCACTGGACTCACCGTTACTGTGGCGTTGCCCGTCTTTCCCTCGCTCGAGGCGGTGATCGTCACGGGGCCGCCGACGGTTTTCGCGGTGACGAGTCCAGCGCCATCCACGTCCGCGACGGCGGAGTTAGCGCTGGTCCAGGTGATCACCCGCCCGGTGAGGGGTACGCCGCCGCCATCCACCGGTGTGGCGAGCAGCTGCGCCGTCTGACCCACTGTCAGGGTTGTGGCCGGCGGAGTGACCGTGACGGACGCGACGGGCACCGGGAGCACGGTGACCGTGGCGGTCCCGGTCTTCCCCTCGCTGGTCGCCTCGATCATCACAGGCCCGCCGACGGCAACGGCCGACGCGAGCCCCGTGCCGTTGACCTGCGCGACGATCGAGTTGCTCGTGGACCAGGTAACCGAGCGCCCCAGAAGCGGCTTGCCGCTCGCGTCTGCGATCGTGGCGGCGAACTGCGTCGTGCGGCCGACGATGACGCTGGCCGAGGCCGGACTGACCAACACCGCGGCGACTGGGTCCGGCCCGATGGAAGAATCCTGACAGCAGATGAGGATAGCGGCGGCTGCCAGGCCGGTTAGGGTCCGGCCACGCCACGGGCGCGCAGCACGCACACGTGTCGTTAGGGGGCGCGGTGAAGGACTACGCGTAGTGTCCACGATGTTTCAAGGGCTAACCTCTTTGAATTCGGGCGAATTCCATGCCGTCGTGCGATGCACGATTGGGCGCACCGCCCCGTCCACGTGGCGCGCGGAAGGCCATCAGTCAGCGAATGTGTAAGTCATGTGCAACACCTCGAATGAACCGTCCGAGGCTGGGCTCGACGAGAGCCGCGAATTCATTGCGGTTGGGGCGTCTGGGCCGCCGCAATCGTAGTCCGCGTCTTGCGTGTGGCCGCTGCGGGAAAACCGAGGATCTGAGGGGATGTCCGGTAACCAATCGATTCCGCGCGTGCTGGGGCTCCGGGCTGGCGACGTCGTGGAGATCCGCAGCGAGCGGGAAATCCTGACCACACTGGACGAGCGGGGCAAGCTGGACGGGCTGCCTTTCATGCCTGAGATGCTGCAGTTTTGCGGGACCCGCACGCGCGTATTCCGCCGGGCGGACAAGACGTGCGACACCGTGATCAGCTACACGTCACGGCGGCTCACGAACACGGTGCACCTCGGTGATCTGCGGTGCGACGGTCAACGTCACGGTGGGTGTCAGGCGGGATGCCTGCTCTTCTGGAAGGAAGCCTGGCTGAAGCCCGTGGGGGCAGGGAACGGAGCGGCCGTGCCGCCCTCGAGTCTCACGGTGGCCGACTTGGACGCGCTGACGACGCGGCGCGACCCCACATCGGGCGAGCGCAGCTTCGTGTGTCAGGCCACGGAGCTCCCCACCGCCAGCGCCCCGCTGCGCTGGTGGGATCCCCGCCAGTACGTCCGCGAGCTGTGGTCGGGCAACGTGCGACTGGGGACGTTCATCCGCGCGCTCGCCATCGCCTGGTTCAACGCGGTGCAGCGTTGGCGTGGCGGCCGCGAGTACCCCCACGTCGGGGGAACGCTCGAGGCGACGCCATCGCGACGCCTCGACCTGCAGCCGGGGGAGCGCGTCCGCGTGCGGCCTCGTGAAGAGATTCTGGCGACGTTGAACAAGAAGCGCAGGAACCGCGGGCTCTGGTTCGACGTGGAGATGGTCCCTTACTGTGGCGGGGAGTATCGCGTGCTGCGGCGGGTGACACAGATCATCAAAGAAAGTTCAGGGAAGATGATGCAGCTGCCGGGGGAGTGCGTCATCCTCGAGGGCGTGGTATGCCAGGGATGCTTGAGTCGGGATCGGCTGTTCTGCCCTCGGAGCATCTACCCGTATTGGCGTGAAATCTGGCTCGAGCGGGTCCCATGATTACTCCCATGAAGAGTTCGGTTGGCGAGCTCGTGGCACGGCGAGATCTGCTCTACATGATCACGTGGCGCGAGATTCGGGTGAAATACAAGCAATCGGTGATGGGGATGCTCTGGGCCATCCTCATGCCCGCCGTGATCGTCTCCGCGGGGGTCGTCGTGCGATACGGCTTCTCGCTGATCGCCCGCGTTCCCCTCGCGGTCGGGGACATCGCGGCGGTGAGTGTCCGCGCCGTGCCGTGGGCGTTCTTCATCTCGTCCATTCGGTTTGCGACGGCCAGCTTGATCGCCAACAACAACCTGGTGACGAAAATCGCGCTGCCGCGCGAGGTGTTTCCGGTCGCCGCCATGCTCTCGCAGCTGGCGGATTTCGGCGTCGCGTCACTCGTACTCGTGGTCTTTCTCGCCGTCCTGGGCGTGGGTGTGAGCGGGCAGCTGCTGTGGGTGCCGAGCCTGGTCATCATCCTTGTAATGTTCACGACCGGTCTCGGCATCCTCCTGTCCGCCGCGAGCTTGTTCTTTCGCGATGTCAAATACCTCGTGGAAGTCATCCTGACGTTCGCGATCTTCTTCACGCCGGTGTTTTACGACGCGGAGATGTTCGGTCGCTGGGAAGGGCTGTTGATGCTGAACCCGGTGGCGCCGCTGCTGGAGGGTTTCAGCAATGTGATCGTGAAGCATGCATCCCCGCCGCTCGCGTGGCTGGGCTACAGCGCAGTCGTGTCGCTGCTCACGCTCACGATCGCGATGTACGCATTTCACAAACTCGACCCCTACTTTGCGGAGAATGTGTGACCGATGACTGACGCCGCGCTGCGACTCGACGGTGTCTACAAGAAGTTCCGCAAGGGAGAGCTGTACGACTCCCTCCGCGATCTCATTCCCGCCCTCGCTGCCAGGATGCTGCGCGGGCCGTCACGCGAGGCCCTGGCCCCGCGCGAGTTCTGGGCCTTGCAGGACATCACCTTCAGCGTGCCGCGCGGCGAGGCGTTTGGCATCATCGGTTCCAATGGCGCCGGCAAGAGCACGATCTTGAAGGTCCTCAGCGGTATCATGCGGCCCACGCGCGGGACCCTGCACGTCGAGGGTCGTCTGTCCGCGCTGATCGAGGTCAGCGCGGGCTTTCACCCGGATCTGACCGGACGCGAGAACATCTACCTGAACGGCACCATCCTGGGCATGACGCGGGCCGAGATCAAACGGCGCTTTGATGCCATCGTGGCATTCTCGGAGCTCGAGGAGTTCCTCGACACGCCCGTGAAGCGGTATTCGTCTGGGATGTTCGCGCGGCTGGGCTTTGCGGTTGCCGCGCACGTCGAGCCGGACATCCTCATCGTGGACGAAGTGTTGAGCGTCGGCGACTACCTGTTCCAACAGAAATGCTTCCAGCGGATGAATGAGGTCATGTCGGGCGGCGCGACGGTGGTGTTCGTCTCCCACAATCTCCGCGCCGTGTCGCTGCTGTGTGAGCGGAGCATGCTGCTCGAGCGGGGCCGGATCGTGACCATGGGACCGTCGCACGAGGTTATCAAGGCGTACCTGACGCGCGGCCACGGTGCCCGCGCGACGGAGGATCGCGATATCAGGATCACAGAGGTGTCGCTCGGTCCCGAACGGACGCGGGTGGAGTTCCAGGCCGACGAGGTCCTGGAGATCACGGTCGCCGCGGCGGCGCGCACGCCCCATGAGGACATCAGTGTGGTCGTGCAGATCGTCGATGACCATCAGTACCCTGTGTTCGACACCTGCACGCAGCGACTCGGGGCGGGTCCCCTCGCGCTCGAGGCTGGGGAAACGCTGCGCTGCACGTTCCGAATGCAGCTGCGCCTGGCCGATGGCACGTATCACGTGAGCGCGTACCTGCATCGCTACGTCACGGACCAGGCGTACGAGCGCTGGTCGGCCGCAGCGACGTTCTTTGTGGCGGGGACGCCGACGGTGCGTGGCGTCGCCAACCTGGTGCCGACCCTCACCCTGTGTGAGAAAACCCCCGCCCCCGACTCGCTGGCCGCGGTCGCGGCCGTACATGGGACGCCGGCGTGAATCGCCGAGCCCCATCACGTCGCCCCATGCCTGACGTGGTGCTCAGGATGCCGCCCAGCCGCGACCGCTCTCGTCCCCTCGTGAGTGTGGTGACGCCCGCGTACAACGGCGAGCAGCACCTCCGCGAGTGTATCGAGAGTGTGCTCGCGCAGACGTACGAGCATTGGGACTACACGATCGTCAACAACGGCAGCACCGATCGTACGCTCGACATCGCGTTGGAGTACGCGCGCAGCGATCGCCGCATTCGCGTCCACAACAACGAGCGCTTCGTCCGCGTGATCGAGAATCACAACGTCGCCTTCCGCCAGATCTCTCCCGCCAGCAAGTATTGCAAGGTTGTCGCCGCAGACGACTGGCTGTTTCCGGAGTGCCTGGAGCGAATGGTAGGGCTCGCCGAGGCGCATCCGAGCGTCGCGATCGTGAGTGCCTACGGGCTCGCTGGCGCTAGACTCTTGTGGACCGGCCTGCCGTATCCCAGCACCGTGGTACCGGGCCGGGAGGCTTGCCGCTTGAGGCTCCTGGGTGGGCCGTATGTTTTCGGCGCTCCCACGTCGGTCCTGTTTCGGTCGGACATCGTGCGGAGTCGGCCGGCGTTCTACAACGAGTCCAACCTGCACGCCGACTCCGAGGTCTGTTTCGAGTTCCTGGCCGACCACGATTTTGGCTTCGTGCACCAAGTGCTCACGTTCAGCCGCCCGCGCGACGATTCGCTGACCTCGTACTCCGGGCGGTTCAACACATACCTGGCCATGACTCTTGAGGAGTTGGTGACGTACGGCCTCAAGTACCTGAGCCACGAGGAGCGACAAGCACGGATCGAGCAGCAGTTGCGGGATTATTACGTGTACTTGGGCGAGCAGGTGTTCGAACGGCGGGGCCGCGAGTTCTGGAGTCTCCACCGGGGCAAACTCGCGGCGCTGGGCTACCCGCTCAGCGTCCTGCGCCTGGTGCGGGCCGCGATCGCGCGTGCACTGGAACTCCTGGGTAGTCCGTCGCGAACGGCGGCCGGCGTGATTCGTCGGCTCAGGCGGACTGCGTCGGGGTGGCCAAGATGACTCGCCGTGTCTCGATCTGCGTGCTCATCCCGGCCTACAACGCACGCCTCTTCCTCCGGGAAGCGCTCGACAGTGTCCTGGCGCAGACCCGACCGCCGGAGCAGATCATCGTGGTCGACGATGGCTCGACTGACGGCACCGCCCAAGTTGCGCTCGAGTGGCAAGCGGAGCGGGAGAGACCGATCACGCTCATCCGTCAGGAGAATCGTGGACAGTCCGCGGCGCGCAACGCCGGAATCCGCGTCGCCTGGACCGATCTCGTCGCGCTCCTCGACGCGGACGATCTATTCTTGCCCAATCATCTCGAGCGGCTGGAACAGGGATTTCGTGAGGCGCCAGAGTCGGTGGTCTGCTTCGGCGATGTCGAAGTATTCACGGCGTCGGGTGTGATACGACCAAGCTACGTGGCGGGCACGAGGATCGAGACCGTGCCGACCAAGCCCCGGCGCGGCGGGCTGCGCGTCATGACTGAATCGGCATTTTCCAGTCTGCTTCTGGGCAACTATGTCCCGACCGCGGCTACGATGTTCGGGCGGTCGGCGGCGCTGCGCGTGGGCCTGTTCGACGAACGCTTCCGCGGGCCCGAGGACCGTGAGTTCCTGTTACGCCTGTCGCGGCTGGGGCCGTTCTCCTACTACCGGGTGGTGCTCGCCCGCAAACGCGAGCACGGCGCCAACGAGACCAGGCCGAGTCGGGTGCTGCAGTTCAACCGCGAACAGTTTCGCGTGCTCCACAACATCGAGACCATCTCGGAAGGGCTGCACCTTTCGGGCGTGGAGCGAGGCGCGGTCCGCCAGGCGATGGCTGACCACGTCGCCGACATGCTCGACACCGCGTCCAGGTGGGGGCCCGGCTCGTATTTGGCGACTTGCTTCTTTCTCGCTCGCCACGGGTTCGGGCGCGCGCTGGTCAGACCGCGGCCGCTGCTGCGTGCCCTCGCCTGGCCGCTCCTCCGTCAGAAGCACAGCACGGCTCAGAAGAATTCCTTAATCATGGATGTATAGGACCGCATCGCCGGGGGCGGGCGCGGTGAAGGTGTGGGAGGCGCCGCCCGAAGTGGTGCCGCCGGCGACGGTCTGCCCCGTGCCGGGGAGGAACCACTCAAATGTGAGCGGGCCTGGGGTCGCGGTCAGATCGACCGTCACGGAGCCACCCGCGGGCAAGTAGACCAGATACTCAGCCCCGGAGGCGACGGGATTCGCGAGACAAAAGCCGGTCGACGCTAAGTCCCCGCGCGGCTGCATCGCCACGAGGTTGATACGCCTGGCGAGGGTCAGCGCGTAACCGAGGTTGGTCCGGATCCGCTCCCAGCGGGGATCGTTCAAATCGTAGGTCCCCAAAACCGGGAACGCGCCGTCATATGGGTCCATCAACATCGGGCTGAGCCCCCGAGTGAGGCTCGTCCATACCCAGGGCTCGTCGCCGCACAGGCCGCAGAGGTGATCGGTGTCCGCGATGATCACCTTGCTGCCATCGGCCGCCGGTGGATTGACAAGGTAGCCCCCGTCGTCATTTGGCCCGATCCAGTCGGCCGTGCTGGCGAACAAGTCGGGATTGTTCCCGCCGGGCCACAAGGCGGTCATTCCCACAGGGTGCTGCTTGGGCTTCCCAGACTCGTACTGCTTGACGGTCTGGATCATCTGTTCTTGCCATGCCACCGCGGCCGGGCCGCCGCGGGTCTCGTTACTGATCTCATACAGGACGTTGTCCAGATCATTCACGGCATCGACGACCTTGCGGACGTAGGCCTGCTGCAGAGCCGTGACCGCGGGATCCTGCAACGTATGGGTCTCGAGACCTTCGTTGTCGGCGTTGGGGTCGCCGTCGACGCCATTGATGTTGTTGTCGCGATGAAACGGGTGGCCCGGCCACGGGTTACCGATCCCCAAGCCCTTGTCCTCGATCGACCACCCGTCGAACAGCATGATCGAGACGTAAATGCCCCGCTGTCCCGCCTCGATGACCCGCCGACGCATCCGCGCGAAGTAGGCGGGGTTGAACCGCGTCAGGTCGAACTTGAGTTTTCCATCGCGGGCGTTGCCGGGACCAGTGCGCAGGTACGGCATCGGATCAAACCAGAGATCGTTGGGAGTCTCGGCGCTCCACTTGGCCTGCTCCCACCGCCACAGCCTGATCAGGTTGAGGTGGTGCTGCACAAGGAAGTCGAGATAGGCGGTCCAATTGAAAGCCGGCGGCGGGTCTGTGAAACCGGCGTCTTGGAAGTTCAACCACGTGTGCGCGCCGGCGAGGAAGATCGCCCGTCCGCTGGCGTCGGTGAAGTACCGGTGGTTGTCGGGACTCACCCGCAATGGCCCGGCAAAGGCCGGCTGCGTGACGGTGATCGCCGCCGGCCCTGCAGTTCCACCAAACACGGCGACGACCGTGGTTTGACCGGGCCCCACGGCCGTGACGCGACCCGATTGGTCGCCCGCACGTACCACCGATGCCACGGCCGGTGCGAGCGACGCCCAAACGACCTGCCCCGTCACCGGGTTGCCTTCCGGATCGAGCACGATGGCTGTGAGTCGCACCGTGTCCCCCACCGCCAATGTGGCGCTCTCCGGTGTCACCGACATGCTGAAGCTTCCCAAGGTGACCGTGATCGGCACGTTACCTGTGAGAGGAGTCAGCACGATCGCGACGGCAGGATTCGTCCCGGGGCGGATAGTGACCACCGTCGCGCCGGTGTGTGTTTCCACGCCGCCGGCGTCATACGCGCGGAGGGCGATGGCGCGACTCGAGCCCGCGGAAACGCGAATTGTGCCGGCGGCCACGCCGTTGACGGCAGAGATGTTGAACACGAGCGGTGTCGGGATATCGGATGCCGAGACTTCCACGACTACAGTCGCGACCGTTGTTCCGGTGAGCACCGCTCTGATGTAGAGCGTTGTCTGGACCGGGCGACTATCAACGCCCGCGGGCTCGCGCGGCAGGCACGAACCGAGCGCCACGAGCGATAGCAGTGTCGCAGTGATCGGCTGCCGCATCCGTGCGCCTCGCTACGGCACGGTGATGGTGGCGGTGCCCGTGACTCCGTGGAAAACGGCCGCAATCGAAGTCGTACCTGATCCGGTGGCGGTCACCAGTCCAGTCCCATTGACGACGGCGACGCCCGGGTTATGCGTGGCCCAAGCGACCACACCAGTCGTCAGATTCCCGTTGGCATCCTTGATCGTGTCCGAGAGCTGTACCGTTCCCGCGATCGACAGATTCGCTGAGGCCGGGGTGACTGTCACGATGTAGGTGCCGAGCGTCGCGGTGATCGGCTGGTCGCCCGTGAGAGAGGTCAGCACGATCGCCAACGTGGGATTGGTTCCGGATCGAATGGCGAGGGTCGCTGATCCATTGTGCGTCTCTACGCCACTCGCGTCGTAGGCGCGCAGCGTGATGGTCCGGCTGGATCCCGCAGGGACTGTGATGGTGCCGGTCGCGTTGCCATTGGTGATGGGGATGTTGAACACCAGCATCGTGGGGATGTCCGGCGCGGTGACGTCCGCTACCAGGGTCGCGACCGTGGTTCCAGTAAGGTTCGCGCTGACCCCGAGCGACCCTTCGCCGCCGCGGGGGCCGACCGTGTTCGGATCGGCGCACGAGACCAGTTCGAACAGAAGCCCCAAGGCGACCACTGGAGAAGTGAGTCGGCTCCGTAGCATAGCTGCGCACCTTCAGTTGTGGACATTCAGAACAACGGGGCAAGGTCCGGGCCTCTAAACCGGGCGCACTGCCGATGTTTCGTCACCACTCAGGCTCCGAAGCTGTAGCCGGGTTGCTACAGTCGTGACCTCGGACCTCCAGCGATGGTCTTGCTGAGGTCTCGCCGTGTGCCCCCTGACGCGTACTGACTCCGCTCGGCGCCCAGTCGACATCGTCGTCCTTGGCGTGATCCTGGCTTTTGGCGTCTTGCAGTTCTGTTTCTGCGACCGCGCCGCTGATTTTCTGCACGAGGACGTGTTTTTTGCCGATGCCGCCCGCTCACTCCAGCACGGTTTTTACGGCATCGACGGCCATCCCGAAACGAACCAACCGCCGGGATTGTCCGCGATCCTTGCGATCCTGTTCCTCGCCAGCGGTGCCAGCCATGCCCTCTCCCTGCGTGCGATGGTGGTGTTCGAAACATTGGGGTTCATGGCCAGCTATGAACTCCTGCGTCGTTATGCACCGCGGATCGTGGCTGCGGGAATTTGTCTGCTGTTGATCTCGTCTGAACCTTACTTCGCGTTCGCGACGCGGTACGTGTTCCCCTGCTACCCGTACTTTTTCACGACGATGACCGCGTTACTGGTCGCGCGGCGGCTCGAGAACGCGGGTTCCACGCGTGCTCGCATCGCATGGGCGGGGCTGATGGCAGCGCTGTGCGCTGTGTCCTTGATGATTGCCTCGGCGGCGATCGCGTTGCTCGGTGCTTTGGCAGTCTGGAGCGGTGTGACCTTCTTCCGAGATCGCCGGCTCGCCGTCGCGCGCCTGAGGCCGTCCCTCGTGGTTCTGCTTTTGGGGACGGCGGTGCAGGGCCTCTGGATGCACCGCGACGCTGCACCCTTGGAATGGCCGATAGCGGGCTATCCGCGGCCCTACCTATCGCAATTGATGGTGAAGGACGGGAACGATCCGGAACTCGGCATGGCTACCTTGCTCGACATCCCCGTCCGCGTCGCCAAGAACGCGATCGACGACTCCGCGCTACTGTCCCAACTGCTCGTGCACCGATGGTTCAACGACGCGTGGATCTCCGTGGCAACCCTGGGCCCACTCCTCCTGATCCTGCTGGGTTGGGGATCCACGATCTGGCGGACAGGCGGTAGTCTGCACGACTGGTACTTCGCCGGATATGAGCTCATCTACCTGCTGTGGCCCTGGCGTCTTGAACCTCGGTTCTTCTTCCCGATAGCGCCGCTGGCTTGTTTGTACTTGTGGAGTGGCCTCAAGGCACTTGGCTTCCTAGCGATACAGAAGCCTCGCTGGCTCGGTGCGGTATGGCTTCCGGCTTCCGCCACGCTGACGATCAGTGCCTGGTATTGGACAAACGCTCACCGGGGCCTACAAGGGGAGCTGTCAATTTTGGCGTGGGTGGTCTCGGGGCTGGTCGCAGCAGCGATGGTATGGAGGGGGGGAGACTGGTTGGCCCAACGGGCAGGAGCCCTGCGAATACGTCCGCTGCGCGTCTCACAACAGTTCGTGGGAGTCGCGGGAATCGGTGTCATCATCACCGGGCTCGCACAGCAACTGGCAGTTGGGCGCGACAACCTGAGTCTCAATTCCGTCGTGAACGCGGTCCCCGCGGATGCCAAGGCGGGGATGTGGGCCGCTTCGCATACCGACACCAACGCCGTCATCATGGCACGGCACGTACCGACCGCTTACCACTTCTCCGGAAGGCGGGTGGTGTGGTTTCCACCGAGTTCCAATCCGCAGTTGCTCATCGAAGGAATCCGAAGACTCAAGGTCGATTATGTGGTCGTGGTGCATCGCGAGGACAGCTACTATATGCCACCGGACGATTACTGCTTTGCCCGACTGCTCGCCGCCTATCCTGATGCCTTTGGCCTCGTGTTCCAGACGCCGCAGTTCAGAGTATTCTTCGTGCGTCACTAGAACGCGATCGTGGCCTTCCGCGCGTAGAACGCCTCGGCCAGTCCGTCCGGGGCCGCTGATTCGATACCCCGCAGCCGCAGCAAGGCGTGGAAGGTGTCGGGCGTAAACCACCGCTTCGAACGTTGTGAGCCGAATGCCGCGCGCAGGTGCCGGATCTTCACGCGGGCCACCGCCGCGCGCAGCGGCACGAAGAGATTCGGCGCGCCGAGATCCCCGTCGTACTTGGGGACCTCGTACTCGAGAATCAAATGACTCCGGAACGTATTCCAGGTGAGGTCGGACACCACGCGATGGTCTTGATGGCGATCCTCGCGGGTGTGCGTGAACACGATGTCGGGCGATACCTCGCGCGCGAGCTCCTCGAACGCTTCCTTAATCCCGCCACCCAGGTACGGGAAGAATCCGTCCCGAAAGCTGTGGACGACGATCTGCCGGCGCCGCGCGCGAGCGAGGAAGAGGCCGGCGCTCCGCCGCGCCTCCCGCTCCCGCGGTCCGCCGCCGCCACTGAACACAATCCAGTGACAGTCGACGTTCCGCCGGGCCGCCAGGAGGGCGAGGATCGTGCCGCCACAACCGATCTCGATGTCGTCCGCGTGCGCGCCGAGACACAAGATGCGCAGCGGCCCGGCAGGGCGAGCGGCGAACGTGAGAGAGCAGGGGGCGGGGTGGCGCGACCGAATCACGACGGGTGCGGCCGGCCGTTGGTCCGCCAAACCTCCCACGGGGCCTTGCCGCGCGCGTAGAGGTCTTCCAGGTGCTGCCTGTCCTTGAAGGTATCCATGCTGGCGAAAAAGCCGTCGTAGGCGTACGCCATCAGCTGCTGCTGCGCGATCAGGCGTTGGAACGGCTCCTGCACCAGCTCCTCGCCATTGCACAGATAGTCGAAGATCGCGCGCTGGAACAAGAAGTAGCCGCCATTGATCCGCAGGTTCGTCTTCGTGATCGGCGTGATCTCATCGACCAACCCGTCGCAGCCCAGCGACACGGCGTGATAGCTGAGGTTCGGGCGGACGCTGACGAAGTTGCCGATCTTCCCGTGACGCTGGAAGTGCTCGATCAACGTCGGGAGATGCAGGTCGGTCAGGCCGTCGGCATAGTTCGCCAGGAACGTCTCCTCCTCTTCCAGGTACGGCTGCACCGCCCGGAGCCGTTGCCCGAGGTTCGAGGTGACGCCGGTATCGGCGAACGTGATGCGCCAGTTGGAAATGTCCCGGTTCATCAGATCGATCTGCCGCCCACCGCCCGATAGTACAAAGTCGTTGGAGATGGTCTCCTCGTAATTCAAGAAGTACTTCTTGATCACGTCGGCACGATGGCCGAGGCAGAGGATGAAGTCCGTGTGCCCGAAGTGCGCGTAGTACTTCATCACGTGCCACAGGATCGGGCGGTACCCGATCGGCACCATGGGCTTCGGAATGTCGTCGCCGATCTCGCGGATCCGCATTCCCAAGCCGCCACAGAAGAGCACTACTTTCATGATGTCCCCCCCTCCACGCCCGCCGGGGCCTCGGTCCAGCGGAGCGACGCGTCGAGCCGGCCCTCCGCCTGCAGCTTGAGGATCTGCTTGATGCGCATGTAGCGTCCGCCGAGGAACTCCTCGCGCGTCAGGTGGTGGCGGTCGAATGCCGCTCGCAACTCCTCCATGCCGGCACGGACCGTCCACTGCGGCTGGAACTCGGGCAGGGCGCGGGCGAGCTTGCTGCAGTCCACCCGATAGCAGCGAGGATCCGGGCCACCGCCCTCGGCGTAGCGGACGTGGCTGCCGGGCACGACGTCCTGCACCATCTCGGCGAGATCGCGGACGCGGTAGTTCTCTTCGGTGCGGCCGACGTTGAACGCCTGGTTGTGCACCGCGGCGCGCGGCGCGTGCAGCACGGCGAGAAACGCGCGGGCGATATCCTCGATGTGCACCAGCGGTCGCCAGGGTGTGCCGTCGCTCTGGATCAGCACGTCCCCGGTCGTGTAGGCCACGCCGACCAGGTTGTTGACGACGACGTCCGCGCGTAAGCGCGGCGACACCCCGTACGCGGTGGCGTTGCGCAGGAACGTCGGGCTGAAGTTGTCGTCGGCGAGCGCCGCGACATCGCGTTCGACGCGAACCTTGGACTCGCCGTAGGGCGTGATCGGATTGAAGGCGGCCGCTTCGGTGAGCAGCGCGTCACCGGCGACGCCATACAGGCTGCAGGAAGAAGCAAACAGAAACCGGGATACCCCTGCCTCCTTGGCGAGCCGCGCCAGGCGCACGGAGGCGATGTGGTTGATGTCGAACGTGCACCCGGGATTGACATTGCCCAGCGGATCGTTGGAGAGCGCGGCGAGGTGCATGATGGCATCGAATCCGGCGAGATCGGACGCCTGCAGATCCCGGATGTCGCGGCGCCACGACTCGAGGGCGACCACATCCTCGCCGAGCGAGCAGTCCTCGAAGAGATACGAATCCACGCCGACGACGCGGTGGCCCGCGGCCGCAACTGTGGGCGCCAGCACTGATCCGATGTACCCGTTGTGTCCCGTGATCAAGACTCGCATGCGACCTCTAGGCTTTCTGCATGGGGCGGACGCGCAAGTCGGTGATCTCGGCTGTGCGGTCCATCGTTAACGCGTGCACGACGGCGGCCGCCACGTCCGCGGGCTGCAGCAAACGCTCCGGCCGGTACGGCGTGCCTTCCTCCGCGTGGATTGCGGCCTGCTGCGGCGTCGCGGTCCGTCCTGGGTACACGCTGAGTACGCGGATGCCGTCGGGATTGACCTCCTCGCGGAGGGCGTCGGCGACGGCGCGCAGCGCGTGTTTGCTCGCCGCGTATGCCCCGACGCCGGCGCGTGCCTGGAGACCGACGGTCGAGTTCACGAAGACGATCTGCCCGCGCCGCTGTCGGAGCAGCGGCAGGAGTAGCTGGGTGAGCAGATACGGCCCGCGCACGTTGACGCGGTACTGCTGATCGAATTGGGCGATCGGCGCGTCGGCGACCGCGCCGCGGAAATGGGTGCCGGCGCCGTGGACCAGGATATCGAGTCCGTGCGACTCCTTCGCGAGCCGGTCGCGCAAACGCTCCAGATCCTCGTCGTTGCCCACATCCAGCGGCTGACTACAGGCGTGCCCGCCGGCGCGACGCGCCGCCGCCGCCGTGGCCTCCAGGGCCTCCGCGTGGCGCGCGACGAGCCAGACGCCGGCGCCGCCGCTCGCCAGCTCCAGGGCGATCGCCCGGCCGATCCCGCTGCTCGCGCCGGTGACGAGGGCGTGCATGCCCGCGAACGCCTCGCTCACTGCTCGAAGGCCCTCGGCTTGCTGATGAGCAAGCCATGTGCGCGCAGGAGATCGGCCGCGCGACGGATCGAGCCAAACGCCAAGCCCGACCGCTCAGCAATGTCGAGCAGGTCGTGGCCACCATCTGACATGTTGAGCACCCACAGCAAGGCGAGCTCGTCGACCCGCTCCTGCGACTTCCCGCCGATCGACTCGTACAGACCACGCCGCCCCAATTGGGGCTCGCCCTTCGGGTGCTGGTTCACGCACGCTTCGTTGCCCTCGAGCACGTCGAACGTGGCGAGGCAGGCCTCGTACGAATCCGCCAGCGCGTCGGGTCGCACGAAGTCGAGGTTATCGGCCGAGGTGTGGTACTCGGGGTAGCGGGCATAGGGCGTGCGCGACAGACAGCCCACGGCGAGGTCGTATCCCGGCGAGCAGTACTGGCGCTCGTCGTAGCCGTAGGGAGTGAAGTCCATCACGCCGGTGGGCTGACCGGTCTGCCGGAGAACGTGCGCCACGGCGCGGTCTATCTCGGCGTTCCCACGGCGGCTCCGTTTGTAATGCAGGTGCCCCGGGTCCCCGACACTGGCGAGCACGAGGCCGTGCTGTATCCGCGGCACGACGGCTTCGTTGCGTGCGAGCCAGGTGATCGAGCCGATAGTCCCGGGAATAAAAAGGAAACGGTATGTGTAGCGGCGCCGCGTGCGTTGCAGGTGCCGCGCGAGGTAGGTGGCCAGGACCACGCCCGACAGGTTGTCGTTGCAGAGCGAGGGGTGACAAATGTGACACGACACGAGGATCTCGTCGGAAGCTTCACCCGCGAGCACCAGCTCCCCATAGGTCAGATGCCCGGGCGCGAGCGTCGAATCGATCCGGACTTCGTAGTCCCCATCAGGAAGCGTTTCCAACTCGGCGTGCGCCAGACAGAATCCCCACGCGGGCGCGTAGTACGACGTGCGGTAGGGAATCCAGTCGGGATGGTCCGGGAGTGTAAAGCAGTGGTCACGCAGCTCGTCGAGCGACACGGTTCGGTGCACTGGGGCGCTATAGTTCAGCACGTGCAGGTTCGAGCGCCGGAAGTCCACGACCCGTTCGCCGCGCGAGTTCTTCACGTAGGCATCGCGGATGTTCCATTCCTGCGGCACGGTCCAATCCAGCACCTGCGTGCCACTGGGCACTTCGTACACGGTGAGCGGGATGTACGCCTTCAGTTTGCCGAGCGTCTCGCGGACCCCGTCGCCGGTGATGCTGCGGCAGATCGGGTAGAGATCGGCGATCAATGCGTGCATCGCGGCGCCGACATCCTCGGCCACCCCCTCCGGAGCGATCACGGCACTCACGCCGGCGATGCCTCGAAGTCCGCGTACGTCCGATCACGATCGAGGAGGATTGGCTCGGGGAGGGGCCAGCGAATCGCGAACGCCGGGTCGTCGAAGCGGATCCCTCGCCCCGACGCGGCCGCGTAGAACTCCGACATCTGGTACAGCACCTCCGTGTCGTCGACGAGCGTCTGAAAGCCATGCGCCAACCCTTCGGGGACGTACAGGGCCGCGCGATTCTCCGCGGTGAGCTCCACGCCGACGTGCTGGCGGAAGGTCGGCGACTGAGGTCGCAAATCGAGCGCGACGTCCCAAATGGCGCCTCGCGTGCAGCGGATCAGCTTGGCTTCCGCGTGCGGCGGCGCCTGATAGTGCAGACCCCGCAGCGTCCCGCGCCGGCGGTTGAAGGAGATGCTGCATTGCACGAGTCGCGGATTGAGGCCGTGCTGGGCGAACTCGCGCTGGCACCAGGTGCGCGCGAAGCAGCCGCGATTGTCCTCCCGTGGCTCGGGTTCGATGACGAAGACGCCGGGTACCGCCGCCTCGCGGAAGATCACGGAACGACCGCCACCTCGGGGATTGGGATGACGAACTGCCCACCCCACTCGCGGATGTACGCGAGCTGGGCCATGATCTCCTGCTTTACGTTCCAGGGAAGGATCACCACGTAGTCAGGGCGGGTTTCCCGAATCCGCTCCGGCGGATGGATCGGGATGTGCGTGCCCGGCAGAAACTTGCCGTGCTTATACGGATTGCGATCGACGGTGTAGTCCAGAAAGTCCGTCCGAATCCCGCAATAGTTGAGCAATGTGTTGCCCTTGCCGGGCGCGCCGTAGCCGGCGATCGACTTGCCCGCGCGCTTGGCGGCGACGAGGAAGTCGAGCAGCTTGCGCTTCGTCTCGCGTACTTGCTCGGCGAAGTCGGCGTAGTAGTTCAGCTGGTCGAGCCCGGCCTCACTCTCGTGCACACGCAAGGCGTCTACGCGGGGCGTGATCGGCCGGAGCGGATCCTCGGTGTGGCAGGCGTAGATCCGCAGGGAGCCCCCATGTGTCTCGAGCTCTTCCACGTCGAAGATCGTGAGTCCGTGTGCGGCGAAGATCTGCGAGACGGACAGCAGCGAGAAGTAGGAGAAGTGCTCGTGATAGATCGTATCGAACTGCTTCTCGGCCACGAGCCGCACCAGGTGGGGGAACTCGACGGTGATCACGCCGCGCGGGGCGAGCGCGATCTTCATACCAGCCACGAAATCGTTGAGGTCGTGCACCTGCGCGAGGACGTTGTTGCCGATCAGCAGATCGGCCTGCTGGTCGTCTGCAGCCAGCGTGCGCGCGGTCTCGCGGCCAAAGAACTTGACGAGCGTCGGCACACCCTTTGCGACCGCCGCCTGGGCGACGTTCGCGGCGGGCTCGATCCCCAGCGCGGGAATTCCGCGTTGCACGAAGTACTGGAGCAGGTACCCGTCGTTGCTCGCGACCTCGATGACCCGGCTGTCCTTGGTCAGGCCGAACTCGCCGATCATCTGCTCGGTGTAGCGCCGCGCATGGTCGAGCCAGCTGTCCGAATAGGACGAGAAGTAGGCGTATTCGGTGAAGATCTCTTCGCGCCGAACGTACTCTTGCAACTGCACCAGGAAACAGCGGTCGCAGACATAGACGTGGAGCGGGTAAAACGGCTCCATCTCGTTCAGCTGGTCGGCTCGCAGGTATGACTCGCACAACGGCGACATGCCGAGATCCACGAACGTGTGCCGGAGCGGAGTCCCGCAGAAGCGACAGGAGCCGTCGCGCTGGTCAACGTCCGACGGCGGGCGGAACTCCACCGGTGCTGAGGCACCGTGCGACGCAGTGAGAAGTGTCGGGTCCATGTTGCCATGCTCGGCACGCAGGAACCGGACCGTTGTCAGAGAGCACGCCTGACTCGTAAGCTATTGGTAATATGTGTGATAGCGCAGTGCGCTAGAAATGGAGTGGGCCTCACCGTGAGGTGTCACATAACTACATCACTTCTTGAAGAGCGGCCGTGAGCCCGCCGAGTTACGACGTCGCCGTGGCCGGTGGCGGCATTGTCGGGTTGGCAACCGCACTGGCGCTGGTCGAGACCGGCCATCGGTCCGTCGTGCTGCTCGAAGCCGAAGCGCGTCTCGCCGCCCACCAGAGTAGCCACAACAGCGGCGTCATTCATTCCGGCCTCTACTACCGCCCCGACTCGCTCAAAGCACAGACCTGCCGCGAGGGGCGCGCGGCGCTATACCGGTTCTGCGCCGATGAAGGGATCCCGTACCGGCAAGACGGCAAGCTCGTCGTGGCCACACGTGAGGCGGAGCTCGCTGCGCTGGGACAGTTGGAGGCCCGCGGGCGAGCGAACGGACTCGCCGGTGTCCGGCAGCTCGGACGCGAGGAGTTGCGCGAGCTCGAGCCTGAGGTCGCCGGCCTCGCCGGCCTCTGGGTTCCCGAGACTGGGGTGGTGGACTTTGCGAAGGTTGCGGCCGCCTTCGCCCGCCGCGCGCAGGCGGGGGGTGCGGAGATCCGCACGGGGGCTCGGGTGGTCGGGGCGCATCAGGACGGATCCAAGCAGGTTGTCGCAACGACCGCCGGAGACGTGCGCGCATCGCTGCTCGTGACCTGCGCTGGCCTGCAAGCGGACCGCCTAGCCCGCGCGTGCGGTGTGGACCCGGGGCTGATGATCATCCCGTTTCGTGGTGAGTACTACGAGCTCCTGCCGGAGCGGCGGGGACTGGTGCGCCACCCGATCTACCCCGTGCCCGATCCGCGTCTCCCATTCCTCGGCGTGCACTTCACGCGCACGATCGATGACCACGTGCACGCAGGACCAAACGCCGTCCTGGCGCTGAAGCGAGAGGGTTATCGCCGCACCGACGTCTCGGCTGGCGATGTCGCGGCAATGATGTCGTCCGTCGGCTTCTGGCGCATGGCGGCCCGGTATTGGCGGACCGGGTTCGCCGAGTTGGAGCGGTCGCTGAGCAAAAGGGCCTTCGTGAGAGCGCTGCAGCGCCTGGTGCCGAATCTGCGCGAGGAGGACGTTGTGCCGGGAGGGAGTGGAGTCCGGGCTCAGGCGGTCGACCGGTCAGGCAAGTTGCTGGACGACTTTTATGTCTTGGAAGATCGGCGCGCGATCCATGTCCTGAACGCCCCTTCGCCGGCTGCCACGGCTTCCATCGAAATCGGGCGCCACATCGCGCGGCGCGTCGTCGCACGAATCGGGCAGTGAGGCGCGGGTGAGCGCTGCTACACGCGCACGGCGCGAAGCGAGGACTTTGGACTCTGGGGCGTGGCGTGTTGCCACACGTCCCATCGTCCGCGAATCCCGTTGAAGGTGGCCACGACGGCCGCCGCCTGGAGCCAGATACCCCAGGTCGCTCGCGCGACCAGGCGCCGGGTGCGCTCCGGGCGAGCGAGGGCGGCTACTCCGATCGCGGCCAGAACAGCGGCGGCCGCGGGCCAAAGCGCGAGCGCCCAGCTGTTCCAGACCGGTGCACTCCCTACCAGCGCCACGACGAGCAGATAGGGCGTTGCCAGTCGCAAGAGCTTGTGACACACGAACTGGAGCCATACGGGATTCGTCCACGGCGCCAAGACCCACGGGAACCAGCGGCACACTTGCAGCAACCCGGTCAGCGTGCGGACCTTGCGCGCGAACTCCTGTTGGTGATCGAAGGTCCGCGGGTCCGACGCCAGGGCCGCCTCGCAAAAACCGACGCGCAGCCCGCTCGCCGCCACATGTAGCGGTACGTACAGATCGTCGCAGATCAGGCCGGGAGGCAGCGGCTGCCAGAGGTACCGGCGGATAGCATAGATCGCGCCGGTGACGGCTACCAGGCTGTGCAGCCGCGCCTCAGCACGGCGAATGATCGTCTCGAGCCCCCAGAAAGCACGCAGCACCGAGCCCGTCGCAGAATCCGTGCGGTACGCACCTGAGACGGCGCCGAACTCCTCATCCGTCAGAGACCGCAAGATTGCCGGGATGGCGTCCGGATCGAACCGCTGTGCGGAGTCGGCGAACACGACGATGTCCGACGTTGCGGCGCGGACGCCGGCATTGAGCGTCACCGCTTTTCCACCGGGGGGGTCACCCATGACCACACGCACCGTGCTCGGTAAGAGCGCGACGTAATCCACGAGTCCATCCGGAGCCGCCGCGTCCACCGCCACGACGATGTCCAGCTGCATCCCAAGAGACGACGTGGATAACAGGTCTCTGACGCGAGCGGCCACGACCGCAGGCGGGTGGCGCGTCGCGATGACCACGGTGGCCCTCGCCGGGGCTGGATCGGACGGCTTCCGTGTGCGGGGGCGCCACCACGATAGCAGTGTCGCGGCTACCGGATAGCCGATCCAGGCGATGGCGATGAGCGCGAGTGCGGTGACGCTCAGAGCGGTCACGGCCCGTCGCTCAGGCGCGTGACAGCATCACGTTCGCGGGGGGAAGACGATTCCTCGTCGCTTTCACGCGCCCCTCGCGCTGGTACCAGGCAACAGTGTGCCGGAGGCCTTCCTCGAGACTCACCGCGGCCCGGAATCCGAGGCGCGCCAACTTGTCCGCTTCGAACTTGGTCTGATCCGCCGCGTACTTGCGGATCCGCGCGGTTGAGACGGCGAGTGGCTGGCCGGTGATGCGGCTGAAGGCGTCGAACGGCCACCCGAGCGCGATCCCTACCCGGAGGGGGATGCTTATCCGCGGCGGCGTCTTGCCGAGCGCCCGGAAGACGATGTCGGCGATCTCGCGGCTGGTCAGATCGGGTTTGTCGACGACGTTCACGATCTCGAAGCCGGTCGCGGCGCGGCGCCATGCGAGCAGCGTGGCGTCCACGAGGTTGTCCACGTAGACGAGGCTCTTCACATTATCGCCGGCGCCGACTCGCACGAACCGCCTGCGATCGATCTGCCGGATAAGCGCATACATGTTCGCGAAGTTGCCGGCTCCAAACACAACGGGCGGGCGGATCGCGAGGACCCGACGTCCTTGCGCGGCGGCCACCCAGTCTCGGAAGACGCGCTCGGCTGCCAACTTCGACTCGCCATACGGCGTCGTCGGCTGAGGCGGGGTGTCTTCGGTCCGCGGTTCGGGGGCAGCGCCGTAGACGGCAACAGTCGACAAAAAGCACACGTCCAGAATGCCAACCTCGTCGAGCACGCTGCACAGCGTGCGCGCGCCGCCTTCGTTGACGTCGTAGTACGTCTGAGCGGACAGACCGGCGTCGTGGTGGGCGGCGGCGAGATGCAGGACGGCGTCACAACCGCGGGCCGCGCGAAGCAGGGCAGTGCGGTCGCGGACGTCGCCGATCACTACTGCGGCTGGTCCGGAATCCCACTCCGGGGCTGTGAGGTCGAACAGGGTCAGCGCGACGCCTTCGCGCGTCAAGCGCGCGCCGAAGTGACGAGCAACAAAGCCGCCGCCGCCGGTGATCAGGATCCGCACGAACGCATCGGCTCTGCAGGGAGTGGGCCACGCTACAAGAGCGTGTGCGCGCGCGTGGGAACGGCGGACGGCGGTGCGCAACGCGCAAACCGTCCCGGACTTGTCACATAACTACCACACGATTGTCGCCGTTCTCTAACGGCGCCGGTTTGTCCACGAGACGGACCACTGCTCGGGAGCGGTATCCGCCTTGCGGTAGGCACGGCTGTGCGAACGTTGCTCATCTGCCACCACGACGAACCCCTCAATCGAATCGGCGCCGCGCGTTGGCTCGCGTCGTTCTCGGAATTGGTGGGCATCGTCGAGATTCGCGAGCCCGCAGTCCGAAAGCGGAGGCGCGTACGGCGTGAGCTGCGCCGCGTCGGAGCGTTGCGATTCCTCGACGTCCTCGCGTATCGCGTGTTCCACCGATTGGTGCTCGGTCCTGGCGACCAAGCCTGGGAGGCTCGGGAGCTGGCGCGGCTGTGCGACGCCTACCCGGCCCTCTCTCCGGCCGTTCCAGTCCTCGAGACCCCCAGCGCGAACTCCGCCGCCGTAATCGCCTTCATCCGTCAGGCTGCCCCGGACATCATCCTGGCCCGCTGCAAGAGTCTGCTCGGGAAGGACGTTTTCGCGCTGCCGGCGCGGGGAACGTTCGTGCTGCACCCCGGGATCTGTCCGGAGTACCGCAATGGCCACGGCTGTTTTTGGGCGCTCGCCGGCGACGATCTCGACAAGGTCGGTGCGACGCTGCTTCAGGTGGACGAAGGGATCGATACGGGTCCCGTCTACGGCTACTTCAGCTACGCGTACGACGAAGTCGCCGAGTCGCCGTTTGTCATCCAGAACCGCGTCGTGTTTGAGAACCTGGATGCGATTCGACGGACCCTGTTGGACGTGGCCGAAGGGCGCGCTGCGCGGCTCGACACGTCGCGCCGCCCGTCGGGCACGTGGGGCCAGCCGTGGCTCACCAAGTACTTGCGCTGGAAGCAGCGCGCGCGGAGGCGGCGGCGTGCGAGCTCTTGCGCTGCTCTATCATGACGTAGTCCAGGCCGGCGACTGGGATAGCAGCGGATTCCCCGGTCCGGCCGCCGCGAGCTACAAGCTCGAGCGCCGCGAGTTCGAGCGACATCTTGCGGCGATGTCGGCAGCCGTGCCGCAGCGGCGGACGGTGCAGGCGCTAGCGTCCGCCGCTGCCAACGGTCCACCGCCCGTGCTACTGACCTTCGACGACGGCGGCGCCAGCGCGCACGACTGCGTCGCGGATCTGCTCGAGGCTTGGGGCTGGCGCGGGCATTTCCTCATCACTACCGACTACCTCGACACGGCGGGTTTTCTCACCCGGATCCAGGTACGCGAGCTGGCCGCCCGCGGGCATGTGATCGGCTCTCACTCGTGCTCCCACCTCACCCGGATGGGCGGGCGCAGCCCGGCGCGCTTGCGTGAGGAGTGGGCGCGCAGCACCGGCGTCCTGGCAGACCTCGTCGGTGAGCCCGTGCGCGTCGGATCGGTGCCGTTCGGAGCGTTTTCGCCGCGGGTCGCGGCCGCGGCCGCCGCCGCCGGAATGACTACGTTGTTCACATCGGAGCCGACGATGCGCTGCGGAGTCGTGGACGGGTGCATCGTGGTCGGGCGCTATACGTTGCGGCGCGGCACAGCGGCGCGCGTCGCCGCCCGGCTGGCGTCCGGCGCACGCGGGGTGCGTCTGCGGCAGCTCTGGTTCTGGAACCTCAAGAAGGTGGCGAAAGCGATTGGCGGCGACGCCTATCTCACGCTGCGGGACGCCCTGTTCAAACGCTGATCGCGGCTACCAGGCTCCGCGCTTGCCGATCACCACTGGCACCGTGCGCAGCATGATCTTCAGATCCTCGAAGAACGATTGGCGGGCGATGTAGTCGAGATCGAATCGCACCTTGCTACGCACGTCGTCGACCGAGCTGTCGTAGTCCTGGCTGATCTGCGCCAATCCCGTGATTCCCGGCCGGACGCGCTGGCGCTCCTGGTAACGCTCGATCTTGTCGCGCAGCTGGGCGAAGATTGCGGGCTGCTCAGGACGGGGACCGACCACGTCCATGTCCCCGCGGAGCACGTTGATGAGTTGCGGCAGCTCGTCCAGGCGATACAACCGCAAGATCCGGCCGAGACTCGTCACCCGCGGATCGTTCGGCTGCGCCCACACTTGGTGATTGGGATCGCCGTTGGGCGCCATCGTGCGGAACTTGTAGATCGTGAACGGCTTGCCGCCGCAGTCCGCGCCCCGACGATTATCCTGCTCTGACCTCCCGCCGCCGCGGCGGTCGAGTCCAACGCGTGTGTGCTTGAAAAAGACCGGCCCGCGCGACGTGACCTTGACGAGTAGCGCGATCAAGGCCATCAAGGGGGCGGTCAGCAGTAGTCCGATGGCGGCGACACTGACGTTCAATGCACGCCGTAGCCGTTCCGACGATTCTGCTGCGGCGGCGGTCGGGCGGGTGAGCGTTTGACTGAGTCTGATGCTCGTCACGGGCTGGGCTCTCGCGTTGGGATGCGAGCGCCTTGTGCAGATGCCATGCCTTCCGACGAGCCACGGAAACGCTAGTCAAATCAACGGGTACGCGTCACGCCGCCGTCGCTTGTCAGCCCGGCGCCACGGTGATTGTGAGGGGGGTGCTACAAGCTCGTCGGGTCGGTTGTTTCCCGGATCCGCTTGCGCTGCAGCCCGTGACGCTCAATGAGACGGTAGAGCGTCGTCCGGTCTAGGCCGGCCGCACGCGCTGCGCGCGACATGTTGCCGCGCGCTTCCGTGACGAGCTGCGTCAGGTATTGCAGCTCGAAGCTGGCGACGAGCCGATCGCGGGCGATGTAGTACGGCTCTTCGGTGGTGATCTCGGCGGCGGCGGCGGGCGTGTTCCCTTGGGATGCCACCTGCTCGAGCGCGGGAATGTCCTCCGGTCGGATTTCCGAGCCGGGTTCGAGGAGGACGACCATGTGCTCGACGACGTTCTCCAGCTCGCGCACGTTCCCCTTCCAGGCGCGGGCACGGAGGGAGCGGATCGCGGCTTCTGTGAAGCGTGGCGGCGGCGTGCCGGCGCCGCGGTGGCGATTCCAGTAATACGCGAGGAAGTGCTCCGCGAGCAGCAGGATGTCGCTGGCGCGCTCCCGCAGCGAGGGAACGCGAATCGGCACGACGCGCAAGCGGTAATACAGGTCCTCACGCAGCGTCCCGGCCTTGACCGCCTCTTCGGGATTGCAATTGGTGCAGGCGATGAACCGCACATTCACGACGGCATCGGTGGTCTCGCTGCCGACGCGCCGCACCACGCCATCCTGAATCACCCGCAGCAATTTGGCTTGGATCGGTTTCGACATTTCCACGAGCTCGTCGAGCAACAACGTGCCGCCGTTCGCGGCTTCGAGCAGGCCAGGCTTGTCCCGCACCGCACCTGTGAATGCTCCCTTGCAGTGGCCGAACATCTCCGACTCGAGCAGCGCCTCGGGCAGCGCGGCGCAATTGACGGCAACGAGCGGACGGCTGCTGCGCCGGCTGTGATAATGGATGAACTCCGCGATCAGCTCTTTTCCGGAGCCGCTCTCGCCGGTGATGAAGACCGACGCATCGGTGGGAGCCACGCGTCGGGCCAGATCGACCGCTCGGCGGAACGCCGGCGCGGCGCCGAGCACGGTGACGCGCTCGCTGTTGCCGTTTTCGCGAGCAAACTCCGCCTGGATGGCGTGCGACTCCCGCCCTACGAGGACGCTATGCGCGGCACGGCCCAGCAAGATCTGCAGGTGCGTGCCGGAGAAGGGCTTGGGGAGATAGTCCCAGGCTCCCGCGCGCAGGGCCTCGAGACTCGAGTCCAGGCTGGGATTGCCGGTCATCATGACGACAATCGTGTCCGGATGCGCCTCGAGGCACATCCGCAGCAGACGCATCCCGGATATGTCCCCCATGTACAGATCGAGGAGCACAATGTCGAACCGGTTGCGCTTGAGCATGTCGCGCGCTTCATCCCCGCGACCCGCCAGGCTGACCTGATAGCCTTCGTACCGAAGCACCGTCGCGCAGCTTTCCCGCAGCGACCGCTCGTCGTCCACAATGAGTATGTGAACGCTGGACTTGAGCTCCGGCGTGAGCGGCAGGAAGCTCACCACGTGCCGTGGTGGAGCGGACGGGCTTTGGCGCGCCCGTGACGCGCTTTTACCAGGTGTTGGGTCGGACATGGACGCGGCGAACCCTCCGTGCCGGCGACGAGTGGCTACTGGTGACATTCGTGCTCCCTGGCACAGATCGGGCCCAAAACGCGTCGGGCGAGCGACTTCGAGAAGTGATGCATTTACACGACGTTCGGAAGCTTGTCAAGGACGCTGTAACGGCCTGCTGACAACGTTTCGGCTTTTGCAGACGCGATTGTATGGGTTCGGCAACACTTTTTCGGGCGCTACCGGGCACCGCGTGGTCGCAATTCTTGGGTCCGAAACGATTTGTACGGTATCCTGCTTGCGGTAGGGCGGGCCATGACTCTTCAGCCTCGTTCCGACCGCGCGCCGCTCGCCGAGATGGCGCTGCCAGTCGATCCCCGCGTTCGGGCGGCACGCGCCGAATTAGCGGGCGAGCTCACGCCCGAGTCGATCCAACCGCTCGACTGGGCTCGCTTCAGATCGGCGACGCGCCGCTATCGCTGGTGGGTGCTGGCCTTGACCGCCGTGGGGATCCTCGGCGGAATCCTCGCCGGTCGCCTGCTGCCACCCCGCTACCAGGTACAGGCCACCATCTGGATCCAGTCGAGCGAGCCGCGCGGCACCGGCCGCGGGCCGATCGGTGCCAATCAGCTGTTCGAGTCCTACGCGTGGGTCGATTTGCTCAAGTCCTACGTCGTGCTCGATCAAGTGGCGCGCGACCTCAAGCTGTACCTTACGCCCGAGCGCGGCGCTAACGGGGCGTTTGCGGGATTCGAGGTCGGCGATACCTACCGTCCGGGCCGATATCGCATCGTGGCGGACCGGACGGGCCGGTCGTTCAGCCTCCTGGGAGCGAAGGGCGAAGAACTGCAGCAAGGTGCGATCGGCGACTCGATCGGCGCGGCGCTCGGCTTTCGCTGGGCGCCTGCCGCGGCCGCGCTTCACGCGGGCAGCGATCTCACGTTCACGGTGCGACCGCTGCGCGACGCCGCCCGCAAGCTCGCCAACTCGCTCGCGGTGACGCTGGACCCAGGCGGCAACTTTCTGCGGATCGGGTTGACGGCGGAGGACGCCACGCGCGGTGCGGCGACGGCGAACGCCATCGCGCAGCGCTTCGTGGAGGTCGGCGCGGACCTCAAGCGGGCGAAGCTGCATCAGCTGGGGACGCTACTTGACGAGCAGCTGCGGGCGGCGCGCGACAACCTGCGGCGGACAGAGAGTGCGCTCGAGCAATTCCAGGTCGGGACGGCAACATTTACTCCGACAGTCGGCACCGCGGCTGCGTCCGCCGGGCGCGACGCTGCGTTCGGTAGCCTGTTCGCCCCACGGCTCGAAGAGGAGCAGTTGCGCCGGGATCGGAGTGCGATCCAGCAAGTGCTGGCGCGGATGCGGGATTCCGGCGGGTCGCCGGAGGGTCTTGCGTTCATCGGGGCGGTGCAGCGCACGGCGGACGTGAGCCAGGCCCTGCGGGACCTCACCGTCAAGCAGGCCGACGAGCGTGCCCTGAGGGCCCGCTACACGCCGGCACACCCTGCGGTCCAGCAGCTCCGCGCAGAGATTGCGGCCCTCGAGCAACGCACCATTCCGGCGCTGGCCGAGTCGTTGAGCGCCGAGTTGCTGGCGCGCGAGCGTGTGCTGGCGCCGCAGATCGCGGCCGGCGAGCACGAGCTGCGCGGCATTCCGCAGCGGGCCATCGACGAAGCGCGGTTGCGGCGCGACCTCGAGCTGGCCACGAACCTGTTTACGGGCGTGCAGCAACGCTACGACGAAGCGCGCCTTGCCGAGGCCAGTAGCATCGCCGACGTGCGGATTCTCGACGTCGCCGTGCCCCCGCAGGAGCCGCTGAAAGACACGGCATCGCGTCTCCTCGTCCTCGGGTTCATCGCCGGCCTCGGTCTGGGACTCGTGGGCGCCGTCGTGGCGGATCGGGTCGACCCGCGCATGCGGTATCCGGACCAGGTGACCCGTCAAATGGGACTGCCGATCCTTGGCGTCTTGCCGCACGTGAAGGACCGGGCGGCGGGACCGGATGACGAAGAGGTCGCGCAAGTGATCGAGGCGATGCGCAGTGTGCGGCTGAGCCTGATGCACTTTTACGGTGGCAACGGTCCCGTGGTCGTCACGGTGACCAGCCCGGGGGCTGGCGACGGGAAATCGTTTGTATCCGCGAATCTCGCGCTGGCGTGCGCCGAGTCGGGCAAGGCGACGTTGCTCATCGACGGAGATTCTCGGCGTGGCGGCTTACATCGCATCCTGCATCGCCCCCGCAAGCTGGGACTGACGGACCACCTCGCCGGTGCCGCGTCGCTCGAAGCGGTCACACAGTCGACGCCGTTTGCCGCTCTGGACTTCATCGCCGCCGGCTCGCGATACCGCGATTCACCCGAGCTGTTGGGATACCCAGCGATGGTGGAGTTACTCGAGCACGCGCGTGCGCACTACGCCGTGGTCATCGTGGACAGCTCGCCGCTCGGCTCGGGGGTCGATCCGTATACGCTGGGGACCCTGACGGGAAGCTTGCTGCTCGTGTTGCGCACCGGCACGACCAACCTCGCGTTGGCGCGCACGAAGCTCGCGGTTTTGGATCACCTGCCGATCCGGTTGCTGGGCGCCGTGTTGAACGATGTGCGGTCGGACGACTTGTACCGTCACTACAGCTATCTCTCCGGATACGCAACGGTCGACGAACAAGAAGGCTACGCCATCGCGGGTCGGAAGGCACACGGAGTGCTGTAGCACGACAACCACAGCATTGCGGGCAGGGCGCTGATGCGACCCGCCCGGGTCAAGGTAACTCCGAGGGAGGGGACGGCCCGAAAATTGAGACGGCGGCGGGCGTGTACTGTAGCAGTTGTCAAGCGCGCCCGCGCACCGGAGCAGCCCAAGAACGCATCTGGGGTCTCGATCGCATCAGTGGATTGCGCTGCAGCCGGTGCGGTGCCCTGTTGGGCGCCGAGGACATCGCTCACCTGCTGCTCGCGAAGCAGTCGCAGCTCGAGCAGTTCGGCCTCCTCAGGCCTCCGACCCACGCGGATCCGACAACGCCGCAACCCGCCGCGCGCGCGCTGCGCGTCGTCAGAACGGAGAAGCACTGAAATGTGTGGTGTGATCGGCTACACAGGCGGGGGCCGGCGCGACGCGTCGTCGATCTTGGTGCGGGGCCTCGCCCGACTCGAGTATCGTGGATACGATTCGGCCGGCGTCGCCGTCCACTCCGGTGACGGGATCGTGACCCGTAAACTCGCCGGACGCGTGCCCGATCTTCAGGCGCTCCTCGCGCGGTCGCCGGTCTCCGGCGCTTCGGGCATCGCGCACACGCGCTGGGCGACCCACGGAGCCCCGACGACACGCAACGCTCATCCGCACGTGGATTGCGAGGAGCGCATCGCCGTCGTCCACAACGGCATCATCGAGAACGCCGACACACTGCGGCGGGCCCTGGAGGGGTGCGGGCACACATTCCGGACCGAGACCGATACCGAAACGCTCGCGCACTTGATCGAGGATTCCCCGGGCGAGACGCTGGAAGCGCGCGTCATCGCCGCCCTGGAGCTTGTCGTCGGCACGTACGGCCTGGCAGTCATGTCGGCCGACGAACCCGGTAAGATCGTCGTCGCGCGCCAGGGTTCGCCCGTGCTACTCGGGATCGGCGACGATGAATTCTTTGTCGCGTCCGATGCTGCGGCGATCATCGAATACACGCGATCCGTCGTCCACCTCAATGACGGCGATATCGCCGTGCTCACGCCGCAGGGATATCACATCCTCGATCGCGAATCGCACGTCCAGCTGCGCGCGGTCGACGATGTCACCTGGGACCTCGAAGCCATTGCGCTGGGCCCCTATGCGCATTTCATGCAGAAGGAAATCTTCGAGCAGGCGGACACGGTGCGGGGGACGCTGCGGGGCCGGCTCATGTTCGACGAAGGCGTCGCGCGGCTCAACGGCCTGAACATCACGCCCGACGACTGTGCCGCCATCAACCGCATTACCATCGTCGCGTGTGGCACGTCGTGGCATGCGGGGCTCGTGGGACGACAAATCATCGAAACCCTCGCCCAGATTCCGGTGACCGTGGAGTATGCATCCGAATACCGGTACCGGCGTCCGCTGCCGGCCTCCAACACGCTGACCATCGCGATCTCGCAGTCTGGGGAGACGGCGGACACCCTGGAGGCGATGCGCGCCGCCCGCGCCGCGGGCTCACGTGTGCTCGGCATCGTCAACGTCGTCGGCAGCACGATCGCCCGCGAATCGGACGGCGGTATTTACCTCCATGCGGGTCCGGAGATCGGGGTAGCCTCGACCAAAGCATTCACATCCCAGATCGTCGCGCTTGCCCTGCTCGGCGTGTACCTCGGACAGCAGCGCGGCCTGCCGCTCGAGGCGCGTCAGGAGCTGCTGTGCCGGCTGGCGCAACTGCCGACACTCGTCTCGCGCGTTTTGGCGCTCGAGCCGCACGTGCGGCGGCTGGCGGAAGAATTCGTCGATGCGCGCAACGTGCTGTATCTCGGGCGTGGCGTCAATTTCCCGGTGGCGCTGGAAGGCGCGCTGAAGCTCAAGGAGATCAGCTACATACACGCCGAAGGGTATCCCGCCGCCGAGATGAAGCACGGTCCCATCGCGCTCATCGACGCCGAGATGCCGGTGGTGTTCCTCGCGCCGCACGACGAGGTCTACACCAAGGTGCTGTCGAACATGCAGGAGGTGCGGGCGCGGGGCGGGCGCATCATCGCCGTGACCACTGAAGGAAACGGCGACCTGGGCGGCCTGGCCGACCATCAACTGCGTGTTCCCGCCACGGCACCGTTGCTGTCGCCTGTGCTGACCGTGATTCCCTTGCAGCTACTTGCCTATCACATCGCTGTCCTGCGGGGATGCGACGTGGATCGCCCGCGCAATCTCGCCAAGAGTGTAACCGTCGAATGATCTCCCGACTCCAGTGGTTTACGATGCGGTGCGCGCTCGTCGCGTGCCTGGCGGCGCCGCGCGCGGCGGCGCAGCAACCCTCCTCGGCGCTCGCCACCCGCGCTGCGTTGCAATCCGAGCTGGCTCGACTCGAAGCGGGGGGCAACCGAGACCGCTCGGCTGCGGCGCTGGTCCGCTGGCGCCTTGAGAATGGGGACTTCCAACAGGGCGACCGCATTGTCGTTCGCGTGGATCGCGAGGCGCAGCTGACCGACACCTTCACGGTCAATGCCGCCGGAGAGATCGAGCTGCCGCAGCTGGGGCCGATGCCGCTGCGCGGGGTGCTGCGCTCCGAGCTCCGCGAACGGCTGCAGGAGCACCTCGCCCGGTTCCTGCGTCAGCCGGTGGTCCAGGTGCGGCCACTCATCCGGCTGCTCGTTGAAGGCGACGTCGTGCGTCCCGGTTTCTACGTGGCCGCGCCAGAGCAGCCGTTGGCCGACGTAATCACTCTCGCCGGCGGTTTCACCCAACGGGCCAAGCCGCTCGGCATGCGAGTGGAGCGAGGCAGCACGGTGCTCTGGAGTAGCGAGCCGCTGCGGCAGGCGCTGGGGTCGGGGTACTCCCTCGATCGACTCAATCTGCGCGCGGGCGACCGCGTGTTCGTGCCACAGCGACGGAGTGGGGAAAGCGGGTGGCGTATCGCCGGCCTCTTGCTCAGCCTGCCGTTCGCGGTGTACACCCTCAGCCAAATCCATTGATGCGCGGGCGCCGCCTCACCATCCTCTCAGTCGTCGGCGCCCGACCGAACTTCATGAAGCTGGCACCACTCGCGCGGCAGCTTGCAGGGCAGCCAGGCGTGCGGCACGTCATCGTCCACACCGGGCAACACTATGACGAGGCGATGTCGGAGAGTTTCTTGCGCACCCTGCGGATTCCGACGCCCGACTTCAACCTGGCGGCCGGGTCCGGCTCGCATGCCCAGCAGACCGCGACGATCATGCAGCGCTTCGAGCCGGTTTGTCAGGAGCTACGCCCCGACATCGTTCTCGTGTATGGCGACGTGAACTCCACGCTCGCCGCCGCTCTTGTGGCGGCAAAGCTCGGCGTCAGAGTGGGCCACGTCGAGGCGGGGCTGCGCAGTCGCGACTGGTCCATGCCGGAAGAAATCAATCGCGTGGTCACCGACCGCCTCGCCGACCTGCTGTTCACGCCGTCGCGCGATGCCGATGAGAACCTCCGCCAGGAGGGCGTTGCCGTCGAGCGCGTGCACTTCGTCGGCAACATCATGATCGATACGCTCGTCGAGTTGCTGCCGGAGGCGCGACGCCGGCAGAGCAATGGCGGGCGACAACCGGGACCCTATGCCGTCGTGACACTCCACCGGCCTGCCAACGTCGACGACCCAACGACACTCGCTGCGGTGATGGACGGTCTGGTTGAGTTGGCCGCCGAGCGGCGCATCCTGTTTCCGGTGCACCCGCGCACGCGCGCGCGCCTGAATGACATCGGTTGGCGTGCGCGCACCGACCGTTTAGAGCTCCGCGATCCAGTGTCCTATGTCGAGATGTTGAGCCTCGTGCTCGGCAGCGACCTGGTGATCACGGACTCAGGCGGATTGCAGGAGGAAACGTCGTACCTCGGGGTGCCGTGTGTGACCGTGCGCCCCAACACGGAGCGCCCCATCACCTGTACGGTGGGCACGAACCGTCTCGTCGCCGCACGGCGAGACGCGATCTGTGAAGGGGCGCGTGCGGCGCTGGCGGCGCGGCAGCCTCACCCCGCCGCACTCGAGCGCTGGGATGGACAGACGGCACAACGTATCGCCGCGATTCTGCTCTAGTCGTCTGCCTGATACTCGCGGAGCCACCAGCCGTCTGGTTCCGCTCGGGCGCGGTCGAGCGCTGCCGTGGCCCGCCGCACCAATTCCGATGGATCCATCGCGGCGGTCCGGAAATCAGGTACGCCAGAGAACCCGCCGAACAACTTGAGCGGGTCGACCTTCGTCTTCCCGGCCGCGTGTTGGGCAGCCTGGACGGCATCCCCGAGGCGCTGGCCAAGGGTGCGTGCCTGCTCCGCATTCGTGTCGATCGCCATAATAATGAAAGCGCGGTCGTCCAGCCGCCCGATCGCATCCGACGTCCGAGCGCTCGAGCGGAGTGCGGCGGCCATGTCCTGCAGGAGCTGTTGCTCCTCGCCGTCGCCGTTGATCCCGTCGGGAACATCGGCCGCGAGCAACACGCATCCCAGCGCCGCCCGCTGGCGGGCAGCCTGGGCACCGAGCTCCCGTGCCCGCCGAATGAGCCCACGCAGGTTATAAACCCCCGTCAGCTCGTCGATGAAGCTGTCGGTGCGGGCTTGATCCGCATCGAGTTTCGCGGGGAGAAACGCGTCGAGCACCGCCAGCAGCTCCTCGGCATCCAGGGGGTCGCCGAGACAGGCCCAGGCTCCTGCGCGCCATGCCGCGAGTCGGTCGCGGCGCGTGGGGGGACTCGACAACGTCACGAATACCGGAGTACTGGGCGAGACCACGCGGTGGGTGCGCAATTCGCGGCAGAACTCTTGTGGCGTGATGTCGGGAAGAACGTCCACGATCACCGCGTCGGGTGACTCGCGTCCAATTTGTGCCAGTGTGTCGGCTCGCGTGAATGCGGTGCGCACGACGTAGCCGCGGGGCGCGAGAACAGTCTCCAGCGCCCGGCTAATCCACTCGTGTTTGCTCGCGATGAGAACGAGAATGGAGAGAGCGCGCTGCGTTTTGACTTCGCCACCCCCGCCCGTGTGGTGTGATGCCATGTGGCCCGGCCCGACGCGACAGTGCCTGCAGGAGTCGTGCGGGGCCGAATCGCCTTCAAGTTGACTGCGGCCAATACGTTACCACCTGTCTCGGGGCCTGGACAGGCTTCTGAACTGATGCAGCGTCGTTACAAACTCGCGTCTTCCCCGAGTCCTTCGCCTAGGCATTCTAGCGGGTTTCGCCGACAGGCGACATATTGCTGCTCGCCCTAGTCACCTACAAGGTGCATGACTTTAAAGCAAGGGATGTCCCGAAGTCAGTCGCACCCCACCGGTGAGTCCCGGGCTCCCGCGGTGTCTGACCACGCCGGCTCCGTTGGCAGTTCTCCCGCAATTCTGCAATCCGCAGCGCGGCACGTCATCCTCCAGTGGCGGCAGCGGATCGGCGAGACGCCCGCCGCTCCGGAGATTGCCGATCTCATGGTGGTCCTCGCGACCAGCATCGTCGAAACGCAGATCAGAGCCGCGCCGGTCATTGACGAGAGAGTGCGGTCCAGCGTCGGTCGCCATCTCCTGGAGCAGTTGCGACGGGAGGTGGTGCGGCGCTGGACGGAAAGCGGGGTCGCCGACTCGGAGCTGCCGCCGCTGCTTGTCGCGATCGAGCGCGTGCGCGATGCCCTCGAGCCCACTCCCACCGAGGCGTTCGCCCTGCGGCTGGGGGGCCCCGAGGGCATGGAGCTGCTCGTGGACGTCGCGCACGATCTGCGATCGCCGCTCACGTCGATCCTGTTTCTCGCGGAGACGATGCAGCGTGGCCAGAGCGGGCCGATCAGCGATGTGCAACGCCGCCAACTCGGTTTGATCTACTCGACGGCGCTGGGCCTGAGCTCGGTCGCCAGCGACCTCATCGACCTGTCACGCAGCGATCAACTGGTCGAGCCGGCGCCCATTCCCTTCTCCGTGACCGCTGTACTGGAGTCGGTGCACAACATCGTGCGTCCGATGGTCGAGGAGAAAAAGGTCGCGTTGCGCGTCCTGCGGCCCGCGGTTGACCAACGGCTGGGACATCCGGTCGCGCTGAGCCGCGTGCTGCTGAACCTGACCACCAACGCGCTGAAGTTTACGGACAAAGGCTACGTCGAGATCGTCACGCGGGAGCTGTTGCCGCACCGCATCGAATTCGCCGTGCGCGACAGCGGTAAAGGGATGGATCGGCCGGCGCTCGGGACGCTCGTCAGCCCGCTGCGATCGGACACCGACCGGTTGAGGGAAGAACATGAGGACGGCCGCGCACGGCATTCGTTTTCACGGACCGGACTAGGCCTGACGATTTGCGACAGGCTGCTGCGCGCGATGGGCTCGACGCTACAAGTGGAGAGTCGACCGGACTGGGGCACGCGGTTCTTCTTCGAGCTCGAGCTGCCACCCTATTCATCGCCGCGGAATACGCCACACCCCACCGCCCGGCCGCCGCAGGGGCGTTAGGCCAGCGGGCGAGAATCCGCGGCGCAGCGGCGCGTCAGGTCACTGCTGAGTGTTCGCCGGCTCAGAGTTCACCGGTTCGGGGCCCGTCAGGATGCGCTGCAAGCCGTGGCGCTCCATCAGCCGGTACAATGTGGTCCGGTCGACGGCCGCGATGCGTGCCGCCTTCGAGATGTTGTTGCCGGCCTGCGCGACGAGCCAGGTGAGGTAACGCCGCTCGAACTCCGCCAGCAGCCGCTCGCGCGCGACGTGGTAGGTTTCCTCGAGCGGCATCGGGACCACCTGGGAGTCGGCCGGGACGGGGGATGCTTGGGCGCTTCCGTCGCTCGCCGGGGCCATGCTGATGGCTCCTCCGGCCCCGCCGCTCGCCCCCCCTCCCAACGCCCCCCCTTGCACGAACGGCAGGTCCTCCGCGCGCAGCTCCGCGCCGGGCTCGAGCAGGACGACCGCGTGTTCGATCACATTCTGGAGCTCGCGGACGTTGCCCGGCCACACGTGCGCCCGCAGCGCGCGGATCGAGCTCTCTGAAAGTGTGGGGACGGCGCTCTTCGTATCCCGGTGGGCGCGCCAGTAGTAATTCAGGAAATGATTGGCGAGCAGCGGGATGTCTTCCGGGCGGTTCTTGAGTTGTGGGACGTAAATCGGAACGACCCGCAAGCGGTAATAGAGATCTTCGCGCCCTGAATTACGCGCAGCAGCTTCGCCTGTGTCGGCTTGGACATCTCGAGCAGCTCATCCAGAAAGAGCGTGCCGCCGTTGGCACTCTCCAGCAGGCCGGCTTTGTCGCGCACGGCGCCGGTGAACGCGCCCTTCACGTGACCGAACATCTCCGATTCGAGCAGCGCTTCGGGCAGCGCGGCGCAGTTCAGCGCGACCAGCGGTTTGCTGCTGCGCCGGCTGTGCGCGTGGATGAACTGGGCAATCAGCTCCTTGCCCGAGCCGCTCTCACCCGTGATGAACACCGACGCGTCCGTGGGGGCCACGCGGCGCGCGAGATCGATCGCCCGGCGGAATACCGGCGAAACGCCCAGCACCTCGACCCGATCACTGTTGCCGTGCTCCTTCGCGAACTCGGCCTGCTGCTGCTTCGATTCCTGCGCGACGCTGACGGTATGCACCGCGCGGCCGACGAGAATCTGGAAATGCGTCGCGGAGAACGGCTTGGGGAGATAGTCCCAGGCGCCCAGGCGCAACGCTTCCACGCTCGAGGCGACGCTGGGATTTCCGGTCATCATGATGACGATCATCTCCGGGCAGGCCTCGATCGCCGCACGCAGCAGCTCGTACCCGGACACCTCACTCATGTAGAGATCGAGGAGGGCGATGTCGAAGCGGCGATGGCGCAGCAGCTCGAGCGCTTCCTGACCGCGGCCGACGGCCGTGACTTGGTAGCCGTCGAGCTGCAGCAGGTTCGAGCAGCTCTCCCGCAGCGTGCGATCGTCGTCGACGACCAGGAATCGGATCCCCGCTTTCACCTGCGCATTCAGCGGGGGCAGTCCAATGACGCCAGGCGCGGACGCGGGGTTCGGATTGAAATGCGGGGCGCGGTGTGGGGATGCGGGTGCAGGCATCGAGCGATCCTCGTTTTAGTGATTCTCTGTAGGACCTGTCAGCAGGGAACGCGCCTAACTGCCGAGCATCCCGAAACCGCTGACTCACAATGACTTGGGGGATGCCGCTCCGCGCCATGTTGCGCGGTCGCGTCATCACAGTACCCCGCTCGACGTGCCATGTTGCGCACGCGCAACATCGGGATCCTCGCTGCAGCGCTCGCACGACCGTGGTGCGGGCTAGCCACAAGACGCGGCCCGGGAAGGGGGCGTCCGTGAGGAGTTTTCAGCGGAGTTGGCGGGCCCGAAACTTGACCGCAAACGGAACTGGCAACCGCATGAGGGGCGATCCAATGCACGCCTGGGCTGAGGCTCCGGACGAGTTGGCGCAGCGCATCGAGGAGAAACTGTCGCAACTCGACGGGTTTGGCCTGGGTGGGGCGCCACTGCCGCTGCTCGCGCGCAAGCGTCCCCCCCCAAAACCGTCACCCGACCGACGGTCGCCCCGCGACACCCCCACCCCCAAGCGCCCGAAGCGGGAGCGGTAAGCCGCTAAATCACTCTGGCCGAAGCGGCTACGGTCCACCAAATTGAGACCGATGTCGCCGAGCGCTTCTCCTCGTTCGGTTCCCGTTCGCCTGGTACTGGCGGATGATCATCTCGTGCTGCGGCAGGCGCTGCGAGCGTTGCTGGAACAGCGGGGGCTCGAGGTCGTCGCCGACGAGCCGGACGGCCGTGCGGCAGTCGATGCCGTGCAGCGCCATGCACCAGATGTCGCCGTTTTGGACGTAGCCATGCCGGTGCTCAACGGCGTGGACGCGGCCCGCGAAATCGCCCGTATCGCGCCCCAATGTCCCGTGATCCTCCTCTCTGGTGTCGACGACACCCGTTTTGTCCGCGAAGCGCTCAAGGTCGGCGTCAAGGGGTTCGTCCAGAAGAGCCAGGGGTGTGATGAACTGGTACACGCTATAGAGGAAGTGCGCGAGGGCCGCCTGTATGTCAGTCCCGGCGCGTCGCAGGCGATCGTGGACGGGTTGGCCAGCCCTGCGCCCGATGGATCCCGGCTGACGCCCCGGGAGCGTCAAGTCCTGCAACTGGTGGGGGAGGGGAAATCGACCAAGCAGATCGCGGAAGTCCTCCACATCAGCGTGAAGACCGCGGAATTCCACCGCGGCCGGCTCATGAAGAAGTTGAATGTGCATGACACCGCCAACCTGGTGCGGTATGCGATCCGGGAAGGCTGGATCGTCCTATAGGCCCCCGCTGCATGAAACCTACTTGATCCCCTAGGGTACCAACGCCGATGTCTTCCCAGCGGCTTTCGCCCCCGTCGCTGCCTCTTCCCTTGCAATCGCGGAGCACACCCGCGCCGCCGCACCTGTTTGGCGCGGATGCCCGCTGCGTTCCGTGCAAGATCCTCAATAATGCCATCCGCTCGGTCCTGACGGAGTCTGGCAAGCGTCCGCGCTCGACCACGTCGGACGAAGTTTCCGAGGTGCTCGGCCTCGTGGCGTCAGCGATTCACCTGGCGTGGTTCGCGGCGTCGCCCGCCGTCGTGGTGCGGCCCAAGGTCGATCCCCGGATTCACTCGGCGCTCGGCCGCCGCTTTCTCGAGCTGCTGCGCAGTGAAGTGGTGGAGGGCTGGCGCGATTTCAACGTTCCCGACTCGGAGCTGCTGCCGCTGCTCGTCGCGATGGAGCGCGTGCGCGTCACGATTCAGCCGAACTGGGCGCAGACATTTGCGCAGCAGCTCTCCGGCAACGACGGCCTCGCCCTGCTCATGGACGTGGCGCACGACCTGCGCTCGCCGCTGACGTCCATCCTCGTGCTCGCCGAGACGCTGCAGCGCGGTCAGAGCGGCGAGGTGAACGACGTGCAGAGCCGCCAGCTCGGCCTCATCTACACGGCGGCGCTCGGTCTCTCGTCCGTCGCGAGCGACATCATCGAGTTCACGCAGGGCGGCGATCAGCTCGTGGATCAAGAGCCGTCGGCGTTCTCGGTGACGGCGATGCTCGAGTCCGTGGGCGACATCGTGCGGCCGATTGCCGAAGAGAAGCATCTCACCGTGCGCCTGCTCGCGCCGGTCCACGACGAGCGCCTCGGACATCCCGTTGCGCTCAGCCGCGTCCTCCTCAATCTCACCACGAACGCGCTCAAGTTCACCGACCAGGGCTACGTGGAGGTCGTCGCGCAGGAAGTCGGGGACGGAAATCGCGTCGAGTTCGCGGTCCGCGACTCGGGCCGCGGCATCCCGCCCGGGAAGGTCACGACCCTGTTCCAACCGCTGCGCCAGGAATCCGGACGCCGCGGTCAGCTCTTCTCGCAGACGGGACTCGGCCTCACGATCTGCCGCAAGCTCGTGACCGCGATGAAGTCAGAGCTGAAGGTGGAGTCGCGGATCGGCTGGGGCACGCGCTTCTTCTTCGAGCTGGATTTGCCCATCGTGCAGTCGCGTCGCTCGGGTCCGCGCGCGGCGCCGCGCGGCGGCGGACCGCCCCCGCACCCGGTGCGCAACAGCGGCTCCCATCCACCGCGGCACACCCCCCCGAACGGCAATTCCAACCGCAACAGCGGTCCGAACCGCAACAGCGGTCCGCAGCGTAAGGTCTAGTTCAGCGCCAGGCGAGCGCGATCCAACAATTCCGTTGGGGAAGGCGGTGCGGGTTGGTGGAGGTTGGTGGAGGACCTGCCGCCTGACGGTCGCGTGCCCGCGGGCGCGGTGCTCGTGCCCGCGCGCAACTTGACCGCCGCGGTGCGCGCCACCGCGTCGGTGATCCGTTGCACGAGACCTTCGGCGCCGGTTTCATCGGTCGCCGGCGCGAAGACCGCAAACTCGACGGGCCCGGTGCGGCACACCGCGTCAGAGATGCGGCCGGCCCGCTTGACGGCATCCGCCAGCCGGTCGGCGCTGCCTGCCGTGAGGACCCCATCCGCCGGTTGAAAGACCGCACACGCGAGCGGCAACCCCTGGCGCGTGGTGAACGCCGCAATTTCGGCCGAGCGGCGCGTCATCCCCGCCTCGTTGTAGAGCCCGCTCACGCGGTCCACGAGTCCCTCGGAGCCGAGGCGATCGACCTCGAGCTTGCCCTGGACGTAGGCGCCCAGGCGCAGCACCAGCTCCTCCAGGTCGAGCGGATCGCCACGGAGCTCCCACGCGCCGGCGCGCAGGGCTTCGATCTGCTGCGCGCGCAGCGCGGGTCCCGCGGTCGTGAGAATGATCGGCGTCGCGCGCGAGACGCTCGGATCGGCGCGCAGCGCGCGGCACAGCGCGAGATTGTCGCTGGAGCGATGATCGAGCGTCACATCGAGCAGGATGGCATCCGGCAATTCGCGGCGGGCCAGCTCGAGCACCTGCTGGCGCTTGGGCGTGGTAAGAACCCGATATCCGCCTTGCGCGAGCACGCTCTCGAGCGATTCGGTCAGCCATTTATCGGCGTTCGCCAGCAACACCAGCGGCTCTACCGCCACAGGGGCCATGGGGCCGTTATGTTAGGGGCTATGTTAGCTACCGCAAGCCGCGTGCTCGGGGCACTGTTCCTGGTCACACTTTCGTCGTGCGCGACATTACGAAACGCGCTCACGTTCGAGAAGCCCCAGATCGATCTGCAGGAGATTCACGTCACGAGTCTGGGATTGAGCGGCGGCACGATGGACCTCGTCTTTGACGTGTACAACCCGAATGATTACCGGCTGCGCAGCACGCGGCTCGAAGTTGGCCTCGAATTGGCGGGGACGGATTTCGGACAAGCCCTTATAGACAAACCCCTGGATTTGTCCCCCGTAAATCATAGCCAGGTCGTCATGCCGGTGCGGTTTACGTGGGCCGGCGTGGGGGCGGCAGCGAAGTCCTTGCTACAGGCCCAAGAGCTTCCGTACGGTTTGACTGGAGCTGTCTTGGTTGACACACCCATCGGAGAGAAGAGAGTGGAGCTGAAGAGCAGCGGCAAGGTTCCTCTGAAGAAGCTGTTGCGTTGAGACTTAGGGAGGGGACGTATTCGCAAACTGATTGACATCCAGGTGCCCGTTGAGCGGGCCTTCCTGGTGGGGGCACCAAGAAAAGGCTCCGACGACGCGGTGCACGTGGACGAGCACCTCGACGAGCTGGAGCGCCTGGCCGACACCGCGGGCGCTCAGGTCATCGGCAAAACCATCCAGCGCATCGACGCCCCCACGCCCAACTTCTACCTCGGCCAGGGCAAAGTCGAATCGCTCAAGGATGAGCTGGCGGCGGCGGGCGCGACCCTGATGCTGTTCGACGAGTCGTTGACTCCCGTCCAGGGCGTCAAGCTCGAGAAGAATCTCGGCGTGCGCGTCATGGATCGCACCGAGGTCATTCTCGACATTTTCGCGACGCGCGCGCGCAGTCACGAAGCCAAGCTCCAGGTCGAGCTGGCGCAGCTCGAGTATCTGCTCCCGCGTCTGACGCGGATGTGGACGCACCTCTCGCGCATCCGCGGTGGCATCGGGCTGCGCGGACCCGGCGAAACGCAGCTCGAAACCGACCGCCGCGTGATTCGCCGCAAGATCTCGATGCTCAAGAAGCGGCTGAAGGACGTCGCCGAGCATCGCGCGAATCTCCGTCAGGGGCGGCGCCAGGTTCCGACGGCCGCGCTCGTCGGGTACACGAACGCGGGAAAGTCGAGTTTGCTGAAAGCCCTTTCGGGTGCCGATGTGTTCATCGAGGACCGACTGTTCGCGACGCTCGACACCCTCGCGCGCGAGGTGGACGTCGCCGAAGGCTACCGGTTTCGGGTGACCGATACCGTTGGCTTCATTCGCAAGCTGCCGCATCACCTGGTCGCCTCGTTCCGGGCAACGATCGAGGAGGCGCAGGAGGCCGATCTCATCTTGCACGTGATTGACGCGAGCGAGGTGGGGTGGGAGGAGCACGTGGAGGTCGTAGAGAACGAAATGCGGAATGCGGAATGCGAAATGCGAAATGTCACGGCCGGCGTCGAGCGCAAGCGAACGATTTACGTTTTCAATAAGGCCGACTTACTTCCCGATCCTGTCGCATTTCTCGCATTGGTTCGCGAGCGTTATCCGCACTCGATCCTGACGTCGACAATTCCGCATTCCGCGTTTCGCATTCCGCATTTGGGTGTCGAAGATCTGCGTCGTGCCCTCCGCACCTCCGCCCAAGCCCTGCGGCCGATCGCGGAGATCCGCGTGCCCGTGAGCGACGGGAAGCTGTTGGCAACATTGCACCGCGACGCGGAGATTCTGCACCAGGAGCAAACGAACGGCGTTGTTACGCTCCGCGCGCGGATCGAGGCTCGGCTCCTCGGCCGCCTGCGTCAGGAGGGCGTGGAGGTTGTGCTCGGGTGAAGTATCTGTTTCCCCTGATGTGCGTGGTCGCCGCGTGCGGCGATTCGACCTCGATTCCTCCAACGCCGCCGCCGCCGCCGCCCCCGCCACCCGGCACACCGATGCTCCAAGCGGTCGGGACTTTCTTC
>WNGO01000026.1_pt1 | contig 102061 bp, 81 predicted proteins | sample 5400511 | NCBI WGS metagenome assembly WNGO01 (sample SAMN13153380, study PRJNA577476) | soil metagenome | isolation source: 20 cm soil or saprolite under Garry oak tree replicate 2 | place: USA:California | collected 2016-06-15 | reverse complement strand
CCGAAGCTCGATTCGCTCGATCAGGTCGATCCCAAGCTCGTCCAGACATTCGAGAAACTCGGCATCCCAATCGAGGAGCAGAAGCGCCTTACCGGCGTCGCCGTGGACGCGGTGTTCGACAGCGTCTCGGTCGCGACGACGTTCCAGGCGGAGCTCGCGAAGTACGGCGTGATCTTCTGTCCGATCTCGCAGGCGATCCGCGAGCATGCCGATCTCGTGCAGAAATACCTCGGGACGGTCGTCCCATACAACGACAACTTCTTCGCGGCGCTGAACTCCGGGGTGTTTACCGACGGATCCTTCGTGTACGTGCCGAAGGGCGTGCGGTGTCCATTGGAGCTGTCGACCTACTTCCGCATCAACGCGTCAGCGACCGGCCAGTTCGAGCGGACCCTCATCATCGCCGACGAGGGGAGCTACGTGAGTTACCTCGAGGGCTGCTCGGCACCGACGCGGGATGAGAATCAGCTGCACGCCGCAGTCGTCGAGCTGGTCGCGTTTGACAACGCGCAGATCAAGTACTCGACGATTCAAAACTGGTACCCCGGGGATGAAGAGGGACGCGGCGGTATCTACAACTTCGTCACCAAGCGCGGCAAATGCGCCGGCCGCAACTCCAAGATTTCCTGGACCCAGGTCGAGACCGGCTCGGCAATCACATGGAAGTATCCCGGCTGCATCTTGCAGGGCGACAACTCCATCGGTGAGTTCTACTCGGTGGCGGTCACGAGCCACAAGCAGCAGGCCGATACCGGCACCAAGATGATTCACCTCGGCAAGAACACACGGTCCACGATTGTGTCGAAGGGCATTTCTGCAGGACGGGGACAGAACACGTATCGCGGACTGGTAAAGATCATGAAGGGCGCCGAGGGCGCGCGCAACTATTCGCAGTGCGACTCGATGTTGATCGGTGATAAATGTGGAGCGCACACCTTCCCTTATATCGACGTGCGGAACAGCACCGCGATCATGGAGCACGAAGCGTCGACGTCGAAGATCGGCGAGGACCAAATCTTCTACCTGCGCCAGCGCGGCCTGTCGTCCGAAGATGCCGTCTCGATGATCGTGAACGGCTTCTGCAAGGAAGTCTTCAAGGAGCTGCCGATGGAATTCGCCGTGGAGGCCACGCGGCTGCTCGGTATCAGTCTCGAGGGGAGCGTCGGGTAATGCCGGGGAAGGTGAAACGGGAAACGGGAAAGGCGCTGCTCGAAGTTAAAGGGCTTCGAGTCGCTGTTGCGGGAAATGAGATCCTCAAGGGCGTGGATCTCGCGATTCGCGCTGGCGAAGTGCACGCGATCATGGGGCCGAACGGCTCCGGCAAGAGCACGCTCGCGCAGGTGCTGGCCGGGCATCCGGCCTACACGGTGGTCGCCGGGAGCGCGACGTACGATGGGAAGGACCTACTCGCTCTGAAACCGGAGGAGCGCGCGCGCGCGGGCGTGTTCCTCGCGTTTCAGTATCCGGTCGAGATTCGCGGCATCACGAACTCCTATTTCCTTCGCTCGGCGCTCAACGCGCTCCGCAAAGAACGGGGAGAACCGGAGCTCGATCCCATCGACTTCCTGCAGGTGCTCGAGGAAAAGGTGAAGGCGATCGGCTCGGACGATGCCATGATGAACCGTCCCGTCAACGAGGGCTTCTCCGGCGGCGAAAAGAAGCGCAACGAGATCCTGCAGCTCGCGGTGCTCGAGCCGCGGATGGCGATCCTGGATGAGACCGATTCGGGCCTGGATATCGACGCGCTGAAGACGGTCGCACATGCGGTCAATCAGCTGCGGAGCCCCGACCGCGCATTCCTCATCGTCACGCACTATCAGCGCTTGCTGAACTACATCAAGCCTGACGTTGTCCACGTTCTCGCGGACGGGCGCATCGTAAAAACCGGCGGCCCCGAATTGGCCTTGGAACTCGAGGCGAAAGGCTACGACTGGTTGCGTGATGGCGTAATGGTGTCGTGACGATGGCAGTAAAAACAGGCTCCGTCGAACGGCTCGTTGGCTCCTACCAGGCATGGGCGGCGAATGGGGCGTCCCAGGTGCCGGCCTGGCTCAAGGATCTCCGCGAGGGCGGGATTCGACGCTTCGTCGAGTTGGGCTTCCCCAACCTCAAGCAGGAAGCGTGGCGCTTCACGAACGTCGCGCCGATCGCGGAAACGCAGTTCGAGCTGGCGCATCCCGCATCTCGCATCCCACAGCTCGAAGAAATCCGGCCGTTCCTGGTCGGTGAGGCTGGCGATCGGTTGGTCTTCGTCGACGGCTTCTTTGCGCCGGCGCTGTCGACATCGCTCCCCGGCGGTGTGCGGGTGGCGAGCCTGGCGCAGGCCATCCGTGAGAATCCGGAGACGATTCAGCACCACCTGTGCAAATACGCGAACACTGACGAGCGACCCTTCTGCGCGCTGAACACGGCGTTCGTGGCGGAGGGCGCGTTCGTGCACGTGCCGGCCAAGCTCAGGGTCGCGGAGCCGATTCAGCTCTTGTTCCTGACGACGACTGACAGGCAGGTTGTCGTCCATCCGCGCAATCTCGTCGTGGTCGAGCGTGAGGCGCGGGCGTCGATCGTGGAGACATACGCGGCGTTGGCAGAGAACGTGTACTGGACGAACGCGGTGACCGAGATCGTCGTTGGGGATGGTGCGCGCGTGGACTACCATCGCGTGCAGCGCGAGAGCAACCGCGCCTTTCACGTCGCGGCGACCCAGTCGCATCAGGGACGCGACAGCACGCTCAATCTCCACTTTGTCGCGTTCGGGTCCGCACTCGCGCGCCACGACATCGGCGCGGTACTCGCGGGTCCGGGCGGCACGCTGATTCTGAACGGCCTATACCTGCTGGCGGGCGCGCAACACGCGGATCACCATACCACGATCGACCACGCGGCCGACCACTGCGACAGTCACGAATACTTCAACGGCGTGCTCGACGGGCATGCGCGTGGGGTGTTCACCGGCCGCATCATCGTCCGGCCGGGAGCGCAGAAGACCGATTCGAAGCAGACAAACAACAACCTGCTGCTCTCGGCCGATGCGCACGCCGACAGCCAGCCGCAGCTCGAGATCTATGCCGACGACGTGAAGTGCACGCACGGCTCCACGGTCGGGCCGCTCGATCCACGCGCGCTGTTCTACCTGCGGAGCCGCGGCGTTGGTGAAGACGAGGCGCGGCGTCTGCTGACCTACGGCTTCGCCGCCGAGATTCTCGGCCGCGTGGAGGTCGCGCCGCTGCGCGTGCAGCTCGATCGCATCGTGCGGGATCGCGTGGCCCAGCCATGAGTGACCTCGGCGACCTGTATCAACAAGTCATCCTGGATCACAACCGCAATCCGCGGAATTTCAAGCGCGTCGACTTGGCGAACCGGAAAGCCGAAGGCAACAACCCGTTGTGCGGCGATCGCATTCAACTGTACGTGCAGCTCGACGGCGACACGATCACCGATATCGGCTTTCAGATGCCGCAGGGCTCCGGCTGCGCGATCTCAAAAGCGTCCGCGTCCCTCATGACCGACGCCGTGAAGGGCAAGACCGCGGCCGCGGCGGAAACGATGTTTCAGGAGTTTCGCGACATGCTCGCGGGGGGTACCAATGCGCCCGGTAAGCTGGCGGTGTTTTCGGGCGTGCGCGCCTTCCCGAGCCGGATCAAATGCGCCAACCTCGCCTGGCACGCGCTGCACGCAGCGCTGCAGAACAGCGCCGAGCCCGTGACCACCGAGTCGGCGCGAGACTTCTGATGCTCGACACCACCAGGATCCGACCCGAGTTCCCGATTCTGCAGCAACAGGAGAATGGGCAGCGGCTCGTGTATCTCGATAACGCGGCGACCAGTCAGAAGCCGCGAAGAGTCATCGACGCGATCGTCCACTACTACAGCTTCCACAACGCCAACGTGCACCGGGGCGCGTATGCCCTGGCGGTCGAGGCGACGGAAGCGTACGAAGCCGCCCGTACGGCCGTCGCCCGGTTCGTGAATGCCTGGTCGCGCGAAGGCGTCGTGTTTACGCGGGGCACCACGGAGTCCATCAACCTCGTGGCGGCCTCGTGGGGGCGGACCAATGTGAAGCGCGGCGATACCGTCGTCGTGACGGCGATGGATCACCACTCGAACATCGTGCCGTGGCAGATCCTGTGTCAGGAAAGAAGTGCCACGCTCCGGATGGTCGAGATCACGGAGGACGGGCGGATCGACCTGTCCGACTTTGGGCGCGCGTTGGAAGCGAAGCCCAAGATCGTTGCATTCCCGTATGTCTCGAACGCGCTGGGGACCGTGAACCCCGCCGCGCAGCTCTCCAAGCTGGCCCACGCGGCCGGGGCCGTGACGGTAGTGGACGGTGCACAATCCAGTCCGCACCTGCGCGTCGACGTCCAGACCATCGACTGTGACTTCTACGCGCTGTCGGGCCACAAGATGTTGGCGCCGATGGGCAGCGGGGCTCTGATCGCAAAGCCGGCGCTGCTCGAGGCGATGCCGCCCTACCACGGCGGTGGCGAAATGATCGAGCGCGTGTGGGACGACCGCTCCACCTGGAACAAGATCCCCCACAAGTTCGAGGGCGGGACTCCCAACGTGGAGGCCGCCGTCGGTCTGGGCGCCGCGATCGCGTATCTCGAACAGCTCGGGATGGAGAAGATCGCCGCTCACGAACAGGAGCTTGCACGTCTGACGATCGAGCGGCTGTCGCAGATCGATGGGGTGACGGTGTATGGACCGCGCGAGCACCGCGCGGGCGTGGTGCCGTTTACGTACGGTGACATTCACCCCCACGACCTCGCCACGATCCTGGACAAAGACGGTGTCTGTATTCGCGCCGGCCATCACTGTACGCAGCCGTTGATGCGACGGCTCGGCGTGGCCGCGACCGCGCGCGCTTCCTTCTACATCTACAATGACGCCCCCGTCCCCCTTAGCTTCGGGGGCATGTCAGAACCCGTCGTTGTCGATCGCGTCACGAAGCGGTTTGCCGGTCATACTGCCGTCGATGCACTCTCGCTGAGCGTGTCGGCGGGCATCATCTACGGACTGCTCGGCCCCAACGGCGCCGGCAAGACCACCACGCTGCGCATGATCATGGACATCCACGAGCCCGATTCGGGTTCGATCCGGCTATTCGATCAGGTCGGCGGCGGCCGGACGCATTCGGCGCGCATCGGCTATTTGCCTGAGGAGCGCGGGCTGTATCCCCGGATGCGCGTCCTCGACGTGCTCGTCTTTCTGGCGGAAGCGAAAGGCGTGTCCCGGCGCGTTGCGCGCGTCAAGGCGCTCGAATGGTTGGAGCGCCTCGGGCTCTCCGACTGGCGACTGCGCAAAGTCTCCGATCTGTCCAAGGGAATGCAGCAGAAGGTGCAATTCATTTCCACGATCCTGCACGACCCCGATCTCGTCATTCTCGACGAGCCGTTCTCGGGGCTCGATCCGGTGAACTCGCAGGTGCTGCGCGACACGGTCGTCGACTACCGGCGTCACGGCAAGACCGTGCTGTTCTCCACGCACATCATGGAGCACGCCGAGAAGCTGTGCGACCGCCTCTGCATCATTGCGCGCGGCAAAAAGCTCATCGACGGAACGCTGGCGGAGGTCAAACGGACGCACGGTGGTAAGCACGTGATCGTGGCATTCGACGGTGGTCAGGGAAACGCGCAGCAGATCTTCAAGGACCAGCGGCTCGTGGCGAAGATCCAGGACTTCGGCCAGCAGGCGGAGTTGGAGTTGGCGCCAGGTGCCGATGCGCAGGAGATCCTGAAAGCCCTGGTCAATTCCGGCGCGCGGCTCGCGCGATTCGAGCTGGCGAGTCCTTCACTCCATAAGATCTTCGTGGATCTGGTTGGGCCCGAAGCCGCGACTGCCGCTGCGATCGGCGCGCGCGCCGAAAACGGTGGGCCGAATGCATAAGGTCTGGGCGGTCATTCGCCGCGAGTTCGTCGAGCGGGTGCGCACCAAGTGGTTCTGGGTTTCTGCGATCCTCGGGCCGGTGTTGTTCGCCGGGATCATCGTGTTCCAGATCGTGCAGTCGCTCGGCGGCGCGGTCCGGAACGTCGCCGTCGTGGACAGCACGACCGGCGGGTTGGGTGCGCGCGTCGTCGAAGCGTTGAATGCGAGCAACGCGTTTCGGGCCTCGCTGGCGCCCGCCGGGCTCCGCGTCATCGATTCGCTGAAAGAACTGGTCGAAGCGAAGCAGCTAAACGGGCTCTTGATCGTGACGAACGACCTCGTCGAGACCGGCCGGGCGGAGTACCAGGCGTCCAATCTCGGCATGCAGACGATCGAAGCCCTGCAGCGGACGCTCGGCCGGCTAGTCGTGAAAGCGCGGCTCGAGCAGAGGGGCGTGAACCCCGTGGTCGTGGACTGGGCACAGATTCGTATCGCATTGGAACAAAAGAAGATAACGCATGGTCGCACAGTCTCCGAGAATGCCACGCAGTCGTTCCTCACGGCGTATTTCATGGCGATCCTGCTGTTCATGGCCATCCTGCTGTACGGCGTCAACGTGATGAGCTCGGTGCTCGAGGAAAAGACGACGCGCATCATCGAAGTGCTGGCGTCGTCGGTGCGCCCGTTCCAGCTCATGCTCGGCAAGATCTTCGGCGCCGGCGCGGTCTCGTTCTTCCAGTTCTTCATCTGGGCGGTGTCGGCGCGCGTCCTACTCTCGCTGCGCGGTCCGATCGCGCGAGCACTCGGCGCGAATCCTGCGGACGCCCAGACGATGTCGTTGCCGCATATCCCCGCCGCCACCCTGGCGGTATTCATTGCGTTCTTCCTCGGCGGGTTCCTGCTGTATTCGGCCATGTTCGCGGCGGTGGGCGCGATGTCGAGCAACGAACAGGAGGCGCGCCAGGCACAACAGCCGGTCACGATCCTGCTGATGATTTCCTACTTGTCGATCCTCGGACTCACGAATGATTCGATGGACAGCGGGAAGCATGCCGATGTGGGAACTCGTCGCATCGCTCGTGATTCTTGCGATCGCGATTGTGGGAGTCACATGGGTTGCGGCTCGCATTTACAGGGTTGGGATACTCATGACCGGCAAGCGGCCGAATTTGAAGGAGCTGATGAGGTGGGTCAGGGCCTAGACGTCGAGGAAGACGCCGAGACGCCGAGACGCTGAGGGGATTCGAGGGGCGAGGCGCTAGAAAGGCACGAAGTGCATGAATATGGTGACGCGCCTTTGTCCTTCTCGTTTATCGTGTCGCATGTCTCACTACAAGACTCTCAAGGCGTGGCAGCATGCTCAGCGACTCGCCATCGAGGGTGTTCGGACGGCTCGGACCTTTCCAGACTATGAGCAGTCGGGACTCGCAGACCAATTTCGTCGTGCCTGTTACAGCGTGCCGCTCAACATTGCTGAGGGCAACACCCGCCAAGGCTCCCGCGAAGCGCGCCGCTTCTTTGATACAGCGCGAGGTTCGTTAGCGGAGGTTGAAACAATCCTCGAAATGGCACGAGAGCTTGGTTACATCACACCGGCGGACTTCGGGCGGCTCGAAGCGTTGACCAACGAGACAGGGCGGACCTTGTACGGATTGCTTCGGAAGATCAGCGGTGCTGCCAGCAGGCAACTCCCCCCTCGCTCCTCACAGCCCCTCAGCGTCTCGGCGTCTCGGCGTCTCCCGTAGGCATCTCCCTCGACGTCTCCGCATCTGGCCCGGTATACTTCGGGCTATGTCGACGGACTACGATGTCCTGATTGTCGGCGGTGGGCACGCCGGTACCGAAGCCGCCGCTATGGCTGCTCGCCTGGGCGCCAGGACTCTCCTACTCACTTCTGTTCTGGACACAATCGGCCAGATGAGCTGCAATCCCGCGATCGGCGGCATCGCAAAGGGTACCGTCGTCCGCGAGGTCGACGCCCTCGGCGGTGTCATGGGGCGCGCCGCCGATCGCGCGACAATCCAATTCCGGATGTTGAATCGCTCGAAGGGTCCCGCCGTCTGGGCCCCGCGCGCGCAGGCGGACCGCACCCTGTACAAGCGCGCCGTTCGATTTCTGCTCGAGCAATTCCCTGCCCTCGAGCTCTCGCAGGGCATGGTCACAAACCTGCTCTTCGATCAGGGCGGCACTCGGATCAGTGGCGTCGAGACTGGCGATGGGCGGCGGTTCACAGCGCGCGCCGTCATCATCACCGCCGGCACATTCCTGCGTGGCCGGATTCACCTCGGCACCGATACTCAGATTCCCGCCGGACGGGCCGGCGATGCCCCCTCCATAGAGATGGCACAAGTAATTGCTAATGCAGGGCTTACAGTATCACGATTCAAGACCGGGACGCCACCGCGCGTGGATGGTCGGTCCGTGAACTGGAGTAAGGTCGAGCCCCAGGACGGCGACCGGGACGACTTCCGTTTCTCCTTCCACGAGCGCGTCGAGCGGCCGCGTCAGGTCCCATGCTGGATCACATGGGCCGGCGAGGAAGTGAAGGAAATCATCCAGCGACACCTGAAGGAATCGGCGCTGTACGGCGGCGCCATCAGTGGTCGCGGGCCGCGCTATTGCCCGTCCGTCGAAGACAAGATCGTGAAGTTCCCAGGGGCGAAGCGCCACCAGATCTTCCTCGAGCCCGAGGGCCTCGACACGACCGAGCTGTACGTAAACGGGCTCTCCACTTCCCTGCCCGCCCGAGTGCAGCTCGAGTTCCTACACGTGGTCCCCGGGCTCGAGCGCGCGCGCATGACGCGCCCCGGCTATGCGATCGAGTATGACTACTATCCGCCGACCCAGCTCACGCCGTGGCTCGAGGTGAAGAGCGTCGAGCATCTTTTCTTCGCCGGTCAGATCAACGGAACGACCGGTTATGAGGAAGCGGCCGGACAAGGGGTCGTGGCCGGCATCAACGCCGTCCGCCGTATCCGCGGCGCGGAGCCCGTCGTCCTCGGTCGCAATGACGCGTACATCGGAGTGCTCATCGATGACCTCGTCACGCGCGGCGTGGACGAGCCATATCGGCTATTCACGTCCCGGTCCGAGTTTCGGTTGTTGCTCCGCCAGGACAACGCGCTGCGGCGACTGCTCCCGCTCGCCGAGCGACTTGGTCTCCTGACGGATGCGGAGCTGCGGGCAGCCGAACGGCGCCTCGCCGAGGAAGAGAGGATCTTCGATCTTGCACGAGCGACAACGATCACACCCGAGCAAGCGGCAGGGCCTCTCGAGGAGAGTGGAACGCGGCTGACGGAGAGCGAGCGCATTGCGGTCGTCGCGAAGCGCCCAGGCGTGTCGCTCGGGCGATTGCTCGTGGCCACGGGGATCGCAGACGCGCCGGCGGACGCGGTGCTCGCTGCGGAAGTCGAGATCAAGTACGACGGCTATCTGGCGCGAGAGCGCGAGGCCGCAGCCCGCCTTGCCGAGCTCGCGTCGTTCGTGCTGCCGCCGGACCTGCCTTATCTGGAGCTTCGGACACTCGCCACGGAAGCGCGACAGAAGCTCGATCGCGTGCGGCCCACCTCGTTGGCGCAGGCCGCGCGCATTCCTGGAGTCACACCCAGCGACCTTCACAATCTCGTGCTCGCAGCGACCCGCTGGCGTCGGAGGGTCGCCTAGGCCGATTGTTGCAGTTTCACGTGAAACGTACGCTCTTTCGTTTCACGTGAAACAGACATATATTGGACACGCGCGCAATTTCTAGCTATATAAGTTATTAACCTCAAACGAGTTACAATGTCACGCGTAATCGCGATCGCGAACCAAAAAGGCGGCGTGGGTAAAACGACGACCGCCGTCAATCTCGCGGCGTCGCTCGCGACGGCCGAGCGAAAGACGCTCCTCATCGACGCGGATCCGCAGGGCAATTCGACGAGCGGCGTGGGCATCGAGCGCGATCGCATTCGCCATTCGCTCTACGAGGCGCTCATCGACGGCTCGCCGCTCGTCCAATCGCGGTTCCCGCACGTGCATTTCCCGTACCTCGATGTGGTTCCCGCAACCCAGGATCTGGTGGGCGCCGAGCTCGAGCTCGTCAATCAGAACGGACGCGAGGCTCGCATGCGCGAGGCGCTCCGCGATCTGCGGGATGACTACGGCTACGTCATGATCGACTGCCCGCCGTCGCTCGGGCTCCTCACGCTGAACATGCTGACCGCCGCCGACAGTCTCATCATCCCGATTCAGTGCGAGTACTACGCGCTCGAAGGGTTGTCGCAGCTCCTGAACACGGTGAAGCTCGTACAGCGCAATTTCAATCCGGCGCTCGCGATCGAGGGCGTGCTGCTGACGATGTACGATGCGCGACTGAATCTCTGCAAGCAGGTCGCCGAAGAAGCGAAGGAGTATTTCGGTGGCCGCATGTTCACCGTCACCATCCCCCGCAACGTGCGCCTGGCGGAAGCGCCGAGCTTCGGCAAGCCGATCCTGTTGTACGATGTGCAGTCGGTCGGCGCGAAGAGTTACCTGGCCGTCGCGCAGGAATTGATTCATCGGGTCGAAGAAGGCGCTCCACCTTCGCCAAGCCTCCCCGCCATTGAATCGCTGCCTCCCCCGGAGGTGCCCGCATGACGGAAACCGCCGCAGGTAGACGTCGTCTCGGTCGGGGACTCGAGGCGCTCTTAGGGCCGACGCGCGAAGAAGCAGAGCGCGAAGGCAGCCTCGTTGAGCTCCCCATTCGCGACATCAAGCCCAACCCGTTCCAACCGCGCAAGACCGTTGACCCGGCCGCCCTGGAAGAATTGGTGTCTTCCATCAAACAAGCCGGTCTGCTACAGCCGGTCGTGGTACGGCGCGCGAATGGGGGGGGCGGGGGGGGCGGCTATGAGCTGATTGCCGGGGAGCGGCGCCTGCGCGCGTGCCAGCAGCTGGGCTGGGAGCGCATCCCCGCCGTGCAGCGCGATGCGGACGATCGCACACTGCTCACCCTGGCGCTGATCGAGAACCTGCAACGTGACGATCTCTCGCCGGTGGACGAGGCGCGCGGGTACGAGCGGCTGATCGCGGAATTCAAGCTCGCCCAGCAGGATGTCGCGGACGCGGTCGGTCGCGACCGTTCGACGGTGGCCAATGCCCTGCGCTTGCTCAAGCTGCCGGAGGTGGTGTTGCAGATGCTGCACGAGGGCCAGCTGTCGGTGGGGCACGCGCGCGCGTTGCTCGCATTAGAGGATCCGCGGATCGCCACGAATCTCGCGCGCGAAGCGGTGGCACAGGGCCTCTCGGTGCGCGAAGTTGAAGATCGCGTGCGCGGCGGTCGTGCACCCGAGCGCCGGCCGCGGATGAAGCGTGGCCTCGGCGGCGCGCCCGAAGTGCGTCGCGTCGAGGACGCGCTCCGCCGCCGGCTCGGCAGCGACGTGCGCGTGACCTTGCGCGCCAAAGGCAAAGGTCAAATTCATGTGTCGTTCTATTCGAACGACGATCTCGCTCGACTGCTCGAACTCATCCTCGGGGCGCCATTCGACGGATGACCAGAGGTACCCGCGGTGTCACGGTCGTCGTCCACGCCGACGGCGATCTGGAATCCAAGCAGTATCGCTTCCCACGCTGGATGGTGCTCGCGGGGAAGTGGGGGGCCGGCGCGATTGCCGTGCTGGTCGTGTTGTTCTTTGCGTTCGCCGGGCCCATCACGCGCAACGCCGCGCGCGTGCCGGGGCTGGAGCGCGAGGTGTCGCGGCTGCGTGTCGAGAACAGTCGCGTGCAGCAGCTCGCCTCCGCGTTGAATCGCGCCGAAGCGAACTATCAAGAGCTGCGTCAGATGCTCGGTGTGAAGGCGCCCGCCCCAGCGGGCAAGGGCGGCAGCGTCGCTCGGACTGCCGATCTCACGACGGCGATGCGCGCGGTCCCGATCCGCGCGTCTTTGCCCGGTGCGACGACACGCTATGAGACGGGAGCCTCGATTCCGTCCCACTGGCCGCTCGACCTACCGGGGTTCGTGACGCGCGGCCAGGTGCGCCCCGGCGTCGTGGATGAGTCACATCCGGGCATCGACATTGCCGTCCCGGTCGGCACCCCGATCCGCGCCTCCGGTGGCGGCACCGTGACGGCGGCGGGCTATGATCCCGACTACGGGCTGTTCGTCCTCTTGCGACATCCGTCGGGGTATGAGACGATGTATGGTCACACGTCACGGCTGCTGGCCGCGGAAGGCGACGATGTTCAGGCCGGACAAGTGATCGGTCTGTCCGGAAACTCCGGGCGGTCCACAGCACCGCACCTGCATTTCGAGATTCGTCACGACGGCAAGTCCGTCGATCCGCTTGACCTCGTGAAGGAGAGGGGGACGCGCTGATGGCGGTGTTCTCGGAAAAGACTCCTGGATCCGGTGGCGCCCGCGAAGGCGTGCCCGGTCTGTCGATCATCGGCGCCGGCATGCGGGTGGTGGGCGATATCTCGGCGGACGGGGTCGTGAAGATAGAGGGCTCGGTAAACGGCACGGTCCGCGCCGCGAAGCAGGTTCTCGTGGCCCGGGGCGGGGAAGTAGAGGGGGACGTCATAAGTCGCGAGGCCATCATCGGCGGCGAGGTGCGCGGAGCGATCTATGCCGAAGAACGGGTGGAGCTGCAGGCCACCAGCGTCGTTCATGGCGACGTGCACACCAAGAAGTTGCTGATTCAGGAAGGTGGAGAGATCAACGGCGTCCTAAGGATGGGTGAGGACGCCGGCCAGCCTCCGCAGGTCACTCAGCGCAGCGGTCAAGCTTTAGTGCGGGCATAGATATCCACACGGCTAGGCGTCTCGGATGTGGATTCTCTAATCTGTTACGTGGCTATCACTTACTGGACTGCCGCGTGTGGAAAGTTCGCCAACTGCTTCGATAGTGTACCTACGGTGTCTTAAGTGCGCCTAGACACTCTCGTCGGCTTTCTCGATGAGTATCTCCACATTGCCGAGGAACGTGCTGACGCCCCCGAAGCGCTCAATGGTCTCCAGGTCAGCAACTCGGGCGAGGTCACGCGCCTGGCCGCGGCCGTGGACCTCTGCGAGGCGACGGTCCGACATGCGGCCGAGCAGCGCACCGAGTGTCTCTTGGTCCACCACGGGCTCTTTTGGGGCGGTCTCCGGCCGCTCGTCGGACCAGCCTACCGTCGCGTTGCCGGTCTCATCAAAGCCAACATCGCGTTGTACTCCGCGCACCTGCCACTCGATCGCCATCCTGACGTTGGCAATAACCATGTATTGGCCCGGCTACTCGACATCAAGGTCCGGGGGGACTTCGGATCGTATCACGGCGCCCCGGCGGGTGTGTGGGGCGAGTACCGAGGCACGCGCGACGAGCTGACGTGGGCGTTAACCAGAACGCTGGGGACCGCGCCCAAGCTGTTTGCGTTCGGACCTGAGCGTGTGCAGCGGATCGGCATCGTCACAGGATCGGGAGGCTCGCTGATCCCTCAGGCGGCTGCGGCTGGACTCGACACGTTCGTGACCGGCGAAGGCCAGCACTGGACGTTCTTTGATGCTGAAGAGCTTGGCCTCAACGTTTTCTACGCGGGCCATTATGCCACCGAGACTGTCGGCGTGAAAGCGCTCGCCGAGCACGTCTCCAAGACGTTCGATTTACCCTGGGTCTTTCTGGATCATCCTACCGGTTTGTGAATCCGCGGCGGGTCCTGGCTGTCCTCGCCATCGCCGAGCTGCTGGCAATGGCTCCGTGGTTCAGCGCATCCGCCGTCGCGCCGACGCTCGCAGGGGTTTGGCAGCTCTCGCCTGCCGAGACCGCCTGGCTCACGATCTCGGTGCAGCTGGGATTTGTGGCCGGCGCCATGGTCAGCGCGGTCTTCACATTGGCAGACCGGCTTTCAGCCCGGCGCCTGGTTGCTGGCTCAGCAGTGTGTGCGGCCGTCGCGACATTGGGAGTGGCGGCCGCGGGCGACATTAAGGTAGGTGTCGCCTGCAGGCTGCTCACCGGTGCCGCGCTGGCCGGTGTCTATCCGCCGGGGATGAAGATCGCCGCGGGCTGGTTTAAAGAAGGAAGAGGACTGGCCATCGGCATTCTCGTCGGCGCGCTCACCCTGGGCTCGGCGAGTCCACATCTCGTCCGCTGGGCGGTCGCCCCGGCAGCTTGGCGCGTCGTGCTGGCGGTTGCGGCGGTGAGTGCGATCGCTGGAGGACTCTTGGTGCTGCGTGTGCCGAGCGACGGACCCTTCGCCGCACCTTCGCCGCCGTTTTCTCTCGCCGCCGCTCCTCGGATTCTAAAAGACCCGGCTACCCTGCTTGCGAACGTCGGCTATCTGGGTCACATGTGGGAGTTGTATGCGATGTGGACGTGGATCGCGGCGTTCGTGGCGGCGAGCGAGCACGCGCGCCGCGGAGCGCAGGCCGATGTCACCGGTGTCGCTGCGCTGGTGACGTTCGCAGTCGTGGGCAGCGGCGCCGTCGGCTGTTGGCTCGGAGGGAAGTACGCCGATCGCTGGGGCCGCACGCTCGTGACCAGTGCGGCAATGGTTGTGTCGGGCAGCTGTGCGGTTCTGGTGGGACTCTTCTTCGGCGCGTCGCTGGCTGCCCTTCTGCCAGTACTCTTGCTGTGGGGGATCACGGTTGTGGCCGACTCCGCGCAGTTTTCCGCGGCGGTCAGCGAGCTGGCGCCGCGCGACTACGTCGGTACGGCCTTGACGCTCCAAACCTGTCTGGGATTTCTCCTCACGTGTGCGACGATCTACTTGTTACCGAACATCGCCGGAGCGATCGGGTGGCGCTGGAGCATGAGTGTCCTGGCGATCGGGCCGGTGATCGGGGTCTGGGCCATGGTCCGGTTGCGTGGGCGGCCCGAAGCGAGCCAGTTGGCGGGTGGTGCACGTTAGGGCACGATGAAGATACCAACCTCACCATCGTAGTCGTCGGGGGTGCGTCGCGTGCCTCCCGGCACCAGCCAGGGTCCCCCGTCACGTCGGACGTTGATGCGGTGCATGCCGCTCGAGATCCGGAACGTGCCGACCCAGGATTCGTGATCAGCGGGATCCCGGGACAACGGTACAGGCTGCCAATCGGTGAAGTCGCCGCTGATCTCGACTGTGAGCGCCTGAGGTGCATAAATGGTGAGCAGCACGTCGTCGGGCCGAGTCTGAATCGCCAGTCGCGTCTTCGTCCCATCGGATCCGATGGGCGCCGGTGCTTCGGTCGATAGGATGGGCGGTGCGGGCTTACGGACGCGGATCGTGCCGACGCGCAACGCGGCGGTGACATACCGGCCGGCGATGCTGCCGCTCGCGACATCCGTGGGATAGCGGCCGGCAGACAGGACAAAGGCGGCTTCGGGGTTGATGGTCACCGTCCCGCTGCCCTCTCCGAACACGCCGCGCCCGCCACCGCGGCTCCAGATCCGCGCGCCGACCACTCCCTCCAGCACGATCCCGCCTCTCTGCCAGCGGCCCGAAGACCGCACGTCCGTGTAGGCGGTATCACCGACGAAGGAGCGGTCGAGCGAGACGAACATCGTCCTGTTGTTACGCAGCAGCCAGAGACCCGTCGCAAGGACGACCACGCGTCGCGGTGTGCCTCGGAAGAAGGAGCGACCCACAGTGGCGCCGAGCCAGGCGCCGTGGTCGTCGGCCATCAGGTGAACGCGTGCTTCTGCTTCGCGGTGACTGAAGCTCGCGATGTTCGCGTACTGGCTGGACCCGGCCGACAGGCCGAACTCACTCCGCCAGTGGCGGGCAAGCGGGGCGAACCAGGAGCCGTGGGCGGAGCCGTCGAGACTGTGGCGGCCGCTCTCGAATCGGAGATACGTGCCCCGTGCGCTCACCAAGCCACGGCCGCGCGGGTGTTCCCACCAGATCGTCGGCGAAATGGACGCCGCGGCGGACCCCAAAAAGCCATCGTAGCGAACCCCGGAAATCCCGGCTTCGACGTTCGCGGCGATTTGCGCGACTCCTTGATGGACGCTGGCCTCCACTCCGCACGCCAGTGCGATGAGGGCGAGCGTCCGCACAGATGTGCTGCGACTACGGGCGACGGGGGGGCGGGGGGGGGGCGCCGGGATTGTGCAAACCGGCGAATACATCGGTGGCGCCGACGTTCACACGCACCGACGTCGCCGCGCCGGGCGGCGCACCGAGGGCAATGTCGCGCTCAACCGCGCGGCGGAATTCCACGAGATCGGCATCACGGGCCTTGGGGGCGAGGGCGAGCACGGCAGCAGCGGCGCTGTCGAGGGGGACGCCGTTTGCGACCAGGTCGGCAAGCACGGACAGGGCCATCGTCAGCGGGTGCCGGCGCACGCTGCGAAGATTGGCGAGGACTTGCGGCTTCGCGCCCGCGCGCAACGCGGCGACGCCGGCCTCGAGCTCAGGTACTGATGCCTCGGTGCCGAGCGCGGTGCGCGCCACGCCGAGATCCGCCGACAAGCGGCGCACGGCGGCCACGATGCGCGCACCCGGTGCGGCCTTCGTCGCGCCTTCGAGCGCGCGCTGAATCAGCGGCTCCGTGGGAAGTCCCACGCGACTCGCCGAGTCCATGACAGTCGCGACCTGCGCACGCGTGTCCGGATCGAGGCGGTCGAGGCGCGGATCCGTCCCGACTTGTGCGGCGACGAGCAACAGGGCGAGCATCATGATCCTTTTCCTCCTACCGTAACCACTGAGCTCGGCTTGCCGAACTCGTCATCCGGGGGCGGGACTGTTGGCGCGCCGGGATCGGCACGCCATTCGGCGCCATTCACCAGATATGCGTAGCGATAGCGTCCCGGCGCCAGTTGGACGACTGTCGCCCAGATGCCATTCGCAGTGCGCATCGGTGAACGCTTCGGGTCCCAGTCGTTGAAGTCACCGACGAGGGATACCGAAGTCGCCTGCGGTGCCACCAGCACAAACTGAAAGGTCGCGGCCTCGGCCTCTGCGCTCCGGAACCAGGGCCGCCAAATGATCAACGACACCAATACGGCCGCTGCGGCGAGCCATGGCCAGATCCTGCGCGCTGGGGGTTCGGGCTTCGCGATCGCCTGCATGACCCGCGCGTCGAGGGCCGGATCGATCGCGACCGGACGGCGCAGCTGCTGGACTACGCGTTGCACGACATCCTCTTCGTGTTCAAACATGCTCGGCCTCTCTCAGGTAACGCTGGAGCTGCTCGCGCGCGCGCTTCACGCGCATCTTGAGCGCCGAGACGCCGGCGCCGGTCAGCTCCGCGATCGCTTCGTACTCCAAATCCTCGACGTGCTTCAACAAGAACGCCTCGCGGTACTCGGGCGCGAGGCGTGCGAGGGCGCGATCCACTGCGTCTGTCCATTCCAGGCGTTCGCTCTGGTCGGCGCGGGCGGCGCCTTGCAGGGCATCTGCGTCACGCACGAACATCCGGCGCCGCCGCGCGGCGCGGGCCCCCGTCGTCCGGCAGCGATTGACCAAAATGCCATACAGCCAGGCGCCGAACCGTGCGGGATCGTCGCAGCGCGCGAGCGAGCGATACGCGCGCACAAAGCTGTCCTGCAGCGCCTCCTCGGCGTCTTCGCGATCGCCGAGCATGTGACGCGCGTAACGCCCCAGGCGATCGCGGTAGCGCGAAACCAGCGCGCCGTAGGCGCCGATGTCGCCGGCCCGGACCCGGCACACCAGCTCCGCGTCGCTTGATTCCACTCTCTCTATACCCATACTCTGCATAAATACGTCACAAAGACACCGTCAAAGCAAAGGCGTCGACGTTAGGAGCTGTGACGTCCGGTCTAACGAAATGGGTATGATATGCACCGGAGGAACTTGACGATGTCGAAATTGAGCTTCGCCCTGCTCGCCGTCGCCAGCATTGCCGCAGCCTGCTATCAGGACGAGGCCACGCTCGGCAGCCCCCAGTCCGTTGGAGCGAGGGCCAAAGTCCTCCTCACCGACGCGCCGTTTCCGTTCGACTCCGTGCAGAGTGTCCAGGTATACATCGTGAGCATCGGGCTTTCGACACACCCGGACACCGGCACGTCCGCCGACAGCATGCACTGGGTTACGGTGGCGTCGCCGCACCGCCAGATCGATTTGTTGACGCTGCAGCAGGGATTGACCGACTCGCTCGGGGTCGGACAGGTCACCGCGGATCAATACAAGGCCGTGCTCGTCACGATCAACGTCGACTCGTCGGCGGGGATCCGGTTCAAGAACGGATCGCAGGCCGTCGTGCGGTGGAACGGCTCGGGTCAGGAATCGTACGCGTCGTTCGTCGAGGCACCGGTCAACATCCCAGACACCGGTGCCGTCATTGTTCTGGACTTCGATGTCGGCCGGAGCTTTCAATACAACAACTGGGGCGATGGCGCGTTCGACTTCTTTCCATGGATCCGCGCGGTGAACCGGGCAGCCACCGGGAATATTGCCGGCACGGTCCGCAGCGATACCAGCACGGGCTCGGCTGGTCCAGTCGAAAGCGCGACCGTGACGGCGTGGGGCGGTGGTTCCGGCAACTGGTACATCCTGTCAACGGGAAAAACCGATGCCGCCGGACACTATCGTCTCGCCTATTTGCTGCCCGGGACCTACATCGTGGGTGTGGATCCGCCACCGGGACACAACTTCACGTCAGCGCTCGACTCCAATGTGGCCGTGAACCGGGGCTTCGAGACGGTACACAACGTGACGCTATCGGCGTTTCGTGGTGGGATCTTCATTCTCGGAGCGTCATCGATGCTGGTCAACCATACCAATCAGCTCGAAGCACGAGTTGTGACCGCCCAGCATCAACAGGATACGACAGCCGCGGTCGTCTGGTCGAATCTCGACACGGCGGTGCTGGGGCTTCGTGACAGTCTGCGATTTGCTTACGTCACGTCCAAACGCGCGGGCACCGGCCGCGTGGTTGCCGCCAGCGGATCGCTCGCAGACACGCTCGTGATTTCCGTCGCGCCCGACTCGAGCGCACCGGCACCGCACCCCTAAGACGCGCCGGCGCACGGCTATATTGCCCGGCCGTGAGTCGCGATTCACTCCCATCCCATCACCGCCCGGGCGGCGGATTTCGTAATCCGTGGGTTGCCGACGCGGTCCCCGGATTCGGCAGCCTGCTCAAGTGGATGCTCGTGCATCGTACGACTCGGCCGCGGCCGAAGGACCCGGACGCGTCGATCTTTGCTCGAGTCCACCCCACGTTCGTCTCGCCCCGAGCACCCGCCTCGAAGCTCACCGTGACGTGGGTCGGCCACTCGAGTCTGTTGATCCAGCTCGACGGCGTGAACGTCTTGACGGACCCGATCTGGAGCGAGCGCGCATCGCCGGCGCAGTTTGCGGGACCGCGCCGGTGGGTGGCGCCGGGTATCGCGTTCGACGATCTGCCGCCGCTCGATGTCGTGCTGCAGTCGCACAATCACTACGACCATCTCGACGCCGCCACCGTCGGGCGCCTGACACGAGCGCACCCCCAGGCCGTGTGGGTTCTGCCCCTGGGTCTTGCGTCTTTCGTCGAGCGTCGCGGTGGAAGTCAGGTGATCGAGCTCGACTGGTGGCAGGAGCGCACGATCGCATCGCTGCGCATCGCCGCGACGCCTGCGCTTCACTTCAGCAGTCGCAGCATCGGCGACCGCGGCGACACGCTCTGGTGCGGATTCGCGCTCGCGGCGAGCCACCGCGTCTTCTTCGCCGGCGATACGGGCTTTCACCCGGAGTTCGGCCGGATTGGCGAGCGCTATGGCCCGTTCGATGTCGCGCTCATGCCGATCGGGGCGTACGAGCCGCGCTGGTTCATGCGGTACCTCCACATGAATCCGGAGGAAGCGGTGGAAGCGTTTCGCGCACTCAAGGCGGGCGTGATGGTGCCGATTCACTGGGGCACGTTCAAACTCACCGACGAAGCGATGGACGAACCGCCGGTGCGCGCGCGGGCCGCCTGGAAGGCAGCGGGATTGGCGCCGGCTGGCTATCGCCAACTCGCGCATGGCGAGACACTGGTGCTAGACTAACGCGTGCATTCCCGACTCTTGCTGCTGTTGCTGATCAATACGGCGGCGTGTGCGCATCGCGCGATGCCGCCGCTCGCGGGCCCCTCATCGGCGCCGGTGCTCGAGACGCCCGCGCGCGCGGCCATCATTGCCGCGCCAACGGCGGGCGATTGGAAAGGGCTCGGCGATGAAGCGATTGCCTTGCTTTCCCAGTACCTCCGCATCAACACGACCAATCCACCGGGCAACGAGATCGCAGCGGCGCGCTGGCTCGCGCAGGTGCTGCAGCGCGAGGGCATCGAGGCGCGCATCTTCGAGCCGGCTCCCGGCAAGGCCAACCTCTACGCGCGGCTGGCCGGCGACGGTAGCGCGCGTCCCATCATCTTGTTGAACCACATGGACGTGGTGGTCGCCTCTCCCGAGTACTGGAGCGTGGATCCGTTCAGCGGGCTGATCAAGGACGGCTACATCTGGGGTCGCGGGGCGCTCGACATGAAGGGCGAAGCGATCGCGCAGCTCATGACGCTGCTGGCCCTGAAACGCGCACACGTACCGCTCAAACGCGACATCATCTTTCTCGCGACGGCGGACGAGGAGATTGGGGCGGGCGTTGGTGCGGCCTGGATCGTCGAGCACCAGGTGGGCCTCGTCAAAGACGCCGAATTTCTCTTGAATGAAGGCGGGTTGACGCGGTCCGACGGTCACGGGAACATCGAGTACTACGGCATCGGCACGACGGAGAAGTCGCCGTTCTGGCTCGATGTGACGGCGCACGGGACCGCGGGGCATGGCTCGCGGCCGACGCCGGACAATCCCGTCCACCGGCTCGTGCGAGCGCTCGATCGCATCGCCAATTGGCAGACGCCGCTCACTGTGACGCCCGCCGTGGAGCGGTCATTTCGCGATCTCGCCGGCGTAGAGCGTGATACGACGGTGCGGCGGTGGCTCGGCGACATCCGGACCGCGCTGCGCGACTCGGAGGCGGCGCGGGCCATCACGGCCGACCTGACCTACAATGCCGTGCTGCGCAACACCATTTCGATCACCGGATTGAAAGGCAGCGACAAGACCAATGTCATTCCGCCGGTCGCGACAGCCGCGATCGATGTGCGGCTGCTCCCGGGCCAGGATCCGGCGGCGTTTCTCGCGGACCTGACGCGCGTGGTGGGCGACAGCGCCGTGACGATTCGCCCACAGGGGCCGAACTGGCCGGCGACCGAAAGCTCAACCGAAACCGAGATGTTTCGGGCCATCACCGCGGTCGCGCACGCCCGCGATCCCCATGCGCTCGTCACGACGCTGATGCTCGCGGGATTCACCGATAGCCATTACTTCCGGCGCATGGGCATCGCCAGCTACGGCTTGGGGCCGTTCCCGCTCACCCAGGGCGATACCCGCGGCGTCCACGGAAACGACGAGCGCGTCAGTCTCGAAGCGCTGCGGTTTGGCGTGCGCTTCTACTACGACGTCGTGTCGCGCGTCGCGGCGAAGTGAAGCCTCAGCGAACGCCCGACGAGACTCCCGGCGACCGCGGCGGCGCGTTCTTCACATAGCGGTCGAACCAGTCGATCATCTCGGCGAGCGTGTGCAGCACGGACTCCCGTGCCACGTACCCGTGCGCTTCGTTGGGCAGCATCACCAGCCGCGCCGTCCCTCCCAGCCCCTTGATCGCGGCAAACAGCCGTTCCGAGTTTATCGGGAAGGTGCCCGAGTTGTTGTCCGCCTCCCCGTGCGTCATCAAGATCGGTTCGTTGATCGAGTCGGCGTAGACGAAGGGTGACATCCGCAGGTACACCTGGCGCGCCTGCCAGAACGTGCGGTCCTCGTTCTGGAAACCGAACGGTGTGAGCGTGCGGTTGTAGGCGCCCGAGCGCGCGATTCCGGCGCGGAACAGGTCCGAGTGGGCGAGCAGGTTAGCCGTCATGAAGGCGCCGTAGCTGTGCCCGCCGATTCCGATACGGTCCGCGTCGCCAACGCCGGCGTCCACGACCGCTTTCACCGCCGCGCGCGCGCTCATGACGAGCTGCTCGACGTAGTGATCGTTCGCCGTGTCGCCGCCGATGATCGGCATCTTCGGGTCGTCGAGCACGGCGTAGCCTTGCGTCAGGAAGAAGAGGTGTGACGGCCCACGGATGATGTTGAAGCGGTTGGGCGCCGCCGAGACCTGGCCGGCCGCGCTCGCCGAGGCGAACTCGATCGGGTAGGCCCACATCACGACTGGGAGACGAGTCCCCGGGGTATAGCCCGGCGGCAGATAGAGCGTGCCCGAGAGTGGCACTCCGTCTTCGCGCGTGTACGTGAGGAGCCGCTTCTGGATCCCGGTGAGCTGCGGGGCGGGGTCCTTGAAGGCGGTGAGGGCGCGCAGTCTTGTCCCCTGCCGCACGAAGTAATTCGGCGGCTCGGTGCGCGACTCGCGCCTGGTGACGAAGCGCTTGGCGGCGTCGTCGAGCAGCGCGACGACCGCTTCGTAGTGGACCGTATCGGCGCGCCACAGTCGTTCGGTTTTCCGAGTCGTGAGGCTCAGGCGGTCGAGGAACGGCCGATCGCCCTGCGGCGAGGCGCCGGTGCCCGTGAAGTAGATCCAGTCGCCGCTCCGCTGCATCGCGAAGTCGCCGGCGGGTGTCACGCGCATGAGGGGGAATCCGGGGTCTGAGTACCGCTCCTCAGCGCTGCGATCGAAAAGTAGGACGGGGGCGGTGCCCGGCTTGGTCGCGTCGACGATCCATGTCTTGACCCAGCGGCGCTCCCGGTCGTACTCCTGCAGGAATCCGATGCCCTGTGTGTCCCACGCCAGGCCGGCGTAGCGCTTCACGAGCCGCGCGAGCTCCGTGGGTTCTGCGGTGAAGGGCGCGGCGAGCGTGACGATGCGGTCCTGGTGCTCGACCTTGGTGCGTGGGTCGCCGCCGTCCAGCGCTTCGGCCCAGACCAGTGTCGCGGGTGTGCCGGGTCGCCAGTTGAAAGCCCGCGGTCCGGTGCGGACGCCGCGGATCGGCACGCCTTCGCTCGAGGGCAGCGTCGCGATATGGTGCACGACGTCGCCTTTCACGTTCCAGACCTCGATCTCCTGCGGGAAGCCGCCGGAGGGGACGAGGTAGGAGAAGGGGCGAACGCTGCGCGCGATGAGCACGTGCTCGCCGCCGGGCGAGACGTCCACACTCTCGAAGATCGCGGGCTTGCCGATGGGCGTGCGTGCCCCGGTGGCGGCGTCGACGTAGGCGAGCTGGGAGGTGAAGTAGTAGTCGAAGAGCTGCTCGTCGAAGTGATTCTTCAGGAGGTCTTCGAATGTTGGCGCCGGTGCCGCGCGGCCGCGGGTCTCCTGCGTCGTGGGGCCGACGGGCGTCTGTGGCGCGACGGGCGCCGGGCCTCGGGCCTCGGGAATGAACTCGCACAGCAGGCTGGTGCTCGAGGGCATCCACCGGCAGGGCGGGTTGCTCGTGGCGTTGAGCGTGGCGCCGGTGAGGGCGCGGGTCTGTCCGGTGGCGGCGTCGGCGACCCAGAGAACGAGCCCCGAGTCGCTAGTCTGGACGAAGGCGACGATGCGGCTGTCGGGCGACCAAATGACGTAGGACAGGGCCGCGGGCGTCGGGACGTTGACGCGCCGTTCGGTCCCGTCGGCGACGCGCTTTAGGACAAGCCCCGTGATGCCGCCCGGGAGCTGTGGGCCCGAGGTACGCGGGTTGATGCGGTTCCCGGCGAGCCGCAGCATCGGCTGCGCCAGCTCGGCGATCGTCGGCATGCTCCGTTGCTCGAGCAGCAGCAGCCATTGCCGGTCGGGCGAAATGCTCGCCGCCGGCAACGGCGGCGCCTCCAGAATGTCGACGATAATCTGCGGCGGTGTCTTGTACGGGGTTTGCGCGGAGAGTGTACCGCTCAGCAGCGCGAGACAAGCGAGGGTCATGCGACGCATAGAAGGATCGCTCGATTACGGGAACCGGAAACTTACTTCAACGGCACGACAAAGCGCACGATGATTTGCTCGGCGGTCTGCGGGCTGACGCTGCAGTAACAATCCTTACCCATGATTCGCTTCACCCCCAGCACCTCGGCCTCGGCGATGCCGGCCACGTCGCGGTACGTAATCTCCAGCATCTGGCCGTCAATCACGCGATAACTCACCGGCCGGCCCAGCAGGCGGTGATGCGGGTCGATTTTGGCGAGGCCCTCGGCGAGCCGGCGCTGCAGCGCGCCGATCGCGTCCGTGGTCGTCATGGCTCGAGCACCGCGTTGGCATTGCGCCGCATGCCCCGATATCCCGGTCGCGTGAAGGGTGTGTCGTGGAAGCGGCGCTGGAAGGCAGTCTCGTCCATCTGCGCGAGTGTCTGAAGATCCGGTCGCGCGACGTCGGGGCGCGGCGCAAGCTCCGGGTCGAGCGTCTCGCGCGCAAAGCTCACATTCCAGGGACACACGTCCTGACAGACGTCGCAGCCGAACACCCATTCGCCGACCTGCGCGCGCTCGAGGTCGGTGAAGTCTTTCCGATGTTCGATCGTGAGATAGGAGATGCACGCACGGGCATCCAGATCGCGCGGCCCCGCGAACGCTTGCGTGGGGCACGCATCGAGACACCGGCGGCACGTGCCGCAGCGGTCCGCCTCGAATGGCAGGTCCGGCTCGAGCTGGGCGTCCGTCAAGATGACACCGATGAAGGTGAACGAGCCGATGTCGGGATGGATGAGCATCATGTTCTTGCCGATCCAGCCTAGCCCGGCGAGCTGTGCCAGCTCGCGCTCGGGGACAGGCCCCGCGTCGACGTAGCACCGCGTCGTCGAGCCAGGCACCAGTTCGCGAACGGCAGTGGCCAGCTGCTCGAGGCGGGCGCCCAGGACATCGTGGTAATCGGAGGACCAGGCGTACTGGGCGACTCGTGGGACTCGGGGCTCGGGGTTCGGGCTTCGGTCGCCGTGGAAATAGTTCGTGAGCGTCACAACAGCTGTCTTCGCGCCGGGCATCACTAGACGCGGATCCTTCCGCTGCTCGGCCTGCCGGTGCAGGTACGTCATCGTCCCGGCGTGCCCATCCGCGAGCCAGCGATCGAGCTCGCCCGCGTGTGGATTGCGATCGAGTCGCGCGATACCCGTTGTTGCAAATCCGAGTGTCGCGGCGCGGCGTTTGATCTCGATCACAGGCCCATCGTCTCGCGCCGCCAGCGCGCAAAGTTGACGACGTCTCGCGCCGGAGGGACTGCGTGCTCGTCACCGTACGCGGTGAACATGCGCCACTGCATGTAGTCGCGCGGCGGCACGGGCAAAAATGGCGCGCGGCGGTACCAGTCGCGGGCGCGAAAACTCCAGGCGAGACGCAACAAATCGACGGCGAGTCGCGGGCGCACCAGCGCCCGCAGCGCCAAACGCACATACAGTCCGGTCCAACTCGCGATACGCTGCATTCCTTCTGTATATTCCCGGCCTATGACGCTGGCAAGCAGCGTTCAACCGCGCGCGCTCGGACTCGCCAGGTATCGTGGCGAGTTTCCCATCTTTGGGGGCCGAGTCTATCTCAACACCTGCTCGCTGGGCGCGCTGGGCGAGCGGTCTCGCCGCAAGGTAGCGGAATTCCTCGATCAGTGGCAGAGCCGCGGCGCGTCCGCGTGGTACGACGTGTGGTGGGAAGCGCTGAGCGATCTGCGGGCTCGCTACGGCCGGATCATCAACGCCGCGCCGGGCGAGATCGCCCTCGCGCCGAGTATCTCCGTCGCGCTGAGCGCGGTCGCCGAGTCGCTGGACTACCGCCGCCGGCCGAAGGTCGTCATCACCGCTCTCGACTTTCCGACCGTCGCCTACCAGTGGCTCGCGAAGGTCCGCAGCGGGGTCGAGCTCGTCGTCGTCGAGAGTCCCGACAAGATCAGCGTGCCGGTCGAGGCGATCGCGCGCGCCGTTGACGATCGGACGGCGCTCGTCGTGACGTCGCACGTCTACTTCACCACGGGCGCGATACAGGATATCAAGCGGGTCGCCCAGGTTGCGCACGCACACGGCGCCCTTTGTCTCATCGATGCCTATCAGTCCGTGGGGCAGATTCCCGTGGACGTGAAGGATGCCGAGGTCGACGCCCTCGTCGCCGGCGGTCTCAAATGGCTGCTCGGCGGCCCCGGCATTGTCTTTCTCTACGTGCGGGCGGCAGTCGCCCAACGGCTCGAGCCAGGAATTGCGGGATGGTTTGGCCAGCGCGAGCAGTTCGCGTTCGATCCGCGCGCGCTGACCTTGCGTGACGATGCCCGCCGCTTCGAGTTGGGCACCCCCTCGCTTGCCGCCGTCTACGCGCAGCTGGGCGGTCTCGAGTACATCGAAGAGATTGGAGTGCCGGCCATTCACGAAACGACGGCCGCGTTGACGGAAGACTTGATCGCTACGCTCCGCGCTGCCGGTTTCAAGCCGAAGGTGGCGGTCGAGCCAGCGCGACGCTCGGCCATCGTGATGGTTCCCATGCCGGATCCGGCCGCGAGCGTGCGGCATCTGGCGGCTGGCGGCATCATCGCCGACAGCCGGCCCGGGCACGTTCGACTCTCGCCTTTCTTCTATAACGTGCAGGATGACCATGCCCGAGCAACCGAGCGCCTCGCCTCGCAGCCCGCTCACTGAAGACGAACAGCTTCTCACCCCGCCGCAGGTCGTCCCGGTCGAGCGGCGGGCGTCGTTCACGAGCACCGACCCGTGGCGCGTGCTGCGCATCATGGGGGAGTTCGTCGAGGGATTCGACACTCTGTCCGACGTGCGCAACGCGGTGACGATCTTCGGCTCGGCACGCACGCTCGACGGCGATGCCTACTATAAGGCCGCGTACGAGACGTCGCGCATGCTTGCGGAGGCGGGCTTTGCGATCATCACGGGCGGGGGCCCCGGAATCATGGCGGCGGCCAATCGCGGGGCCAAAGAGGGGGGCGGCCTGTCGATCGGGTGCAACATCGAGCTGCCGTTCGAACAAGGCACCAACGAATGGGTCGAGCGCTCGATCAACTTTCGCTACTTCTTTGTCCGTAAGACGATGTTCGTGAAGTATTCGACGGCCTTCATCGCGTTTCCGGGGGGCTACGGAACGATGGATGAGCTGTTTGAGGCGCTGACGCTCGTGCAGACGGGCAAGGTGAAGCAGTTCCCCGTCGTGTTGTTTGGGCGCGCGTATTGGCGCGGGCTCGCGGAGTGGCTCAAGGAGCGCGTCGCCGGCGAGGGCAAAATCTCGCCCGAGGACCTGAATCTGTTTCTCCTGACCGACGACTCCAAGGAGGCGCTCGGGTGGATCGTCGAAGCGCGCGAACGCCGCACGCGCGCGTTCCGGGCGATGAACACCGCGAAGGCGCCCCGATGACGCAAAACGAATTCCTGCGCGGGCAACGCATCAATCCGAAGCCGGTCACCGGCAAGGAAACGGTGGCTGAGCTGGTGGAGAACGCGTTCCTCGCGTACAACGCAGGCCGCCTGGCCGAAGGGTGCCGGCTGTTCGCCGAGCGGATGCTCGAAGACGACGTGACGGTCGGCATGAGTCTCACCGGCGCGATGACGCCCGCCGGACTCGGCATGTCCACGATCATCCCGCTCATCGAGGCCGGCTTCATCGACTGGATCGTGTCCACGGGCGCCAATCTTTATCACGACGCCCATTTTGGGCTCGGCATGGCGATGCACCGCGGGACACCGTTCGCGGATGACGTAGTGCTGCGTGAAGAAGGCGTGGTGCGGATCTACGACATCTTTTTCGAATATGACGTCCTGCTCTCCACCGATCGCTTCGTGCGCGAGGTCTCGGCGCGCGAGGAGTTCCAGCGCCCGATGAGCACCGCCGAGTATCACTACCTCCTGGGCGGGTACGTGCTGGAGCGCGAGAAGGCGCTCGGGTTGTCGCGCAAATCGGTGCTGGGGGCCGCCCAGGCCGCGGCCGTGCCGATCTACACGTCGTCACCCGGCGACTCGTCGATCGGTATGAACGTCGCCGAGCAGGCCCTCTCCGGCAGCAAGCTCCGGTTCGACGTGAGTGCGGACGTGAACGAGACATCGGCGATCGTGTTCTCCGCCAAGGTGCGCGGCGGCAAGAGCGGCGTGCTGATCATCGGCGGCGGCAGTCCCAAGAACTTTGTGCTGCAGACCGAGCCGCAGATTCAGGAAGTGCTCGGGATCAGCGAGAAAGGTCACGACTATTATCTCCAGCTCACGGATGCGCGCCCCGATACGGGCGGGCTCTCCGGCGCGACGCCGTCGGAAGCGGTGAGCTGGGGGAAGGTCGATCCCGATAAGCTGCCGGGAACCGTCGTGGCGTATCTCGACAACACCGTGGCCTTCCCGGTGCTGGCTGCCTATGCGCTGGCCCGCCGCAAACCCCGCAAACTGAAGCGCCTGTACGACCGGCGCGGAGACATGATGCGTGAGCTGACCGAGTCGTATCTCGAAGCGAAAGCCGATCGCGACGCACGCGCCGAGGCGGCAACTGGCGGCCGAGCGACCTGAGACGCAGCAGCCTCCGGCCCTCCCTCCCGCAACTCCCTCCAGGGCGTACGCCGCATACGTCCTGGGGCTGCTGACGCTGGTCAATCTTCTCAACTATCTCGACCGCAATGTCGTCTACGCCGTGTTCGAGCCGATCAAGCGCGACCTGAAGCTGTCGGACGCACAGCTCGGCTGGCTCGGCTCGGCCTATATCGTCGTGCTCTCTTTGGCGGCGTTGCCGCTCGGTGTCATCGGCGATCTGCGCTCGCGCCGCAGCGTGATCACCTTGGGCGTCACGGTGTGGAGCGCGTCGACGGCGGCCGGCGGGTTTGTGCGGAAATTCTGGCAGTTGTTTACGTGCCGGGCGCTCGTGGGGTTCGGCGAAGCAGGCTACGGTCCCGCGTCGCAGGCAATCATCGCACAGTACTACAAGGGGGGGCGTCGCGCGTTTGCGATTGGGGTGTACTCGGTCGGCATGGCCCTGGGCGGCGTCCTCGGCATCTGGTTCGGCGGCGTCATTGCCGAGCGGTACGGCTGGCGCTGGGCATTCATCTGGATGGGATTCCCCGGACTCGTGCTCGCGCTGCTCGCCTCGCGCCTGCGCGAGCTCGATCGCCGGCCGCCACCGCCGATCATCGAAACGCTACAGCACTGGTGGCACCAAGGCACGCGCGGTGTGATTTACTACGTCAGGCCAGTGGCCATCTGCGCGGGCGTTGGCGCACTCGTGGCCGGGTTCCTCTCGTTGTTCGAAGGGATTCCTTCCCAGTTCGGTACCGCGGTGTTCGGCGTCGGCATGAGCATCGGCATCGCCTGGACCGTCTGGCGGCTGGTGCCGCTGGCAGTCCGGCGTACCACCGCAGCCGGGGCCCTGGCCGCCGGAGCGTTCGACGACTTCCAGGACGCGGCGGTGCTCGTGCTGCGGACCCCGACATTGATCTGGATATTCCTGGGCGGCGCGATGGTCACGTTTGCCGTCAATGGGCTGGTCGCGTGGGCGGCTGCCTTCATGCAGCGGATCCACGGACTCTCCGTGACGCGGGTCGGGGCGGAGTTCGGCCTCTGGGCGCTCACCGGCGGGGTGTTCGGCGCGCTCGTCGGCGGCCGCCTGGCCGACCGGTTGCAGCAGCGCTGGCGCGGCGGCCGCGTGCTGGCTTCGGGCGCCGGGTTCGTGCTGGGCGCTCCGGTGTGCGCCGCCCTGTTGCTGGTGGAGGATCTCCGCTGGTTCGGGCCCCTCATTCTCGCGACGTATTTCCTGTACACGTGGTACAACGGACCACTCGCCGCCGTCATCCTGGACGTGGTGCCGCCGGCGGTCCAGGCGTCGGTGCTGGGTGCCTTTGTGCTCTTTTCACACCTCGCCGGTGATGCGCTCGCGCCGCCCTTGATCGGCTACCTGTCCGACCGGATCGGCAGTCTGCGCACGGCAATGCTCCTGTTGCCCGCTGTCGGAGTGCTGGGCGGGGCGGTCATTCTCATCGGGCTCACGACCGTTGGGCGGGACATGCAGCGGGTGAGTGCCCTCGATGTCCACGTGTCGGGGTCGCGTTGAGGTGGTGACGTGAAGATCGCGGTGATCTTCGATTCGCTGCACCCCGAGTGGGACGATGCGGCGTTCAAACGCGAGGTCGAGCAAAAAGCGGAGGAAGCGGAGTACGATGTGGCGCGCGCGCTCATGGCGGGTGGCCACGAGGTCCGCCTGATCGGCATCGGCGACGACGTGGCGCCCTTGCTCGCCAAGCTGGCCGACTTCCAGCCCAAGCTCGTGTTCAACGGCTGTGAAGGCTTTCGCAAGAACGCGCGCCACGAATACGCCATCGCCGCGCTGCTGGACATGTACGGGTATCGCTATACCGGTTCGTCACCGACCGCGTTGCTCGTCGCCCGGAACAAATCGCTGACCAAGAAGATTCTGGCCTACCACGGGATTCGCGTGCCGGCGTTTGCGGAGTTCCACGAAGGCGACAAACTGGTGCGCCCATCGGAGCTGCGCTTTCCGCTCATCGTGAAGCCGCTGCTCGAGGACGCGTCGATCGGTATCGCCCAGGCGTCGGTGGTCGAGGACGACGCGTCGTTGTCGCAGCGCGTGGAATTCATCCACGAGAAATACCACCAGGCCGCGATCGTCGAGGAGCTAGTCGAAGGGCGGGAACTCTACGTGGGCTTGATCGGGAATGACGACGTGGAAGTCCTGCCACTCACCGAAATGACCTTTGGCGAGCCGGAGACCGCTGCGGAGCACCGCATCGCGACCTACAAGGCGAAGTGGGACGAGGAGTACCGCAAGCGACGCAAGATCAAGAATGTCTTCGCGAAAGGCATCTCCGAGGCGCTCACGCAGCGGATCGGCGAGATCTGCAGTACGGCGTTCCATGCGCTGTGGCTGCAGGACTACGGCCGTGTCGACGTTCGCGTGGCGCATGACGACGAGGTCTATGTGCTCGAGGTAAACCCCAATCCGTTCATCGCCGCCGAGCACGAAATGGCCGAAGCGGCGGCGAAATCGGGCCTCAAGTACAACGCGTTCATCCAGCGCATCGTCGACGAGGCGATGGCGCGGTGAGCCGCCGCGAGGTTCCGACCCCCGAGCTGCGGTGCGCCAGCTGTCACACCGAGCTGGAGCGGTTCTGGAGCTTCTGCCCCAGCTGCGGGCGCCGCCTGGAGTGGCGCGACACGCAGCGCGAGACCAACGCCGAATGTGCGTACTGCGGCTGGATGGTGTCGGATGCGTCGTCGTTCTGCCCGTGGTGCGGGCGGAACATCACAGACGAGGACTCGAGCGCCGAGCCGCTCAAGGCGCCAAAGGGATTCAAGTTCCACGCCCGCTGCGATTGGGGGTGCGGCGGCGGCGTGATGTATCCGATGCGGTTTTGTCCATGGTGCGGGCGTGCCCAGACATGGCGCTACGATCACTTCCAGAATGTCTGCCCGCATTGCGACCGCGGCGTGGACGATTGGATGGCCACCTGTCCCTGGTGTGGTGAAGACGCGACCGGCCGCGATCTGATCCCGCGCGCGCTACGCCGCGCCCGGCGCCTGCTGATCGTGACGCGTCTCAGGGACTGGCACTACCGTGTCGTGCTGCGGCCCGGCGTCTCCGGCGTCGCCCCCCGCGCACCCAAGGTGATCGAGCTCGACCGCCGCTACGTCACCGGCAAGCGCCGCCGTGACGAAATCTCGTGGAGCATGCTGACGGGATTGCTGCTCCACGAGCTGGGGCACTCGTTCCTCTATCATCACTGGTCCTGGACCCGGACGGGCGGGTTCCGCCGCGCGTTCGGGGAAGTGCGCAAGGCCTACCGCGTGGCGGACGAGCACTGGGTGGATTTCGAGCGACGTCGTATTGCGACGACGTTGACCGACTATGTCAGCGCCTACGCCGCGACGCATCCGCAGGAAGACTTTGCCGAGACCTTCCGCTTCTACGTCGCACGCCGCGGCAGGCTACGAGAGCTGTTCAGCGAGTTCGGGAGGAAGCGCAAAGGCGTGCGCCTATACGAGAAGTTTTTCGTGTTACACGATTTCGTACGGAGTCTCAGGGGGTGGAAGTAGGGGCGCAGCATGCTGCGCCCCTACCTTTTTTCTCATCCGGCGAAACAGTACCCGCAGCCCTTCTCCTGCGCGCGCGCAACCGCCAGCACGCCGGAGGGCACGACCTGAACACCCGGTAACAGCCCGGCGACCCAATCCGCCTTCACCGCAGCCGCATCCATGCCCATCTTCTGCGCGACCACGCCGCTGTACACCGAGAGCGCGACGTTGCAGCAACCGACCTGCGCACCGGTCGCGAGCAGCGCCTCGATACCGGTGCCCGGTAGTGGCAGGGGCAGCACTTTCGCAAAGACGTTGCGCACCGCCGGCGCGTCGCCGTCCTTGATATTGAACACCTCACCCAGTTTGTACTTCGCCCACAACGCGTCGTGCATGGCGATCGGAATCGCCGCATGACGCAGCACGATGACCGCGGAGTTGTCCGCGTCTTTCGTGCCGTAGTTCTCGTTGTTGCCGTTGAGCCAGACGCGCGGCCAGACCACCGGCATGCCGCTGTTCGGTTCGGGCGCGTCGAAGATCATCTTGTGCTTGCCGTTGATCCGGTTCAGCCACGTCTCGAACGACGCGTCGGCGCCGGTGGTCGGTTCGGGACGCGGCTGCCCTTCCAGTCTCAGCGGGGTCAGTCCCGCGACTCCCGCGGCCGCCGTGGCGGCAAGACGACCGAGAAATCCACGCCTGTACATGCGAAGCCTCCTAGTGGTGAGACCGTGTGGGATAGGCGACATCGGGTGGTGGATCGCCGCGTGGCCAATCGTTCTCCTTGCCCCGATAATCGGGTCGCGGATGCGCGTTGGCGTACGCGGCGACATTGAACGCCTGGCTGTCGGACAGCGTGCCCGGCGCATCGAACGGCATGTTGCGGCTGATGAATTCGGCGGCGGTGCGGACGCGCGACATGCCCGCGCCGATGTTGTACGACTCGGCACCCCACACCGGGGGAGCTCCAGGCGTTCCCTCTCCGGCGGTGCCGTGACATTTCGCGCAGGATGCCGCAAAGACGCGCGCGCCGGCCGCCGTGTCCGCGGGGAACGCAGCCCACTTCTGGAGCCGCGTGTTCGGTGCGGGAGGGGCGACCGCGACGTCGCGGGACAAGAACGCCAGATAGGTCACAATGTCTCGCATGTCCGCGCCCGCCGGGTCGAGCGCCGTCCCATTCATGCTGCGACGAAAGCAGTCGTTGATGCGATACTCGATGGTCTCGACCATGCCGCTGCGCGGGCGATACTGCGGATAACGCGCGAATACGCCGATCCACGTCCCATTTTCACGGCGGCCTTCGTCGAGATGGCAGCTCGTGCAGCGCAGCTTGTTGGCGACATGGGTGGGGAGACTGTCACGGGTCGCCGTCAGCAGCGCACGCCCGCGCCGCACCGCGTCGCCATACGGTCCAGCAGGAATGAGCGAGTCCGCCGGACCGGCCGGCCCGCGTGCCTGGGGGGCGTGGGGGGGGGCGGGACGGGAGGATTCGGCTCGAGCACATCCAGTTAGGCAGATGATGCAGAGAACGACAGACGAGGGGGGCACCCGGCGAGATAATACCGGCATTTCACGCGGCGGCAACCTTTCGCGGATTGGCGCTATCCAACCCGGCGCCTCCTCCATCCAGGATGTCTCATGATTGTGCCGCTGCTTGCTTCCCTGCTGCTCGTCGCGCAAGGCCGCCCGCCCCTCGACTCCGCGACCGTCGCGCGGGTCTTGAACCAGCTCCGCACGAGCGACTCGACGGTTTGCGCGCTCGCTGGCGAAGCGCTGACCAACTACGGGGGATTCTGGGGGCATTCTTTCGGTCAACCGGGCCTGGCCATGCCGCAACCGATGCCGACGCCCATGCCGATGCCGGGCGGTGGTGGCGGCGGTGGAGTCCACTTCGCCATGCACGGGAGGTCCCGCGACGTGGACCCTGCCGTGCTGCGCGCCTTCCGCGCCGTGATTCGCGACGACAATCGCTGCATTCGCAACATCGCCGCACGCGTCCTCGGCAATCACCATGACTCCGGTACCTACGACTTGTTCCTCGCACTGCTGCGCGATGCGCGCGCGGACCTCCGCGAAACCGGCGCACTCGGGCTCGGGGAGCTCGAGGATTCGCGCGCGATCAGTCCGCTCAGCGACGCCATGAGTCGCGATGACAGCCCCGTCGTACGAATGACCGCGGCCTGGGCTCTCGGCGAAATCGAAGAGAAAGTCGCGATCGAGCCCTTGTCGCGCGCGTTGAACGATCGCGCGCCCGAGGTCCGGCGCACCGCTGCCTGGGCGCTTGGCGAAATCGACGATGCGCGCGCGGTGCGGCCGTTGAGCACCGCGCTCGATGATCAGGCCGTGGAGGTGCGGCTCACCGCGGTCTGGGCGCTGGGCGAAATCGAGGACGCCTCCGCGGTGCCGGTGCTCGCGACGGCCGCGAAGGACCGCGATCCGCGCGTGCGGCAGCAGGCTGCGTGGGCGTTGGGGGAAATCGAGAGTGCGCAGGGCATCAGCACGCTCGAAACGTTGCTGCGCGATCCCGTCGCCGACGTGCGCAAAACGGCCATCTGGGCGCTGGGCGAGATCGAAGACGGCGGTGCGGTGCCCGCTCTCGCGACGGCGCTCAAGGACTCCGATCCGGACGTGCGCGCGCTGAGCGCGTGGGCCCTGGGTGAGATCGAGGACGGCTCGGCAGTCGAGCCCTTGCTGGTGGCGCTGAAGGACAGCGACGAGGATGTCCGCGCGACCGCCGCCTGGGCGCTGGGAGAAATCGAAAGCCCGCGCGCCTTGGACGGATTGACCGCGGCGCAGCGGGACGAGGTGGGTTCGGTTCGTCGCGCGGCGACGTGGGCGCTGCGGCAGATCGACGACAATGACGACAACCACAACGTCCACGTGCACGTGCGCCCGCGCGTGAAGATCAAGCCTTGATGCGGCTTCGCTCGACGATCTGAAAGTAATCCCGCAGCTCCGCGGCTTCCCGCACATCGTCCCAGCCGAGGAGCTGTTTCATTCGCGCCGCCACCTTGGTGACGACCGACTGGGCATGGTCGGGGACCTCATAGAACAAGTGGAGCCGCCGGACGAGCACGTCCTGCACACGAACCGCCGTCTCCCGCTCGACGGCGTATGCGACCTCGGCCCAGATCTCCGGCCGGCCGCCGATGATCGACTCCCCAAGCCGCCGGTCGCGGTCGACCAGATTGAGCACCGCGGCTGCCTCGCTGCCGTAACTCGCCACGAGGTGTCGAGCCGTTCCCTCGGCGGCGCCGCGCGCACGCGCGGCCTCGACGAGAACGTCGAGGTCTCGGGATTCGCCGCCCGGCAACGGCAGCCGGTCGGTCGGGGCACGCGGCGGGAGCGGGCGTCCATCCAGCGCGTGCAGTCGGGCCGCGACGCGATCGACCACATCGCGTGCCATGACGCGATAGGTCGTCAGCTTGCCGCCGGCGATCGAAATGAGGCCGTGCTCGCTTTCGAATACCTTGTGCTCGCGCGACACCTGCGATGGGCTCGCGTGGTCCTCGCGGAGCAAGGGTCGCAGGCCCACCCATGCCGAAACCACATCATTCGGCGCGAGATGGGCGTCCGGAAACGCCGCGTTGGCGGAACGCAGCAAATACGTCACATCTGCCGGCGTCACGCGCAGCGCGTCCGGTGACGCATCGGCGTCCGTGTCCGTCGTCCCGATGTAGGAGAGATCGCCCCAAGGCAGCACGAACATCACGCGACCGTCGATTGGCGAGAACAACGTCACCGCGTGCTCGTTCGCGAGACGCCGGCGGGGGACGGTGACATGCGCACCCTTGGTGAGCCGCAAGATCGCGGGTGCCAGCGGGTCGTCGAGCCGGCGCAGCTGATCGGACCACGGTCCGGTGGCGTTGACCACCAGCTGCGCGCGTATGGTTGCGGTTTCTCCGCTGAGCGCGTCGCGCACGACGGCGGCACGGATGCGTCCGTCGGCCTTGAGCAGCCCCGTCGTCTCGACATAGTTCGCCGCGAGCGCCCCCGCGCGCATCGCGCCGCGCACGGTCGCGATCACCAGGCGTGCGTCGTCGGTTTGCGCGTCGTAATACAGCGCGGCCCCGATCAGCCCGCGATCGCGCAGCCCGGGCTCGACGCGCTGCACCTTCTTTGCGCGCAGCCAGCGATGCCACCGCACGTTGCGGAACGCGGAAAGCAGGTCGTAGAGCCACATGCCCGCGCGCAGCTTCCACGCGGGGATGCGCCCGCCCCGATACACCGGGAAGAGAAACGCGAGTGGCCGCACCAGGTGCGGCGCAATCGTGAGGAGCACCCGCCGTTCGTGGCTCGCCTCGAACACCAGACGGAACGCGCCCTGCTCGAGGTAGCGAATGCCGCCGTGGATCAGCCGTGAGGAATGCGACGACGTTCCCGCCCCGAAATCGGCTTTATCGATCAGCGCCGTGCGGAACCCGCGCGATGCGGCATCGCGCGCAATCCCTGCCCCCGTGATGCCGCCGCCAATGATGAGCACATCCACGGGCGTCTCGACCATGGAGGCCAAGGCTGCGGCTCGCGTTTGCTCCAACTCCCCTCCACTTGGGGCTGGTGGTAGGTTTCGATTCCCAGGAAGAGGGGAAGAATCTAATGCCGAGTCTCAACGGTCGTCGCGTGGCAGTGATCGCCGGCGTCCGTACGCCTTTTGCCAAAGCCGGCACCGTGCTCAAGGATGTGCGTGCCGTGGACCTCGCGCGCTACGCGGGGCGCGAGCTGCTCGAGCGCACCAATCTGGACGGCACCGAGGTCGACGAAGTCATCTTCGGTCAGGTCGTGCCGTCGGCGCTCGTGCCGAATATCGGCCGCGAAGTGAGCCTATTGCCGCAGTTTCCCAAGGAGATCCCCGCCTATTCACTGAACCGCGCGTGCGCCTCGGCCAATCAGGCGATCACCGCCGCGCAGGATCAGATCGCGCTGGGGCACGCGAACGTGATCATCGCGGGGGGGGCCGAAGCGCTGTCGGACATTCCCATTCTGGCGTCGCGGCGACTCGCCGACATCCTGGTGGAAGCCAGCAAGGCCAAGTCCCTTCCGGCGCGCGTCAAGACGTTCGCCAAGATTCGCCCGAGAGACTTGGTACCGGTGGCGCCCGCGATCGCGGAGCCGTCGACCGGGATGTCGATGGGCCAGTCGGCCGAGAAAATGGCGAAAGAGAATCACATCTCGCGTGAAGCGCAGGACCGCTGGGCGTTGCGCAGTCACCAGCTGGCCGCGCAGGGCACCACCGATGGCCGCCTGACCGCCGAGATCGTGCCGTGGCTCCCCACACGTTCCGGTGAAGTCATCGTGCAGCAGGACAATGGTATTCGCACCGATACCTCGCTCGAGCAGATGGCGAAACTCAAACCCGTGTTCGATCGCCGCTACGGCAGTGTCACTGCGGCGAACTCTTCGCCGCTGACCGATGGGGCCTCGGCCGTGCTCCTGATGAGCGACGAGAAGGCGCGCGCGCTCGGGTACGAGCCGCTTACGTACATTCGCTCGTACGCGGTCGCCGCCGTTGATCCGGGGTGGCAACTACTCCAGGCGCCGATTTGGGCCGTCCCCAAGGCCCTCGAGCGCGCCGGCATCCAGTGGAACGACCTCGGCTTGATCGAGATTCACGAAGCCTTCGCGTCGCAGGTGCTCTCAAATCTTCAGGGCTTCGCGGCCAAAGGCTGGGAGATCAACGAGGACATCATCAACGTCATGGGCGGCTCGATCGCGATCGGCCATCCGTTCGGCGCGACCGGTGGGCGGCTCGTCACCACGCTCTCCAATGAGATGCGCCGGCGCGACGTGCAGTTCGGCCTGATCTCGGTGTGCGCGCAGGGCGGGATGGCATTCGCGATGGTGTTGGAGCGCCGCTGATGGCCACGATCGCTCCCTCCCCCGCCGCGCGTACCGCGCCAGCCCTCACCTGGGATGTCGCGGACGGCATCGCGACCGTCGTGCTCGATCTCAAGGCCCAGCCCGTCAACGTGATCTCGCGGGCGGTGAAAGACGAATTCATCGCCTGCTTCGCCGCGCTGGGCGACGATCCGAGTGTCAAAGCCGTGGCGTTCTTCTCGGGCAAGACGGACAACTTCATCGCCGGCGCCGATATCGAGGAGTTCGTCACGCTCAGCTCGGCTGCCGAAGCCGAGCGCCTGTCGGCCGACGGCCAGGACATGCTCGATCGCGTGGCGCGCTTTCCCAAGCCGGTCGCCGTCGGCATTCACGGCTCCTGTTTGGGCGGCGGTTTCGAGTTCGCGCTTGCCTCTCATTACCGCGTCGCCACCGACCACCCGAAGACGCAGATCGGCTTGCCCGAAGTGCAACTCGGCATCTTGCCTGCCGCCGGTGGCTGCCAGCGGCTGCCCCGGCTCGTCGGCGCCCGTGCCGCGCTCGACATGATTCTCGCTGGGAAGAGCGAGCCCGCGGCCAAGGCATTCCGTCTGGGGATGGTGGATGAGCTGGTGCCCCCGGCGATCCTCGCCGACATTACGCTGGCCGCGGCGAAACGCATGGCGGGCGGGTGGCGCCCCAGGCGCAAACGCCCCGGCGGTTTCGTCGGGTTTCTGCGCGATGGCAATCCGCTCGGGCGGCGCCTCGTGTTCTGGAAGGCGCGCAAGCAGGTGCTCGAGCGGACGGGTGGAAACTATCCGGCGCCGCTCGCCGCGCTCGAGGCGATCGAGTACGGACTGAAGCACGGTATCACCGAAGGCCTGAAACGCGAAGCGCAGTTGTTCGGGCAGCTCGCGGTGACCGATGTCTCCCGCAAGCTCGTCCAGATCTTTTTCGCGACGAATCAGCTCAAGAAGGATCCCGGTGTCGCTAACGCGCCGCCGCCGGTGCGCGTCGAGCGGCTTGGCATCATCGGCTCGGGCTTCATGGGCTCCGGCATCGCCGGCACCGCGGTGGCTCAGGCGGAAGTCGACGTGCGGATGAAGGACGCCGACGTGACCCGCGTGGGCCAGGGCATTCTCGCCGCGCGCGCGATTCTCGATGATCGGCTAAAGCGTCGCCGGATCACGAAATACGAGTACGCGCGGCTCGTCGCGTTGCTCTCAGGTGGTGACACCTACGCGGGCTTCGGCCGCGCGGAGCTCACGATCGAGGCGGTGTTCGAAGAGCTGGGAGTGAAACAACAGGTGCTGCGGGAAGTCGAATCTGCCCTGCCATCCAACGGCGTCTTTGCGTCGAATACCTCGACGATCCCGATCACGCGCATCGCGGAAGCGGCGCGCGCGCCCGAGCGGGTCATCGGCATGCACTTCTTCTCACCCGTCGCGAAGATGCCGCTGGTCGAAGTCATCCCGGGCGCCCGCACGGAGCCGCAGACCGTGAGTACCGCGGTCGCATTCGGCCGGCGGATGGGCAAGACCGTGATCGTGGTGAAGGACAGCCCGGGATTCTGGGTGAACCGGATCCTCGCTCCCTACCCGAACGAAGTTGGCCATCTCCTGGCCGAGGGCGCGTCGATCGAAGACATCGACAGCATGGCCGTGCGTTTCGGATTTCCGGTGGGGCCAGTCACGCTGCTCGACGAGGTTGGCCTCGATGTCGCCGTCAAGGTAGCGGGGGTGATGCAGGAAGCGTACGGCGAGCACATCGTGCCGGTCCCCGGGGAAGGCATCGCCGCTCTGGTGAAGGCCGGCCGCCTCGGGCGCAAATCGGGCCGGGGATTCTACTTCTATAAGGCCGGCAAGAAGCGCGGCGTGGACGAGAGCGTCTACGGTCTGCTCGGCGTCCATCCCAACGGCGGACCGCGTCCCGCGGAGATCCTGCAGCGGTTGGTGCTCGGCATGGTCAATGAGGCGGCGCGGGCCCTGGGCGAGGGCGTGGTCCGCAATCCGCGAGACGGCGACATCGGCGCGATCTTCGGCTTCGGTTTTCCGCCCTTCCGCGGCGGCCCGCTGCGATACGCGGATGACCTCGGTGCCGAGCGCGTCGTCGGCGATCTCGAGCGTCTCGCCGAGCGGCACGGTGTCCGCTTCGCAGCATCTGAGGTATTGCGGGAGCATGCTCGCCGGGGAACCAAGTTTTACGCCTGATGCTGCGCGCGGCCTTCCTGTGGTTGAGCGAGCAGCCCAGCATCTTTCGGTTCGTTCGGCGGAGCGGACTCGCGCGCAAACTGGCATCCCGGTTCGTCGCGGGCGAAACGGTCGACGATGCCATCACGACGTTGCGCGACGTGAGCGGCAGCCACCTCTCCGCTTCGCTCGACTTGCTCGGCGAATCGGTGCGACATGCCGATGAGGCGCAACGCGCCTGCCGGACCTATCTCGATCTCCTCGATCGGATTCGCGCCGCCGATGCCAACGCCAATGTCTCGGTCAAGCTCACGCAGATGGGACTCGACATCGACGAGCAGCTATGCATCGGCAACATGCGTGGCATCATCGGCAAGGCGAAGCAATACGATTCGTTTGTGCGGATCGACATGGAGCAGTCGAGTCACACTGCGAAGACTATCGCGCTCTTCAAAGACATCTTCTATCCCGAGTTTGGGAATGCCGTTGGCGTGGTGCTGCAATCGTACCTGCGGCGCACCGCGGCCGATGTGGACACGATGATCCGCCTGGGCGCGCGGGTGCGCCTCTGCAAGGGGGCGTACCAGGAGCCGGAGGACGTCGCCTTCCCCGACAAACGTGACGTCGATGCCAACTTCATCGACTGCATGGAGCAGCTCATGGAGCGCGGCAATTATCCGGGCATCGCGACGCACGATTTCAAGATCATCGACCACGCGAAGGCATTCGCCAAGCGGCGCAACATTCCGGTCGACCGCTTCGAATTTCAGATGCTGTACGGCGTGCGCCGCGATCTGCAATTCCGGTTGCGACGCGAAGGCTACAACATGCGGGTGTACGTTCCGTTCGGAACGCACTGGTATCCCTATTTGATGCGCCGCCTGGCCGAGCGTCCCGCCAACATCGCGTTCATCACGACCAACATTCTCAAAGAGTGGACGACACGACACTAGGCGGGTACCAGCAAATACATGGTCGGCCGCCCGCATTCGGTGCGGCGGACGGCCAGGCGTATTCGGTCGACACGTTCACCGATGACTCCGCGGAAGCAGGACGCTACGGTGCTGCGCTGCTCTTCGTGCGGTGGGGTGAAGGTGAGCGCCCGGCCGGACATCTGGAAACGGACTACATCTCGTTCGGCGCGACGCCGGATGACGCGCTGGCACCGGTGCTGGCGCTCACGCTGGAACAGGTGAAGGCGTATCTCGATCAATGCGTCGCCCGGAGCACAGCGTGACGCTCACGCACGGCGTAGTCCTTGCGCGGACGGCCGGAGGGTATCGGGTTCACACCGATGCGGGCGAAATCACCGCCACGTTGCGCGGCAAGCTGAAGTACCAGGATTCCGGTCGCGTCGTCCCCGGCGACGTCGTGGTCCTCGAGGGATCGACGATTGCGGAGATCCGTCCGCGCCGGTCGGTACTCGCGCGTCGAGCGGCGCAGGGCAGCAGCGGTGCTGGTCCGCGGCGCTCGCAGCCGGTCGCGGCGAACGTGGATCAGGTGATCGTGGTGACCTCCGCCCGTGATCCGGAGCCGAGCCCGCGGATGATCGACCGGTTCCTCGTCATTGCCGAGGCGAACGGCCTTCCGGCGGCGGTGGTCCTGAACAAGATCGAGCTCGACCGCACGATCGAGGAGACCCTGGCGCGCCGGTTCAAGACCGCCGGCTATCAACTGCTGGGAACGTCGGTGAAGGCGGATGAGGGCCTCCCCGCGCTGCGCGATTTACTGCGCGGCCGGCACTCAGTCTTTACGGGCGCGTCGGGCGCCGGGAAGTCGAGTCTGCTCAATGCCCTCGAGCCGGGCCTCAAGTTGCGTGTCGGCGCGATCAGCGAGAAGTGGCGGACCGGCAAGCACACCACCACGGCTGCAGAGCTGGTGCCTGTTGCCGGCGTCGGTTATGTCGTCGATACACCCGGCCTCCGCGAAATCGGTGCCTGGGGCATCGACCCCAACGCGCTCGGCGCCTGCTTTCCGGAGTTCCGCCCCTATCTCGGTCAATGCCGTTTCGACAACTGCCGCCACCTCTCGGAGCCGAGCTGCGCGGTGCGCGCCGCGCCGGCGGGCGCGATCGATCCGGATCGCCTGGTGTCGTACGAGCGGATCTATGAAGAAGTCAGCGAGCCTTCCTGGTCCAGCGGCCGGCGTCGCGGGAGGTGACCTTGGCCATCATCTGCGCGAATGCGTGGTCGAGGTCGATGCCCTGCGAGTTGGCGATGCAGATCACCACAAAGAGAATGTCCCCGAGTTCCATGGCCAGCGAGCCGGCCTCCTCGTCCGCTTTCCTTTTCTTCGGGCCGAATTGGTGATTGATCTCGCGGGCCAGCTCGCCGACCTCCTCGGCCAGTCGCGCGACGTTGGCGAGTGGCGGGAAATAGCCTTCTTCGAACTGGCTCACCCAGTCATCAACCCGCTGCTGCGCTTCACGCAAGCTCATGGCTGACCTCGTCGCCCCCTTTCGGGGGGAGCGCTATGCCGCCGTGGATCGACTCAGTGTCCTGATTGCGCCGCCCTACGATGTGATCGATGCTGTCGAGCGCGCGCGGTATGCCGCAATGGACCGGGACAATATCGTCCACATCATGCTCCCGGAAGCGCCGCCGGGCGCGGCGGAGCAGGAGCGCTACCGTGTCGCCGCGGAGCGCCTGGCTGCCTGGCGTCGGGACGGCGTGCTCCGACGCGATCCCGAGCCCGTGCTTTACGTGCTGGCCCAAGACTTCACGCCGCCGACCGGCGAACGCCGCACGCGGCGGGGCGTCTTCGCGGCCGTGGCCGCGGAAGGCTACGAGCCGCGCCGGATTCGGCCGCATGAGCACACGCATGCGGGACCCAAGGCTGACCGCCTGGCGCTCATGCGGGCCACGGCGACCAACATCGAGTCGATCTTTCTTCTGGCACCCGATGACGATCGTGCGCTGGCGAACGCGGTGACCGCCGCGACGTCGGGCAGGCCGGATGCGACCGCAGAGTTGAACGGCGTCGGGATTCGCCTCTGGATCGTACGCGACGTTTCCCGTTTCCCGTTTCCCGCTGGGCCGTTATACATCGCCGACGGCCATCACCGCTACGAAACGGCGAGCGCGTATGCCCTCGAGAACCCCGCGGCGGATCGCGTGCTCGCGCTCATCGTATCGGCGCAGGATCCGGGCCTCGCTGTCCTGCCTACGCACCGGGTCATCTTCGGGGCCGAGCGCGAGGTGGAGCGCCTGTTGCCGCGCTGGCGCGAGTGGTTCGACGTGCAGCCGGTGGCCGCGGGCCGCGACCCGTTGGCGGTACTCGCCGCCCTGGGCCGTGATGGCACGGCCTGTCTCGTCGCGGACCGCTCGCGGATCCTGGCGCTGCTCTTCAAGGCGGGTGCACTCCCTGATCGGCTGCCGAGCCTGGCGCACAGCGCCGCGGTTCGCGATCTCGATGTCGCGCGGATCGAATCTCTGGTGGTGAAGGAGGTTCTGGCCGCGGGAACGTCGACGCCCGTCGTCCGCTTTGTTCCTGACGGTAACGAGGCACTCGGTATGGTCCAGCACGGCGGTGCGGCCGTGGCGGTGCTGCTCAATCCCACCAAGGTGGAACAGGTGTTTGCCGTGGCCGATGCCGGCGATGTGATGCCGCCGAAGTCCACCTACTTTATTCCGAAGGTGCCAAGCGGTCTAGTCTTGCGGCCCTTGCCGTAGCGCGGCGATGAGGGCTTTGCAGAACTGCGGCAGGTCGGCGGGCGTGCGGGAGGAGATGAGATTGCCATCGACGACCACCGCGCTGTCCTCCCAGACGACCCCGGCATTCTCCATGTCGTCCTTGATCGCGCGCACGCTGGTCGCGCGTTTGCCCTTGAGGATTTTCGCGGAGATGGGCACCCACCCGGCGTGGCAGATGAAAGCCACCGGCTTGCCCGCCTGGTAGATCTCGCGGGTCAGCTGCAGAACCTTATCGGAGCGCCGCAGCTGATCGGGCGCAAAGCCGCCTGGAATCACGAGCGCATGGAAATCGGACGCCTCGACCTGATCGACGTTCGTGTCGACTGTGACCGGATAGCCGCGTTTCCCGGGATAGGTTTTCTCGCCCATTCCGGCGACCGTGGTGCTGGCTCCTTCCTCTTCGAGGCGAATCTTCGGGTACCACAGTTCGAGATCCTCGTAGAGCGGAGCTGCGAAGAGGAGAACGCGTTTGCCTTTGAGAGACATGGCCGGAACCTATATCTTTGGCCGCTGTGAGTCCACGGCCCCGGCAGCAAATTCTCGATAACCTCGATTCGGTGTATCGCGAGGCCTATGAACGCGCGAAGGCGGCGAAAGACGAACGCCGCATGGCCGATCTCGATGCCGCCTACCAGCGCGAACAATTGCTGCTCGAAGTCCTCCTCGATATCCGCGACGGGCTGACCGCGCCCGCGAAACCGAAGCCACCGTCCGACGCGGGAAGCAGTCCGATCGCCGCGATCGATACCATTCGCCGAATCGCCAAGCTCCGTTAGGAGGTGCGTTGTGCGTCGTGCGTGGGGCGTAATCACACTGATGCTTCTCGCCGCCTGCGGTTCCAAGGCGGACATCGTGATCGAGGGCGGTCTGGTCTGGACCGGCCTCTCGACTGGACGCGGGCAGCCGGGGGTTGTCGCGATTGCCGGCGGCAGGATTCTCGCAATCGGTGACTCCGCCCAGATTGCGCGTTACGTGGGGTCCAGGACTCAGGTCCTGCAGGCGCATGGCGGCCTCATCATGCCCGGCTTCGCCGATGGTCACACGCATTTCGTCGACGGCGGCTTCCAGCTTGCGTCCGTCAACCTGCGGGACGCTGCGACGCCACAGGAGTTCGTGCGCCAGCTGAAGGAGTATGCGTCGCACGCGAAGCCTGGCGAGTGGATCCTCGGTGGCGATTGGGATCATACGCTGTGGCAGGGTGCTCCTTTGCCGCATCACGAGTGGATCGATTCGGTCACGCCGAATAGTCCCGTGTTCGTCTCCCGCCTCGACGGACACATGGCGTTGGCCAATGCCGCCGCGATGCGCGCGGCGAAGATCACGAGTGCTACGCGCGACCCGGTCGGCGGAGAAATCCCCCGCGACGCGCGCGGTGAACCGATCGGCATTTTCAAAGACAACGCCGAAGACCTGATCGAAGCGGCCATCCCCGCACCCTCCGCCGAGCAACAAGATTCCGCGGTGGCGCGCGCGCTGGCGCATGCCGCATCGCTCGGCGTCACTGCGACCGGGAACATGTCGGCGTCCTGGGCGAATCTCGCCGCCTACAAGCGCATGGCGCGCGCCGGCCGGATGACGGTCCGCGTCTCGCTCTATCTGCCGATCGAAGACTGGCGCACCGTGGCGGATAGCGTGCGAGCGCACGGCACTGGTGATGATTGGGTGCGCATCGGCGGGGTCAAAGGCTACATGGACGGCTCAGCCGGCTCGCGGACGGCTTTTTTCTTTGACTCGTTCTCGGATTCAGCGGGATACAGTGGACTGATGCGTCAACCGGAATCGAACATGCGCGCCTGGGTCGGCGCCGCGGACTCCGCCGGCTTGCAAGTCGCGGTCCATGCGATCGGCGATCGCGCCAATGCGATCTTGCTGGCGATCTACGACAGCGTCGCTCACGCGCATGGCGCGCGCGATCGCCGGCTGCGCGTCGAGCACGCACAGCATTTGCGCCCGCAAGAGATTCCGCTGTTCGGCGCCCGTCGCGTCGTGCCGTCGATGCAGCCCTTCCACGCGATCGACGACGGCCGCTGGGTCGAAAAACGGATCGGCCCGGTGCGCATCAAAACGACGTACGCCTTCCGCACGCTGCTCGGCACCGACGCACCGCTCGCGTTCGGGTCGGACTGGACCGTTGCCCCGCTCGATCCGATGCTCGGTGTGTATGCCGCGGTCACCCGCCGCACCCTCGATGGCAAGAACCCGAATGGGTGGGTCCCCGACCAGAAGATCACGGTGGGCGAGGCGTTGCGCGCGTATACCTACGGCAATGCGTGGGCCACGTTCAACGAGCAGAAGTGGGGCACGCTGGCAGCGGGGCGATTTGCGGACGTTGTGGTACTCGATCGCGATCCGTTTGCCGTAGCGCCCGAATCGCTTGGCACGATCAAGCCGCGCTACACGATCGTCGGTGGGAGAGTGGTCTACCAGAAACCGTAGACGGGACGAGCCTAGCCCGAGTACTTAAAGCCGGCCTCCGCCAACGTGAGCGGTTCGCCCTCATGCTCCACCCCGGCGCCGACCACCTCGCCGAGGACGAGCGTGTGATCCCCGGCCGGGAGCGTCGCAACCACGCGGCACTCGACCCATCCCAGGCTGTCCACCAATACCGGCACTCCCGACACGGGCGCCGGTTTTGTCTTGAGTCCTTTGAGCTTCTGCGGCGCCTGGTCGGAATTGCGTCCCAACTTGCCGGCGAGGTCGCGCTGGCCGGTTAGTAACAGGTTGATCGCAAAGTGGTGCGAGTCGCGGACCATGGCGATCGTCTTTGAGGTATTCTCGATGGCGACCACGACCATAGGCGGCTCGAACGCCGCCTGTGTGATCCAGTTGGCCGTCATGCCGTGGTCTTCACCGTCGTGCGCGACGGTCACGACATACAAGCCGTAGGGGAAGTGCCGGAGGATTGCCTTCTTTGCGGCCTCGTCCATGTCTTGAAGTAAGAGAACAGGCTATTTTTGGGCAATATGGCGACACGGTCCCGCACCGCCGCTCCCCAAGCCAAGCGCTCGCTCTCCAAAAGCGACCTGCTCGACATGTACCGGCTGATGCTCCTGTCACGGCGCATCGACGATCGGGAAATCCAGCTCAAGCGTCAAAACAAGATCTTTTTCCAGATTTCGGGAGCTGGGCATGAAGGGGTCCTCGTCGCTGCCGGGAAGGCGCTGCGGCCGAGCTATGACTGGTTCTATCCATATTATCGCGACCGCGCGCTCTGCCTGACCCTCGGCATGACGCCGACCGAGATGTTTCTCTCCGCGGTCGGTGCGGCGGACGATCCCAATTCCGGCGGGCGGCAGATGCCGTCGCACTGGGGACACAAGCAGCTCAACATCGTCAGCCAATCGAGCCCGACCGGCACGCAGTTTCTCCAGGCGGTCGGATGCGCCGAAGCGTGGCTGCGCTACAGCAGAATCGACGACCTGAAGGAGAAGCCGATCCACGGCGATGAGGTCGTCTACTGCTCCGCCGGCGATGGGACCACGAGTGAAGGTGAGTGGTGGGAAGCGCTGAACACGGCCAGCAACCTCAAGCTGCCGGTGCTGTTCCTCATCGAAGACAACAAGTACGCCATTTCCGTCCCAATCGAAGTGCAGACCGCCGGTGGATCGGTCTCCAAGTTGGTGAGCAATTTCCCCAACCTGCACATTGCTGAGGTCGACGGCTGTGACCCGATCGCGTCGTACGAGGCGTTGACGCGGTCGGTCGACTGGTGCCGGCAGCGGAAGGGACCTGCCCTCGTCCACGCCCATGTCACCCGGCCCTATTCTCACTCCTTGTCCGACGACGAGATCCTGTACAAGCCACCGCGCGAGCGGGAAGAGGAGGCCAAACGCGATCCCGTGGCGACGTTCCCCAAGCGTCTGCTGGCCGACGGCGTGGCCACGGAATCGGAGATCGAGGCGATCAAGGCGCAAATCGAAGAGGAGATCCAGGTGGCCGCCGACATGGCGCTTGCCTCGCCGCAGCCCAAGGCGGAATCCGCGCTCGTCTGGATCTACTCGCCCGACGTCGATCCCGCCTCGGAGCAATTCGACACCGAGGACGACCCGCACTTCACGGGCGAGCCGACGACGATGGTGGACCTGCTCAACGCGTGCATGAAGGATGAGATGGCGCGCGACCCGCGCATCGTCGTTTTCGGCGAAGACGTCGCCGATGTCAGTCGCGAGCAATACCTCAAGGAAGTGAAGGGCAAGGGCGGCGTCTTCAAAGTGACGTGGGGACTCCAGCGCCAGTTCGGCAGCGATCGCGTCTACAACTCACCGCTTGCCGAGGCGAATATCGTCGGGCGTGCGATCGGATTGGCGACGCGCGGGCTCAAGCCCGTCGTCGAGATCCAGTTCTTCGACTACATCTGGCCGGCCTATCACCAGATCCGCAACGAACTGGCGACCCTGCGCTGGCGCTCGAGCAACGCCTTCAGCGCGCCCGCCGTCGTGCGGGTGACATACGGCGGCTATCTCAAGGGCGGCGCCGTCTATCACTCACAAACTGGTGCCGTGGTCTTCACAGCCGTGCCGGGGCTGCGCGTCATTTGTCCGTCGACGGCGCTGGACGCCAACGGGCTGCTGCGCACCGCCATCCGTTGCGATGACCCCGTCCTCTTCCTCGAACACAAACACCTCTACCGCCAGACTTACAACAAAGCCCCCAATCCCGGCCCGAACTTCATGATTCCGTTCGGCAAGGCGAAGGTGGTGCGGGAGGGAACGGCGGTCACCGTCGTGACGTACGGCGCCGTGGTGCAACGGACGCTCGTCGCGGCCAAGGAGCTTGAAGAGAAAGAGGGCGCCAGTGTCGAGGTCATCGACCTGCGATCGCTCTCTCCCGTCGACTGGGAGACGATCGAGGCTTCGATCAAGAAGACGAACAAGGTGCTCGTGGCGTACGAAGACGCGTACTCCTGGGGTTACGGCGCCGAGATTGCCGCGCGCATCGCAGATCAGTGCTTCCCCTGGCTCGATGCGCCGGTCAGGCGCGTCGCGTCGATGGATACGTTCGTGGGGTACGCCCCCGACCTCGAAGACCATATCCTGCCACAGGTGGAGGATCTCGCGAAGGCGATACGCGAGCTGCATGCGTTCTAAGCCGGCACTCGCCTACACAGTTCTCTTCTTCCTGTCGGGCGCCACCGGGCTCATCTACGAGCTGCTCTGGGTCCGCGTTCTCTATCAGTCGTTCGGCTCTACCATCCAATCCGTGACGACGGTCGTGGCCGCCTACATGGGCGGCCTCGGCCTCGGCGCGTGGTGGCTGGGCCGTGCTGCGGACCGCTCGCAGCGGCCGGCCGTGCTATATGGCTGGCTCGAAATCGCGATTGGCGCGTTCGGCATCATCTCGCCGCTGGTGCTCGGCCTCGCGCACTGGATCTACATCAGTACGGCGGGAGCGCTCTCGCTAGGCGGTGCGGCAAGCGTCGCACTCCGGTTTGGCTTGGCCGCGCTGGTCCTCATGATCCCTACCACGCTCATGGGCGGAACGCTGCCGGTCCTCACTCGCGCGCTCATGGGCGAGGATCGCGGATTACTCAAACCGTCACTTGGCCGTCTGTACGGCTTGAACACCCTCGGTGCGATGACTGGTACCGCGCTCGCCGGATTTTTCCTGATCGAGTTCGTCGGCGTGCGGGCATCCCTTTGGGCGACCGCGGCGATCAATCTTGCGATCGGCGCAGCGGCGATCTCGCTCGGAAGACAAGAGAGCGCCTCGGGGACCCGGCCCGCCCCGCCCGCCCCGCCAACGGCCGACCACCTCCGGACGCTGGCGCTCGTTCTGTTGGCGCTGACCGCGTTCGCCTCTCTCCTCGACGAGATCGCCTGGACCCGCGTGCTGGTCATGATCGTCGGCGGATCCACGTACGCGTTCACACTGATACTCCTCGTCTTTTTGCTGGGCATCGGTCTCGGTAGCGTCATCGTTGCCAGGCGCAGCACGCCGCGCATCGACACAGCGGCCAGTGCCGCGCTGGCACAGGGAATCGCGGGGCTAGGCGCGGCCGCGCTGTTCGTCTTCTTCGGGTTATTGCCCTTATACATCATCGCGATCTTCCAGATTCCCGATCTCAGCGCGGTGCCGCGTCTCCTCCTCATGGCGGTCGCGGTCGGCGCGGTCGTGCTGATCCCGGCGATCGGCATGGGAATGACTTTCCCCCTGCTGACGGATCTCACCGCCAGAAGCAGCGACGCGCGCGGCGCTGATGTCGGCGTAGCCTACGCGCTCAACACGCTCGGCAGCATCCTCGGCGCGGTCCTCACGGGTTTCGTGCTGGTCGTCGTGCTCGGGACGCAGGCCACCCTACGGATCGGATTGGTCGTGAATGGAATCGCCGCTCTGGCGCTCGCGCTCCTCGCCTCGCGCGGCGTCGCGGAGGGATCAACGGAAGATCGCCGCGTCCGGGCGCGCATATTGATCGGCGGGGGACTTGGGACGCTGGCCCTCGTTGCGGCAGTCGCTGCGCCTGGGTGGAGCACCCGCCTGATCGACCTGGGGCCGACGATTTACGCGCGGCAGCGCATGGACAAACCGGCCCGCCAGCGGTTTCTCGCACACCGCGGCGTGCGCCAACTCGCCTTCCGGGAAGGCCCCAACGCCACGGTGAGCGTGTGGGAGGGTGAGACGGGGCGATCCCTGCGCGTCAACGGCAAGGTCGATGCCTCCGATCGGGGCGACATGGATACGCAGGTGATGATCGGTCTCGCGCCGGCGGTCGCCCGCCCCGCGGCCACATCCGCCTTCTTGATCGGATATGGGACGGGGGTCACCGCGCGAGTCCTTGCCTCCGTCCCCGGCATGCAGCGTGTCAAAGTCGTGGAAATCGAGCCCGCCGTCGTGACGATGGACAGCCTGTTCCGCGCTGTAAATGGTTCAGTCCTCGCTCGCCCAGGCGTCCAGCTGCTCGTCGATGACGCGCGCAGCGCGTTACAGGTCGACCGGCAGCGTTATGACGTGATCGTGTCTGAGCCGTCCAATCCCTGGGTGGCCGGCATCGCGACCCTCTACACGCCCGAGTTTTTCCGGATCGCCAGCGCCCGGCTCACAGCCGGCGGAGTCTTCTGCCAGTGGATTCAGCTCTACCAGCTGCCGCTGCCGGTTGTCGCCGGCATCGTGCGCAGCTTGCGCGAGGTATTCCCGCACGTGCACGTGTGGTTCGGCGGCACATCGGACCTCGTCGTGCTCGCGTCCGCCCGACCCCTGACATACGATCGCACCTGGCTCACACAGCTGATCGGTCCTGGCGGAGCCTTGTATGCGCTCGTCCGAGAATGGCTGAGCCTCGAATCGACGGACCAGTACTTTGGGCGCATGCTGCTCGGCGACTCCGGTGTGGCGCGTCTCGTCACCCGCGCGACATTCGGCCATAGCGATAATCGCCCGCGTCTCGAGTTCGAGGCGGCGCGCCGCTTTCTCGATCCCGGGGTGCGGGCCTACGCCGTCTTCGACTCCCTGATGGAGATGGGAAATCGCGACAGCGGGACGTCCCCCTTCGCGCTGTTGCGAATTCTCGCCGCGCGGCGCAGCGACGCGGGCGTGCTCCCGTATCTCGATGCGGCCCGCCGTGCGCAGCCGTCCGTGGCGGAGTGGAGCGTGCGCAGCGCGGGGATTCAACTGGCCCTGGGGGACACCGTGCAAGCCGACTCGTTGCTCGGTGCCGCGCTGGCTCAGAGCAGAGGGGCGCCCTCCCCGGATGCGCTGCTCATGCACGGCCTGCTTGCTGCCGCGCGCAAGGAGCCGCGGGCCGTCATGACACTGCGTCAAGCGCTTGCCGCGGGCGCCGACACCGCGCAGGTGCGCGCCGCCTTGTCGTGGTTGGCGGTTCGCGATTCGAGTTGGACTGAGGCGGCGTCGGAGGCGCGCGGCGCGCTGAGTAGGGCGCAAGGCACGTTTCGCCATCCCTTCCCCGGCGAGTTTCTCACCCAGTCGCTGGGGCAGATCGCGCTCGACGCCCGGCCCGCGCTAGCCGACAGCTTGCTGAGCTACGCGGCGGGGCGACGCCCCGGGTCGGCGCGCTATCGTGAGCTGGCCGCCGTCGCCGCATTGCGGGCAGGCGATTGCGAGGCGGCCGCGGCAAGCTTTATCGAGCTGTTGGATTTCGCGCTGGAGCGGGCAGACGGGCCGGCACTGGTCAGGGAGTGCCGGGCGGGCGAGGACTCTACGGCGAGGACCGGGGCCGCTGACCGCGAGGGGGCGAGGCGGCGGGAGAGGCGCTGAGCACATCGCGGATCTCGCCAGCGGCCGCGATGACGTGATCGACATCCCGCGAGAGCGCCCGCGCCTGCTGCGTCGCGTGGGTCAAATCGCTGAGCACGGCCGCCACGCCGGCGGATCGCAGGCGCAGGAGATCGAACCGGACGTTTTGCATCGCCAGGACGCACGATTCGATCTGCTCCTCGACGTTCTTTCGCCGCGTCAGGAGGTCGCTCAATGCCTGGCGCTGTCGTTCGAGCAAGTTGAGCTGCCGCTCACGCTCCGCGCCCTCTTCGTGGTGCTTGACCGCCTCGATGCGCCCTTCGATTCGAGCCAGCGCGCCATCCTCGACGTCGGCGGTCATGCCGTGGAGCATGCGGGCCAGCTCTTCCGCGCGCTTGAGGAGCGCGTCGACAGTCACGACCACATCGGGCAGCAGCTTACGCTCGGACGTCGGTACCCGCTCCATGATCTTGAGAATCGCTTCGCGATCGTTGCGGACGAGCCGGATCGTATCGACCTGGCGCCCGAACTCATCGGCCTTGGGCGGCGACAACGGACGGCGCGCGCCGCCCCCAAGGAGGGCTTCCTGCGCGTCGGGGGCCACCGGCCGGTTGAGGACGTCGCGCCACGAGTAGCCGTTCTGCCAAAGCTTCATGTACTGCGGCAGCAGGCCGAAGCCGGCCCAGATACCCGTGGGGAAGAGCGACCAGCCGAGACCACCACCCTGTATCAAATCGATCAGCATTAATCCGCCGCAGACGGACGCCCACGAGACGAAGGAGTCCCTGAACTTCGCGACCATGCGCGGCTCACCACTCGGGGTGAGGTCGCTCTTCAGGTCGCGCTTGGGGGTTGGCCGCGTTGCGCGGCGGCGTTCGGGGCGCCCGCCGAACGACATCCTCGCAGGTGGCGCGCCGCCGAGACGCGTCTCGGGTCGTGCCAATGCCCCCCCCCCAGGGCCACTCGTGCGCCGCGATGGGCGATACGGCGGCGCACTGCGCGATTCGAGCGCGCGGCGCAGCGCGTCTGCAGTGGGCCAGCGCGCCTCGGGCTCTTTCTCGAGCGAGCGCATCACGCACGCGGAGAGATCGTCCGGACAGGTCGGAGTCTTTTCCTGGAGATTCGGCGCCTGCTCCGTGATCTGCTTCATCAAGATGCCTGGTACGGTTGGCGCCGAGAACGGCAGCTCGCCGGCAAGCATCTGATAACCGACGACTCCGAGGCTGTAAATGTCGGAGCGCCCGTCGATTTCGCGGTCGCCCGCCGCCTGCTCGGGGCTCATGTAATGCGGAGTCCCGATGGCCACGCCGGTGGCCGTCAGCGTACCCGGGCCCGTCGTCGACGTCAACGCCTTGGCGATCCCGAAGTCCGTAAGGACGGTCCGGCCGCGGCTTCCCTCGAGCAGGATGTTGTCGGGTTTGACGTCGCGATGGATGATCCCGAGCGCGTGTCCCGCCCCGAGGGCGTCCGCTGTTTCCATCATGATGCGGCGGGCCTCTTCAGGTGGGAGTCGCTCGCGGCGTTTGAGGCGCGCCGCGAGCGATTCACCATCCACGTAGGCCATCACGAAATAGACGAGCCCGTCGGGCCCTTCGCCGACGGAGTGAATCGGAACGATGTGCGGGTGTGATAGTCGCGCGGCGGTTTCGGCTTCCCTCAAAAACCGGATGCGGATTTCCTCGCGGAACGCGAGCTCCGGCGGGAGGACCTTGACGGCAACGTTCCGCTTGAGCCGCTCATCGCGGGCATGGTACACGACGCCCATGCCGCCTCGCCCGATCTCGCCCTCGAGCGTGAACGAGGAGCCGAGGGCCTGACTGAGCCGCTGCGCCAGCGGGTCGTTCATGCGTTTTTGCAATCCATTCGAGGCCAAAAAGATACTCTTCAAGCGTCGAGTTGGCAGCCACGCGCCGCTTTGGCGGCGTAATGCGGAACGGACCTGCCGTCTATGGTGTTTTGTCGTGGCATGGACGGTGCATTCCACACTCGGCAATCTCGTCCCTGTAACCCATGATCGGAGAATCCATGTCAGACCGGATGACTTTGCCCGTCCTGCCGCTGCGCGATGCCGTGCTGTTCCCTGGCGTCGCGTCGCCCATCGGCGCGGGCCGTCCAGCGACATTGCGCGCCATAGAAGCCGCCCTCAAGAATCCCGACCGCAAGGTCTTCGCGGTCGCGCAAAAGGAAAACATCGACCAGGTCTCCCCCGGCGTGCTCTACAGCACCGGGACGATCGCGCGGATCAGCCAAGTCCAGCGCAATCTCGGCGGCGTCCAGCTGATCCTGCATGGCGAGGCGCGTGGCACGTCGGTCCACTACAGCGAGACAAATGGCTACCTCGAGGCGACGGTCCGCGAAACGCCCGATTTGGCTCCCCTCAATGAGAAGGACGCGGCGTTCGTAGCGTTGCATCGCGAGGTCCGCGAGCGGGCCGCCGAGTTGGGCCAGAAATCGGGCCTCCCGACGGAAGTCGTCCAGCAGGTGCTCGAGGGTGTCGCGGATCCGGGCGCCCTCGCCGATCTCGTCGCCGGCCATCTCGACATTCAGTCGGCGGAGCGTCAGCAGCTGCTCGAGACGCTCGCGGTCGAGGATCGGTTGCGTCGCGTCATCGTCCACGTGCAGCGCCAGATCGCGGTGCTGGACGCCCAGGAAGACATCAAGTCGCAGGTGCAGGAAGAACTCGGCGAGCGCCAGCGCGAGATGCTGCTCCGTGAGCAAATGAAGGCGATTCGCAAAGAGCTCGGCGAGGAAGAGGACGCGGCGGACGACGATGATCTCAAGAAGCGGCTCGACGCGCTGGATTTGCCGGAGGCCGCTCGGAAAGAGGTCGATCGCGAGCTCGGGCGCCTCGAGCGCGCCGGTCGCGAGTCGATGGAAGCGCAGGTCATTCGGACCTATCTCGAAACCGTCGCCGAGCTGCCGTGGAACAAGCGCGTGGAGGAATCGCTCGATCTGAAGCGCGCGGCGGAGATCCTCGAGGAAGACCACTACGGTCTCCAGGACGTCAAGGATCAGGTGCTCGAGTTCCTGGCCGTGCGACAGCTGCGGCAGCAGCAGCCCAAGGAAGCAGCGCCGGGTAACGAGGATGATCGTGCCTCGCGCGCACCGACGCTGTTGTTCGTCGGGCCGCCGGGTACCGGCAAGACATCGATCGCCAAGTCCATCGCGCGCGCGATGGGCCGGCCCTACGTGCGCATCTCGCTCGGCGGCGCGCGTGACGAGGCCGACATTCGCGGCCACCGGCGGACGTATGTGGGCGCTATGCCGGGCCGCATCATCCAGGGCATGAAACAGGCCGGGGCGAAGAACCCCATCTTCTTGCTCGACGAAGTCGATAAGCTCGGCGTCTCGTTCCAGGGAGACCCCGCCGCGGCGCTGCTCGAGGTGCTGGATCCGGCCCAAAACGACACGTTTACCGACCACTATCTCGGCGTGCCGTTCGACTTGTCCGAGGTCTTGTTCATCGCGACGGCGAATTTTATCCAGGGCATTCCCGGGCCGCTGCTTGACCGTCTCGAAACCGTCAATTTCGCGGGCTACACCGAACGCGAGAAACTCGAGATCGCCAAGCGTTATCTCGTCCCGCGGCAGCTCCGCGAGAACGGCTTGCGGGCCGATCAGCTGACGCTGACCGATGCTGCGCTGAGCGAAATCATCGCGAGCTACACCCGCGAAGCCGGGGTCCGCCAGCTCGAGCGGGAAATCGGCAAGCTGGGACGGAAGATCGCCCGCAAAATCGCCGATGGTGAAACGGAGAACGTGACCGTCGGGCCGAAGGACATTCCTGATCTCATTGGGCGGCCGAAGGTGCACCCCGAGCGGATGGCAGGCGAGGATCAAGTCGGCGTGGCCACGGGGATGTACTACACACCGGTCGGCGGCGATATCATGTTCGTCGAGGCCAGTGTGATGCGCGGCAAGGGGGAGCTGCTCCTGACTGGACAGCTGGGCGACGTGATGAAAGAATCGGCGCGCGCGGCCCTCACCTACGCGAAGTCGCACGCAGACCTACTCGGGATTCCCGAAGGTGCATTCGTAGATACGGACATCCACATCCATGTGCCGGCCGGGGCGATTCCGAAGGATGGACCGTCGGCCGGGGTGACGATGGCCACGGCCCTGGTATCGGCATTGTCGCGCCGCCCCGCGAGGCACGACCTCGCCATGACTGGCGAGGTTACGCTACGTGGGCGCGTGCTGCCGATCGGCGGTGTCAAGGAAAAAGTGCTTGGTGCCGTGCGGGCGGGGATCAACACCGTGATCCTGCCGAAGGAGAACGAGCGCGATCTCGAGGACCTCCCGGAAGAGGTGCGCAAGAAGCTCGAGGTGCATCTCGTCGAGGAGCTGGGCGACGTGCTGAGCCTGGCGTTGCGTGGTGCCCGATTCGAGGCGGGTCATCTCATCTTCGAGACGGAAGCGCCGCTGAGCCTAGCTCGCGCTCACTCCGGCCACAACTAAGTCGACCGCCGCCTCGCGCCAGCGCTCGCGGAGCGATGGTTCATCCGCGCCAAGCGGCCGGGCGCTGGCGGCGACGACGGCTTCCATATTGAGGTAGCCGACCATCAAGATCAGGGCCTGGGCGGCCGCGAGGTGCGGATCGAGATCATCCCGCACCTGGCCCAGGCCCTGTCCTTCCGCAAGCAACACGACCAGGCGATTGATGGCAGGTGCGAAGGCAGCTCCGGAGCGCGTCCCCTGTCCGATGAGCGCGACCACCTGAGGGTGTTGAGCGAGGAAGTCGAATTGCGCCGACAGTGTCAGGCGCAACCGCTGCAACGGTCCACCTGCCGGGAGAGCAAGCTCCGCCAGCGCTTTCTCCAGCTCGCCCGCGGATTGGGTGAGGACGGCTTGGAAGAGACCGCGCTTGGAGTGGTAGTAGTAGAACAGCAGTTGCTTGTTGACGCCTGCTCGCTCGGCGATCTGTTCTACGCGCGCGCCCGCGAAGCCGCGCCTAGCGAACTCTTCGCGGGCTGCCGCAACAATTCGTAATGCCCTGTCATTGCCGAGTTTGGGTGGCACGTCGCCGATTTCGTCAACCGTTTGGTTGACAAAATCTAGGGCCCATCGCTCGGCGCCGCCACTGGTCGCGGCGTTGGCTTGGGGGCCGATGGCCACTGCACCCCCAGATCGTTCCAGTTCAGGATCGTATTGAATGCGAGCGCGAAGCTCCCCTGCGTCTCCCACCGCCAGAACGGCCGGATCGCAAACAGCACGACATGCCCCTGACCTACGGGTGCATCGATCACCGCTGGCCGACCTGCCAACTCCTCACCGCTGACGAGCAGCCCCGAGAGCCGCAGCGAATCGCGCTTCTGATGAAAGCTCAGCACGACGCGTGGCCGGGTTCGCGCCTGTGCGGCGGTGAGATCCGGGTCCTGATCCTCTGGAATATCACCGCTCGTATCCACCTGAAAGAGCGGCGATTGGTTGAAGTACACAGCCAGCGTGTCGGCGTAGCCGTACGCGATCGGGCTGCGCGCGTCTTTCAGGGTGGCCCGAAAGATGGCGCCGGACGCGCGGAGCGCTCGCGCGGGCGTGATGTCGACGCCGCGCGTCACACCATAGTCGGTGAACACGGCCGACGTGCCACCCTCGGTGATCACCACGCCGCCTGCCGCAATCCACTGACTCAATGCCGCCATCCCCTCGAGGCCGATGCCCGGCCGCACGTCAGCCGTGGAATCCATGCCGCTCAGGTTCGGCGTGAGCGCGCTGCGCCGCCATGGAATCGGCGGCCCGTTCATCGGAAGCCCGTTCACGATCTGCTGTGCGTTGTTCGACACGAACGGAAGCAGGAGGACATTGAATTGCTTCAGGAGTTCGCGGTTCTTGAGCTGCTGCACACTCAGATAGCGATAGGGAATTCCTAAGACGTCGAACGCATAGCGCACCCATCCCTCGTTCTGCGTGTTCAGCCAGGAGTGCACCAGGGCGATCTTGGGCAAGTCGAGCTCGTGTCGCGCGACCTGTGGTACACTCGCCGTGCCGACGACACTCAGGCCGAGAGATTCGGCTGCTTGCGTCACGCGTTTCTCGAGACCCGCGGCGGCTGGAATGATCGTCGTGCCTCTTCCCCACGCCTGCCGGCCAGTCGTGAACGTGTCTTCGCTCGCCCACATGCGGACGTCACGGAGCGCGAACCGGAACTGGATCAACCCGCTCTCGGTCGTCGGGGCGATTAGATACGCCGCGGCACCGCCGCTACTCGTCACATGGCCTCGTACCCGCGCGTCAGCCGTCATGAGCGTCGCGGGTGCGTGTAGTACCGTGGTGTCGGTGATCGGGCGCAATGCGACATTGCGCACGTACTGCAGCGTCCAGCCGGTGTCGTCATACGGCGGCGGGTCGTTCGCGCCGTAGTCCTGCTTACTGAAGTAGCTCTTCGCGAGCGGGCCGTAGGGTTGGTCGAGCGGAACGATGTAGTCACCCGCCGCGATGTCGATCCCGCCAGCCGTGAAAGGCTGGTCCGCGCGCCGTACCTCGATGCCATGGAACCGGAGCAGGTTGACGAGATTCGCTGCCTCGACCGGCCGCGCTTGGTTCGCCGGAATCTGAAACGCGTTCGGCCCCTCCTTCGCGCGGCCATGCTCGATCGCGCGCACTCCCTTGCGGTAGAACTGGTCCAGATACCGATGCCCATTGCGCGCCATGTAGTTCAGCGCGATGAGCAGGGCGGATTGCTGGTAATTGATGTTGTTGCGGATACACCACCGCACGCCGTTCAGCGGGGGATTAGGCCGGAACCATTCGACCGACGTCTGACGGTCCGGAAGCTTTACCGTATGGCAGTCGGCTCCGCGCGACGTGTACGTCTCGTAGAAGCGCCCGATCGAGTTGTGGCCGTTCGCGACCCAGAACATGTAGTTCGGCGTCCACCCGTCATAGAAATCATGCGTCCAGACGCCGGGCAAACCCCGCGTCGTGAGCGCCGTGATTTCCTGGAAGGCGAGCTCGTTCCACTCGCTGATCACGATGGGATCCAACTCGCGGTTGTACGGTCCCGTGCCCGTCGACGTATAGAGGAACGGCACCGACTCGTGCAGGTCGTGCAGCACGGTGGGATGCCACGCGAAGAACGCCTGCATCATGGTCCGGGTCAGCACCTGCGACATCACGATGCCGTCCCGGTTGTTATCGTGCGCCGTGTACTTCCCCCAGTAGATCAAACCAGGCCCGATGTTCTTGTTGGCCTTGCGGTAGCGATAGGTGTCGACCATGCGGTCGCGCCCATCGACTTCCGTCACTGGCGTGATGAGTGTTATGACGCTGTCGCGAATCTGCCTGATGAATGGCGTCTCTTCGACTGCCAGTCGGTACGCCAGTTCCATGAGCATTTCTGGCGATCCGGTTTCCGGTGAATGGATCGACCCGGTCAAGTAATAGAGCGGCTTGCCCGCCGCGATCAGGCGCTGTGCGGAGTCGGGTGCAACGCGCCGCGGGTCTGCCAGTGCCGCGGTGATGCCTCGATAGCGGTCGAGCTGCGCGATGGTTGCCGAGTCGGCGATCGCCGCCACGATCATCGGGCGGCCCTCGTCGCTCTTGCCGAGATCGAACACCTTCACGCGCGGCGACGCGTCGTCGAGCGCCCGGAAGTAGCGCGTGATGTCGGCGACATAGGAGAGGTGCCCGACCGTCCCCGGGACATAGCCGAGCACCTTGAGCGGCGTGGGCACTCGGGGGTCGGTGGGCAGATGATCGGTGAGCTCGGTATTGAACCGCGGCTCGGTGGTCAGCTCGCGAATCTTGGCGGTGTAGGCGGAATCTACGGGCTGCTGGAGCGCGAGAACCGCGATGACGGCGTGTACCATGCGACGTTCTCCGGAATGCGGGACAAGCCTTCTTTCAGAAAATCCAACAACACATGATTCACCTGATCGTGCGCTTCCTCAGGGGCGTTGTGCCCCGTGCGCTGCAGCACGACCAGTTCGCTGCGCGGCAGCTCGCGCGCGAAGCGCGTGCCCTCACGAATCGAGATCAATCGATCGGCGTCGCCCCACAGGATGAGCGTCGGCGTCTGCACGCTCGCGAGACGTCCGCCAAGGGTGTCGAACCTGAACTCTCGGAGCACACCTCGCAAGGCGCGCCCGAACTCGGGCAATGGGGCCGGCGCGTAGTACTGGTCGACGTCGGCTGCGGTGACCTTACTGGGATCCGCGAACGACGAGCGGAGAATCCGACCTGTTGCCCATCGGCCACGAAACGTGGTGACGAGCGCGCCCACGAACGGCCAGCGCGCGAGCTTGAGCACGCCAGGGAAGTTGATCCCGTAGCCGGCGGCGTCGACCAACACGAGGCCGCGCACTCTGTCGGGGTGAGCGAGCGCGACCTCGGCGACGATGGCGCCGCCCATCGAATGGCCAACCAAGACCGCACTCGAGATGCCCAGTGAGTCGAGCAGGGCGACGACGAGGCGTGTGTAATCGGCGTTGTGGTACCCATGTGCCGGCTTATCGGAGAATCCGAAGCCGCGGTTGTCGAACGCGACGACGCGATACCCCGCGGCGACAAGGGCTGGGAGCTGATATCGCCAGGCATACATCGACGCGCCGATCCCATGAATGAGCACGACGGGAGTGCCGGTCCCGGTGTCGATCAGCCGCAGTCGCGTTCCATCGACGGTTCGGTACTCAGCGCGGAAGGCCGTCCCGGCCGGATAGCGGCGCGCTTCGGGAATCGCGGCCGCACGACAGGCGGACGCGATTACGACGATCGTGAGGACCCAAGGTCGCAAACTCACGCAACGGTTGGGAGCGCTCGGCGCGCCAGCAACAGAATGAGCGGATGTGAGGTCCAGAGTCCCGTGACCGCGTCGCCATCGCCCGACGTGATTACGACGTGGGTCTCATCGATCATGAGCATTGTGACAGCAGGCGAATCGGCGGCTGCGGGCTCGAGCCAGGACGGAGCGTCCGCGGGCATCCCGCCGCGCATGCGTACCGTCACCCGCGCGCGCTCACTCGCGCGTCTCCAGGCGGGCAAGGTGGGCCGCCACAGCTCGAGCGCCATGATCCCTTCTACACTCCGCTCCGCGCGTGCGACCAGCTGCAGCACCAGGTTCGCCACCGCGCGGCTGCCGCCGACTTCCCGGACCACGGGCTCGCCCGGCCGTGAGACGTCGCGCAGCTGTTGACCCAAACGGTCCAGCGCCTCCCCCTGCAGCGTTGCGAGATGAGCGAGCAGGAACTGCGGGTCTGCCGGCCGATAGCGGGCCGGCCGCTCGGGTGGCGGTGTGCGGGTGGCGGCTCCGCGTGAGACCAATCCCTCGAGGGCGCTATACGCATTCGTGCGGGCTAACCGAGCCCCGCGGGCCACCGCATAGCCGGTCGAGGGACCGAGGCGTAAGAGCGTCGCGTAGACCAGCGACTCGGTGGGCGTAAAGCCGAACGGCGTGAGATCTGGCCTCACTGTAGTAGCAAATACTACTACTTATTCGTGTGACTCACCAGACACCATCAAACGACGTTGAGCGGAATCCCCAGAATCCGTGCGATCAACGCCAGCCGGAAGGTGACATCGGTTTGCCGCTGCGCGGGACTCCTCCCCGGCCCCTCGAGCGGGAAGTAGTAGGAGATCACCGCGTTGGTCGACTTCGGCATGACGCGAAGGCCCGCCGGACTCCAGATCCCGCGATCATCGCATTCGCTGTACAGCCTGGCCAGCACGCGTGACGCACTGGGGACTTGGCGGACAATCCCCAGACGCGTCAGCAGCTCGAGCCAATAGACCGCGAACGCGACATCGCCCACACGGCCCTGGGCGTCGGCGTGCAGCGGATCACCCAGAAGTTCGAACAGCGGCCGGAAGACCTTCTTGCCAGCCAGAATGAAGAATGCGCGACGCGACGTCGGCACCGAAAAGTACGACGCCAGGCGCTCGAGGAAACCGGCCCGCTCCCGCTGCACAGCGGGCATGAAGGCGAGCATCTCGATCGAAAAGACGGTCGGCGGATAGGTGAGCGGATCGAGCACCGTCTTGCCCTGCGCCTTCTTGAAAGGCTTCTGCGCCAGCTCACTGCGCAGATACATCGAGATATCGCTTGCGATCCGATGCGCGGCGCCGCGCAACCGTGGATCATCCTGGTGCGCGCCGCGCGCGAGAGCCGCTCCCGCCGCCTGCGCCCCCATACTCCTCGCCCAGGCGCCCAGCCCTGCATCGCTCTTGGCGGCGCGCTGAAACTCGACCAGCAGCGTCTGATCATCATCACGCGACAGCAGCCGAAATAGGAAGCGGTCGGCGAATCGGAATACGCGCGCGTCAGGTGGCCAGCCCAGCTCGAGCAGGCGACGGTACTGCGTGATGGTGCCGACTTCCTTCCATCCCATCGCTTTGGACGGCGCGGGTGCCAACAGGTTCGCCCCCCACAGCCCGGTGTCTCTCTGCTTGCGAACGATTGCGAGGGCCTCCTTGTAGTGGAGGATCTGCTCGCGGAGCGCGGCTACCTGCTCGGGGTCACGAGCCGGTTCGGGGACGACTTCGGTGAGCGTGCGATACTGAATTGGAAGACTGGCTGCCTCGTACAACCAAGACAGAGGCACGGTGTGCGTGGAGGGAATCTCCAACCGCCGCTCCAATGGTAGGAGGTCGGAACACCTGGTGCCGCGGGGTCAAAAACGGGCGCAAACTTACCCGCCACTCCGCCAATAGGCAATCGCCGGAGACTAACCCATTCTGCTCCAAGATGTTCCGGAAATCCCGCCACCGTGCAACCTGCTGCACCTCCCCTTACGGCTGCGGCCGCTGGAACTCTGACGTCGGAAGCCAATGGGGCAACGTCGGAGCGTTCGCGATGGCGCGCGCCGTTCGCACCGTCACGCGCACTTCCTGAGCCATGCCCGCATATCGGAACGTGGTTTGGTATTCGTCGCTGGGTTGGTGATAGCGCTGTTGGTTATAAATGTTCTCCTGCTCCTCACCCCACCCTTTCGCTCGTCCCGCGAAGTCGTCTCCCGCATAGATCGACAGCGCCGGCACGCCTGCGCGAGCGAAGGGAAAATGATCGGACCGGAAGAACGAGCCACGCACGTCCGGTTCCGATTCCACTTTCAACGACTCGACACGCGCCGCCGCTTCGAAGACGGGTCCCAGCGTGGAACGATCCCACCCTCGCGCCCCAATGTCGCGCGTCGCCCCGCGCACGTTCGTCACGTCGAGATTCAACACCGCGGCGGTCTGCGCGAGCGGTACCAGCGGATGCTGCACGTAGGCTTCGCTGCCGAGCAGACCACTCTCCTCGGCGGTCGTCGCAACGAACAGAATCGAGCGCGCGGGCCGCGGCAGCTCGGTCAGCGCCTTCGCCGCACCGAGTAACGCGGCCACGCCCGATGCGTTGTCTTCTGCGCCGTTGTAAATCGAATCACCGCGTATCGCGGGGCCGATGCCCTTGTGATCCCAATGTGCGGTCAGCAGGACGGCTTGTGACGCGAGTCGCGGATCGCGTCCCCCCAAACGCGCGGTGACGTTTTCCGATTCAACGCGGCGTAGGGCGCTGTGGATGCGCACCGTCGCCGTGAGTCCGGTGGCGACGGGATGGAAATCGCGACGCGCGGCCGCCCGCGTCAGCGAATCGAGGTTGAGCCCGACCTTCGTGAGCGTCTCGCGGGCACTCGACTCCGTCACCCATCCGGCGAATGCAAGACTGGGCGACTGCGGTTGGTCGAGCTTGAACTGTTCGACCGACCACGAGCCCCGCACGACCTCCCAGGGGTACGTCGCGCTCTCCGTCGTGTGAATCAGGAGCGCACCGGCCGCGCCTTGGCGAGCGGCCTCCTCGAGCTTGTAGGTCCAGCGGCCGTAGTACGTGAGGATTTTTCCGAGGAAAACGGTGGAGTCCACGAGACCCGGATCGTTGACCAGCATCAGCAGGACCTTCCCGCGCAGGTCGGCGCCCTTGAAGTCGTCCCACTGCCACTCGGGTGCGCGAATGCCGTAGCCTACGAAGACCACGTCTCCGGTCGCCGCGATATCCGCCTCCGGTCTTTCCGCCCAGGCGACGAACGCGTCACGGTACGCGAGTGAATCGGGTGCGCTGCCCGGCTTCCCCCACCAGAGTGCCGGCTGCGGCGTCATTCCGACGAGCGCGACGGGCTGAAAGTAAGTCCCATTCGCGCCTGCCGGCTCGAGCGCCAGCACCTGGAACTGCGCGGCGATGTAGGCCGCTGCCAGGCGGCCGCCGCGCGTTGCTGGCGCACGGCCTTCCAGGAGATCGCTCGCCAGGAAGCGCAGGTGGGCATCCATGGCGGCCGTATCGACCGGAATCGTCGCTGGTCGCTGCCCCACGGCGCTCGTCGCGGCGAGTGTCAGCATCAAGACAGTATTCCAACATTTGCTCGTCATGAGGCGCCACTCCATTAGGGACTGCAGGTCACGGTGTCGATCCGGCCACGGCGGCGGCTGGATGCTTCGCTCGTCAGGACGAACGTCGAATCATCAAGAAAGTCGATCGCTTCTCCCCCGATTTCGAGCCCGGCGATGTTGCAGGGCCGCGCGCGCGCCAGCAACAGGCGGCCCCCAACGCCTGCATAGAACAGGTAGATCTCTGAGTACGTGCGCAGCGCCACGAGGCGGCCGTCTGCTCGGATCGCTCCGGCCGTTACGACGCGGCCCGCTTCCGGGCTGGGCCGGATGTCGAGCGTCTGCACCAGGGTCGCGACCACGATGTCCATTGTTGTGTCGGGGATGCTCCAGGCAGGGCGATCCACGCGATACAACCGGATCGCGCTTCCGCCCAACGCTCCTTTGCTTACCAGATACAGGGCGGTGTCGCGTGGCGAAACATAGGCCGCTTCGACGTCGTGCGGGCCATCGGGATACCGCAGCCGGACGACCGCCGGCGCCCTCGTAGTGCCGAGCGTATCTCCCGCGCGTTCCGGTGGTGGCGGCTCTGGGATCGCATAGACGGTCACGAACGGTCGGAATTCCAGATTGTCGCCGGTATCCGCGAGATAGATGCACGACCTCGCCGGTGGCACGAAGGCAAGGGGGCAGGGACCCAGCGACATGTCCTCCCAGTCGATCGCCTGCGCTCCCGGAACGAGCAATGCCCCCCGATCAGTGCCGCGCAGGTCCGTGGCGTAGAGGTATGGCCCATCACCAGAATCGTTGTGCGTCCACAACACGCCGGGATACGTATGACTCACCGCCACGCCGGAGCTCTCGATCAGGCGCGGGCTCTGGAACGTCGCTTGAAACAGGAGCAGTGCGGTTGCGAACATGCGCGTCCAAGAAGATACTTCGCGCATGCGCGACGCCAACGTTCGCCTGAACGGCCGGATCCTTTATCTCACCGAGGATCCCGCGTTCGTGCGGACGCAGCTGGCTGGGAATGATCCGCTGTGGACGCCGGAATTGAAGCTGCGCGACGACATCTCCACCGACGAAATCACCCCCGCGTACGTCTGTTACTACTACGACGAAACCCTAGGCGACTTCCCCTACCTGGGGCTCAAGTGCCGCGACGAGTTTCCGATTACCCGCGGCTCCGTGAAGCGCGGCGGTTTCGTCGCCGCGGTCAGCGGCAAACGGCGCGGGAAAGGCTCCTCCCGCGAGCAGTCGCCGTACGCTGAGATGTGCGCCGGCATCAAGCTCGTGGTGGCCGAGAGTATCGAACGCATCTATCGCGAGAACTGCCAGAATCTCGGTATCCTCACCACGACCGATTTCTCGATTCTCGACGAGGTCCGTCGGGGCGGCGACATCCCCCTCTCGACGTTCACCGCCGGTGAGGGCGAGATCACGCGCGGCATCATCGAGCATGGCGGGTTGTTCAACTACAACATGGCCCGACTCAAGGGTGCGGTCGCTCTCCATCCACCCGAGACGCCGCGACGTCCGATGACACTGGGCGAGAAGATCCTCGCCCATCGTTGGGTCGTGGACCCCGCGACAGGAAAAATCGGCGTTCCGGCCGTGAAGCCGGGCGACGAGGGATTTGTCCTCACCGATATCCGCTTCAGCCACGAATACGTGACGCCCATGGCGGCAATTTTCTTCGAACAGCTCGTGGGCAAGGATGCGAAGGTCAACGATCCCGGCTCGATCCTGATGTTCCGCGATCATCTCACGTTCCTGCCCGAGGCGATGACGCCGGAGCGAGTCAAGGAAGGATTGCTCGACGTCGCGATGCAGCTCGAGAAGAAGCAGCGCGAGTTCGCGACGGCCCAGGGGATCAAGCTCTACGGCGAGTTACGGCTCGGCCATCACGGCTCCGAAGCGATCTGTCACTCGAAGATTCTCGAGTCGCACGCCATGCCCGGACAGGTGATCATCGGCTCCGATTCGCACACGCCGCACGCCGGCGCCGTCGGGTGTATCGCGTTCGGCGTGGGAACGACCGCAATCTTCAATTCTTGGATCACCAAAGACGTCCGCCTGCAGGTGCCGGAAACACTCAGAGTCGTGATCCGTGGCCAGAAGTCCGACAACGTCACGGCCAAGGACTTCATGCTGGAAGTGCTGCGGCATCCGTACGTGAAGACGGGCAGGGCCATCGGCAAGCTGGTGGAATATTGTGGCGATGCTGTCGAGTCGCTGTCGGTAGACGAGCGCGCCACGATGACCAACATGACGGCCGAGGTAGGGGGTTTTACCGGCTACGTAGCGCCGGACGAGAAGACGGTCGAGTACCTGATGGACTACCGGAAGATGTCGAGGGGAGAGGCGGATCGGCTCTGTGCCGGCCTCGCCAGCGACCCCGAGGCCGAGTACTGCGAGGTCATCGAGATCGATGCGTCGACCATTCGGCCGATGATCGCGCTGCCGGGAGATCCGGGAAACGGTCTGTACATCGACGCCGTGACCGAGCGCATCAAGGTCGACATCGCGTACGCGGGCTCCTGCACCGCCGGGAAGAAGGAAGACATGGACATGTACGCGCGCGTGCTCGCCGAGGCCGCCGCGCGCGGCGAGCGCGTGGCGCCCTGGGTACGCTTCTTCATTCAGTGCGGCTCTCAGGATGTGAAGCGGTACTGCGAGGAGCGTGGCTATCTGGACGTCTTCCGGCGCGTGGGCGCCACCTTTCTCGAGCCGTCCTGCGGTGCCTGCATCAATGCGGGGCCCGGCGTGTCGAAGACGCGCGAAGAAGTGACGATCAGCGCGATCAACCGCAACTTCCCGGGACGCTCTGGTCCCGGTCAGCTCTATTTGGCCAACCCCTACACCGTGGCCGCGTCGGCGATCACCGGTTACATCACGGCGTGGGAGCCAGGGATGGTCCTGGAGACCTCTCGCTCAGGGTAGCGTGCCGCGGATTTTTATCCTCACCGCCCGCGCGCCGCTGCCGAAGTCCAACGCCGACATCACCGTCGTAGTCGAATCGGGAACCAGCTTTGCATTGATCGTGAACGCGCCGCTCAGCGTGCCGCGGGCCACGTTGAACGTCGCCCCCCCCTGAGCGGAGCCGTACTGGCTGGAAGTCGTGTGCAGGTGCCCGCTGCGCGATAGCCACTTCGACACCGTCGAAGCGGTCGCCTGGTGGATCACGAAGCCCGTCCCCGTGCCCACCGTGTCGAGTGTGAACCGCGACCACAGGGAGTCGTTGACGGGGGCGCGGCCCGAGCCGAGCAGGAAAAACACCGAGTCGACAGCCTGGGTGGTGGAGTGGTACCCCTTCCACGCCAGTACCGCCGTCAGATTGCTGACGACGTGCGTGCCGTTCTGTGTCGCGTCGATGTCGAACTCGATTCCTACGACGCGCGTCGTATCGGCACCAACACCGATGCGTGACGCGCGATCGACAAACGGAATGACGAGCGTTGACATCAGCACATACAGACCCGAGTCGCCGGTAAATGCCGGATCGAGTGTCGTGTCATGGCGAAAGGCGGAATCGAGGGCTACCCAGACGGCGCGTTTCTGCGCTTCAGGGATCGCGTCCGGGTCGACGCCCCCGGCATCGGAGCATGCGCCAATAGTCCCGGCGAGTGCCAGGAGAATGAACAGATTATTCATGGGCGGGAATATGGCGTTACTGAGTGTCGCCCGGAACTATCGCGATCTGATCCCGGTAGGGCCGAAGTGAATCCCGCTGGTAGACGCTGCGGGGATTCCAGAGCACCCAGGTGTCGATGCCCAGCTCCTCGGCCGCGCGGATCTGCTCGCGGATCTCGTGCGGCGTGTAGCGCGGCTTGCGCCGGCCGAGCGTGAACGCCTGGAGGAACGGCCGAATGGTCGCGGCCTTGGCGAGAGGCCGTGAGCGCTCGAGCGCTTCACTTAGGGCGTTGCGCACGATCCGGTACGGCTCGCCGTTGGGCCACGCGATTCCGTAACTGCCGCGATAGTAGTGACTCGGGTAGACCATCGGGAGCACGACGTCGGCGACCGTGACGAAGTCTTCCCACACTTGCCCGATCCCCAGATCGCCGGTCGCGGACGACGTCAACCCGAAGATGTCGAACGAGACCGGCACGCCAAGCGGCTGAATGCGGTGCGTGAGGATGGCGATCCCCGCCTGCACGCCCTCGCGCTGCGTTTCGCCGTGCTTGCGGGCCGCGAAGACCGCCTGTGCCATCGCTTCCTTGGGCTCGTCGGGGAAGCGCACATAATCGAATTGCACTTCGTTGAAGCCAAGCGCCACCGCTTCCTGCGCGAGCTGCGCGGCATAGATCCACACGGAGTCGTTGTAGGCATCGACCCAGGCGATGCCGATCCGATCGCGCCACAGCCCGCTGCCGTCACGATTCTGGACCGACCACTTCGGTCGCCGCTCGGCGAGCAGCGGATCCTTCGCGACGACAATGCGTGCGATGGCATAGATGTCGTGCGCGCGCAGCGTATCCAGTCGCGACTGCACGTCGCGCGTCCGCACGCACTTCGTGGCACCGATTTCCTGCGCGACCTTCACTTCCGAGGGATACAGCAGACACCCCGTGTCATCCTTGATGTCGACGACGAACGCGTTGATCTCCGTTGAGTCGGCGAGACGGACGAGGTGCGCGAGCTTGCTCGAGCCAAAGGCCCACGCGTTGACGTACAGTGCCTTGATCGGCTCCGCGTCGCGCGCGTTGTCGAACAGTGGCTCGGGGAGGACATACCGCAGCTCGACCCCGCGCAGCTGAAACTTGTCGGGCGACGAGGGCAGTTGTTGGGCAAAAAGGCCGCGACTGAGTGTCGCGGCCCAGAGCAAGAGCGCGCTTGTCTGCCGAGCCAACTTCATAGGGGTCACCAACATAGGAAACTGACCCCGGAACGGGCAAGGACTACGCCGTCACTTCCTCCGTAAACTGTTGAACAGCAACGGGTAAGTCGCGATGCTCTGACCGCGATACTGCGGCCGCATGCCGAACAGGATTACGCGACCGGCGCCTTGCTGCACTTCGAGGATTGCGGCCTTGCCCGCGATGCGATCGGGGTGCAGGACCCACCCGGAGAGCAGCAGGCGCTCGGGGTCCTCGGGCCACCGCCCCACCACCCGTGTGACCGTCGAGTCGAGGACTTCAAAGGCTGGTCCTCCCTGGAACCACCCGATCGTCTCGCGCGGCAGGCCGCGCGCAATGGCGTTCGCGGTGTCCAGCTCGAGTCGGAAGATTGAGCCCGGCGCGTAGAAGTCTTCGTCACTCACCGCCTCGAGCACGTTGCGCACCGGGAGGAGCAGCGCCTGAATCGCAAAGCGGCTCGCCTCATTCAACGCGATCAGGGTTCCCCCGTCTACCACAAACTGCCGCAGCGCATCGCTGCCGTCCGTGCCGATCCCTCCCGCATAGGGCGCGGGATAACGCGGCGGCAGCCCGTCGAGAATCTCACTCGGTGCCTGATCTGGAAGGATGATCACGTCGAACTGATCGTGCAGCTTCCCCGCACGTACCACGGAGTCGACGAGCGAGGTGTACGGCACTTTCCACTTGTCGAGTGTCCAGCGGGTCCACCCCTCGTCGATCGTGGCATCGTACGACTTGTAGAGACCAATCCGGACGGAGTCGCTCTGCGGCGCGACGGGGCTCACGCTTCTCGGCGTCACGGGGGTCGAGAGCGGGATCCGGAGCGAGTCATTCGCGACGATGGCCGTCACACCCATCAGCAGCGGGAGCGTGTGAGCTGTGACGTCGTACGGCCGTTCCGGCGGCCCGCCGGGATAGAGGCGCCTGTCCGGATAGTGTTGCGGCTCGAGGAGCGTCTTAGCGAACGCCGCGTACGGCTGCCGCAGCACGACGACATACGTACCGGCGGCGTGGCGTTGTCCCTGGAGGGTGAACGACTGTGTCGCCGTGCGAATCTCCACGCCGCCACGGCGCAAAATGCCAAGCAGTGCGCTCAGTGCGACGGAATCTTGGCGCGCCGGGATCACATAGGCGTACGGCCAATCGCGCCAACCCCGAATGGCGTGCGTCTCGACGTTGAAGAAATTGGTCAGCCATCGCTCGCGGTTGCGCGCGGCATGCGCCAGCAGCGCATAGGCGCCTTCGGTTTGGTACGAGACGATATCCCGTAACGACCAACGGCCGCCGCGCCACGGATTCGTGAAATTCCACGACCGCTCGCGCGGATTGTACCCGCGCGAGCGTGCCTGCAGGCGGTCGAACGGAATGTCGATGGGAGTGGCGAGATCGGCGCTGGCCGTCTCCGACAAGATGCGTACGCCGCCGTGGTAATGCTGGTAGGCGCGCGCGGGCGTCCATGCGTCATACGTCGAGTTGATCGAGACCCCGGTCTTCCCTTGACCGGCGAGCTCCCACGCCATCGCAGTCCCCAGCGCGTTGACGCCGTCGATCAGCAACGGATCGACATTGGGCTCGATCGGATCGAGATACGGCGGCAGAAACAGCCGCGCGCCCCTCGCGTCCATCTGGTGGATGTCGTGCACGATCTGCGGATGCCAGACGTTGTAGAGCGAATCGACCGTCAGCTGCGTCTCCACCTGGGTGAAGGCGTACCAGTCCCGGTTGTTGTCGTGGCCGGTGTAATGGTGGTACAACTCGGGTGGCGACATCCCCTCGGCGGCCGTGCCGAGCGTGCGATTGTACCACCTCGCCACGATGGTGACGCCGTCGGGGTTCAATGACGGGACCAGCCAGAGAATCACGTTGTCGAGAACCGCGCGCGTGGTGGCGCTCGTGTCTGTCGCCAGCCGGTAGGCCAGCGCGACGGGCGTCAGGTGGCCGCCGACTTCCGTCGAGTGAATGCTCGACGTGATCAGCACAATGGTCTTGCCGCTCTGGAGGGCATCCCGCGCGGCTCGGCTTGTGCGAAACGTGCGAGGGTCAGCGAGGTCGGCGTTGAGCCGCCGGTAATAGTCGAGTCGTCGCAGGTTCTGCGGGCTCGATATGGCCAGGGCGATGAATGGCGCGCCCAAGGTCGTTTTCCCGAGTTCGCGATAATCGACGCGGTCGCTCGCCTTGGCCAGCGCGTCGAAATACCGCACCAGGACTGGCCATTCGACCAGCTTGCGATCGTCGCCCGGCTCGAAGCCCAGGATCGACCGCGGCGTGGGAATCGCGGGCGCGGCGCCGGTCGTTCGCGTGGCGGCCGGCCGGCGCGTCGTGCGCCGCTGCGCGCTCAGCGGCGCGACCAACAGCACTGCAGCCGCCGCGATCAGACCCAGACGGCGCACGTTCAATGCTGGCTCGTCGTTGCCGCCGGTGCCGCCTCGCCCGTTCCGATCCAGTGCGCGAACCACGTGCGGATGCGTTCGAGGCGATCCACGAGCAACCACGGTGGACCGGTGCGGGAGAGGCCGTGGAACGAGCGCGGATAGCGCACGAATTCCGCCGGAATCCCGCGCTTGCGCAGGGACATGAAGAGCTGCTCGGCATCGGTGATCGGCACACGCTTGTCGTCTTCGGAATGCACGATCAGCATCGGCGTATGCATGGTGTTTACATACGCCATGGGCGACAGCACGCGGTAGAGCGAATCACTCTCCCAGGGAGCGCCGCGGAATTCGTACTCGGTGAGCCCCTGAGCGTCCGAGGAGCCATACCAGGAATACCAGTTGAAGATCGACCGGTCGGTCTGCGCAACGCGGAAGCGATTCGTGTGGCCAACGATCCAGTTCGTCATGAAGCCGCCGTACGAGCCGCCCAGGACCGCCATCCGCGTCGTATCGACGCCGCCCTTGGCGCGCGCGATCGCGATATCGACCGCCTGCATCAGATCCTGATAGTCTTCCATGCCCCAGCGCCCGCGCGTCGCATACGTGAACGCGTGGCCGTAGCCAGTCGAGCCGCGGGGGTTCGTGAACAGCATCCAGTACCCCTGACCGGCCAGCATCTGGAATTCTGGAAACAGCACGTTGCCATAGTTGGAGTGCGGCCCGCCGTGAATCGAGAGCACGAGTGGATAGGTCTTCCTCGGCTGGTATCCGAAGGGCTTCATCAACCACCCTTCGATCTTCAAGCCGCCGACGCCGGTGAACCAGAACGTGTCGGCAGGAATGAGCGCGACCTGTTTGAAGAGCGAATCATTGAAGGTGGTCAGCCGACGCTCGACGCCGCGGGCTGGAGCGAGTGGCGCCACATACAGCTCCGTCCCGTGCGTCACATCACTTGCGGTGTAGGTGAGCGCATGTCTGTCCGCGCTCAGGGTGAATCCGCGCAGCTGCCGCTCACCAGTCGTGACGTGCCGAACCGCGCCGCCCGCGGCGCCCGCGGCGGCGACAGCGAAGAGGTGCACGTTGCCGTTCGCCTCGGCGGTGACGTAGATCGTCTTGCCGTCTGCCGACCAGGTGGGGTCGTTCGGATCGAGGCTCCAATCCACCGTCAGGTTTCGCACGTTGCCGCCACTGACTGGAACGACGCAGATGTCGTTCTCCATTCCCCGGCCCTTCGAGCACACGAACGCGATCGACTTGCCGTCCGGCGACCACGCCGCAGAGCTGCTCTGCACGAAACCCGTCCGGAGCGGTCGGATCGTTCCGTCGGCGATCGTGAGCAGAAACAGTGCCGGATACGCGTCGTCACGGACTTCCCGATTCTCCGTCGAGTCCTGCTCGAACACGATCGTGCTGCCCTCAGGCGACCAGGCCGGCGAGGTCTGGCTCAACTCGCCACTGGTCAGCTGACGCGGTGTGCCGCCGGCGATCGGCACGAGATACAGATGGCTGGGACGGCGGATCTCTCGCGGCGGCAGGTAGCCGCGCTCATCGGCGACGATCGGGATCGAGGTGTACACGCGGCCGTCAAAACGCTTCGGGTCGGGTCCGCGAGTAATCGCGGTCGGTGACAGGCGCGTGCGCCACGTTTCCTTCTTCATGCTGTCCGGTTCCTCGCCGCGCCAGGAGTAGGCCAGCCACCGCCCGTCAGGCGAAAAGACCGGCATGGCGTGCACGCCCCTGATCTGGAACGCCTCGCCGCCGGGTGCTGCCGTCCGCAGGAACCAGATGTCGTCGTCCGAGCCCTCACGCTTGCTCGAGAACGCGAGCAGACCACCGTCCGGCGACCAGCGGGGACTCGACGCATCCGTCGAAGGGCTGGTGTACCGGAATGCGGGCGCGGATCCGTCGGCGGGCGCCATCCAGATCTCGTTGTGGCGGCGGTCCTTGTCTTCCACGACCGTCGTCAGGACGAAGGCTACGCGCCGGCCGTCCGGAGAAAGCGCCGGATTGCTGACGACGTTCAGTCGATAGTAGTCCGTGGACTGCCAGGCGCGCGCCTGGGCGGACAGTCTGACGGTCGGACTGATGCACAGAACGAGCACCGCGATCCCAGAACTGCGCATGGAGAACGCTCGGTTTGTCGTGGGGCCAGAAAACTACCGACCCCGGCCGCACAGCGCGACCGGGGTCGTTCCACAGTCCGACAGTCCCTCCGTCCGACCGTCGGACGTTAGTTCAGCTTATGTAACTCGACGCGCCTGTTCTTCGCTCGACCCTCAGCCGTCGAGTTCGGCGCAATGTAGCCCGAGGCTCCAAATCCGCGCGCCCGCATCCGCAGCGGGCTGACCCCTTTGCGCGCCAGATAGTGCTGCACGGCGCCCGCGCGGCCCATCGAGAGCCGCAGATTCATCATCTTGCCGCCGGTCGAGTCGGTGTAGCCGGCGATCTCGATCCGGATCTCGGGGTTGGCAACCAGCGACGCCGCGACCTGATCGAGCACGGCGTACGACTCGCGTGTCAGCACCGACCGTCCCGTCTGGAAATTGACGCCTTGCAAGATGAGCGTGGGACGAGCCGGCGGCGCGCCCGGCGGTGCCGGCGTGACGGGCTCAAACAACAGCAAGCAGCCGAACTGATCGACGCGCGATCCCGGCGGCGTGTTGGGGCAACGATCCTGTGAATCGACCACCCCGTCGCCATCCGTGTCGTGCGCGATCGGGCAGCCGTTCCCATCGACCTGAATGCCGCTGGGGGTGTTGGGGCATTTGTCCAGGCTGTCCGGCACGCCGTCCTTGTCGCTGTCCGCCGGGCAGCCGGTGGCATCCACCGGTGTGCCGGGGACCGTGTCCGGGCAACGATCGATCCCGTCGAACACCTTGTCGCCGTCGGAATCGGAGGGACAGCCATTCGCATCGACCGTCGCACCAGCGGGCGTATCGGGGCACCTATCGATGCCGTCCCAGACGCCGTCATGGTCGGAATCGATCGGACAGCCGTCGCTATCGACCTTGGCGCCGGCAGGTGTTGCCGGGCACTTGTCGAGCAGATCGTTTACGCCGTCGCCATCCGAATCCCCGGGGCCGGCCGCCGCCGCCGGACAACCTTTGGCGTCGACCGTCGCGCCGGCAGGCGTGTCGGGACACTGATCGATCCCGTCGAGCACTTTGTCGCCGTCCTGATCGTGCGGGCAGCCGCGCGCGTCAACCGTTGCGCCAGTCGGCGTGTCGGGACAGGCATCGATCCCATTCAGGACGCCATCGCTGTCCGCGTCGGCGGGACAGCCGCGCTTGTCGACCGTAGCGCCGTGCGGGGTATCGGGACACGCATCGTCCTTGTCGGCGACGCGATCGCCATCGGCGTCGCCCGGCCGCTGACGGCTGTCTGACTGGAAGAAGGCGACCCCCGCCGATCCGACGAAGTGCGTGGCATGCTGGCTGAACGTGCTGCTCGTCTGTGGCGTGTAGATGCCTCGTGCCTCGAACCGGAACGCCACGCGTGAGGTCATGTACATCTTCACGCCAGCCCCGCCATGGACACCGCCGTCCGTGAAGCGATAGGGATTGGTGCCGCCGAAATCGAGGCGCGAGTAGCCACCCAGCAGGTAGACCGTCATCCGGCTCGCGTTCAGCGTGTTCACGACGAGACTGCCCCCGCCGATCAGCGGCTCGAGGTGCGCCGTGCCGACATCCTGCGGCGATTGAAACAGAGCTTCCACCTCGAGGCCGATCATCGGCGTCACAGCGTAGGCGAACCGCACGCCGCCACCGAGCTTGTTCGACAAACTGAACGTGTTGTCGTATTTCGTGAACGCGCCGAACAAGCCGACTTCATACCGGCGATCGTACTGTGCCGCGAGCGGGTTTGCCGACAGCGCCAGCAGCACAAGTATCGGGGCGAGCTTTCTCACGATTGGCCTCCGCCTCAGTTAGTCTGCCGCAGCTCGACGCGCCGGTTCAACGCTCGGCCGGCCGGCGTCGTGTTGGGCGCGACGGGCTGCGTGGGGCCGTAGCCCTTGGCGACCATCCGGTCGAGCGCGACACCCTTGGTCGCCAGATACGTCAGTACCGCCTGCGCGCGAGCCTGAGAGAGGCGCAGGTTGGTCACGGACAATCCCGTGTTATCCGTATGACCGGCGATTTCGATCTTGATGTCAGGGTTGGCGACGAGCGACGCCGCCACGATGTCGAGTATCGTGTACGAGTCGGGCTTCAGCGCCGAGCGCCCAATTTCGAACGTCACGCCACGCAGGACGACGGGCGTCTTCGCCTCGGTGAAGAGGATCGGACACCCTGCCGCATCGACACGCGTGCCGGCGGCGGTACCGGGGCATTTGTCCTTGGTGTCGTCGATGCCGTCGCCGTCAGTGTCGGACGCACGTTGGCAACCGGCCGTATCGACTTCCGTGCCTGCCGGCGTGTTGGGGCATTTGTCGAGGCCGTCGGGCACGCCATCCTTGTCGCTGTCGACCGGACAGCCGGTCGTGTCGACGGTGGCGCCGGGCGGCGTATTGGGACACTGATCGGGACCATCGGGAACGCCGTCGGCGTCCGCATCCGTCGGACAGCCCTGCGCATCCACGCGAGCCCCGGTCATGGTTCCAGGGCACTTGTCGATCCCGTCATACACTCCGTCAGCATCGGCGTCCTTGGGGCAGCCGCGGGCGTCGACCTCAGCGTGCTCGACCGTATTCGGACAGGCATCGAGGCCGTTGAACACGCCGTCGCGGTCGGAGTCGGTCGGGCAGCCGCGCGCGTCCACCACCGCGCCTGCCGGTGTGGACGGGCAAGCGTCCGTACGGTCGGCTATGCCATCCTGGTCGGCGTCGCGGAATGCGCTCGGGCCGGTGAAGATCGAGAGGCCGGCGGACGCGACGACGTGGCCGGCCCAGTTACCGCCCGAGAACCGGGTACTGGGAGAGTAGATAGCGCGTCCTTCGATTCGAAGGGCGACCCGGTCGCCGAAGAACAGCCGGTCCCCGATCGCCCCATGCAGCGCGTTGTCGTTGAAGCTGTAGCCGGGACGATCGCCGAACTCGACTCGGGTATAGCCGCCGAGAATATAGAAGAGGTTGTGCGTGTTCCCGGTGTTGAGTACCAGGCTGCCGCTCCCCAGCGTCACCGTCGGGTTGACGCCGCCCGCCCAGGGCGTCGGCTGCTGGGAGCCGAGTTCGAACTCGAGTCCGACGTGGGGACTGAAGAAATAGCCGAGCCGGCCGCCACCGCCGATCTGTTTGTCCAGCTGGAAGGCGTGATCATAGCGCGTGTACGAGCCGAACCCGCCGATTTCGAACTGATGGGTATGCTGCGCAACACAGAGGGTTGGAACGGCAGTGAGACACAACGCGAACAGTGTCGTGTGCGGGCGCATGTTACTCCCCTGAGGTTAACGACACTCCCACGTTAATAATCTGCCCCAGGTTGAGAAACCCCTGCAGCGCGTCCATTTGTAGCGCGCATCACCATCCGTCGGGTCTTAGGGGTGCCCGTTTCCTCCACGAATGAAACGCAGCGCCTGGCTGAGCTGCTCGGCGAGGGCAGACAATTCGGTCGCGCCGTGCGCGAGATCCTGGATCGCGCGCAACTGTTCAGCCGCCGCGGCGGCGACGGCTTGGGCTTCCTGGCTCGAGGTCTCGGCTCCGGCGCGCGCCTGGCCAAGCGATTCCGTGATCTTCGCCGCAAGGTCGGCGCTCTGGCGACCGAATTGGGCGACCTGTTTTCCCGCGCGCGCCGTCTCGGCGGCGGCCTCCGCGATCCGATCGAGGTCCTGCACCCACGCCGCCGAGTTCTGCACGACCTGAGTCAGGTCTGCCCGGATGCGCTCGATCAACTGTGCGGCGCGATCCAGTGCGCGCCGCGTGTCCTGCACCGCCTTGCCGACATTGCGCGCCTCACGCCCGCTCGCCTCGGCGAGTTTGTGGACCTCGTCGGCGACGACCGCGAATCCTCGGCCGTGAATCCCGGCGCGCGCCGCCTCGATCGTCGCGTTGAGCGCGAGCAGATTCGTCTGGTTCGCCACAAAGCCGAGCGTCTCGGAGAACTTCTCGACCTGCGTCGCGACGTCGCGCAGCCGGCCGACTTCGGCGGCGCTTTCCTCGGTGGTGACGCCGAGGTCGGTCAACTGGCGCACGGCGTCCTGCGTGCCGGTACGCACGCGGTCGGCGGTTTTCTCCATTTGCGCGCCCGCCTCGCCCGTCCGGTCGCCGGCTGCTGCCAGCTCGGCCGCGCTTCCCTTCAGCTGGCCGGCTTCGCGCGCAGCCGTTCCGACCAGCGTCGCGGCTTGTCGGGCGCCGTGGCTGGCGCGCTGCGCGGCAGCGGCCACTTCCTGGCTCGACGCGTGGATCTCCTGCGTGGTCGCGGTGAGCGTTTGCACGTAGTGCATCGTCTGATCGGACGCGCCGGTGACCGGCCGCAACGAGCCGTCGATCGCAACCATCAGCGCGAGCTGTGGCGCCAGCAGCTCGAGGAGATCGCCGTCGGACTGGCGGTACATCGCGGGGTCGGAGTGCCGCACGCTCCAGAGCCCCACCAGCTGCCCCGCGTGATAGAGCGGGACGAGCATTTCCGAGCCCGGCGTTTCCGCGCCGGGGACGACAACCTGATCCTTGGCGAGGCCATGCGCGACGACCGGACGGCGCAGTCGCAAGGCTTCGCCGGTCAGACCGGCGTCGGCATCGAAACGGAATGTCGTTCCCGGCTGCGCCGCAGTATCGGCGACGAGCTCCATTTGGCGCGTGCGCGCGTCGTAGCGGGCAAATCCCATCTGTTCCCAGGGCACCAGCTGGCGGGTCAGCTCCTGCACGCGCTTGAAGCTCTGCGTCAGCGTCAACTCGGCGGCAATCACCTGCGCGAGCCGTTGAATCAAGTGCAGCTCGTCCGCGCGCACGCCAAGTCGCAACACCTGGAGACTGCCAGCCGTGGCGATCATCAATGCGAGCAAAAACATCGCGCGCGTCCCGGCGGGAATGCCCGCGTGTACGACGGCCAACCAAGCGAGCGCCAGCGTCGCCGACACGAGATAGACGATCGATTCCCAGCGCAGCGTGAGCCGCGCATCTACCCAGGCGATTGACTGTCCGAGCGCCAGCTCGAGATAGAACGTGCCGTTCACGATGAGCGGCAGAATCACAAGGGTCAGGGCAACGACCCAGGCGTTTTCGGCGGACAAGGCGGCGGCCCCCGTTGCGCCGCTCAGCCGGAGATACATCAAGCCAACAAATGCGGACCCCGCCGTCAGGTGAGACGCATTGCCCAGCGCGGTCCGCAGCGGCATGCGACGCAGGAACACGTCGCCGACGATCATCGCGAGCGGAGCCACGATCGCGGCGAACGCCCACCCACGATCGAGAATCGCGTAGAGCATCGCGCCGAGCACGTACGACGAGAAGCCGTTTCCGGGGAGCGCGATGCCGTAGCGACGCGTGATGGCGGCGGCGAGGACGAGCAGGGTGCCGGCGAGCGGCAGATTCTCCCCGGCGGGAACCCGGCCGTTGACATAGGCGACGAGCCCGGCGCCGAAACTGACGAGTGCAGCGATCGAGACCGCGATACGGACGATGAGCGCCGCTGCCCCGGAGACGCGCGACGGGAGCCGCATGTCGCGCAAAGTCGGCGCCGTGGCGCGGGGTGTCAAGCGCTACTATCGTTCCCGCCATGACCGTCACCATCGAATACTGCGTCGTCTGAAACTACGAGCCTCGGGCCACCGGTCTGGCGGCCGAGCTCCGCGATGCGTTTCCACATGCTGAGGTGCGCTTGATCCAGTCGTCGGGCGGCGTCTTCGAGGTGGACGTCGACGGACGACGCGTATTCTCCAAGAAGACGACGAAGCGCCACGCCGAACCCGGTGAAGTGCTGCGGTTGATTCGCGAGGCAGCGGGCCCTGCTCCCAAAAAGCGGTGAGAATTGCCATCTCCACGGGCGGCGGTGACGCGCCTGGGCTGAATGCCGTCATCCGTGCGGTGGTGCTGAGCGCCGTCCATCGCGGCTGGGAATGCGTCGGAATCAGGCGGGGATTTGGCAGCCTGCTGGGTGAGGGCGAGCTCCTGCCGCTCGGGCCTCATGAAGTGCGGGGCATCACGCACCTGGGTGGCACCATCCTCGGAACGTCAAACCGCGGCAATCCTCTCAAATGGCGTATGCAGCGACCGGATGGCTCCTGGGAGGAGCGCGACCGGACGCAGGAGTTGCTCGATTCTTTCCGCGCGAATCGGCTGGACGCCCTGGTTGCGATTGGCGGCGAAGGGACGCTCGGCATCGTCCTCGCTCTCTGGAAGAAGGGGCTCCCAGTCGTCGGCGTCCCCAAGACGATCGATAACGACGTTGGCGGCACCGTCGCCACCTTCGGGTTCGACACCGCCGTCGCAACCGCCACGGACGCCATCGACAAGATGCACTCGACCGCTGAGAGCCATGAGCGTGTGATGGTCGTCGAGGTCATGGGCCGGCACGCGGGGTTCATTGCGCTGAACTCGGGGATAGCCGGGTCCGCCGACGTGATTCTGATTCCCGAAATCCCGTTCGATATCAACAAGGTCTGCGACAAGATTCGGCGCCGGGAAGCCGAGGGGCGGCATTTCAGCATCGTCGTCGTCGCCGAGGGCGCTGCTCCGAAAGGCGGCACGGTCTCGCTCGTCGATCCCTCCCACGAACGGCTGGGCGGCATCGGCGACAAGGTGGCGCACTCGATCGAGCAGATGACCGGAAAAGAGACGCGGGCACTGGTGCTTGGCCATCTCCAGCGCGGTGGGAGCCCAACGACCTTTGACAGGTTACTGGCGCTCCGGTTCGGTGCGGCGGCGGTCCGCTTGATCGCGGAACGCCAGTTCGGGATGATGGTGGCACTTCAACCACCACGCATCGTGACGCTCCCCCTCGAAGAGGCGCTGGCGATGCCTCGCCGAGTGCCGCTCGACTCCGATACGATCGCAACCGCCCGAGACCTCGGCGTCAGCTTCGGAGATTGAGGAAGGACAATTGTTTCCGAGTATGGGGACATGCGGCGGCCAGCGCCTCATGTCATAATTATCTTGCAATAAATAGCTTACACGCTCTCCCCCTCATGGCATGCCTCTTCCTTAGTCCCAGGCACCAAAGGAGGAAGCCATGAAACGCATGCTCATTCTCGTAGGACTGTTGTTTAGTGTTGCTACTTCAGTTGGCCGCGCGCAGACACGCGTCGGTGTCTCGTTGAGCTTCGGCGACCCCTACTTTGCCGGCCAGGTCGTCATCGGTCGTCCGTATTACCAGCGCTATGCACACCCCTACTTCTATCGCTACCGTCCTGGGCCCGTGTTTGTGGTGGAGCCGCGTTACTACCGGGAGCCACGCGTGATCGTCGTGCGGCCTCATCGGTATTACCGCCATCGCTATCATCGCGGCTGGTAGGACCTCACGCCTGACCCCCTCTCCACACAGTGGAGAGGGGATTTTTTTGTAGGCCGCTTTCTATATTGCAGCAGTGCGTATCTCCCGCGACCACTTCCTCCCCCCCGATCCCAAGGCATTCCTCGCAGCTGAGCCGTCTACAGGACGGGTCATCGTTATTGCGCCGACGCGCGCCGCCTGCGAAACGATCGAACTCGCGCTGGGTCTCGAGCTCGAAACGCTGCTGGAGCGCGAACATGGCGGCGATATCCGACGGCTCGCCGGGTCAGGTCAGGGGTTTGGGATCGTTGCGGGGACCGGCACCGGAAAGACGCTCGCCATCCGGAGCATGGCGGAAACGATCCTCGGGGCGCCGCTCAAGGTCGGAGTAGTCAATCGCGAGCGCGAAGCAACGCCCGAGACACCCACCTGGAACGTCGTCATTGTCACGACCGGGATCGCGCGGCGCTGGTTCCAGGATGGCCTCATCACGGCGCAGGACACGCTGGTCGTCGACGAGATCCATCAGACTTCGGCCGAGATGGAGCTCTGTCTCGCGCTCGGCAAGCGTGCCCGTTGCCGCTTCATCTGGTTGTCGGCCACAGTCGATCCGACCTTCTATGCTGACTATCTCGCGTCGGCTGAGGTCCTGGAGACGCGCGCGTTCGATCCTGCGAAAGCAGCGCAGGTCAATGTGCTCGCCGAGCAGCCGCTGGAGTTTTTGAACGATCGTTTCATAAAGCGGGTCATGCGGGAGCGTCGAGGAGTGGCCGTTTTCGTGCCGACGAGGGCCGAAGTGGAGCAGATCGCCCGGGAGCTGGGCGACAGCTGGCCCAACCTCGCCACCGCGTTCTATCACGGTGGCGAGCCGATCCGGGTCATCCGACCTTTTCTTGATGGTTTGGTCAAACGTCCCTTCCTCCTGGCGATGACGGCAGCCGGTCAGTCGGCGCTCAACATTCGCGGACTCGATACGGTCGTCATCTACGACGCCCGTTATACCAACGTCGTCGAACGCGGGAAGAACGTGCTGACGCGCGCCTATCTAGGAGCGAACGAGATCCTCCAGATGGCGGGCCGCGTGCACGGACGGGTCCAGCAGGGTGAGGTCTACATTCTCAGTGACCGCGACCTCGCGTTCGAGGATCTGCGACCGACCGCCCCCGAGTTCCAGCTGGCTGGCGACGCGGAGCGTGTGGCGATCACATGCGCGGCGCTCGGTGTCGACGCGACGGAGCTCGACCTGCCGGTCCCGCTCGATCGGCGCGCCTATCGCGAGAGCGTCGACCTGCTGTCAGGACGTGGACTCATAGAACATGGCAGGCTAACGACTTACGGACGCGCTGTGGAGGCCATGCCGGTCGAGCGGCCGTGGGGCGAGATGCTGTATCACGCCGAGCCGACGCTCGTGCCCCTGGTTGCCGTCGCATCCAACATCGAATCGCTGCATCGCATGACGCGCGAAGAGCGTCAGCTGGGCGGACTCATCGTGCCGGGATCGGATCACATCACCGCCTACAACCTGTATGCCGAAGCGGTGAACAAATACGGATACCTTGGCGAAGTGTATGGGCTGCCCCGCCACTTATTTCGAGATAAGGAGATCGAACGCTGGGCCGAGGATCGTGGAGTGCTGGTCAAGGCGATCGAGGACATCGCCCTCGGGACGGCGTCGGTTTACCGGCAATTGGAACTGTCGTTACCCGCCAAGCTCCCCTATGGCGACCGTAAGACACTAGAGCTCTTTGCTGACCTTTTGGCCAAGATCATGCCGTTCGATCTCATCATTGATGAGCAGACGGCAGACGGCCGAGAGGCGCGCGTCAGCCGCAGCTCGGTGTGCGGCAGCTGGGGTGCGATCGCGGGGGCGCTGCGCTATTTCGCCGACCGGTTCGGGGTGCCGCGCGCCAGCATCGAAGGCACGCAGATTCCGGAGCGAGCCATTCGGCGCTACGCCCGCCGCGGCAAGCCCGTTGTGACGTTTGAACGGCAGCGGCGGCGTGAGGGACTCATGGTTGTTCGCACCGTGGAGTATTTCGGCTTCACGCTCGATCGGGACGTCGAGCCCTTGCCCAGCCCCTTCCCCGCGGACCTGGCCGATTCCGCCCGGCAGGCGTTAGTCGAGGCGCTGCTGGCAGGTGCAACGCCTCACCCCGACCAGGCCAAGGTCCGGCGCGCGTTGGAGCGATTCGGACACTACTGGCGACGCTCGGGTGGCCAGCTCAGCCAGGCAGAAGGAGAGCACATCGCCAAACAGATGGCGGCACAGCTTGCGAGCGTGGGTTCTTGGGACGCCTTCATCGGAGCCCGAATCAGCATCGACCCCGATGCGGCCATCCCGGAAAGCGAACGGCGCCGGCTCGACGCATTGCCTGCGTCAGTATTCCTCTACGGTGACAGGGTGCCTGTGGATTATGACGTCGAACATGGCGTCGGCGTGGTCCGGCTTCGGCTGAAGGAAGGACAGGCGCGCCGGCTCCATCCCAAGGATCTGCCCCCTTTCGATCGGCCGGTGCGCTATACCGTAACCCGCGGCAAGCACGAGGCCGTCCGGGCGAGCTCGCTCGAGGAACTGCGATATGGACTGCGGGCCCTGGGGTCCATGCATCGGGCGCGCGTGATGCGGGGAGGGCGGCGGCCGCGGCGGCGCTAGGTCTTCGCGGTTACTTCGAGCAGGGACAGCCACAACGCGTCGTAGGCGTCGCGCGCATCGGCAGGCGGCACCCCCGTCGCCAGCGCAATAGCGCAGCCATCTACGATCGCATCGCGAGCGGCGTCCTCGAACTCGACCTGCTTGACCGATCGGTCAACCAAACCCGCGGCGCAGAGACTTAACCACGCTCGCGTCGTGCCGTCTTCCGACTGACGCCGCAGCTCTTGCCAGCAGGCTTCAAGGCCCGCCGCCCCTGGGGCGCTCGACAACGCGCGCTCCAGTGCCGCACTGCGGGATGCGTCGATCTGGGACGCAGCGGCGCGCAGCAATCTGCCGCGTGATGCGTAGTGATAAAGGATTAAGCCCTTCACGACGCCAGCCCGTCTGGCGACCGCGTCGAGCGTGAATCCCTCGACCCCCGCGCGCTGCAGAGTTTGAACGGCTGCTGTGAGGATCGTGGACCGGGTGGCGGTGGCGTCCTTGGGCATGTTGTCCCGGCGGTCAATACTGCGTTGCAGTCATTGGGGCGCAAGCCGAAACAAACCAGCAACCTTTTGCCGGATGACCGAGTCTCATCTTGACACGAACCTAACACCGTCGTTGGTCGGAATGAAACCTTGGACCAGCAAGATTTGTATGAGGATAACCGAGCAATGATCGACAAACCTGTCAGCCCTGCGGGCAACGCCCCCGTCACGTTCTCCCCTCTCGTGCGGGCGGTCATCGATTCTGTCAGCGAGGGAGTCGTCATCTTCGATCAGCAAGGCCGCGTGCTCTACGCCAATGCACCCGCCCGGCGGGTGATCGACGGGCAAAACGGGGGGGGCGGGGGGGGCGGCGACGTCCGCAACCGACTGCAGACTCTCGGTGCCAGGTTCACTCCCCTGAAGAACGGCACGCAGAATCTCGGTGAAGCCGCCATCCTGCCACAGACTGGTCCACTGACGCTCGCCGAACGCGAGCGCCAGGCCATCACGACGACGCTGCAGGACACCAGCGGCAAGCTCGCGGAAACCGCGCGGCGGCTCGGTATCAGCCGCACGACACTGTGGCGACGTCTCAAGTCTTACGGGATGGACGGCTTCCGCGTCTCTCCGTAGGGTCCTAGCTTCTTCGGGGGATGCCCCTCCCCTCCCCCGTCACCGCGCCGCGGCCGTTTGTCATCGAGGAATACGTCCGCTGGTCTGACGTAGACTTCGCCGGCATCATTTTTTACGGCTCGTACGTTCGCCTGTTCGAGATCGCCGAAACGGAGATGTTTCGGCATTGTGGGCTGGCGTACGCTCGGATGTTCGACGCATACGACATCTTTTTGCCGCGCAAAGCCGTGCACAGCGAGTTCTACTGGCCGGCGCGCCTCGATGACCGGCTACGGATTGCGGCCTACATCGGCAAGGTCGGGACCAAGTCGCTGACACTTCACTTTGACGTTTTGCGGGCGGACGCCGCGGCACTAGGCGCGGCGGGATGGATGGTGCTGGTTTGCGTCGATCGGAAGAAACTCAAGCCGATACCGCTGCCGGCCGGATTGATTGCGTCGCTCGCCCCGCACACGCTCAGCCCCGAGTCGGCTCGCAAATCTCTCGGAGTTCCGCCATCACCCCGCTAAGAGTGTTCCCCGCCCTGGTCCTGCTCCTGACCTGTTGCGACCGCGCTTCCGAGGAGCCACTGGCCGTCGATGCGGTCGTCGCGTTTCCGCCGCGAGATACGATTCGGTTCTCTCTGCCGGCAGCGACGCACCGGTGCTCCGCTGGCCGATCGCTCATTCTCGAAGCCGTGAGTCCTGAGGGCAGTGGCGTGCTGATGCGCCTGCATTATCTCGATAGTCTGGTCACGGCGAGCTACCCGATCGTCATGCCGGGTGAAACAACCACAGCCGGCGCGACGGTGGCGGTCCGGTATCTGCTCCGGGACGTCGGGCACGCATTCGTCTTTGATACCGGCTCCGTCGAACTCCGACGGGAAGGCACGAAGATCGGCGGGCGGATCCTGGGGTCGGGCATGGAGACCGGGATCCGCACTCCGACCCGCATCGAATACCATGATGTTTCTCTTCCACTGGCGTCAGATAGTGTGTCCTGCGTCTATACCCAACCATGAATTCATCGAACGACATTCGCATCGGATTCATCGGGTCGGGATTCGCCCGGCGGGTGCAACTCCCCGGGCTCGCGTTCGTCCCGGGTGCGAAAGCCACCGCGATCGCGAGCGGTCATCGCGCGAACGCGGAGGCCGTCGCGCGCGAATTCGGGCTGCAGGTCTTCACTGACGGAGCGGAGTTAGCGCGCTCGGCGGACGTGGACGTCGTGGTGGTGTCGTCCACGCCCGATTCGCATGCGCGGTACGCGATTGCGGCGCTCGAGGCGGGAAAGCACGTGTTGTGCGAAAAACCGATGGCGCTGGATGCGTTCGAGGCGGCGCAGATGGTGACAGCATCCGAACAGCGTCCCGACAGGCTTGCCTGGATCGACCACGAGCTCCGCTACGAGCCGAATCGGCGGCGAGCCCGCGAGCTGATTCGCTCCAACGCGATTGGTGAGGTTCGGCACGTTGAACTCTCGTTGAAGCCCTATCTCCGGGGAGACGGCAGGCCGCAAGCTGCCGACGCGCCGTGGAACTGGTGGTTCGACGTGTCGCGAGGAGGCGGCATTCTCGGCGCGGTGGGGTCGCACCTCATCGATTTGTGCCGGTTTTGGACGGGCACCGAGATTATCTATGTCGCCGGACTGGTCGCGACGTTTGTGAAGCAGCGCACGGATGTGACGGGTACCGTCCGTCCAGTGACCGCAGACGACTTCGCGAGCTGCGTGCTGCAGATGGGGAGCGGGTCGGTCGCCACCATCACGTTGAGCACGGTCGCCCACCACGGCCCCGGCCACCACGGCCAGGTGACCGGGAGCGAGGGGACACTGGTGCTCAGCGGCGAAACGAAGCTCGAGTTCGGCAAGCCGGGCGGTCCACTCGAGGATATCTCCGCGCCGGACGATCTGTGGGAGAAGACGAAACCCAACAACATGTGGGCGCGCTCGTTCGTGCGGCTGATGCGCGAGATGGTGCAGGTGATTCGTGGGGGTGCTCCGCAGGGCGAACCGGCTACGTTCCGCGATGGCTGGCAGGTGCAGCGCGTCCTCGATGCGGTCCGCGGCGGCCGTGGCGTCCAGTTAGATTGACCCTGTGGAGCAGACCTATTTCCGGAAAGGATTCGGGCTCAAGGGCGCCATTGAAGGCGCGCTGACGGCGGATTATCACAGCCGGGTCGTCGATGCGATCCGCGCGTCGGGCTACACTTTGGAGATCGGCGACCTCACGTTCCGGCTCGCGGGAGAGTTCGGCTTTTGCTATGGCGTGGATCGCGCCGTCGAATACGCGTACGAAACACGGACCAAGTTTCCGGGCAAGCGCACGTTCCTCGTCGGTGAAATCATCCACAACCCGCACGTCAATCAGAAGCTCGCGGCCATGGGTGTGGAGTTTCTGCCCCGGCCCGAAGGCCGCGATGGCGAGTTCGATTTCAGCGCGGTCACCGCGAATGATGTCGTGATTCTGCCCGCGTTCGGCGTCACCGTGCGCGACTTCGAGCGCCTCCGGGCGATCGGCTGCGTGCTCGTGGATACGACGTGCGGCTCAGTCTTGAATGTTTGGAAGCGCGTGGAATCGTACGCGCGGGACGGGTTCACGGCGCTGATTCACGGCAAGAATTACCACGAAGAGACGAAGGCAACGTCGAGCCAAGTCAACAAGTATCCGGGCGGCACGTATCTCGTGGTTCGAGATATGGCAGAAGCTCGGGTGGTCTGTGAGTACATCGAGGGACGTGGGACGAGGGAAGCGTTTCTCGAGCAATTCAATGGCAAGATGACGCCCGGCTTCGATCCCGACCGCGACCTGCAGCGGGTCGGCGTCGCGAATCAGACAACGATGCTTTCCGGCGAGTCGCTGGCGATCGCGGGTGAAGTCGCCAAGAGCATGGCGCGGCGCTGGGGCGCCGACGCCGTGAGCCAGCACTTCCGTACGTTCGACACGATCTGTTCGGCGACGCAGGAGCGTCAGGACGCGGTGCTCAAGCTGATCGCCGAGCCGCTTGATTTGATGGTCGTGATCGGCGGATACAATTCGAGCAACACCACGCACCTCGCGACCATTTGCAGCGAGAAGGTCCCGACGTATCACATCGCGGATGCGGCGTGCATCGATGTGGAGGAAGGCAGCATCCGGTACCGGCCCGTTGGCACCCACACCAGCGAAGCGCGGCGCGAGCACTGGCTGCCGGAGGGTCGCCTGACGATTGGGATTACCGCGGGTGCGTCGACACCCAACAACAAGATCGGGGAAACGATCGAGCGCATTGCGGCCGTGCGCGGCTAGCGTCGTTTTCGGGTATATTTCGGGTATGCCGCTTTCCCGCTTTCATCCTGCCATCGCACGCTGGTTTTCCGGTCGCTTCGCCGAGCCGACGGAGCCGCAGCGACGCGCCTGGCCGGTCATCCACAACGGCGGGGACGTGCTCGTTGCCGCGCCGACCGGCTCTGGGAAAACGTTTGCAGCGTTTCTATCGGCCATCGATGGGCTCGTGCGCCAGGGACTCAACGGCGAGCTCCGCGACGAGACCCAGGTGGTCTACGTCTCGCCGCTCAAGGCCCTCTCCAACGACGTCCAGAAGAACCTTTCAGAGCCTCTGGCTGAGATCCGGACCGCTCTGGCGGAGCAGGGGCTGCCCGACGTCGAGGTCCGCACGCTACTGCGTACCGGGGACACGCCGCAGTCGGAGCGACAGGCGATGGTCAGTCGCCCACCCCACATCCTCGTCACGACGCCGGAGTCGCTCTACCTGATCCTGACGTCTGAGCGCGCCCGCGAGATGCTGCGTTCGGTCCGAACGGTGATCGTCGACGAGATCCATGCGGTGGCCCGCGACAAACGCGGCAGCCACCTCGCGCTCTCGCTGGCGCGTCTCGATGCGCTCGTCGGCAAGCGACCGCAGCGCATCGGCCTCTCGGCCACGCAGCGGCCGATCGAGGAGATCGCGCAATTCCTAGTCGGCACTGGACAGCCGTTGCCCACGATCGTCGATGCAGGCCACATCCGCACGCTCGACCTCGCGCTCGAAATCCCCTCCTCGCCGCTCGAAGCCGTGATGGCGGCGGAAGTTTGGGAGGAGGTCAACGCCCGGATTGCGGAGCTGATCACGCAGCACAAGACGACGTTGGTGTTCGTGAACACCCGCCGGTTGTGCGAGCGGCTCGCCATGCATCTGTCCGAGCGCCTCGGCGCCGATCGCGTTACCAGCCATCACGGATATCGGGAGCATCGACCTCGTCATTCAAGTGGGGTCGACGCGCTCCATTGCGACGCTGCTCCAGCGCGTCGGCCGGGCGGGCCACCGGCTCGGTGCGATTCCCAAGGGACGCATCTTCCCGCTCTCCAGGGACGAGCTGATCGAATGCGCGGCGATGCTGCGCGCGACGCGCGAGGGGCGGCTCGACCGCTTGATCATTCCCGACAGGCCGCTCGACATTCTGGCCCAACAAATCGTCGCCGCCGCGGCGGGCGAAGAGTGGGATGAAGACACGCTGTACCAGCGCATGCGCTCGGCCTACCCGTACCGTGACCTGACGCGCAAGGAGTTCGATGATGTCGTGCAGATGCTCGCCGAGGGGTTCACCACCCGGCGCGGGCGGCGGAGCGCGCACATCCACTATGACGGCATCAACAAGAAGCTGAAGGGGCGGCGCGGCGCGCGCATCGCCGCGATCACGTCCGGCGGCGCGATTCCTGATCTCGGTGATTATCGCGTCATCCTCGAGCCGACGGAGACCTTCGTCGGGACGCTCAATGAGGACTTCGCGATCGAGAGCACGCCCGGCGACATCTTCCAGCTCGGCAACACGTCCTACCAGATCGTCAAAGTCGAATCGGGCCAGGTACGCGTGGCCGACGCCAAAGGCCAGCCGCCGACGCTGCCGTTCTGGCTCGGCGAAGCGCCGGGGCGGACGAACGAGCTGTCGGAAGAAGTGTCGCGGCTCCGCCAGGACATCGCGGACCGGCTGGACGATCCGCCCGCCGCGATCCAATGGCTGGTAGACACCATCGGCATGAACGAAGCAGGCGCGCGCACCGTCGTCGAGTACCTCGGCGCGACGCGGCAGATTCTCGGCACGATCCCGACGCAGCAATGCCTGGTCCTGGAGCGGTTCTTCGACGAGGCGGGCGGGATGCAGCTGGTCCTGCACGCGCCGTTCGGCAGCCGGATCAACCGGGCCTGGGGCCTCGCGCTGCGCAAGCGCTTCTGCCGCAGCTTCAACTTCGAGCTGCAGGCGGCGGCAACCGAAGACGCCATCATCCTGTCGCTGGGACCGCAGCACAGCTTCCCGCTCGAGGATGTCTTCCAGTACCTGAAGCCCGCGACCGCGGAGCATCTGCTGGTGCAAGCGATGCTCGATGCGCCGGTCTTCGGCACGCGGTGGCGCTGGAACGCGACCCGCGCCCTGGCGGTGCTGCGGTTCCGGGGTGGAAGGAAAGTGCCGACGCCACTGCAGCGCATGGAGGCGGAAGACTTGGTTGCGGCCGTCTTCCCGGATCAGCTCGCGTGCCCGGAAAACCTGGTCGGTGACCGGGAGATCCCCGATCACCCGCTGGTCAAGCCGACTGCCTGCTCGAGGCCATGGATTTCCCCGGCCTGAAGCGCGTGCTCGAGGGCATGGAGGCGGGCCAGTTCACGCTGATCGCGCGCGACACGACCGAACCGTCGCCACTCTGTCACGAGGTGCTGAACGCGCGGCCCTACGCCTTCCTCGATGATGCGCCACTCGAGGAGCGGCGGACGCAGGCGGTCATCACGCGGCGTGGCCTCGACGTGAAGACGGCCGAAGAATTCGGCAAGCTCGACCAGTCCGCCATCGACCTCGTGCGGGAGCAGGCATGGCCCGATCCCGAGACGGGAGACGAGCTGCACGACGCGCTGCTGATCATGGGCGCGGTGCCACGCGTCGAGGCTGGTACGCACGCGTCGTGGAAGGACAAGTACGACGATCTCGCGCGCGCGGGCCGGGTGACGACAGTGGACGACCGGCTGTGGGTGGCGACGGAGCGGCTGCCGCTGGTCCAGGCGGCATTCCCCGGTGCTCGCAACGAGCCGGCGGTCGTGCCGCCAGAGCGCGAAGCAGCCAAGGTGTGGAGCAGGGAAGACGCGATTCGTGAGCTGGTCCGTGGACGGCTCGAAGTCGTGGGGCCGACGACGGCCAACGACATCGGCGAGGCACTGGGGCTGCCTGTCGCCGACCTTGACTTCGCGCTGGCCGCGCTCGAGCACGAAGGCTTTGCGCTGCGCGGGCGCTTCTCGGCGGGCGTGGAAGGGATCGAATGGTGCGAGCGGCGGTTGCTGGCGCGGATTCATCGCTACACCCTCGACCGGCTGCGCAAGGAGATCGAGCCGGTTACCGCGGCGGACTTCCTGCGGTTCCTCTTCAAGTGGCAACGGGTCGCGACGGGTTCTCGGGCGGAGGGGCCCGAGGGGCTGGCAGCCGTTCTCGATCTGCTCGACGGCTACGAGTTGGCAGCCGGGGCGTGGGAATCCGAGGTGCTGCCGGCGCGGCTGGCCGACTACGATCCGCTCTGGCTCGACGGGTTGTGCCTCTCAGGCGAGATCGCGTGGGGGCGGCTGAACGCGATTCGGAATGCGGAAGTCGGAATGCGGAATCGCAAGGTCGGTCCGGTAAAGAGCACGCCGATCGCGTTGTACCGGCGCGACCGCGGCGAGATCTGGCGGGCCGGCCTTCCCGAAGTCGATGTGACAACGCTTCCGCTTTCTTCTACCGGCAAGGCACTGCTCGCGGCGTTCGAGGCTCGTGGTGCGTTGTTCTTTGGCGATCTCGTCAACGCAACGGGTTTGTTGCGAACGGAAGTCGAAAAGGGGCTCGCGGAGCTGGTCGCCTGGGGCCTCGTGTCTTCGGACAGCTTTGCCGGACTGCGCGCCCTGCTCGTGCCGTCGGATCGGCGGCGCCCGCTCGGAGGCGGGTACCGGCGGCGTGGCAGCATCGCGCCGTTCGGCGTCGAAACGGCGGGGCGGTGGGCCCGCACGCATGCACGGCCGCCAATTCCCGACGAACAGATCGCCGAGGCGATAGCCTGGCAGCTGGTGCGCCGCTACGGTGTCGTCTTCCGGCGCCTGGTGCAGCGCGAGACCCTGCTCGCGCCGTGGCGCGACATCCTGCGCGTCTACCGGCGGCTCGAGGCGCGCGGCGAGATCCGTGGCGGCAGGTTCGTGGGTGGCTTCTCCGGGGAGCAGTACGCGCTCCCCGAAGCCATTGGCTTGCTGCGGAGCACGCGCAGGGAGCAGGGTGCCGATGAGCTGATCGCAGTCAGCGGCGCGGATCCGTTGAACCTCGTCGGCATTCTCACGCCGGGGGAAGCCGTTGCCGCCATCACGTCGAACCGTGTGCTCTACCGGGATGGTGTGCCGATCGTCGTAAAAGAAGGGGAGGGCAAAGAGCGGTTCCTCGTAGACGTCCCTGCCGAGGAACGCGATCTGCTGCGCGGCGCGCTGCTCCGGCGCCGGCCGGCGCCGCTCGTGCGCACCTATCTCGGCAAGAGCAAGGCGGCCGGCTAGGCCTTCAGCTTTTCGAGGTACTTGCTGCGCAGCTTCGCGACTTTCGGCGCGATGACGGCGCGGCAGTAGGGCTGGTTGGGATTCCTTCTGTAGTACTCGCGGTGGTATTCCTCGGCAGGATAAAAGGCCTTGAGCGGCTCGATCTTCGTCACGATCGGGTCGTCGAACACGTGCTCGGCCTCGAGCTCGCGCACGACCTCCTCGGCGGCGCGCCGCTGCTCGTCATCATGATAGAAGATGGCCGAGCGATACTGGGTACCCACGTCGCCGCCCTGGCGGTCGAGCGTGGTCGGATCGTGCAACGTGAAGAACACACCGAGCAAGTCGCGATAGGAGAGCTCGTCCGGGTCGAACGTCACCTGCACCACCTCGGCGTGCCCCGTCGTGCCGGTGCAAACCGCCTCGTAGCTCGGACTGGGTACGTGCCCGCCGGAATACCCCGAGACGACTTTCGTGACGCCGCGCAGCTGCTCGAAGACCGCCTCGAGACACCAGAAGCAGCCGCCAGCCAGAGTGGCCAATTGTGTGCTCATGTCTTCATTCTCGCCGGGCTGTCAAGCGGATGGAGTCGGCCAGCGTGCGGAGGAAGGGGGCGAAGTCTACGCCCTCCGCGGCCAGCTTGTCATAGAGGTCGAGACCGTGTTCAAATGCTGCGACGGCGCGCGCCGTGTCGTGTTTGGCTTGCCAGGCGACGCCCTGCACCAGGTCGGCATACACCCGAACCGCGCGGGTAGCGCCGTTCGCCGGATCGAGCGCCTGTTCGAGAAGGTCCAACGCGCTGTCGGGTTGTCCGGCTCGCAGCTGCGTCCGGGCGAGATCGATGAGGCGGACCGGATCGCGCGGCGCTGGCGGGGTGAGATTGAAGCGGTACGAGACGAGACTGCGCACCGGTTTTCCGGCAATGCGCGCCGGGCTAAACAGGACGCTTGACAGCGTCTGTTTCAGCGGCGTGCTGAACGCGGAATCTGGAGTTTCGAGAATCTCGATGTTGCGCTCGTCCAGGCGTCCGAGCGTATCCACGAGCATTCGCACAACGGCCGGGCCCGACACACGGCGGTGGCGCAGCTCGCGCGGGTAGACAAACTGCGGTGCGGTCAACCACCGCACCGGCTGATCGAGATCCCAAGCCCGGAAGGTCCGAATCGCGCGGGACTCCACGTCAAGCAGATTCGCCAGCCCGGGCGAGATGGTGTCGAGCCCACGGACGCCCGGATCGGGATAGAGTACCAACGCGCGCCGCAGGCTGAGCCGGGCGAGCTGGTAATGGCCACGCTGGTATTCCAGAACGCCGCGCCACACATACGCCCAGGAGCTGTCCATGATGTAGGGGGCGGTGTCCAGCGCCTCGGACAAGGCGACCTCCGCACTGTCCCACTGCCGGCTGGCAATGTGTGCCTGCCCAGCGGCGAGGAGCTGCGCACTACGGCTCTGTGCGCCTAAGGCGGGGGCGGGGGCGGCGGCGACGGTGATGGCGAGGATGACTAGTGCGACGCGAGGTATCGTAACACGACCAGGTTGAAGTACGCGGGGTTGCCGGTGTGCGGCGGATGGCCAGCACCGGGAATGACGACCGTGGTGTCGTTCTGCAGGCAACGCGCCAGCTCATCAGTGATCAGCTGAAATATGCGCGGACTCCGTTCGCCCCGAACGAGCAGCACCGGCGTCGTGATGCGGCCGAGCTCCGCGCACGTGACTGGCGGCAGGTAGTCACCGCGCTCCGCGAGCATTTCGCGGTGCAGCTCGAACGCATGGGCGAGCAGGCTCGCGCGGCCGGCGGGTGTCAGCCGGTCGAATGCACCCCGTCGCGTGGTGGCGTCGAAGAAGAGTCGCACGCCGGCGACCGAGTCGCCGCGCACGAAGGCGGCACGCGCCGGATCGAGCGCATACGTGAAGAACCTTCGTCGCGCGGCATCTCCCTCTTCGGACGGCGTGAGGAGCGAGAAAATCGGCGGCTCGGCAAGCACGAGGCCGCGCACGAGCTGCGGGTGGTCACGCACGAGCTGCAGCGCGGTGTACGCGCCATACGACGAACCAATGATCTGGGCCGGCGCGAGATCCAGCGTCAGCAACATGGCCGCAAGATCCTCGGAATGCAGCTTGGGCGAGTAGGTCTGATTGTCCTCGACCTGGGGATTCGGCCGGTGATAGCGACGACTGTACACGAGCACGCGATAACGTTGCGCGAACAGGTTTTCCTGGCCGCCCCACGAATTGAGATCCGCCAGCGTGCCGTGCACGAAAACAACCGGAGGCGCACCGCTGTCGCCGGTGATGCGGTAGGTGAGGCGGGTGCCGTTGAAGGTCGTCGCGTGGAGCGTGCGATCGAAGACACGCATGGGGGGAGCGGCGGGCGGCGCGGGCGCTTTCTCGGGACCGGCTCCGCCGCAGGCGACAACCAGCAGGCAGCACAACATGATTCGCATGTCTACAGGATGTGACGCCGCGCCGCAAAACGCCATTAGCTGATCAGCCAGGCAGCCGCAGCCGCGACCTTTTGCTCCGCGCGCCACCGGCCCACACCCTCACCCAGCGCGGCGACTTGGCGCTTCGCCTCGGTTGGAGATCGTCGGAGCGCTTCCCCCAGCAACTCGTAGATCTCGCGCTCTAGAATGACGCGCACGTTTACACCGCACTGCTCCAGCGCGGCGGCGAGGACGGTGCGAAACAGTCGGCCTTCGGACGCGTGGGCTCGCATGTGCTGGTTGGCGATGCTCGCTGGATCCGTCAGTGACGAAACGACGACGCCGGCATTGCGAACGTGGTGCTGTTTGCGGTAATCGGCGAGCAAGTCGGCCACACTCAGGCTCGCAAAGCGCTCGACGCCCCGTACCAGGCGGCTCACCTTGGTGGTGTCGGTCTGTGCGGTTCCGAAGCCGGCGTGATATGGTTGCCGAGCGTCCGCCACGTCGGGATCGGCGAGCTCGATGACACGGCTGTCGAGGACAGTCGGTGCCCGTGGGGAATTCGTGATCAGTACGGCAGCCGCCCAGCCTGATTTCACGCGGAAGCCGAGAGTGCACGAAGAGCTCATCCCCAATCCTTCGAGTCGGGAGCGACGCGCCGCATGGCGCGCAAGAAAGAGAATGGGGAGGTGGGACGGGGGACGTGGGAGGGGTGATCGTTAAAATCACTCGTCCCATGAAGCTTCAATCCTTCCACTTTCTCCGCTAACACGTTCACGGTCCCGTCGTCCTTTGCCAACTTCCCCGTGATTAAGACGAACGGCTCCCCGCGCACAGCTGCGCGGTATTGGTCGTAGACATCGGGCCGCACGATCACGTTCGTCATTCCCGTTTCATCTTCGACCAGGAGGAAGACAATGCCCTTGGCGGTCTCAGGTCGCTGGCGCGCGACCACGAGCCCGGCCACCTGACATTTCACGCCGGCTTTCAGGTCGTCCAGATCGCGATTGAGCGTAAGCCCTGGTGGTAAGGCATTGCGTACCAAAGACAAGGGATGCCCGCTGGCGGAGAATCCGAGCGTGGCATACTCGGCGAGCAGGCGCTCGTGTGGCGCAAGGCCGCCAAACGCCAGCTGCTCATGGGGATGGTTCAGCGCCAGCTCGAGCTGCCGGCGGCCCCGGCCGTCTGCCGAGCGCGAGGCCTTGGGCGGGAGCCACAGACCGACCTGCCAGAGCAGCTCGCGCCGCGTCAGGCCGAAGGCATCGCAACCGCCGACCCACATGAGCGCTTCGATGGCCGTTCGTTTGAGCTTGGGCGGCGCGCGGCGGATGAAATCGCCCACGCTCTTGAATCGGCCGTTGCGTTCGCGCTCCTCGACGGTGGCGATCGCGGTTTCTTCACTCCAGTGGCGAATGAATCCCAGGCCAATTCGGAGCGCGGACGCTTCCCGTTTCCCGTTCCCCGTTTCCAGTTCAACCGTGCACCAGACATCGCTCACATTGATATCGGGCAGCCGCAGCTCGATGCCGTTGCGCATCGCATCGCGCCCCAGCGCGTCGAGCGAGTAGAAGCCCATCGGCTGATTATTGAAGAGCGCGACGTAGTACTCGACCGGGTAATAGTGCCGGAGCCACGCAGACTGGTAGGCGAGCAGGCCGAACGCCGCAGCGTGCGACTTGGGGAATCCGAACTCACTGAACGCGATCACCTGGCCGAAGACTTTCTCTGCCGTGGCTTCGGGGACGCCGCGGGTGACGGCACCGTCACGAAATTCCTCCCAAAAGCCGGCGATGAGATCGTGCGAGCGGCGGCGGCTCATGGCGCGACGCAGCGCCTCGGACTGGCCGGTCGTGAATCCCGCGAGTGCCTGGCAGACCTGCAGCACCTGATCCTGATAGAGAATGACACCAAGCGTTTCGGCGAGGCACTCGCGGAGCAGGGGGTGGTCCACGGGTGGGTCGTACGGCTGGCCGGCCGCGTGCGCGCGGCGCTGTGCTTCGCGCCGGCGCACGTACGGGTTCACCGCGCCGCCGACGATCGGCCCCGGCCGCACGATGGCGACCTCGACGGCGAGATCTTCGAGGTTACGTGGCCGGCTACGCCGGATCATTTGGATCTGCGCGCGACTCTCGATCTGGAACAGGCCGATCGTGTCGCCGGTGCAGATGCGATCGTAAATCGCGGGGTCCTCGAAATTGATGCGTGAGAGATCGGGCGCCGTCCCGGTCCGGCGCGCGATCAGCTCGACGCATTCTTCCACCAACGACAACATGCCGAGGGCGAGGAAGTCGATTTTGATGAATCGCGCATCATCGCAGGAATCCTTGTCCCATTGGCAGACGACGCGGTCTGCCATCGCGGCGCGCTCGAGCGGCACCAGCTCGATCAGCGGGCGTGAGGAAATGATCATGCCGCCGGGGTGCTGCGAGACGTGGCGTGGGAGTCCGCGAATTTCCTGCGCGAGCTGGCACAGCTCCTTCCAGAGCGGCGCATCTTTGCGACCGGCAAACCCTGGGAGGTGCTCCATCTCGTCTGACAGTCCGTCCGACCGACCGTCCGACAGTTTTGCGACCAGCTCGATTTCGCCGAGCGGCAAGTCGAGCGCCTTGCCGATTTCACGAACGGCCGATCGCAGACGATAGGTGGGGAACGAGCAGACCAGCCCGACATACTCCGCGCCATAGCGGGTGTACACGCGGCGGATCAGCTCTTCACGGATCTCGCGCGGGAAATCGAGATCGATGTCCGGGACCGATGCGAGCGTCTCGTTGAGGAAGCGGCCGAGGAAGAGCTTGTTGGCGATCGGATCGATGTGCGACAGGCCGAGGAGGTAGCACACGATCGAGGACACGGACGACCCACGCCCCCGGCCGGGCAGAAGATTCCCCATGGCGCGACGCGAGCCGCGACGAATGTCGGCGGCGACTTCGCGCGCGAGATCGAAGAGATCGTGATAGACGAGAAAAAAGCCGCTGAGCTTATGGTGCTCGATGAGCTGCAACTCTTCCGCGAGCCGGCGCAGCGCTTGCGCATGGTAGAGCGAGCCAGGCGGGTAGCGCTCCTGCATGCGGGCGTGGCACAGCTCGGCCAGCGCTTGCGGAGCGGGCGCGCGACCCGAGCCGCGAAAGTCGGGAAAGGTGTAGCCGAGGTCGCGCGTCAGGTCGAAGGCCTTGCAGCGCTCGGCGATAGCCAATGTCATGGCGACAGCATCCGGACAGTCATTGAACAGCGCAACGACTTCGTCCAATGGCCGCAGGCAAAATTCGCTGTTCGGATTTCGCACCCGATGCGAGCCATCGAGCGTGGTGCGATGCCGGATGGCAACCATCACATCCTGCAGCCGGTGCAGCTCGCGTGTGTGGTAGAACACGTTGCCCGTCGGCACGACGGCAAGCTGCACGTCGCTCGCGATTTCCAGCAACGCGCGCGACACGGCGAGATCTCCGCGGACACGGTTGCGCTGGATTTCGACGAAGAACCGCTCACGTCCAAAGACGTCCCGGCAGTGCGCCGCCCGCCGCTTCGCGGCGCGGTGCCCCTCGGTTTCCAGGATACGCGGGAGCAGGCCGTCCCGGCGCGATCCCGAAAGAATGATGAGTCCGTCATGTCGTGCTTCGATCTTCGCGAACGACAGCTGCGGATCAAGGCGCTCGGCGCCGAGGTGCGTCTCGGTAAGTAAGCGGCAGAGATTCGAGTACCCAGCGGGAGTCTCGGCGAGCAGCACGACATGGCTGCCATCCGAGAGCGTGACCTCCGCACCCGTGATCGCCTGGATGCCGAGCGGCTGCGCGGCGTGGGCGAACGCCAGCGAGCCGTAGATACCGTTGCGGTCGGTGAGGGCCAGGGCAGGATAGTCGAGGCTGTGCGCTGCGGCGAGCAGTTCGTCGGGCGGCGACGCTCCGTCGAGGAAGGAGTAGGCTGAATGACAATGCAGCTCCGCGTAGGCGGTCATGGCGTCTGAATGAACCATTCGCTGGTAACGAGATCTTCGAAAAGCACAACACGTGCACCGCCTACGAGTATCACTGCGAAGTAGCGACGTGAAATGAGCTGCCTCCACCATTCATCATCGATGCGCCAACTCTCGAGGATGGTCTCGACGACCGCTGCCGTTGTTTCTTGACCGTCCGACCGCCGCAGTTGCTTCTTGACCGCCGCCGGTGCACCGCATGCATCACACGCCACCGTCACCGGCTGCGGCTCGTTTACGGCTCGTAGTCGATCAGTGCGTAGCGGCGTTCGGGAAGACGGGACCATGGCTGTACCTCGACGATGTGATAAAGCGAAGAACGCTTCACGCGCATCCGGATCGCGCGAGCGGCACTCTGCAGTGCCCGCTGCTGTCCCGCGCGCGCGGCGGCCTGGGCATCGCGCGCGAAGAGCTGTAGCTCGGTCGTACCAGGGGCGAAGGCGGTGAACTCGAGCACGAGTCGCTCGACGGCGCCGGTGGGTGGCGACTGCTCGAGCCGGGTTCGGAGCGGTGCGGCGATGCGGTCGGCGTCGGCAGTGGGATCCTTCAATAGAATGTTCGCAAGCCAGGAACGGTTTGTAGGGGATTCCAAATCGGCACGCAGCCGCACCGCGTGCACGCGCCAGCCGATGCGGCGGGGATGTTTGAGGGCGCGCGTGATCAGCTGCTCGACCGAGTGCACGAGCAGCTCGCGCTCGCCGACCGGTGTGAAGAATGTGAGCGCGGCGACGATCGGCTCGGGGGTAACGCGGCCTTCGACCGGCTCCGCGATGCGGCCGGCGGCGAGCTGCCACAATCGTCTTCCGACGTCGCCGAACTGTGCGGTGACCGCCGCTTCGGGCAGCGTGGAGAGCGCCCCGAGGGTGCGGATGCCGAGCTGGCGGAGGCGGCGATGCGTATCGCTGCCCTGCGGCAGAACGGCGATGGGTTGGGGAGCGAGAAACTTCTGCTCTTCACCGACACGCACCACAATCGCTTCGCTCGGCTTGGCGCGGCTTGCCGCGACCCAAGCGGTGAACTTGCCGAGACCGACCCCGACACGTGCGGCGTGCGACGTGTGGCGTATTGCTTCGACAACCATCTCCGGCCCTCCGTAAATCCCCTCGAGTCCATCACACCCCACATAGGCGAGGCCCAACTCTGCAGCCTCGACGACCGGGCTCACTTCGTTGAGTGCCGAGAGCAGGGCAGCGAAGCGATCGTCATAGTGAACGGGATCAGGTTCAATGAGCCGTAACGAGGAGCAAAGCCCGATCGCCTGGCTGACAGTCATGCCGGGCTTCACGCCCGCATGACGGGCGAGAGAGGAGACCTGCCAGAGCTTGCGGGTGGTGTCGGGCGCGAGTAGCGCCGTGGGGTAAGCGGCCAGTCCATCATGCCGAGCCTCTTCACAGCGGAGTGGGAAGAGGGGGATCCAGACGCAGGCGGCGAGCGAGCTCGTAGGACGTCGCGACATTTGACAAAGCCCCAAGGGGACCCGAATATATCCCGAAAACAATAGGGTCCGCAAGCACAGGAGCAACACACCTAAGTTGTTGACACATTTTTATTTAGGTGCGATATCAGATGTCTCACGGGAAGGCAGGGGATTTTGACCTGGATTCGCACGACCTGGGGATTAGCGCTCACCGCTCTGATCCAATCGACCGCTATCTCCTCCGTGCCAGCCCAAGCCATACCCAAGCCCGATTATGTCACCTACCTCCCCCGGGAAACGCCCCTCCCGGTCCAGTCAACCGCGGGAAGCAGGCAGTTCCATCTCTTCGGTGATTCCACCTCCTCCAGCTACCGCGATGAAGCGCCACGGGACGGCATCGACGACGCTCGCGCGGAGTGGCTGCGCGCGCTCGCGGTCCGTTTTGCGCCCTGGCTGGTGCGCAACTCGATTGACTTCCCGATGGATTTTCGGCGCTTCGTCGAGGCGGGCGACTGGTCCACGCTGTTCATTGACGCGGTGGACTTGTCGCAAGCGCACCCGCGGCTGGTCGGCACCGAAACCATCGAGTTCGAAAGGCTGGCAGACCGGCCGTGCTCGGGTCTGACGGCGCGCGCGAGCGAGACCGTCGATACGACCACGGACTGCCGGCTGCTGCAGCTCGTCGAGCGGTTCGCGGCCGAGCCTGCTCCGGCCCAGCGCGCGCCGCGCCCCGATCTCGATCTGCGGTACTACATGTACTTCGACTTTCCTGGCGAGGACCCGGCGTCCTGGAACCGGGAATTCGAAGGGTCAGGGCACGGTGCGATCGCCCGCAAGTATGTCGGCTACGCAAAAACGTTCGTGCATCCCTTTGTCCACGACGTGTCCGGCGGGAGCGCCGAGGCGGCGCAGCATGAGCTCGTGTTGCAGTATTGGTTTTTTTACCCGTACAACGATGCTGGGAATACTCACGAAGGAGACTGGGAGCACATCAACGTCATCGTCACGCCGCGCAAGCAGGGCAGAGCGCCGCTCACGACCGCGATGATGGAAAGCCTGCTCCGCGAGCTGCGGCAGGCTGACGACTTCGTGATTCGCCGCGTGGAGTACTACTTCCACCACTGGGTGTTTACGGCCGACTATCTGACGCCGGATGTCTACGCTCCCCGCGCTGAGTGGGAAAGAGAACTGGAGAGGCTGAAGGAAGAGCGCGTTGGAGAGCGTGAGATCTGGCGCCAGATTCGGCGCCAAGCCTACCTCGACGATGCCGAAACGCAGCTCAATCAGCATCCGATCGTGTTCATCGGCGGGGACAACCGCGGCCTGCAGCAGCTCATCTCCGCTTCAACTTCAACGCGTCTGGGGCGGGGGAGTCACGGGTCCTATCCGTTCCCCGGTCTCTACAAGGACGTGGGACCGCAGCACACCGGAGAGCTGGTGAGCACGCCGTGGGAGGTGTTCCGGCGGGCGCCGGACTCTGCGGCGGCCGAAACGAACACGGTGGTGCGGTTCGACAACCCGGAGCGGCTCGAGCTCCTTCCCGACTGGGAGCGCGTCCTGCCGCTCGTGCGCACGGATCCTGGTATGCGGCGGAGGTGGGCCTGGCTCGTGCTGCCGATCCGCTTCGGCTATCCGGCCACCCGTTCGTCGTTCGCGGGGATCGTGCGCTACGCCGAAACGGGGAATACGTCGGTCGTGGCGCCGGCGTACAACAGCGGGTGGAATCGCGTGGGTGCGGCGGCGGGGTACGACAGCTATATCCCGCACCGGCTCAGCTCGTTCTTTCCCGCCAGCCAGCAGGACAATTACCGGACGGGCTGGGGATTCCTGAACCTCACTATTCCGACGCTGGTGACGCTGCCGCCGTTCGACATCGTGTATCGACTGCTCATCGCGCCGGTCCGCGCCGCCGGCCACCACAGCTATCCCGCCTTCTTCGGCTCCGAGGACGTGCCGTTTCGCTTCATCGGCGTGACGTCGGGGGTGTCGTCGTTCCGGATCCCCGACGCGTTTCTGAATGTCGCGGGCTTTCCCGAGACTGCATCGCCGTTTCTGGAAAAGGTGCTGGCACTCGTTGCGGCGCCCGACTCGGTGACGATCGATGTGATCAATCCCACGACCGACCGCGTTTCACCGCGGTATTACGGACTCACACTCTTTCTCGGGCGTCGATTCACGAGCGAGAACACGATCCGGCACTCCAACGGCGCCGTGCGTGCGGACGTGACCGTGAGTACACTGCCGGGCCGATTTCCGCTGACGCTCAACATCGACATGTGGGAATACACCGGGAGCGTGCGCTACAACATCGCAACTGGGGCACTCCAGCCGTTCGTGCGGGGCGGATACGGACTGAGCTGGTACCGCGTGACGGACGCGCGGTTCAACGGTGAGCTCCTGGGAAACGGCGAGACACGCTGGGTGCGGCGCCCCGGGTTCTTCCACAACCTCCTGCCCAATACGATGCACATCGGCGGAGGTCTGGAGTTCATTCCAATACGGGGAGTGGGGGGGATCGATGTGGGGTTTCGGGGTGACTTCACGATCTACAGCCACCGGCTGG